>Ga0184624_10000080_pt1 | contig 22958 bp, 28 predicted proteins | sample PLM3_5_b1_FD_133157 | JGI IMG/M metagenome (GOLD analysis project Ga0184624, IMG submission 133157) | Groundwater sediment microbial communities from an aquifer in East River, Colorado, USA - PLM3_5_b1 | ecosystem: Environmental > Terrestrial > Soil > Riparian zone | place: USA: East River...
CGTACCTGGTGACTTCCTTCTTCGCCTGGCGCTGCTGCTTCGCCTTCTCTTTTTCCGCCTGCTTGCGCGCCATGCGCTCAGCCGGCGCCAGCCGTGGCGGTAGAGCGCGGCGGTATGGTTGGCGGGTCATGGCAGCATCTCCCGCATCTCATCCACTACGCGCTCATGCTGCGCCACGGCCTCAGCCCACGTTGAGGAGCGCCAACAGTCCTCGTCATTGCCATCGACAAAGACCATTGTCTCAAACAGCAAGGGCCGGCCGTCCCTCATGAAGTTGTGATCGATGCCCAGGCAAACCGTTGACACGACGCAATTGCCCACCTGCGTCTTGGCGACAACGCGGTTCTCGGCATTCTCAAACCAATGGCTCCACGTCATCAGGTCGGCGGCGATCAGGTTGTGGTCATCATCGAGGATAAAATAGTCGTTCACAGCACATCTCCCCCTTGGTCACAGGCGCCTAAGCGCCACGGCGAACCAAGCGGCACGCTCTGACAGCACCACAGCCAGCCGGTCAGTTGCTCGACCGTCCGCACGCGCAGCACGCTCAGGCGCAGGATGCGAATCTCATCCGCCGGCATGACAAAGCAGGGCGCATTGATCCAGTAATCGCAATAGTCCGCCAGCAGCCGCAGCTCACGCGGCGAGGGCGCACGCTCATAGATGGGGTCACGCATGTGGCAGACATAGACCACGACGGCCCGCCGCGTGATGCCGCCATTGTAGGACCACACGGTTTCGGGCGTGCCGGCGTCGGTGTAGGCTTGGTAGATGTGGGCGCTGGTCATGGCTGGGCCGCCAGTTCCGCAACAATATCAACCGCCACCGACGGGCCCAATGCGCCGCGTATGCTCGTCCGTATCGCATGGCCCGCTTGCTGCTTGAGCCAATCGACATGCCCAGGATTGACGACCAGCAGCCGGTAGAGCGCCTTGCCGTCACGTACCTGGCCCGTCGCCAGCAGTTCGCTGCCCTGAAGCCATTGGCCCATCGTGCGATGGCCGACGCCAAGCTCCTGCACGCAGGCGGCCCACTTCTGGGCCGTTTCTGCGGCAGTTTCTTTTTCTTGTTCTTTTTCCGGCAAAGGGCCAATCTCATTATCTGGCTGGTTAGTTGATTGGTTACTGATAGGATCGGTGGACAATTTGTCTACCCTAGCGGACAAATTGTCCACCCTGGAGGTGACAAATTGTCCACCCAAACCATCTTGACCGGACAAATTGTCCACCCTAGATTGGTCTTGAGTAGACAAATTGTCCACCCTGGAATCGTCATTATCCGGGCAATAGGGCTCCTTGGGCGTGCCGTTTTCTAAGCAGATGCGATAACGAGCCGGCTGCTTGTTCGTTGCTGGGCGCAGCACTTCGACCACGCCGAGCCCGATCAGCTCTGGGATGATGCGCGCCACCGTCTTGACGGTACAGCCCAATTTCCACGCCAGCCGTCCATGCGACGGAAAGCAGTTGCGCCCATCGTCATCGGCGTAATCCGCCAGCGCCATCAATACATGCTGCTGGGTCGGCTTTAGGTCTAATTGCCATACTTGTTTTATGAGTTCAAAGCTCATCAGGCTATACTCCCCTGCGATAGTTATGTTGTAATGCCCTGGCATCCGGCCCCAACCGGCGCCGGGGCGTTTGTTTTTAATTACCACTCTCGTCTTGCCCAAATCGCTGTCACAATGACCAGCAGCGCCGCCCAAAACGCGACGGCCAGCCACGCCCACCACTGCGGCGCTATGTCGCCTCTGGCGACCACTTCGTGAAAATGAATCACAGCGAATCCACCGAATACTTCTTCGGCTGCGGCTTGCTGTCGGCCAGCGTCGTCGCCGCCACCTCTTTCATCTTCGATACCTCCAGCGCCAGGCCCAGCAGTTCGTGCTCGAGCCTGGCAAAGTGCGCCAGCACGCGCACATCCATCCCCTCATACTGGCGCGTCTCCTCAAGCCATTCGTGAATCTTTTGCATGTGCCGCTCTGCTGCCTTCGACCGCTCCATACAATCCTCCAACGCCCATTTGACTGTGGTGGCCAGCTGCGGCTTGTATGGATGCTTGCCGCTCGGTCGCCGCCGCTTCGTTTCCTGCTTTGCCTGTGGCGCGTTGAGTTCATCGGTGACATTTGCTGCAAACATTGACATGGTGCTTATCTCCTTCTATGCTCAAAAGGTCTAGGAATACCATCGCTGCGCCGCTTCCCGCCCGTGCGTGACTTGCATGGCCGCGGGAAGTTGCGCGTGATGGACAAAGCGCCGCTACGTCAAATGCCATAAGCCCCGCCTTCATTGCCACCCCAGGAGATGACTTCGGGGCTATAGGCAAGAAAGGATTGGTGGATGATGGAAAGCTATGTCGAGCGGTTTTTGCTTTCGCGCGCCAGTTCCGGCGTCGCCGAGCGCACCATCAGTTGGTATCGATACCAACTGATGCTCTACCTGGATTGGCTGCCGCCTGGCGCGGCGTGGGATGACATCGAAACCATCGAGGCATTCCTGGCCGCCGAGCAGCAGCGCGGCCACAAACCGAATACCGTCCATGCCCGCTACCGCTCGCTCAAAGCCTGGTTTGGTTGGCTACACAAGCGGGAGATCATCGCCCGCTCACCGGTGGCCAACCTGCCGGCGCCGCGGCTGACGCAGGAGCCAGTGTCTTATGTGCGGCTGGTCGAATACGAGCGGCTGCAAGGAAGCATCGAGGGCGACGACTGGATTGCCCAGCGCGACCGCCTCATCCTGCATCTGTTGTTCTGGTGTGGACTGCGGGTATCGGAACTGGTGGCGCTACGTCTGGAACATATAGACCTGCAAGCGCATCTGTTGACGGTACAGCGAGGGAAAGGCGGGAAGGGTAGAGTGATACCGTGCGGCGCCGATGTCGGGCCGCTGCTGCTGAGCTATCTAATGGCACGGCCACAAGCCCCGGCCGGCGTGGTCTTTATCGGCAGCGATGGCGCCGGCGGGTATCGTCACGAACTGACCGTGGCCGGCGTCGCCCAGATGATCGAGCGCAGATGTGTCCACGCCCACATGCGCCATCTCAGCCCGCATAAGTTCCGTCACGGCTACGCCATGGCTTTCCTCAATGCCGGCATGGAGATGTCCGCCGTCAGCCAGACGATGGGCCACAGCAACCAGGCCGTGACCGCCGACTTCTACGCCAAATGGCTGACATCCGGCCTCAGCCGCCAGTACGATGAGACGCGTTCAAGGTTACTAAACGGCCTCACGCGATAATTGCTAGTTATACAGTCTGGCCACACCTTCTGACTCTTAATCATTGGGTTGTAGGTTCAAATCCTACGTGGGTCACCAAGCATATTAAATTTTTAATGTGCCGGCGTCATCGTCGATAATCCGCTAAGATGTGCGACGATGATGTAAAACAGAAAACGCTCTGGCTGCGGCTGGGGCGTTTTTCTTTTGCCCCGGCAGCACCTAGCTATATACCGGCTGTTTCAAGGCTGCCGGGGCTCCGATTTGTGGGTTGGGGAAGCCGACCGGCTTCAACAGGTCAATCGGGTTGATCTCAGGATAACCCGCTGCCCGCAATGCCTCATTCAGACCGCGCGCAATCGCTGCGATACTCTCCAGGTCAGCCGTCTCATTCTTCAGAATCTTGACGACTGTGTTTCGATGTATCCCAGATAACTCCGCTAATCGGGTCTGATTGATATTGGAGCGCCCCATTTGCGCGCGCACTTCTGCAACGTCAACCTTTAACTCCTGCAACATGTTGAGCCCCTTTCTATGGATTTGCCCACCTATCATACGCCCGATTTCCTGCACCGTCAAGTGTACATTTTGAATATTGATACTTGACAAGCACACTTGAGTGTGCCATAGTTCCGTCATTGGGTAAATAAAAAGCGCCGCCGGCTATCTCCCCCCAGAGATGACCGGCGGCTAAGCACTTAGACTAGAAGGAGCCTAAATGCCTAGACAGAATCTTACCACGTACCGACATGAGAACGCATCGACGTTCGTGCCGGCAGAGAAATCCCCGCAGCTCCCCGCTACCATTGCGCCGCTACAGGTGCCGGACATCCTACCACCGGCCCACCTGGGCGGCTATGCGCGTCAGGATGACGACGCGCTCACCCACGCAAAGGCCACGCTGCTGATCGCCGGCGCCTACATCGTGGCGGCCGCCATGATCACCGCCGGCCTGCTGCTCGTTATATATTGGTTCCGGGCGCTGGGCGATGGCGTCGCCATCTACTTCTATAGCGGCCTCATCTTCTGGGGCGTCTGCATCCTGGCCGCGCTGTGGAGTAATCGCCGCCAGTCGCTGCACCACTCGCCGACGGGCGTCGCGCACAGTGAAATTGAAAGTAGAGAGAGGTTGGCTAAGTATGCGATCCATACTCACGCGCGCTTACTATTGGCGCGCTGGAAAATAGAGGACAAATGATTACCGAAGAATGGCGTGACATAGCCGGATTCGAGGGATACCAGGTTTCCGATATGGGGCAAGTGCGAAGCCGCCGCAAGATGGGCATGGGCAACTTCAGCGATGAGTACCACTTACTCAAGGGGTATATCCTCAAGTTGCGTGGCGGTTATACTCGCATGACGCTGATGCGTGACGGCAAGGATCACTACAAATCGGTTCATGTTTTAGTCCTGGAAACCTTTGTCGGCCCACGCCCAAAGGGCTGTTACGGCTGCCATAGCAATGGCGATCCATCCGATAATCGCTTGGTCAATCTTCGCTGGGACACGCCTTTGGCTAACATTGCCGATACCCTTACGCACGGTAGACGCTACCGGGGCGAACGCCATAGCTTTGCAAAGTTGACAGCGGAAACGGTTCGCACCATCCGCAGATTGTACGCTGAGGGCGAAAGCCAGCACAGCATGTCAAGGCGATTAGGGTTTAGCCAGCAAAGCATAAGTGACGTGTTGACCGGTAAAACATGGAAGCACGTACAAGATGACTAAATACCACATGCTCGTTGAGATCGAGCGCTTGCAGGCGGAGAACAAAAAGCTGCGCCAGGCGTTGAAGATTAACGGCCGCCACGCCAGGCGCATCAGCCGCGCCCACGATTGCGCCCTGCTGCTGGCGACCTGGCATATCGCCTATCTGCCCACCAGCCGGGAGTTCGCTGCCGCCAACGGCTGCGCTCAACGCCAATGGCAGAACGCTATGGCGCTGCTCAAGCTGGGCCGTATCGTTGACCTGCGTGGTCGCTGGAAGTGCCATGACCTGCCCACCATCAGCGCCCGTTTGGATGACGCCGTGATCGCCGCCCACGCCGCGCCGGACATTTACTTCAGTTATGGCCCAACGTCAATGCAATCGTGACGGATGTCCGTCACGATATTCGTGACGCCCTGCTTTTCGGGGCGTCACCACTACACAAAAAGGAAACATCATGCAGGAAGCACAAGCCGCTACGGTCATCGTCGTTCTGATTATCTCACTCGCCATCTTTTTGGTCTGTCGTGAGGTTGTATGCTGGTATTTCAAGATCAACGCCCTGAATGCCAAGCTCGACACGACCAACAAAACGCTGGCCGACATTCGCGATCTGCTGGCTGCGGCGAGCCCACCACCTGCGGCTATGGCTAATGCAGCGCCATTACCGACGGCGCTCAAAGGGCTGTCAGCACCGCCGGCGAAGCCCACCAACATCCCCTGATGCCCCGTACAAAGACAACGCGCCAGGGCTGCCCGGCCCCGGCGCGTTGCTGTCTGTATGTCCCACCTGCTTATGCTCAGATAATTAGCTATCCAACTCTTCCAGCTCCGGCTCCGGCTCCGGCTCCGGCTGCCAGCCCCAGGCAATCGCCACTTGCAGCGGCACGCGCACCTTGCCCGGTCCAACCGTGATGATCTCATCCATATCGCCGTAGACGTTAGGATAGCTGCGCTCTTCGCCAATATCCATCTCCACCCACATACTATTGGCCATCTTCTATCTCCCTTAAACTTATACCGGCAACGCCTTGATGTCGCCAAAGCACGAAAAGGTAAACCAAAAGGCGCCGCTTGTGCTGCCAACCGGTGAGGCGCGCAGGGTGTTGGCGGTGCCGTCGATGTTAAAGGTGAAGCTGGGCGAGGTGGACGCCGCCCCTGTCGTCAAGCCGCCGCTGCTAACCAGCGTGCAGTTGAGCGTGGTGTTATTGTAGTGCTTGTGGATATGCAGCAAATAGGAGGCCGAGTTATTGGCGGTTGCGACGCCGTTGCGGGCAAAGACAAAGACCATCCCCATAAATTCAGTGGTCTGCCCCGCGCCCGTCAAATTGGCAATCGGAGTATTGGCGGCTGTGACCGAAACCGAACCGTTGCTCGTCGCACCCTGCACCGTGCTTGCCATAAACGTGCCAAAGATGGTCGGACTGAGGATGATGCCGGTTCGACGCCAGTAGTCGCCGTTTAGCTCAAGCACATCATAGAAGGCGGCATCGACGGTGCGCCAGCGTGTGCTTGTCGAACCGTCGGCGCTACAGCCAAATAAGCGCAGGCCACTGACCGTCGGTGCATCATCAATTTGGAAGGAAGTACCGCCATGTTGGAGCGAATGGCAATTGGTCAGCGTCAGGTTTGTCACTTCTATGATTTGATAATCGCCCAACAGGGCAAGATTTTGGCAATGGCGAGAAATCATATTGGTGATGTTGATGTCATGGATGGTGCCGTTATCCATGCCTAGAAAAATCTGAAATGCGCCAAGCACGCAATAGTCGGCTACCACATTTGTGATGTTTACATCATACGTATTGGTGGCATCGGCGTTTTGGATTTGCAATGATCCCGCTCTACCGTTGGTAAAGTCGAGCGTACCTTCAATCTGCAAATTGGCAATATTCACGTCATATACGTCATAACCGTTCTTGCCCTTGATCACTACACTCGTGCCATAGCAAGCAAAAGCATAGATATTAACCATATTGACGTGCTGACCGTGGACGGCAATGCCATGATAACAGCGATGGACTTTGATATTCGATAGAAAGTTATTGCTGCCCGTCACATAGATGCCATGCGCCCAAGTGCTGTTGCCGGCCCCCGACATATCGCCATAGCCGCGTAAGGCGAGATTCATATACACACGGTCAGCGCGGAAAGCGCCGGTACCGCTACCAATACAATCATTGGCTCCTGTCGAGAGGTCGGCTACATCAACGCCAAAGTCCCTGAGCGTGAAGCCCGTCACTGTGCCAACCCTCACCCAGCCGCGGATGATCGTGCCGCCAACCAGCCGTCCCGATGCGTCGTCATAGGCGGGCATCCCGCTCCCTATGATCTTTAGGTCGTTATCGGCCAGGGTTACATTTTCCACGTAAATGCCAGGGGCGATCAGGATCGTCTCGCCACCAGAACATTGGGCCAGCGCCAGCGTAATTGTCTTGAAGCGTCCCGCTGCCGTGTTGGTCACGGCAAAGGAGCTATCCACCAGCAGCACATTGTTCTTGAGATCGAGATCATCCAGCCGCCCATCCAAGACGGAATAGCCGCCACGCGCATCGACGACCTCGGTACTCGATGTGCCGCTGCTGGCGATGATATTGTCAACGCGGTCATCCACCTGCGTGATGGCCGCATCGAGGTCGCCGAGCGGCCCGTTAAAGGTGCTGGCATTGGCCGGCGCGCCGGTGGCAATCGCATCGTGGTATGTTGTGGTCATCGCTAACCCTCCAAAGATTCGTGCTAAAAATGTTCTACGGTTCAATACACAGCGATTGATTGGATCGTCGTGCGGCGCTCAATCTGCACCGTCAGTTGCGCGCTCTTGCCGGCAACGACCGCCGCTGCCCGCACGCGGAACTGGACGTTATTAACCGCCGTCGCCGGGCGCCCATCGCTTGAAATGCGGCTGGTGATATAGATGCCATACCAGCCGCTGGCGCCGCTGATCGCATCCCCTGCGGTGATCGCCGTCCAGCCACCATCCGCCGCCGTTTTCCATTCGAGGTCGGTGGCGAGATAGGTATTGCCGGGCGTCTGGTCAAAGACGCCATAGACCGGCGTAATCGTCGGCGTGAAGCTGTGCGTGTGCGAGCTGCCGGCGTTGCTGGTCGCCACATTGCCGCCGCCCGGCGTCGTGTTGAGATGTTTGTCGCCGCCACTGACGCCGGTGTAATTCATCACCACATTGCCACCGACAATTGTCAAGGATGTGGCTCTATCTACGGTGGCGGCGTTGGCGACGTTGACATAGTGATTGTGGTCGGGGATCGTGTGGCTGTGCGTACTTTCCGACCCAATCGTGGTGCCGGTGGCCGATACGTTTGTCATCGTGCTGCGCAGCGGGTCAACGTGGAAGCGCACCAGCACACTCTGCACCGTCGTCGTCTCTTCCCCCAACCAAAAATGCAAGGTCGCCGGGTGGCCATCGTCCATATGTTCGCGGTAGCTGATGGTGTCCACATTCGGTCCCGTCTGCGGATGGGCGCTCAGTATCTTGGTCTTGCCCATCTCACGGGCGATTTCCTCATTCGAGGATAGCGGCCAGCGCGCCATGTTGGCCACGGTCAAGCCACTGATGCGCACGCCGTTGACATCAATCGTGTGCTCCACTTCCAGCACAAACAGCACCTCATCGATGTTGATCGGCTTCTCGCCATCACGGAAGCGGCGCGCCTGCACGCGCAGCGTCTGCCCCGGCTCAAGCGGCGCCCGCAGCCCGCTGACCGCCAGCTTGTACGCCCGATACGGCATCCTGTTTTTGTGCAGATATTCCATCGCCGCAACAACCAGGAAGTTGCCCGCCATAATCAGGTCGGCCAGCTCATTGGTCAACGGTGCGATGTCCTTGAAGGCGAGCGCGCTCTCGTCACGGCCATAGGTCGCCTCGGCCGTCGTGTTAATGATGTAGTTGCCGGCGCGTACGAATAGATAGGTGTTGCCGTCAACGATATAGGGGTCGGCCAGGATCGAGCCGTCCGGCCAGTTGGTCGAAAACCAGGAGGTAACGACGCTATCGCCTTCGCCCGATCCAAAGAGAAACGCCCGCGTTTTGAGGTCGTTGGAATCTTCGACAATTTCAAGGCTGGTAATCAGGCAGGCGTTGGCGTTCCCTTCCAGCGCAACCGGGTCGCCGTGCATCGTGGCAAGAATCCCGCTGTCCTCAATCGTATAGAACCAATCTATATGGCGTGTCGGCAGGGAACTCGTAACCAGCCGGAAATAAGCGCCGGTCTTTTCGGCAATGGCGAAGATGCTGTTAAAAAGACTTTCATAGACGAGGCGGGCGCGGAAATCGGGTGAACCCTGCTCAACGATCGTAGCCCAAGAGAGCGGCGGGTTGTTGGCTCGGGAGAGCAGGGTTGCCACATTGGCGTCGCCCGTGTCCGTCAATTCGAGCCTGCCGACCGAGATGCGGCTCAGTTCTGCCAACAAATCGCTGCCACTGACCGTCAGCATCGGCAAGCCATCGGCGCCAATGCGCGTCCGCATCTCATCCATTGGCCCGCCGCCGAGATAGGTTTCGACGCCCTCGACCATGCCGACAATCGCACAGGTGCGCCTGGCGCCGATCATCGTCACCCGCTCATCGGTGGCCGGCACCTCGAAGCTAAATTCGCCGACGCGGTTGAGCCGCTTGCGCGTGACACAGCGCGTGGCCGTCGTAATCGGCCCTTCGCCGCTGCGGTTGCGGCTGGCGTCCTCGATGTCGATCCAGAATCTCAAGAGATTATCTCCGCCGATTGCGGCGCAAGTATGCTTGCATCGGGCGCATTAGTTACTCCCACCCATCCTCAAACTCGATCTGCAGCGTGCTGTTGGTCGAGCCGCCCGTAAAGGTCACGGTCAGCGTATTGGCGCCGGGCGCAAAGCGCAGCCAATCCTCAATCACATGGTTGCTGGTCAGGCTAAAGTTGGCGTAGGCGGCGGCGCCGTTGTTGATGACGCTCTGTGCCCCTGCATCAATTACCAGGTCTTTGCCGGCCGCCACCGTGCCGCTAAAGCTAAACTCGGCCTCGCCACAGGTCACGGTCAAGGCGGTGATGGCGGCGCTGCCGGCGGTGAAGGTCAGGCGGATGTCGCTCACCGCGCGGTTGCCGTCATTGGTGACCACCGTCGCCTTGGGCGAAGCGTTGAGCGTGACCGTGTAGCCGGCGTCGTCCAGGTAGAGCAGGTCGTCCAGGAAATAGCCGTCGTCGAGCGTCCAATGGCGGTGGTTATGCCCGACCCACGGTGACAGTTGTAGGAACTGGATCGTCGTCTCATAGATGCGCGCCGTCTGGAAATCACGCTCGACCTGCCCGCTCATAAAGCGCGCCACGCACGAATGGCCTTCACCATTGTCCCAGGCCGTCCGCCACAACTTTGCCCGTGTCCGGCTCAGCCCCCGCAGCGCGTCCACGGCGTCCCGCCACTCGCCTAAACTGTCCTCCAGAATCACGCCGCGAAAACGAATTTGCTGCGGCAGGTCGAGATCAGCCTGCTCAGCGCCGCGTGTGTCAAAGCCGCCGGCGATGGTTCTGACCATCGTGTTCTTGCCCTGCACCGTGTCTAAGGCGAAGCGGGTGTTGAGGTCGGGTAAAAGCAGCGATCCAAAGCGGTCTATACTGTAAGCCATTTAGCGTAGCCCTAGGTTGCGACCGGCGCGCAGCACGCCGTTTTCGGATGCATCGCTGACACTTTGGGCGTCAGCCTGTCCGTTAAAGGTCTGGTTGATGACGATGCCGCCGACATTGGTACTCGTGCCGCCCGTGTGCGGCAGCAAATCGTTGATATTGGGCGTGCCCGGCAGCCCACCCGGCACGTTGAGCGGGTTGACGACTCCGAAATCGGGCGTAATCGATGCCGTCTTTCCAAAGAGCGCACCAATCGTGCCATTCCACCACTCGACAATATCGTTCCAGGTATCTTTCATGCCGTCCCAGGCGTCGGTCATCGCCTTGACGAAATAGTTGCGGAGGTTTGGCCCAAAAATGAACTCAACAAAGTTGAGGATCACATTCATGGCGCCCTCAAAGTTGGCGCCAACCGCCGCCCAAAAGCCGCTCCAGTCACCCTTCATCAAATCGTGAAAGGCGATCTGCGTGTTGCGGAAGTTGGTAAAAAAGATGCCGAGCGTGTCCAGGAAAAAGCGTATCCAGTTGGTAAAGAGGCCAAAGACGTTCGCTAACCAGGTGCCCCAATCCTCCGAGGTCGTCGCTTCGCCGTCGGTAAAAACCTGACGCACCCGTTCCCAAAAGATCGCAAAGTCCTTGTCGAGCGTCATAAACTCTTCAGCTTTGGTGCGCATCCCGCCCCAATTGCTATTCCAGCCCTCTTGAATGCCGCTGATCGCCTCGGGAATCTTGTTGACCACGCCCACAATCGCATCGCTGACCGTGGTCACTACACCCTCGATCAGCGGCAGGTTGTCGTTGACAAAGCCGAGCATCGCTTCGCCCGCCGGCGCAATGCCGACCTGGAATTTGCGCCACATCCCCTCAATCACCGAACCAAGATTGGTATATTTGGAATCCAGGTCGCTCGTTGCGCTCAGACCGCCCTCCTTCCAATCGTCGGTCAAATCCATCGCCAGCACAACTTTGGCGCCCAAATCCTCAAACTGCGTGCCGATCAGCCCGACGCCCGCTTGCATTTGCGTCACCGGGTCTTGGGTTTCGATTAACGCCCTTTGTACCAAATCCCAGGCATCTTTGACCGTGAGCGCCCCGCTCGATAGCCCGCCGGTAATCGTATCGGCGCTGAGGCCGATCTGCGCGAGCGCGGTGGCGGTCGTCGTACTGCCGTCGGCAATGCGCACACGGAACTCTTTAAAGGCGTCGGCCGCTTTGTCGGTTCCCAACATGCCGCCCTGTAAGCCGGTATCCAGCGCACTAAAGAATTCGTTGACGCTGGCGCCGCCCTCGGAGAACTGTACCGAATACTCGCCGATGGTATCCAGGAAGTCGCCGCTGCGGTCTAGGCCGCGCTGGTAGCCGGTTGTCAACTGGTCAAAGGCTTCGTCGGCGGAGATGCCGAAATTATCCATCAGCGTCTTGACGGCATCTAGCGACTCGGCTACGTCCGTGCCAAAGACATCGCGCAGCCGAAAAGCGTTCTCGGTCATCTTCTTGAGCGCCGGGTCATTGCCGGCAAGTTTGAGCGTCTTGGCGACACTCTCTACACTCTTGCCGACATCCTCGATACTATCGCCAAAGTTGTTACCATAGACATCTTTGATCGTTTGCCCGTAGGCGGCCGCCTCGTCAGCGCCCACGCCCAGCGACGCCCCAATCTGGTCGGTGGCGGCGTCAAACTGGCTGGCGACATCAAAGGCCGCAGTGCCGACGGCGACCACGGCGCTGGCGGCGACCGCAGCCGCACCCACCAAGGCGCCGCCAAACGCCTTGGCCATGTTGGCCGATGCGCTCTCGGTCTGCTTCTCAGCGTCGTCAAGCCCTTTTTCTAGTTTGGATGCGTCGGTCATCAGGTAGAGAACCGCATCGCCAAGTATCAAGAGTTTGCCCCTTTGTTTCCGCCGCCTGCTGCGCTAGTTAGCTTGCGGCGGGCGTGTGATGCCAAAGCCCATCGCCGCCAACGCGCCCAGGCTCATCAGCTTGTTGCCCGTGCCGTCCTCTTTGGGTTTCAACGCCTCGGCCACCACCGCCACCACCATCTTTGCCTCAAAGCGTTTGCGCTCGACATAGGCGCCAAACAGCCCGGCCAGTTGGCGGTCGGTCAGCGCCTGCGCCTCGGCCAGCGTCATCCCCCACTGGCTGATCGCCAGCTCGATTACGTGCCAATCTTCACTCGGCCAAGCTGCCGGCTGAGCTGCACCGTCAGGCCGAAAAAATCGGCGAGTTTGACAACCTCCTGAAAGGCGGCAAATATCTGAGCGTCGGTGGCGTACTGCTCGATATAGACGCGCTCTTCTTCCAAGACCGGCGAATAGGTGATCAGCAGCTCAAAGATCAGGTCGAGCGCCTCGATAAAGAGCTTTTCCGCCAACGGCATCAGCTTGACCAAATCCGCCGGCGTGTTGAACTCGATATTCTGCGCCTCGCTGATCTCGCCAAAGAGCGGTTTCATCTCTTCGAGCAGGCGTTTCTTCCACGGTTTCGCCCGCAGAAAGCCCGCCTGCTGAATCAGGTATTCGCGGTCGCCCAACTGTACCGTGATGGTTTGAATCTCGACCATAATAATTAAGTCGTCGCCGCACTGGTCACGATTTGCAAAATCCCTAATTCCTGGCCGGCAGGCTGGGCGATGTCGCCGATGATGCTGATCTCAAAGCCAATCGCCGTTTCTTTGGTCTTGGCGTAGGGAATCTCGCCGGTCATGCGCATAAAACCCTTGTGGAAGAACCAGCGTACCGGCTCGTTGTTGTTATTGGCGTCCACGCGCAGCGCCTCAATCGCCCATTTATAGAGCGTGACATCCGGCTGCCCGCCAAACTTAATCTCACCATAGCCCTTTTGCGCCGCCGCCGGCGCCGTCGTCACCGCTGTGCCTTGCAACAACACCGCCATATTGGCCACGGTATGTTCCAAGAGTGAGCCGGTAATCAAGGCCTCACGCCGCGTGCGTGTCACGCCCAGCGCCACCGTCACCTGTTCGGAGTAGACCTTATAGATTTCTTCGGCGAGTGACAGGCTGATCGGGCTGCCCTCGGGGAAGTCGCCCATATCAACCCACGGCGCCGTCCAGACCGCGCCATAAGCAACGGTCGACTCATCCGGGTTCGTCGTGTTCACAGGGGCGCGGTACAGTCTGCCCGGCCCTAACAATACATCGCCCATAGTTAATCTCCTGTCGTATGCAAAATCACATCGATAATAACCCGGTAAACCTGTGTTTCGTCCTCGTAATCGTCGAGTTCGTTGACGACACGCGCCATGTTGATGCCCGGCGTTTGGCTAAGCTCAATATATTCCTCCAATGCCGCCTTGACCGCGGTCGCCAGTTGCTGCACCTCGCCATAACCGCCGGCGCCATCCCGCCGTTTTGACCAGCAGTTGACCTGCCAGCGGCTTTGACGCAGCGTGCTCGTGCCATCCTGCCCCGTGCCGCTGATTCTCTGATAGGTAATCGCCGGCATGGTCGGGTTCTGCGGCAGGATCAGCGGGTAGATGCGCGTCGAGGTCAACGCCGCCACACCCGCATTTTCTTCTAAGGCGTCCTGCAATAAAACAGCGATGGTCACTGTGTGACCCCTTTCAGGATGGTCACTTGAGTTTTCTCCCGATACTGACGGTAATCTCAGCGCCGATCTGCTCTTTGAGTTCGTCGAGCGCAGGGCGCAAAAAGGGCCGCGCGCTCTGTTTGGAGGTGCCGTATTCGACAAACTTGGCGTAAAAGACGGCGAAGGCTGCCACCGCCCCGCCTTTGGGCGGCTTGAGTTCTTTGCGGTGTTTTTTGTCGTTGCGGTAGGTGGTCTTTTGCTCCGTCGCCACATAGCCCGAATTCTTGAGGTCGCCGCTTGCCACCGGCACGCGGCTGGCGGCGGCGTCAATCAGCATCTGCCCGCCGGCAAAGAGCCCGTCAGGCGTGGCCGCCACAACCTGTTTTTTGATGCTGTCACCGTACCATTTCATAACTGCACCTCGCTGCACATCAGCACCAGCTCACGCCCCTGCCCGCTGACATCCACCACATTCTCGATCATCAGATAACGGCCCCGGTCTAGCAGTCGCATGTGCACCGTAATGTCGGTGCGGTAGCGGATGGTCACGGTATGACTGACCGCCGCCTGTACCTGCTCACCGCCCGACACAAAACGTTCACCGGCCGCCTTGCTTTGGATTTCCGCCCAAATATGCGGATTGGGTGTCAGATTCGCCCAAGTTTGGATCGGTTCGCCATAGTCATCTTGGGTTGATGTGAAGGCTTCCACCGTCACCTTATGGCGCAGCGGCCCGATGCGCATTACCAGCCCCCCCTATCCGTCAAGAGCAGCGTATCGAGCCCGAGCGGCGTCGTCATCACGCTGATGCCCTGCGCCACCGTCACCGCCTCACGATTCTCGTATAAATGCGCCAGCATCAACCGCACCGCCGCTTTGTAGATGTCGGGTACGTCAAGCGCCAGCCCATAGCCGGCGGTGTAGGCAATCTCAACGGCGTTGATCTCCTTTAAGGTCACGCTCGGATAGCTGGCCGTCGATTTGATGGCAACGCGCCCCGGCTGTGAATGGCCATCGACCCAATAATTCGAGGCGGCAAAGGTGGCCTGTACGCCATTCTGATCGGTGTATTTGATGCTCGTCACACCCAGCAGCGGCGGGTAGGGCAGCTCAAAGCGCGTCATATACGGCCAGCCGTCCAGGATGGCGGTATAGGTGCGTGTGACAAAGGATCGGCGCGCCACCTGCTCGCAGTGGATACGGGCGGCGGCGATCAGGCCGCCAATATAGGCGTCCTCATCGTTATGCGTGATATGAAGTTGCTCTTTGGCCTCATCCAGCGTGACCGGCTCTTCGACCGGCTGCGTCGTGATTTGTACCCTGCGTGCGTCAATCATTTATGGTTCCTTAAGGAACATCATTCTGGTTGCCCCAAGCTAATCCTTTGAACTCTGGACGCTACACGATCAAACCAATAGATTTCGTAATCCCTGGCAAAAATGGACTTGATAAAATCAAAGTCGCCGGCATAACTGTCGCTAAAGTGTTCGGCGTGGCGCTGCCATACCGCCCGCTTGACGACAAAGGCGCTGCACCCAATATCGCCCATCACCGGCGGGCGCTGCCAGTTCTTACTCGGCAAGACGCCGCGCGCCCCATGATCCATCTTGAGCATGATCACCCCTGGTTTGTGCGCCGCTACAATCCCTTTGAGGTCGCCAATCAAGGTGTCGCAGGCGCACATATCGTCATCATCCAGAATCCAGATATAGCGCCCGGCCAAGTTGGGCGCATAGGCCGCCATGTTGCGATAACTCCAACCGATGCCGCGCCCGTGCGGGTCCTCTAACAACGTCTGCCGATAATCCTGGTCAGATTGCGCCAATAGGCTTGCCACATTTGCGGCCAACATCCGTGGGCGCTTATACGTGCGCGTCAAGACTTGTAAGAAGGGCGCGGCGCCTGGCGCTTGCCGCGCGTGGCTGCTTTTGGGTCAACTGCCATTTCGCGCGCCGTGATGTCGGGTTGTTCTACTTCACCCGGCTCTAACTCGCTGGCATCCTCATTGGTAATCTCGACATAGCCGCCGCGCCGCAGGTCATCGGCGATGTCATCGGGCAAGGTGTAATAAGTGCCCTTCTTCATGGCCAGCGATCCGGTGCCGGTGGGCGCTACCACATCCTGCAAAGCTAAGACTCGGCTCACGGTTCCTCCGTTCTGATAGGGTTTGAGTATGTTGCCATCCGGCTCGATATGGTCGCATGGCACATCAAAGCGTGCGATCATGCGGAACCCGGCGCGGCTGCAATCGCTGGCGAAGGCGAGATCGCCGGCGTCGTTATTGTCGCCACGCACGATCACCTGTTCCAGCACTGGACGGCGAATCAAGGTGCAGCCCCAGCCGACGCCACTCACTTGCGCCCAGCCGCGCTTGCGATACTCTCTTAGCTCCTGCGGATAAAGGCTCAGGCTCATCCCCATATTGCTGTTGCCCAAATACTGCCAGGCGTTGAGTACCTTCATGCCATGCCTCAGCACATAGACGCCGTAAACGACCGGCGCATCTGTGCTATATAGTTTGTCGATGGCGTCTGGCGGGATCACCATGTCATGCTCGACCGTGAGCAGAGCATCAAAGTCACCCGCCAGCGCCATCGCAAATGCGTGCTGGTATTGCGCCACGATATTCGCCGCCCGCTGGCCCGGAAATGGGTTGTGGTCGCTGACCTCCCAAACAAACGGAATGTCTGTTTTTTGGGCAGCGATGCTGGCTCCCGTTTCTGGGCGTAGGCCATCGTCAATCGTCGGCGTGAATACCAGAATCATTGTTAGGTGCTCTGCGTGGCGTAGCGGATCGCTTCCGGCTGCAAGACACCAAAGACCGCGTCAAACCAGAACCACAAGCGAACATTTCCCGTCGAGATCGCCGTGAACGGATCGCGAATCGTTTGCAAAGTGGTTCCTTCTCTAAAGCCCATGAAATTGAAATTTCCAAAGACCATAGATTTGGCGCTCGCCGCCGTCGTCGGCATATAACTGCTCTGGTTGACCGGGAAGCCCCATAGCATCGCCGAACCGCCGCCGGCCAAATCACCGCCCGGATGCGGCGCAAAGGTAAAGACACTGGAGCTGGCGATGGAACTGATCGTGGCATAGGCGGTCGGGTGCATGAGCCATTGGGCGCCCTCTTGGTATTCGGGCAGCAATTTTCCCACCAGGATCGGAATGTCAGCGGCGGCGATGGCGGTTGGGCTGCCCAAGGTCTGCGAGGCGGTGCCATTGGCGAGGGCTTCCGTAACCAGAAGTTGGTTCAACGTAGCAGCCCAACCGCGAGCTACCCAGTTGGTGAGAAAGGCTTCGAGTTTTACATCCTCATCTCGAAGTAATTCCCAAGTCAATGTAATAAATTTGGCATATTTGACCAAGGTAAAGGCCTTATTCGCCAATGCCGGTGCATCTTGGTTGATCGTCCCCGCCTCGGCGACCGAGGTAAAGAGCAGATCATCCTCGGCGTCAATCGGGTAGTTGACGGTCAGCCCTTTTCCCGGGACCAGCGTCAGCCCCAATTTGGGCACGAGGCTCGACTCGTCACGGCGCGCCTTGATGTTCTGCACCATGCCGACGGGAACGACCACACCGCCGTCGGCGGGTGTCGTTTCATTCATGTCCGTATTGTTGTAGGCGCGCAGCTCGGAAGCCACGCCGGCGTCGCCGGTGCGCAGATAACGGAAGTAAAGACTCTTTTCGGCGTCCTTTGTGATCGTCGTCGGGTGATACTGAGCGTTTTGCGGTTTGGCGACGGCGGTAAAGCCCTCCAGCTCTTCCAAACGTTCCGCTTCCGCTCGCAACCCTTTGGCCTCATCGACCAGAGATCGATAGAGCGTCTCTTCTTCAGGCGTCACGCTGCGGTCTTGCGTCTTGGCAACGTCATAGAGGGCGCGCGCTTCCTCGGCTTTGTTGGACATCGCCACGCGCAATTCTTGTGGATTCATCTTGCTCTCCTTTTGAACATAAGATCGTGTTCCTGGAGCATCTGAGCTACACGCGCCCGCGCTAGTTCTTTTGCTTTCTTGTCTTGCTTACTATCGTTCGCATTTATGGTCGCCTTAGCGACAACACCCTGGCCCAACGCCCGTTGAACCCAATCGGGTGCAGAACGCATCACACCAACTCCCGTTTGCGGATAGGCCGCCCACGTCACCGGCGAAATTTCCATCAGGCCGACCGTGTTGAGCGTGCGCAGAGGTATGCCGTCCGCATCTTCGCTCCAACTGTCGCCGCCCGCCGGCACATTAAAACCGAAACTCATCTGGTCAACATCGCCGCGCTCGATCAGCGTCACCGCATCGCGCCCATCCTGCGTATCGGGCGGATGCAGCTCAAAGGCAAGCCCCTGCGCATCCTCCCAGACTTGGAGGGTTCCCGCCCTGGTGCGTCCAAGCACCCTGGCCGTGTCATGCTGCCACAAAGCCCGTATATCGCCGCCGAGGCTCTCCTTGAAAGCGCCTGGGGCAATCATTTCACGGAATCCCATATAGACGCTCGGCGTGTTGAAGAGCGCAGCATGGCCCAAAATCACCGCCGGCTTGCCGCCTCGGGCGCGAATTTCCACCGAGCGCAGGCTAAAAGTGCGCACCTCGCGCTCTTTGACAGTGGCGCGCTCACTGTCTGCTTCGACCTCCAGTTGCCCCAGGACATCCATCACGGCTTGCAGCGCAGCCCGCAATTTGCTCTCATTGGCGGCGCTCAGCACGCGCCCGGCGCGGATTTCGTTAACCAGTTGCTCTATCTTGTTCATGATTTCGCCCTTTATGCAGCGACAGTTACGCAATCACATCCGCTATGAAGCGGCCCGTGTTTAATCGTGCGCACAACCGGCAAGGGTTCAACGCCCTCCGCCGTCACCGTATCACCGGCCTCAAAGAAGGCGCCGCCAATCTTAATGCGCTGGCCGTCGATCTTGCGGCACATCGGGCAGCTTTCGCCTCTGGCCGACCAGCGCAAAATGCTCACACCGCCGGCAGCATAGCCGTAGACGGCCAAGGCGTTGCCGGCTTCAAATGCCTGGGCAAATCCCTCTTTACCCGCCTTGGTCGCTTCCCAGCCATCCATACGCTCTTCAATCTTGGCTTGCGCATCTTCTTCGTTTTCGGCTTCCGCCAACAAAGCGCGTAGCTGTTTTTCGCCGCCGACCGCATAGACTTCCGTATAGTTGGCTAAATAGCCCTCAATCCACTGGCGCAGCGTATCATCCAACGCCGCCGGCTCACCGCCGAGCTCGCCGGCGACACTGGCCATCATCGTTTCGGCGTAGCTCTGCATCAAGGGGCGGAAATAGTCGGGAAACCAGATACGCAGTTGTTTGTAGAAACTCTCCAGCCAGGTGGCAAAGCTCTCAGCGTCGCGCTTGCCAAGTTTGGACTTGGCCGCCTTGCGGATGTCGGAGCTCTCACGCTTGACGGCTCTGGAAGCGGCATCTTCAAATAGACGCACATGGCGGTTCATCAGCGCGCGCCGCGCTACATCGTCGGCCCGCTTTTCTTGCGGAGCGGGCAGTAATGCCGGCTGGGCCACCTCTACCAGCAAGCGCGCCTGCGCCGGCGCAGGCTCCACTGTTGGCGCCGCGGCCGGGAGTGGCGCCGGTGTTGCGCCCAAAGTGACCAGGTTGACCGGCGTAAACAGGACATCGCCGCCCTCAATCGGGTTGCGATCTTCCAGCTCACGGATTTCGTTGGGCGTCAGGATCGTGTTGTTGACCGCCACCTGATAGCTCTGGTAGCGGCTGAGCGTATCGCCGCGCAGCATCCCCTCGACATGGTATTTGGCGAACATCGTGTGACGCTCGCCTTCGGTCAAGAGGTCGCGATAGATCGCCTGCTCGTGGCGTACCAGCCAGGGCATCAGCGTATACATCACGAAGTTGATGCTCTGCTGCTCGATATTGCTAAAGGTCGCCCGGTCGAGGTCGGCCAACATATGCGGTGGCACGCGGAAGATGCGGGCGATCTCCGTCACCTGGAATTTCCGCGTCTCCAGAAATTGCGCCTCGTTGTTGGCGATGCCAATCGTCGTCACGTCCATGCCTTCTTCAAGAATCTTGGTGCGATGGGCGTTGCTCAGCCCTTGGTGCTCATAGGCATAGGATTCTTTGAGGCGCTTTGCCGCCGCCTCGGATAGTTTGCCAGGATGGCGCAAGATCAGGCCAGGCCGCGCGCCGTTGCTGTAGAAACGGGCGCCATATTCCTCGGCTGCTAAGCTAAGGCCAATCGCCTGCTTCGCCGCTTGCATAATCGGGCTGTACCCCATCAGGCCGTTGCCTAAGCCCTTGAGGTGATGGATGCGATAGGATGGGATCGCCCGCAGCGTCTGATCCGGCATACGATACAAGTAATACATCTGTCCGTTGGCGCCGCGCTGCATATCCTCCATCTTATCCGGGCGCAATGGCCATAACGCCCTAATCTTGCCGGCGGTGTCGATGTCTTTTTCGCTATAGCCGTTGCCGCATAAGAGGCAGTGTGAGATCATCAATTCTCGCCATTCGAGCGCCGTCATATCCGGGTTGGCGAGATTGTGCAAGATCGGATAGAGCGGGTGCGAGGTCGCCTTGCTTTTGTCGCGCCCGTTTTGCTTGTAGAGCACCAAGGGCAAGGCGGCGATCGACTCCGAAATGATGCGGATACAGGCATAGACCGCGCCCGAACGCATGGCGTTTTCTTCCGTGACGGAAGGCCCGGCATAGGTCGGCGTGTTGACGGCCATCAGGTCAAAAAGTTCGCCATAGGTCATGGCGCGCCGCTCGAAAATGCTGCTCATGCGCTTCCAGAGGTTCATAGTTCGAGGATACCCCTCTCGTCATAGACGGATGGCACATGGCGCAGCGCACGATCCAGGCTCATGATCGCCGCCACAATACCGTCAATCTTGTTCTTCGATTTGCTCTTGTCCGGTTTGATATTGCCGGCAGGGTCGAGGCGCGCCACCACGTTATCCGCCATCCAGCGCAGCACCGGGTTGCCGTCATGGGCTATCTTCTGTGACATGACCAGCTTGAGGAACTCTTTCATGGGCGGCGACATCGAGGCAAAGCCCTGCCCAAACTGGATCATCGTCTGCCTCGCCTCTTCCATACGTTGATACAATAGCGTGGCGCCCCAACGGTCAAAGGCGATTTCTTCGATGCTGTAATCGAGCGCCAACTGGCGAATCGTCTGCTCGATATAGTAATAGTCGATCACATTGCCCGGCGTCGCCATCACCAGCCCATCGCGCAACCAGGCATCATACGGTACGCGGTCACGCCGCACGCGCTCAATCAGGTTCTCTTGCGGTATCCAGAAGTGGGGCAGAAGCCAATAGGGTTCGCCCTCTTCTTCCGGTGGGAAGCACAGTACAAAGGCGGCGATGTCGGTTGTACTAGCCAGGTCTAAGCCGCCAAAGCAGGCGCGCCCCTTGAGGTCGGGCATTTCCCGCTGGCATTCGTTCCAGGCCGTCATGTCGAGCCAACGCTGTTCTTGCGCCGTCCACTGGTTGAGATGCAAGCGCCGAAAGGTATTTTGATAGGCGGGCGAGTTCTTGGCCCGTTCGCATTCCTGTTCTAAATAATCGAGCTTGATCGTCACGCCCAGGCCCGGATTGGCCTTGGCCCACGTCACCGGGTCCGTCCAATCGTCATCCTCGTCAGCGGCGGCGATGTAGCCAAAGAAGCTATCATCCTCCAGCGTGCCGTCGATCACCTGCCTGGCGTATTCGTGCTGCTCCCAACAAATCGACTCCGGGTCATAGACGCCGGCCGTCGTGATCATCACCATCAACGGTTGCCGTCTGGCGCCGGTCGAGGTGTTCAGCACGTCCCACAGTTCGCGGTTGGGCTGGGCGTGCAGCTCGTCAAAGATAATGCCGTGGGCGTTGAGGCCGTGTTTGGTGTAGGCATCGGCGGAGAGTACCTTGTAGCTGCTATTGGCTTTCGGTACGATGATGCTGTTGCGAAAAACCTTACTGTATTTGGTCAACGCCGGCGACGATTCGACCATACTTTTGGCCTGCTCAAAGACGATGCGCGCCTGGTCACGGTCGGCCGCCGCGCTGTAGACTTCCGCCCCTGGCTCGTTGTCGCCAAAGAGCATATAGAGCGCCAGCCCTGCGCTGAGCGTACTCTTGCCGGTCTTGCGCGGCACCTCCAAATAGGCACGCCGGTATTTGCGCGTGCCGTCGGCGCGCCTCCAGCCGTACAGCTCGCGCAAAATCTCACGCTGCCACTCTTGCAAGACAAACGGCTGGCCGGCCCACTCGCCTTTGCTATGGACAAGCAACTTTTCGAAGAAGGTCACAGCGAGGTCAGCGGCCTTGCGGTCAAACCAGAAATCAGGTTTGTCTAACACTATCTCCGCCGCCTGCTTCGCAAGTTTGCTTGCAGCGGGCGCCATTAGGGTTCTGTCACCGTGGCAAACAATTTTTCCGCCAATGTCATCTCCTGGTCATCTTCCGGCTGCGTTTCAATGCGGCTGCGGCTGGCAGGCGTCAAGCCAAATTCACTCATCAATTTGACCATGTTTTTAAAATGGTTGGATGCAATATTCTGCCACGGGTTGAGATAGGCGCCGCCCTTTTCGCTGTACATAACAGGCCCTTCGCGATCTACCCGCTCTTCCGCCTCACGCCACTTGCCAAACTCATGGGCAAAGGCCGCCAGCGCCAAACGATCCGCCTCTGTCACCACGCGCAGGCTCACCAACATCTTGGCGTGGCGCTTGTACTCCGCGCGTGCGATGCCCGTCAACCATGCGGGACAAGGCGGTGCCACCACGCGCGGCTTCGGTTCGTTATGATTAAGCGGTCGCCCGCCGGGATTGCCTTCCAATATCTTGATCGCCGTTGGTTTTGGCGGTCTGCCGGTTTTCAAATAATCCCCCCCTGTTGCGTTTCGCGTGTGCATGTCTGTGAC
>Ga0184624_10000081_pt1 | contig 22888 bp, 21 predicted proteins | sample PLM3_5_b1_FD_133157 | JGI IMG/M metagenome (GOLD analysis project Ga0184624, IMG submission 133157) | Groundwater sediment microbial communities from an aquifer in East River, Colorado, USA - PLM3_5_b1 | ecosystem: Environmental > Terrestrial > Soil > Riparian zone | place: USA: East River...
CGAGGGGTCGCCGGTCCAGCGGGCGCTGCTGGCCGAGTACGACTACGACGCGCTGCAGACGTGCGCGACCGATGGTTCATGCCAGATCGCCTGTCCGCTGGGGATCGATACGGGGCGGATGGTGAAGGAGCTGCGGGTGGCGCAGTATGGGGAGCGGGCGGAAAAGGCGGCTTTGGCGGCAGCGAAGCGTTGGGGTGCCGTCGAGAAGCTGTCGCGGTTCGCCTTGAAGGTCGGTGGGCCTTTGGCCCGCAGGACTAAGCGGGGGAAGGGACTGCCCAGGGCGGCGCGCAGTGGGGTGCCGGCCGTTGGGGGAGGAGAGGGTGACCCTCTCCGGACAACAGCGGGGAGGGTCCGGAGAGGGTCACCCTCTCCTCCGTCCGAGGCCGCGGCGGTGTACGTCCCCAGCTGTACGAATCGGATCTTCGGCGCGTCCTCCGCCGACGGGACGAAAAGCGGTCTACCTGACCGCAAATCGTCCCGTCGGTGGGTGGTTGACGATCTTGTGACGGTTTCGGCTCGGGCTGGTATGCCGGTTGTGGTGCCGGAGGATGTGGCGGGGAGTTGTTGTGGGTTGCCTTGGAGCTCGAAAGGGTTTGCTGCTGCGCATGCGCACAAGGCGAATGAGATGGTGGAGAGGTTGTGGGAATGGAGCGGGGAGGGGGCGTTGCCGGTTGTGATCGATGCGGCGTCCTGCACGGGGGCGATTGCTGATCCGGCTGATGGTGTGCTCTCGGAGGAGAACGCGGAGCGGCACTCCAAGATCGAGATCGTCGATTCGGTGGCGTGGGCGTTGCGGTTGCTGCCGAACCTTGAAATCGACGCGAAGGTCACCTCCGCGACGGTCCACCCGACGTGCGCTACGCGACGCCTCGCCCTTGCGCATCCGCTTCGAGTGCTCGCGAACGCTCTTGCCGACGACGTCTACATCGCTCCCTCCGCGACCTGCTGCGCCTTCGCCGGCGACCGCGGCATCACCCACCCCGAGCTCACTGCCTCGGCGACGCGCCCCCAGGCCGAAGAGCTGAGCGGCCGTACCTTCGACGCCTACCTGTCGAGCAACAGGACGTGCGAGATAGCCATGACCCGCGCCACCAACCAGCCCTACGAGTCAGTCGTGTCCCTCCTAGAGCGCCTCACCCGAACTTCCCCAACCTCTACCCAGCCGAGATAGAGGTTGGGGAAGTTCGGATTTAGCCGTCCGCCTGAGCCTTGTCGACGCTCTTAGCGTCGAGGTCCCGCACCAGCGCCCGCGTTTTCTCGTCCGTCTCCATCCGCTTGTCGAGCAGCGGGTTGATCAGGCCGCGGAAGGCGGAGACGTACCGCCACCACTTCGGGACGAAGATCCGCGGGGCTTTTTCCTCGATCCCGCGCACCAGCCCGGCGCCGGCCTCTTCGGGGGTGATCCGCTTCAACAGCCACTCGGGGCTCAGTTCCCGGATCCGCGGCGAGTCCTCCTGCTCGAAAGCGTCCTGGACGAGCTTCGTGTCGACCCAGCCGAAATAGGCGACGCTGGCGCTCGCCCCGTGGGGCGCCAGCTCCGCCCGCAACGTCCGCCCCAGGGCCTCGACCCCGGCCTTGGCAACCGCGTAGGGGCTGTTTCCGAAGCCGTTTGCGAAGGCGTAGACGGAGGAGACGACGATCATCTGGCCGCGCCGCTCGACGATCTGCGGCAGCGCCGCCCGCACCGTCCGCCAGACGCCGAGCAGGTCGACTTCGAAGACGCGCTCCCATTCCTCGCCGGAGATCGAGCGCACGGTCGCGAACTGCTTCTGGGCGATGCCGGCGTTGGCGACCGCAACGTCGATCCCGCCGAACCGCTCGACGACCTCGGCGACGGCGCTCATCAGCGCGCTCTGGTCGGTGACGTCGCCGCCGAGACCGATCGCGCGCGGGCCGATCCGCTCCGCCGCCTCGCGCGCCTCATCCGCGTTGAGGTCGAGCACGGCGACCGAGGCGCCGCGCAGGTGCATCTGCCGCGCGGTCTCGAAGCCGATGCCGCGGGCGGCGCCGGAAACCAGCGCGACCTTGCCGTTCAAGTCGTAGCGCTCCATCGGCGCTGCACCCTAGCGGCCGGCGCCACCCGTCTCCGCGCCGCCCTCCGCCTTAGGCTGCGCGCGTGGCCGACCCCTCCTCCGCCTACGCCGAGCTCGCCGCCGCCCGCGGCCTCGAGCAGCTGCCGACCTTCGACCCCGGCCCGCTGACGCCGCTGATCGTCGAGGCCAAGGGCGAGCCGCTTCACCCCGCGGCGCGCGGGCCGCTCGGCGAAGAGGTCAGCGGCGTCGTCGGCCAGCTCGCCTACAGGCGCAACAAGACCTTCCGCTTCCACGTCGCCCTCATCGAGGTTCCGACCGCGACCGCCTTCGCGCCGCGGGTCTTCTGCATCCGCCGCGGCCGCAGCACCCGCGACGACGAGTTCTACGGCTTCGAGGCGCGGCACTCGAAGCTCTGGACCGAGAGCACGGCGCTGAACGAGCGCTTCGAGGTCAGCACCAGCCCCTACCAGGACCCCAACTGGCTGCGGCAGCTCTTCTCGCCGAGCTTCGTCGACTGGCTGGGGACTAAGCCGCCCGCCGGCTTCTCCTTCGAGCTCGCCTACGGGGCCCTGCTCGGCAGCATCGAGGAGGACGACCCCGGCGTTGATGGCCTCGCCGCTCTCTGCGATGCGACCGCCCACGTCGCCACCCGGATCCGCGAGGAGTGCGAGGAGTAGATGCAGCTCAACAAGGTCGGCATCGGGTTGATCGCTTTCTTCGGCCTCGCCGGGGCGACGTTCGCGATCGTCCCGATCCTTGTCGGAGCCCCCGGGGAAGTCGCGGGAATCCTCGCCTCGATCGGGGTGATCTGGGTTCTCGTCGCCGCCGGGCTCTACTGGTACGCCCGCCGCCAGGAAAAGAAGGCCGCCCACGACGACTGGATCTTCCGGCAGGGCCTGCGCGGCACCGCGACCGTCCTCTCCGCGGGCAGCAGCGCCACCGTCAACGAGATGCCGCTGATGAGCCTGCGGCTCGATCTCGACGTGCCGGGACACGGGCGGCAGGAGGTGAAGCGGCGGGAGATCATGCCCGTCTTCGCCGCCACCCGGATGGAGCCCGGACTGGTTCTGCCGGTCTACGCCAACCCGAAGGACCCGAGCGAGTTCGTCCTCGTCTGGTGATGGCCGCCGGGAGGGGTTGACCGACCCCACCTAGAATCCGCTGTTCGTGCCCGGATTCCAACCCGTAGACCCGAAGCAGTCCTTCCCCGAGCTGGAGCAGCGGATGCTCGCGCGCTGGCGCGAGGAGAAGGTGTTCGAGCGCTCGCTCGCCCAGCGGGCCGAGGCGCCGGTCTGGAGCTTCTACGAGGGCCCGCCGACCGCCAACGGCCGCCCCGGCTCCCACCACGTCCTCGCCCGCGTCTTCAAGGACGTCTACCCGCGCTACAAGACGATGTGCGGGTTCCGGGTCCCGCGCAAGGCCGGCTGGGATTGCCACGGGCTGCCGGTCGAGCTCGAGGTCGAAAAGCAGCTCGGGATCTCCTCCAAGCAGGAGATCGAGGAGCTCGGGATCGCCGAGTTCAACCGGCGCTGCCGCGAGTCGGTCTTCGAGTACGTCGAGGACTGGAACAAGCTGACCGAGCGGATCGGGTTCTGGATCGACCTCGACGATCCCTACGTCACCCTCGAGGACGACTACATCGAGTCGGTCTGGTGGTCGCTGAAGCAGCTCTGGGACAAGGACCGCCTCTACGAGGGTCACAAGGTGGTCCCCTACTGCCCTCGCTGCGGGACGGCGCTGTCTTCGCACGAGGTGGCGCAGGGATACGAGGACGTCAAGGACCCCTCGATCTACGTGCGCTTCCCGTTGCTCGCCGAAGACGGAAGCGAGTCCGGCGAGTCGATGCTGGTCTGGACGACGACCCCTTGGACCCTCCCCGGCAACGTCGCCGTCGCCGTCGCGCCGGAGGTCACGTATGTACGGGCGCGGGCGGGGGAGGAGACGCTGGTCCTCGCCGAGCCACTGGTCGAGAAGGTGCTGGGAGAGGAGGCGGAGGTGCTGGATCGCTTCCCCGGCTCCGACCTCGTCGGCCGCAGCTACCGCGGACCCGTCTTCGCCTTGGAGGACGGCGGCCCCGCCAACGCCTTCCAGGTACTCGCCGGCGACTTCGTCACCACCGAGGACGGGACCGGCCTCGTCCACATCGCCCCCGCCTTCGGCGAAGACGACTACCGGGTCGCCGCCGCGGCCGGGATCTTCGACCCGACTGACGCCGGCACCCTCTACAACCCGGTCGGCCTCGACGGCAGGTTCGACGGGCGGGTCGCGGGATTCGAGGGGAAGTTCGTCAAGGACCCCGATGTCACCGCGGCGCTGATCGCCGACCTCGAGGCGCGCGGGCTGCTCTTCCGCGAGCAGGTCTACGAGCACGCCTACCCACACTGCTGGCGCTGCGGCACGCCGCTCCTCTACTACGCGAAGTCGAGCTGGTACATCACCACCTCGCAAGCGCGGGACCAGCTGCTCGCCAACAACGAGGAGATCGGCTGGCACCCCGAGCACATCAAGCACGGCCGCTTCGGCAAATGGCTCGAGAACAACGTCGACTGGGCGCTCTCGCGCGATCGCTACTGGGGGACGCCGCTGCCGATCTGGGAGTGCACCGAGGAGGGCTGCGACGGCCGCTTCTGCGCCGGCTCGGTCGCCGAGCTGCGCGAGCGGGCGCGCGAGCCGGTTCCCGACGACCTCCACCGCCCCCACATCGATGGCGTCACCCTCGACTGCATCGACTGCGGCGGCGTCATGCGCCGGGTCTTCTCGGTGATCGACACCTGGTACGACAGCGGCGCGATGCCCTTCGCGCAGTTCCACTACCCGTTCGAGGGCAAAGAGGAGTTCGAGGAGCGATTCCCGGCCGACTACATCTGCGAGGCCCAGGACCAAACCCGCGGCTGGTTCTACACCCTGCTCGCCGAGTCGACCCTGCTCTTCGACACCTCCAGCTACCGCAACTGCGTCTGCCTCGGCCTCATCCTCGACCCCGAGGGGCAGAAGATGTCGAAGAGCCGCGGCAACGTCGTCGACCCCTGGGACGTCCTCGACGCCCACGGCGCCGACGCCTTCCGCTGGTACTACCTGACCGCCCAGCAGCCCTGGGCCGGCTACCGCTTCAGCGTCGACACGGTCGGCGAGTCGGTCCGCCAGTTCCTCCTCACCCTCTGGAACACCTACTCCTTCTGGGTCCTCTACGCGAACGCCGAAAGCCTCACCCCGGAGGAGTTCCGTGGTTTCTTTCAGACGGACAGCGACCGGAAGGAACCACGCAGCGACCTGAACGACCTCGACCGGTGGGCGCTCTCGCGGCTGCAGGCGACGACGGCGACCGTGCGCGAGCGGATGGACGACTTCGACTGCACCGCCGCCGGGCGGGCGATCGCCGATTACGTCGAGGAGCTCTCCAACTGGTACGTGCGGCTCAGCCGCCGCCGCTTCTGGGACGGCGACCGCGCCGCCTTCGCAACCCTGCGCCACTGCCTGCTGGAGACGACGGCGATGCTGGCCCCGTTCGTCCCCTTCCTCGCCGACGAGATCCACCGCAACCTCAGCGGCGAGGCCGAGTCGGTCCACCTGCGCGATTTCCCGGTCGTCGACGCGGCCCTCGCCGACCCCGACCTAGAGCAGGGGATGGAGGCGGTCCGGCTCACCGTCGAGCTCGGTCGCGCCGCCCGCGCCCAGGCCAAGGCGAAGGTGCGCCAACCGCTGCGCCGCGCGGTGATCGTCGCCAACGAGGCTGAGCGCGCCGCGATCGAAGCCCGCGCCGGCCTCGTCACCGCCGAGCTCAACGTCAAGGAGCTCGATTTCGTCAGCGACGAGTCCGAGCTCGTCAGCTACAGCGCCAAGCCCAACTACCGCGCCCTCGGCCCCCGCTTCGGCAAGAGCATGCCCCAGGTCGCCGCCGCGGTCGAGGCCCTAGACGCCGCCCACGTCGCCGCGACTCTCGCCGAGGGCGGCGAAGTCGGGATCTCGATCGACGGCACCGACCACACCCTCGGCCCCGATGACATCACCCTCGCCCTCCAGCCCCTGGAGGGCTACGAGGTAGAGGCCGAGGCCGGTCACGCCGTAGCCCTCCAGCTGGAGCTGGACGGCGAGCTCCGCCGCGAGGGCCTGGCCCGCGAGATCGTCCACGCCGTCCAGAACGCCCGCAAAGCCGCCGGCCTGGAGATCACCGACCGCATCGACCTCACCCTCACCGGCGACCCCGACCTCCTCGAGGCCGCCCAAGTCCACCAGGACTACCTCACGGCCGAGGTCCTCGCCACCTCCGTCTCCTACGACGGAACCGAGAACGGCGCCGCCGCCAAGATCGACGGCCGCGATCTCAAAATCGGCGTCAGTCGGGCGTAGCTACTCGCTGGGCTTCTCGCCGATGATGAAGTCCGACTTCTTCGAGTCGTCGAACTTCACCCAGCAGTGATCCGGTGCGACGCCGGCCACCTCGATCAGGGCGTCTTCGATGCGCTTGGCGATCTCCGCCTTCTGCTCGTCGGAGCGACCCCCGTACCAGTGGACGTGAACGAACGGCATGAGGGAGAACCCGGCGTCGCCTTAGGCGAGCGCCGGCTCCAGCTCGGCCTCGAGGCGGCGCTTCGGCATCGCCCCGACGACTTTCTTCGCGATCGCGCCGTCCTTGAAGAGGATCATCGTCGGGATCGAGAGGACTTCGTAGTTGGCCGCCGTCTGCTGGTTCTCGTCGACGTTGATCGAGACGATCTTGAGGTCGTCGCGCTCGGCGTCGATCTCCTCCAGGACCGGGTGGACGACGCGGCACGGACCGCACCAGGGTGCCCAGAAGTCGACGAGGACGGGGCCCTCGGCGTCGAGCACGTCAGCTTTGAAGGTGGCGTCGGTTACGTCCGTCAATTTCCCAGTCACTGGTATCGGTCTCCCGGTCGATGTTTCGGCTTCAGCTCAATACTTCATAAAGTATAGCGCCGTAGTAGGGGGAGGCGCCAGACCGCCTCGGCGACGATCTTGAGGTCCATCTTCGAGCTTCCTACCCGCCGCTCGCGGAAAACGATCGGCACCTCCACCACCTTAAAGCCGAGGCGGACAGCCCGGTAGGTCACCTCGACCTGGAAGGCGTAGCCGCGGGTGCTTATCTGGTCGAGGTCGATCGCCTCGAGGACCTCGCGCCGGAAGCACTTGAAGCCGCCGGTGAGGTCGTGGACGCCCACCCCGAGCACCAGCCGCGCGTAAGCACTGCCGGCCCGGCTGACCCCCCGCCGCAGCGGCCCCCAGTCGCTGACTCCGCCGCCGTCGACGTAGCGCGAGCCGAGCACGACGTCGGCCCGCTTCGCCGCCTCCAGCAGCCGCGGCAGGTAGGCGGGGTCGTGGGAGAAGTCGGCGTCCATCTCCAGGACGAGGCCGGCGCCGCCGGCGAGCGCCGCGCGGAAGCCGGCGATGTAGGCGGGTCCAAGCCCTTCCTTGTGCGGCCGGTGCAGCACGGCGACATTCTCGTGCCGCGCGGCGAGCCGGTCGGCGATCTCCCCGGTCCCGTCCGGCGAGCTGTCGTCGACGATCAGCACCTGGGCATCAGGCGGCAGCTTGGCGCGGGCGGCTTCGACCAGCGGCTCGACGTTCTCGGCCTCGTTGTAGGTCGGCAGGACCAGCCAGGCGCGGCCGCCGTGGTGCTCGGTCATCGTCGCGATGCTATTCGGCGGGCGCATGGGAGGAACTCCTAGAGTTGCCTCCGTGACCAACGCCGAGATCGCTGCCGCATTGGAAGAGCTGGGAGTCCTCTACGAGCTCGACGGCGCCGTCAAATACCGCGTCCTCGCCTACAGCACCGCCGCCAAGGCGATCCGCGAGAGCCCGGTCTCCGTCGCCGAGCTCGCCGGCCGCGGTGAAGCGACCAAGGTCCCCGGCGTCGGCAAGACCCTGGCGGAAAAGATCGACGCCCTGATCGAGACCGGCGAGATCCCCGCCGCGGTGAAGCTGAAGGCGAAGTTCCCGCCGACCCTGATCGAGGTCACGCGCGTCCCCGGCGTCGGTCCGAAAACCGCCCGCCGCCTCTTCGAGGAGCTGGAAATCTCCTCGATGGAGGACCTGAAGGCGGCGGCGGAGGGGGAGAAGATCCGCGACGTCAAAGGCCTCGGCCCGAAGGCCGAGGAGAACATCCTCGCCTCGCTCGAGCGTCTCGGCGAGCCGGGGGAGGGACCGGGCCGCCTGCTGCTCTCGAAGGTGAAGCCGATCGCCGAGGAGCTGGCGGCGGCGCTGCGCGAGCATCCGGCCGCCAACGAGGTCGAAGTCGCCGGCTCGGTCCGCCGCTGGGGCGAGACCTGCAAGGACATCGACCTGATCGCCACCGCCGACGAGCCGGCCGCGCTCTCCGAGCACCTTGCGAGCCACCCGCTGATCGCCGCCGCCGGCACCCCCGGCCCCAACGGCGTCCGCGCCCAGACCCACAACGGCGTCTCGGTCGACCTGCGGATCGTCGCGCCCGCCGCCTTCGGCAACCTGCTCCAGCACTTCACGGGCTCCAAGGCCCACAACGTGCAGTTGCGCGAAGAGGCGGTCTCCCGCGGCCTCTCGGTCTCCGAGCACGGGATCACCGAGACCGAGAGCGGCGACGTCCAGACCTGCGCGACCGAGGGGGAGGTCTACGAGCGCCTCGGCTATGCCTACATCGAGCCGGAGCTGCGCGAGGGCCGCGGCGAGCTGAAGGCGGCGCGCGAAGGCAAGCTGCCGCAGCTGGTCGAGATCGGCGACATCAAGGGCGACCTCCACTCCCACACCACCCTCTCCGACGGCCGCAACAGCGTCGAGGAGATGGCCGAGGCGGCGCGCGACCGGGGCTACGAGTACCTGGCGATCACTGACCACTCGGCCAGCCACGGCTTCGGCGACCACGTCACCGCCGAGCGTCTCTGGGAGCGGATCGAGGAGATCGCCGCCTGGAACAAGGGCTACGGGAAGAAGGACTTCCGCCTCCTCGCCGGCTCGGAGATCAACATCGGCCTCGACGGCACCCTCGACTATCCCGACGACCTCGTCGCCGCGCTCGACTGGGTCGTCGCCTCCGTCCACACCTCCTTCAACGTCTCCGAAAAGCAGATGACCGACCGCGTCGTCACCGCGATCGAAAACCCCAACGTCGACTGCATCGGCCACCTCACCGGGCGGCTGATCGGCCGCCGCGAGCCCTACGGCATCGACGTCGAGAGGGTTGCCGAGGCGGCGGCGCGCACCGGCACGATGATCGAGATCAACGGCAACCCCAACCGCCGCGACCTCTCCGACCTCCACGCCCGCCTCGCCACCGAAGCCGGAGTGAAGATCGTCCTCAACACCGACGCCCATGGCGTCGACACCCTCGAAAACATGGCCTACGCCGTGGCCACCGCCCGCCGCGCCTGGCTCACCGCCGGGGACGTCGCCAACACCCGCGGCTGGACCCAGTTCAAGAAATTTCTGAAGGGCTGAAGCTAACTCCGAGCGAGCTCCTCGACCGCCACGGACTCTTCGTGCTCGAAGGCAGGCGCCATCGCCTCGATCGCGCCGGAGCTCAACCCCTGCGTTGCCGCCACCTGCCGCCATGTGGAGGTGGCCTCTCCCACTTCATTCAAGATCTGTTCGGCCCCTTCGTCATCGAGTCGGAACTCCCTCGCCACCCCCAGCAGCGTCTCGATCCGGGCTTCGGTCTCATGGAAGTCGATCGCGGTGTTCAGGTGGCGGGGGCCAGGGTCTGGATCCGGATTCAGGTCGAACGCCGGCGAGAGCGACCAGCCTGCCGTGGAGAGGCGAAGGAAACCGTGGTTGCGCAGGTGATCGTCGGTGTTTGAGATCAGAATCGAGAAGGCGATGCGACGCCAGAGTTGTGCCAGGTCGTTGCCGGCGGATGGCGAGCGGGTTTCGATCACGTCGGCAATCTCGAGATAGCTCCCGGAATCGCCGTCAGAGGCTTCGAGCATCGTCATCGCGCTGGCGTAGGGAATCCGCTGCTTGGCCCTCCGGTCAAAGCGGTCGAGGATCAGAACGGGGCGCTTTCCGACCGTGATCAGGCGATGGGGGGGAACCTCGATGCCAGCGAGCTCCGCCAGTTGCAGGGCAACCGCCTCCCACCTCATCACGTCCCATTCGTCGGTAGCGGGCTTGGGAAACTTCGCGATCGCCGGACCCCCATTCTCGTCGATGACATGGGCCTTGGGGCGCGCGCCCCCGAGCGAGCTGCCTCCCTTGAGCAGGGCGCGCAGGTCCTCGTCGTCCTCCTCCTCGCGTTCCTCGCGTTCGGAGGACGCGAGCAGGGCGGGCAGGCCGACCAGGGCCGGCACCCCGTCGTCCTCGGCAGCGAGGAAGGCGTCGCTCTCGGGATCACGGAATCGCAGCGCCCCCTGCCGCATGTCGTCTCTCGCCCCGAGCAGGTAGTCGATCTCCCCGAGACTGCGTTCGGTTTGCTCCGCCTGCTGTGCTCGACGTCGTAACGCGCGCCCGATCAGGCGCCGTCCCCAGCGATCTGGCGCGCAGTCGCTGAAAGCACCGAAGATCGCCCGCCCCTCAGGGGTCTGTTGCAGACCGTCGACCAGCGGCAGGGCGGGATCGAGCTCGAAGGCGGCGGGATCTTCCAGGTACTCGATCGCGTAGGAGAAGGTTGCCGACTCTCGACCCCGTCGTCGGTGAGACCAGAGCTCGCCGGCTCGGCGGTCCTCCCCTTCGATCTGGACGAAGACTTCGACCCGTCGATCAGCCATCCTCGGGCCCGCTTAGCTTTCGGGGCCGCACCCGCGCGGGAAGCCGTTCCTCAGAGCGGAGGCGGCCGACGTCAGACTCGTAAGGGTCCAGCCCGCGCGAAAGTGAGTCGAGGATCCCCAAGCCCCTGAGGATTCGGAGCAGGTTCTCGGCGGTGACCCCTCCATCTCCTTTTTCGAGCCGGTGCAGGGTTCCGCGCGAGACGTCGCTGCGGTCGGCCAACTGGGCTTGGGTGAGGCCTCGCAGCTTTCGCCACGTTAGGACGTCATCACCCAGAGATCGCAGAGCCCGTCGGATAGGCGGCGGCATCTTTCTTAGTTTTTGTTCCATATACAGAACATTAAAACAGATAAAGCTCTATATATCGAACATTAACTAGAGACTGCTCCGCAGTCCCGGCGCCCGCACCAGCTCGATCGGTTTCAGCGGGTGGCTGGGGACGACGTAGAACTTGACGCCGTCTCGCGCCTCGATGCCGAGGACCGCCGCCTCGCGGGTGTGCCAGGCGAGGGAGACGATCAGGGCGTAGCCGGCGCCGACCGCGGCGACGCCGGGGAAGAAGATGCCGAGGACGCCGGCGAGGATCGCGGTCATCGCGATCGGCCAGAGGCGGGTGAGGACGATCCGGGCCGGGCTCTGATCCGGCAGCGAGGTGGCGGTGCGGGCGCGGGCGAGGGCGTCGCGGACGTCGTCGGCGGCACGCTGCGGCCGGCCCAGGTAGAAGCCGATCGCCAGCGCGATCAGCCACCAGGCGGCGGCGACGAGGACGATCGTCGTTGCGCCGTCGCGGTTGGCGGCGACCGCGGTGATCGCACCGAGCGCGGTCGCCTCGGCGGCGGTGATGAAGACGCTGGCGCGGAGGAGGTCGGTGTAGGGCATCAGGCGCTCGGGGGCATCATCGCGCCAGCCACTCGAGGATCTCCAGCCAGCCGTCGAGGCCGGCGACGGTTAGGTCGGACTCCTCCGCCAGCTCCGCCGGCGCCTCGGCCGAGAGCACGCCGACGCAGACCCCGGTGCTGAGCCGGCCTTCCTCCCGCAGCTCTCGCAGCCGCCGGAAGGCGTCGAGGTCGGTGCGGTCGTCGCCGGCATAGGCGGCGCGGTCGACGCCGTCCTCGGCCAGCAGCGAGGCGATCGCCCCGTCCTTGCCGCCGCCGCCGACCGGGCGCAGCTCCAGCACCTTGCGGCCCCAGCGCGGTTCCAGCCCGGCGCGTCCGCCCTCGTTGGCGACCTCGTGGGCGCAGCTCTCGGCGGCGGCCTCGTCGGCGGCGCCGCGCCAGTGCAGAGCCTGGATCGGTCCCTTGTCCTCCTGTCGCAACCCCGCTGCCCGTAACCGCTCGCCGTCGAGGCCGGCGAGGAACTCAGCCGCTTCGTTCTCCCGCCCGGCAATCGAAGGATCGGGCCGCGGCGCCTCGTCCCCCGGCAGCAGGAGCTCGAGGCCGTGGTTGCCGGCGTAGGCGAGGGTGTCGAGGCCGACCAGCCGCCGCGCCTCCTCCGCCCGCCGGCCGGAGATGCAGCCGACCAGGGCATAGCGCTCGCTCAGCGCCGCCAGCGCCTCGCGCGCCGCCGCCGGCACCGCCGCGTCTTCGGCCCGCTCGACGATCGGCGCCAAGGTCCCGTCGACGTCGGTCAGGATCGCCGCGCGGCCAGGCTCGCTGCGGAGCGGCTCGAGCCTCGCGGCCCACTCGCCGCCCCCGCTCTCGGACTGGGGGGACACGGCTCTAGTATCGCGAGATGGACGCCGCCGCGACCCCGGACCACGAGATCTGGAAGCTGGCGGCGATCGGCACCCTCGCCGGAATCTTCAGCGGCCTCTTCGGGGTCGGGGGCGGGACGATCATCGTGCCGCTGCTGATCTTCTGGTTCGCCTACGGCGAGCGCCTGGCGACCGGCACCAGCCTCGCCGCGATCGTCCTCATCGGCCTGCTCGGCGCCCTCGCCCAGGGCGGGATCTACGGGAACGTCCACGTCGGCACCGCCCTGCTGCTCTCGATCCCGGCGGTGCTCGGGGTCATCCTCGGGACCGCGATCCAGCAGCGGATCCCCCAGCGCGCCGTCTCCTATCTCTTCGCCGCGCTGCTGATCGCGATCGCCGTGGAGCTGATCCTCTCGTGAGCGAGCTGGCAGCGGTCCTGATCTGCCTCTTCGGCGGCCTCACCGGCGGCCTGGTCGGGGTCGGCGGCGGCGTCCTCTTCGTCCCGGCGCTGACGATCTTCATCGGCCTCACCCAGGTCGAGGCGGAGTCGACCTCGCTGCTGATGATCGTGATCGTCGCGATCGTCGGCGCCTACCGCCAGAACGGCTACGGCAACGTCCGGGTCGGCGAGGCGATGATCATCGGCGCCCTCTCGCCGCTCGGCGTCTGGGTTGGCGTCACCGCCGCCAACCACATCTCCGAACGCGCCCTGCAGCTCTCCTTCGCGGCGCTGGCCCTGTTCATGGCGGCGCAGTTGATCCGCCGCGCCCGCACCGCCTGAGCGGCGGGCGCAGAAAGACGATGGTCTACGCTCGAAAGCGTGGATTCACTTAGCTGGGAAGGCGACCTGCCGCACCTGCGCGCGCCGATCATGGTCTGCGCGTTTCGCGGCTGGAACGACGCCGCGGCCGCGGCGTCGACCGCGCTCGGAGCGGTGGCGACCTCGCTCGACGCCGAGCTCGTCGCCAGCCTCGATCCCGAGGACTACTTCGACTTCCAGTCGACCCGGCCGACGATCACGATGGACGAAGGTCAGACCCGCCGCATCGAGTGGCCGGAGAACAACGTCTACGCGGCGCTGGTGCCGAGCGCCGACCGCGACCTCGTCCTCCTCGACGGGACCGAGCCGAACCTGCGCTGGCGCACCTTCTCGGAGACCGTCGCGACCGTCGCCGACGCCCTCGGGGTGGAGATGGTCGTCACCCTCGGCGCCCTGATCGCCGAGGTCTCCCACACCCTGCCGGTGCCGATCACCGGCCTCGCCTCCAGCGCCGAGCTGGTCGAGGAGCTCGAACTGGAGCGCTCCAGCTACGAGGGCCCGACCGGGATCGTCGGCGTCGTCCACGACCTCTGCCGCCAGAACGGGATCGACTCGGCCTCGCTCTGGGCCGCCGTGCCCCACTACGTCGCCGCCGTCCCCAACCCGAAGGCGGCGCTCGCGCTGCTGCGCCGGCTCGAAGGTCTGACCGGGATCGCCGTCGAGGCTTCCGAGCTGGAGGAGGAAACGGCCGACTACGAGGAGCAGATCGGCCGCGCCGTCGCCGCTAACCCGGAGATCGAGGACCTGGTCACCCGGATCGAGGCCGAACAGGCCGAGCTGATCGAGGAGGGCGAAGAACTCCCTTCGGCCGACACCCTGGCGAGAGAGTTCCAGCGCTTCCTGCGCCAGCGCGGAGACGACAAAAGCTGAGGCCCGCCCCTCTGCAAACCACAATGTTCTTGCCTGAGCGTTCGGGAGAAATTATGGTAGGAATCTACTGTCTTCCAGGGAGGAACGCATGTCTGAGCAGGAAGGTCGGCTCGAGTACCGAGACTTCTACGCGATCTGCAACCACATGCCAGGTGCGGAGCGTGTGCTTCGCGTCGGGGGCACCGTCGTGGCACCCACCAATAAATGGACGGCGGAGTTGGAGGAATATTCGGGACAGCCATCGCCGAACCAGTTCCTGCTGCAACTGGCACTGAGGGTAAGAGTTCCGGATGGTCCGGTTTTGGACGTGCTTACTCCCATCAAGTTGGAGGAGTTCCGTATCGAGAATCCTCTGTTCGAGTACACCCAAGTCGAGTTTTACATTGAAGGAGCAGATGACATCGCGCCACCGCCGCTGATCGAGGTCCAACACCCGGAGTAGTCGTTCAAGCTTCAGCCGCCGGGCAGATCAGGCGGTAGTCGCACCAGCTGCAGACGGTGGGGGAGGGGCGGGGCTCGAAGTCCTGGCTGAGGATGCCCTCGCCCACTTGGAGGACGGTGCGCTCTACTCGCTCGGCGTCGTCGGGCTTGGTCGGTGCCGCCACTTTGTCGCCGTCGAGGACGTAGTAGTAGCTGCCGGTGCTGGCTTCGATGCCCCAGGCCTCGCGCGCCGCCATCCGGTAGAGCGCCAGCTGCAGGTCGTCATCGAGGTCCGCTTCGGTCTTGCGCTCTCCCGTCTTGTAGTCGATCAGCTCGTAGTCGCCGTCGGGGAGGCGGTCGACGCGGTCGACGCGGCCGCGGACGTGGTGGTCGCCGACCTTGAAGTCGAACTTTTTCTCCAGCCAGACCGGTTCGCCCTCGGACTCGCGCTCGTTTTCCCAGTAGAGGCGCAGGGCCTCGCGGGCGCGGTCGCGGAACTGCAGCTCGTCGTCGCTGGAGCCGAACCCGGTCCGCCGCCAGCCGCCCTCGAAAAGGCGGTTCAGGATCCGCAGCCCTTCCTCGGGGTTCTCCGGCGGCTCCTTGTGGAAGCGTTCGAGGACGTTGTGGAAGAGGATGCCGAAGCGCTGGTTGATCGTCGGCTCCTGCGGGATCCCGAAGACGCGCGCGAACTTGTACTTGAGCGGGCAGGTGAGGTAGAGCGAGAGGTCGGAGGCCGAAAGGCTGAGCTTGCCGTCGCCGCGGCGCGGCAGGAAGGCGGCGAGCGAGGGCTCCTCACGGGCGGCGACGAGGTCGAGACGGCGGCCACGCTCGCGCTCGGAGTCGAGCAGGTAGGAGTCGAGCGAGGAGGCGTCCAGCTCGGCCTGCTGCTCGGGAGTGGCGACCTGCCGCAGCAGCCCGTTTACCGCCTCGATCGCCTCCGCCGTCGGCTCGTCCCCGGGCCGCTGCGCCAGTGCCGCCAGCTTCAGCAGCTCGAGGTAGCGGGCGATCGCCCGGTTGACGTCGATCGCGGTGTCGAGGCGCGGCTCGGAGAGCTCGCGCCCGGCCCGCCAGGACGCCTCCAGCACCTGCTCGCGCAGCGTTCGGTAGGTCGCGTGCAGGCCCTCGGCGGGGCCGAACAGCTCCTCCTCGTGCGCCTCCTCCTCGGCGCCCGCCGCCTGTAGTGCGCCCTCGAAGAAGTGGGAGGGACGCTCGGCCTCGCCGCCCTGCCCGCGCTCGAGGCGGGAGAGGACGAGGCCGCGGCGGGCGGGGGAGCCGATCCGATCCCAGTCGCGCTCCTGCTCGAGGCCGAGGACGAAAACGTGGTCGAAGCCGAGGCCCTTGACCGCGTCGGCCGCCATCACGTTGACCGCCCCCGGGGAGCGCTGGTGCTCGGCCTCTTCCTCCTCGGTCCCGGCCTCGGCGACGGCGCTGAGGTAGGTGACGAAGCCGCGGGTGGAGCCGTGCGGCTCGCGGCGGGTCCAGGCGGTCGCCAGCTCGGCCAGCTGCGAGAGCGCGAGCAGCCGCTCGGCCACCTCCGGCTGGGCGGCGAAGAGGCGCTGGCGCCGCAGCCCGACCTGCTCGATCAGCCGCCGCACGAAGACGTCGGCCCGCCGTTCCTCCATCACCGCGGCGGCGCCGTTGTAGAGCTTGAGGAAGGCCTGGATCCGCTCCCGCGCCTCGGGCTGGAACTGGGGGCTGTCGAGGGCGGCCTCGCAGGCGGCGACCATGTCCTGCTTGCGCCGCCGCGCGATCGTCGTCAGCCGCGCCAGGTCCCCCGAGCGCAGTTCGACCGGCGGCCGGGTCAGCGCCCGCGCCGCCGCGGCCGAGTCGTCGGGATCGGCCAGCACCCGCAGCCAGGCGATCGCGTCGCGCACCTCGGGCCGCTGAAACAGCGCCGTCGGGCCGGAGAGGTGGAAGGGGATGCCGCGCTCTTCCATCGCCGCGGCGACCGCGCCCCCCTGTTTGGCCGGGTCGGCGACGAGGACGCAGATCTGGTCGGGCGGCGTTTCGGCCGCGCCAAGGTGCTCGACCGCCCGCGCCACCGCCTGCGCCTGGGCGCGCTCGTTGCTGCAGCGCCAGAAGCCGAGCTCGGGTTCGCGGAAGCGCTGCTCGAGCAGGATCCGCTCGCCGCCGGGATGCACCCCGTCGAACCACCCCTCGGCCGCGGTCACCTCGGCGCCGCTCTCCAGCGCGAAGACCTGGTTCGGGTTGTCGGGAGCAAGGGATTCGAGCACCGCCAGCTGCGCAGCCGTCGCCTCCTCGAGCTCGTCGACCATCACCTGGGGGAAGCGCTCGGCGATCCGCCGCCGCACGTCGGGCCGCTCGACCAGGAGGCAGTCGAGGGCGAGGAAGACGTCGCCGCGGTCGAGGCTGCCGGACTCCGAGAGGATGCGGTCGTGCTGAGCGTAGAGCTCGGCGAACTCAAGCTCGCGCCGGGCCGCCTCGCGCTCGGCCTCGTCGCCGGCGGCCTCCGCTCGCGTCTGGGCCGCTTCGGAGAGGCTGGTCGGGCCCGTCCGCTCCGCCTTCAGCTGGTCGATCCGCGCCAGCAGCCGGGCCAGCAGGCCCGCCGGGTTGCCGCGGATCTCGTGCCGCCGCAGCGGCAGCTGGTCGAGCCGGTCGAGGAGCATCGCCAGCCGCTGGGCTCGGCCGAGGACGTCGAAGAACGGGTCCAGCCCCGCCTCCTCGGGGTGCTCGCGGAGGAGGCGCTCGCCGATCGCGTCCCAGCTGCCGACCCAGAGCTCCTCGAAGGACCCCTGCAGCAGCGCCTCGCAGCGTTCGCGCAGGCGGGCGGCGGTGGCCTGGCGCGAGGCGATCGTGAGGACGCTCTCGGGGCCGGCCCCGGCGCTGACCAGGTGGGCGAGGCGGTGGGCGAGGAGCTCGGTCTTGCCGGTGCCGGCCGGGCCGACGATCAGCAGCGGCCCCTCCCCGTGGGCGACCGCGCGCTCGCGCTCCGGAGCGGCGTTCTCGGCGATCGAGGGATCTTCGCGCACCGTCCAAAGCTAGCGCTCCGGAGATGTTCTCTAGCATCCGCGCGATGGACGTCCTCTCCGCCGACTGGCCGGCGATCTGCCGCCGCATCGTCGCTGCCCAGCGCCCGATCTTCGAAGAGACGCGGACGAGCGAGGAGCGGACCGTCTACGAGGGGATCGGCGAGGGTGGCGACCGCACCCTCGTGATCGACCGCCGCGCCGAGGATGTCGTCTTCGCCGAGCTCGACAAGCTCGCCTCCGAAGGCGCCTCCTTTGTCGCCGTCTCCGAGGAGCGGGGCGAAGTCAGCTTCGGCTCCGGCGGCGAGGCGCGCGTCGTCATCGACCCGATCGACGGCTCGCTCAACGCGCGCCGGACGATCCCCTCCTTCGCCGTCTCGATCGCCGTCGCCTCCGGCTCCTCGATGGCCGATGTCGAGTTCGGCTTCGTCCACGACTTCGGCGCCGACGAGGAGTTCATCGCGCGCCGCGGCGAGGGCGCGCAGCTGAACGGGGAGCCGGTGCGGGTTACGGCGCCCGCCGACCGGCTCGAGGTGGTCGGCGTCGAGTCGGCCGAGCCGGAGTGGGCGCTGCCGGCCTTCGAGGCGCTGATCGGCAAGGTCTTTCGTCTGCGGGTCGTCGGCGCGATCGCGATCAGCGCCGTCTACGTCGCCGCCGGCCGCTTCGACGCGATGCTGAGCCTGCGCTCCTGCCGTTCTGTCGACGCCGCCGCGGCCCAGCTGATCGCCCGCGAGGCGGGCGGCGCGGTGTCCTTCGGCGAGGGCGATCTCAGCGAGGCGACGCTCGACCTCGACGCCCGCTACCCGATGGCGGCGGCGAACGACGAGGACGGCCTCGCGACCGTCCGCGCCGCCCAGTTGGCCAGAGCCGCGTAACCCTTCTTTCCAGGCGGTTTACAAACGTGTGTTCCTACGAACTTATGTTCGTTACACTCGGGCACTTCCCCAAGCCCCCAATTCAAGACTGAAGAGGTGTTTTCTTCCTATGGCAGAGAGCAAAAGCAACGCCAGCAAATCGAAAACGCAGGCGAAACGCGCCACCACCGAAGCGAAAAAATCCGCGGCCAAAACCGCCAAAGCTTCGAAACGCGCCGCCACCAAGACCGCTGTCGCTGAGAAAAATCAGGTCCAGGGCGTGGTCCAGACCGCTGTCGACTTCCCCGTCGGCGCCGTCCTCACCGTCAGCGACCGCGTCTCCGACCTGGTCGAGCCGTGGACCGACCGCAGCAAGGCCGAGCGGCAGATCAAGAACTACCGCAGCAACCTGCGCAAATCGCTGAAACGGACCGAGCGCCGCGGCAGCAGCGCCCGCCGCAAGGCGATCACCGAGGCCCGCAAGACCCGCAACCAGGTCGAGCGCGAGGCCCGCAACCGCCGTCGCGAGGTCGAGACGACGATCAAGCGCAACCGCAACGAGGTCGAGAGCCGCGTCCGCAAGGCGATCGAGGAGCAGACCTCCCGCGCCCAGGGCGTCGTCGGTACCGCCACCGGCGTCGTCGGCACCGTCAGCGGGCAGCTGACCGCCCTGCGGTAAGCAGCATCAGCGTCCTCTGACGCTCACAGGCCGCGAGGCGCTCGGTCCGAAGGGCCAGCCCTCGCGGCCTTTTACGTAGGCGCGGAACCGGAAGCGGACGCCGCGGCTGTCGTCGTCGCTGAACCGGTAGGCGTAGCGGAAGCGGCCGCGGCGGTCGGCCTCGACGGTGCGGAACTCACTCCAGCCGGCGCCGGGATAGCGGAACTGCAGCTCGACCGGGAGACCGGCAACCGCCCGGCTCGCTCCGGCGTGCCCGACCTTCCCTTTGAAGATGACCGGTCGACCGCCGACAGCGGCGGTCGTCACGGAAGCTTGGAGGCGGACGGTCGTCGGAACGACGAGATCGGCAACCGGGCCACCGGCTCGGCTGAGCAGGCGGGTGCCGTCGAAGCTGGCGTCGACCTCGCGGCTCGGGCCGGCTTTCAGGCGCAGCGAGAAGTTCCCGTCGGCATCGGTACGAGCGAGCGTGATTCGTTGCCGTTGCTCGGCGCCGGCGGCAAAGGTCTCGGTGATCGCGATCGTCTGGCCGGCGAGCGGCCCGCCCGAGGTGCGCCGCAGTAAGCCGCTGAAGCGCAGGCCCGTGAGCTGAGAGCGCAGGGTCGCCTGCGTCTTCAGGGGATTGACCAGGACCATCCGACCGCCCTTGGCCCGGTTGCCGCCGCTGGCGGAGTTGCCGGCGGCGTCGAAGCCGGTGGCGATGAACTCGTACTTGCCGGGCGGGTAGGCGTCGGAGTCCCAGCGGGCGATCAGGCGACCGGGCTCGACTCGGGTCGAAAGCCCCACATAGCGAGCACGGGTCCCGGCGCGGCGGACGGCGATCGAGCCGCGCTCCGCGCTCGGGCCCGAGAGCCGATCGCCGACAGAGGCCTCGATCCGCTCCGGGTCGGCCGGGTCCTGGGCCGCGGCGAACTCCACCCGCGGCGCCTCTTCGTCGATCCGCACCGTCACGTTCTGCGGCGGCGGCGAGCCGGGCTCGCCGTCGCCGACGTTGCCGGCGGCGTCGCGGCCGTAGAAGTGGATGGTGTGGAGCCCGCTGCCGCCGACCCAGGCGGAGACCGTGCCGCCGGGGGCGGTGATCGGCGAGGCGCCGTCGACCGTGACTGCGGTGAACGGACCCGCCGGCCCGGCCGCGTCCATTCCGGAGAGGCTGTCGGCCGCGTGTGCCGTCAACCTGACCGGGCTGTTGCTCCAGCCTGATGGGATGCCCTGTATCGCGACCGTCGGGGCCGTGGCGTCGACGGCGAAGAAGACGGTCCGAGGCTCCGAGCGGACGCGTGAGCCCGAAAGCGCCATCACCCGCGTTTCGGTGACGCCCTCCGGCAGAAGCCCGAGGGAAACCTGACCCGCGGTCGCCGCGAGGCGGCCACCAGGGCTCAGCGTCACCTCGTAGGCCGAGATCCCCGAGAGGGGCAACGTGGCGGCGGGTGGGTCGAGCTCGAGGATCGCCTGCTCGCCTCCGAGGAGCCAGCGCCCAGGCCCGCGCGCGACGGGGGGCGGCGGCACCGCGTCGTCGAATCGAAGCAAGGTGTTGGCCCGGCGCAGCTCGTTGCCAGCTGCGTCCTCGAGCCAGCTTTCCAGCGTGTAGACGCCGCTTACCGGCGGCACCTCGACTTTTTCGAGGGGATCAAGCGGAGGCGCCTCCATCAGGCCGCCGACCTGCTGCCCCTGCGGGTCGAGCAGCCGGTAGACCGCCCGCGTCGCGCCGGCGGCCACCCCTGGAACCTCTCGCGGGTCGATCGGGAAAATGGTGCTCGCCTGCCATCCGTCGGAGCTCGCCGTGGCCGTTCCGCTTCCCGTGGCCAAGAGCACTCCCACCGCCAGCCCCACCAGCAGGCTCCTCCTCAGTCGACTCACGGGCCGAACTCCCCGGCGGGGCTGTTGCCGCCGGAGCTCGGCGCTGGTGCCGGCGCGGCGACGGGTTCGGGTGCTGGTTCCGGGCTGGCTTCGATCGGTTCGGCGCTGACGGGTTCCGGTTCGACGGCGACCGGTTCGCTTTCCGCAGGAGCTTCGGCGGCCGGCTGCGGCTCAGCAGCCGGCACGGGGTCCGCCTCCGGATGCGGATCGGGCGCCGATGCGGGGTCAGGCTCGCTCGGGAGCTGCGGCTCTGGCACGGCGTCCACACGCCGCTCCTGCTGGCGCACGATTGCGTCGGGCCGCGCGTCGTCGGCCTCGAACGGCGCTGGCAGGACACCGGTGGCGAAGCAGGCTGCGGCGCTGCCGGCGGCGCCGACGCAGATGGCCGCGACCTTCGCCAGGCCGACCCCGCCGGCGCCGCTGCCGCCGGCGATCTGCGCGACCGCCTCGCCCCGCCCGCCGAAGCGGGAGGCCGCGTCGCCGATCGCATCCTGGACCCGTTCCCACAGCGAGCGGTGCAGGGGGAGGGTGGGGGCAAGGGCAGCCGCGGCCGCAGGTGCCGCCCGGTAGGTCCGCAGCGTCGCCCGGCAGGCGGCGCACGCCCGCAGGTGCTCGCGCAGCTCCGCCACCTGCTCGCGGCCGGCCTCGCCGTCGCAGAAGGCCGAGAGCAGCGGCTTCATCTCCTCGCAGCGGCTGCCGTCCTGGCTGCGCGCGAGGAGGCTGCGGAACCGCTCCCTCCCCTCGGCGAGGCAGCGGTTGACCTTCGTCTGGCTCCAGCGGGTGATCTCGCCGATCTCGGCGTAGGAGTAACCCTCGGCGAGCAGCGTCAGCGCCCGCAGCTCCTGGGGCTTCAGCGCCTGCAGGGCCTCGCGGCTGCGGACCACCGCTTCGCGCCGCTCGAGCCTCTCGGCCGGCCCATCGTCGGGGGAGGGGAGGAGCGCGGTCCACTCCTCGTCGCCCGGCTCGGGGGCGCGGGCCGCCGGGCCGGCGAGGACGCGCTCGCGCTCCTGGCGGACCGCCAGAGCCTCGTGCTTGACCACCGTCTGCATCCACTTGACCAGTTGCCGCGGCTCCGCCGTCGGCGCCTTGCGCAGGAGGATCTCCAGGCCGCGCTGCAGGGCTTCGTCGGCGTCGTCGGCGCAGAGGGAGTAGCGGACGGCGGTTCGCCGCAGCGCCGCCTCGTGCCGCGAGTAGGTCTCGACAGCCGCCCGCTTGCGGGCTGCCTGCGCTTCCCCTGCTTCCATTCGTTCGGACACTGGCAGCGTTAGGTACGAGAGCAGTACGACTCTCCCCCCACTTGGACAAATGCCCCAGCGCAAAAGGACGGAATTTGCAGAGCGGCTCAGAAGAACGTCCAGACGTTCGCCGGGTCGCTAGGATCGCCCCCATGAGCACTTGCGTTGTAACCGGCGGCGCCGGCTTCCTCGGTTCCCATCTCTGCGAACGACTGTTGCGCGACGGGCACCGGGTCATCTGCATCGACAACCTCGAGACCGGGTCGCTGGAGAACATCGCCCACATCCGCGACGAGGCGTTCGAGTTCCGCAACATCGACATCACCGAGAAGGTCGATATCCCGGAGCCGGTCGACTTCGTCTACCACCTCGCCTCGCCGGCGAGCCCGATCGACTACCTGCGGCTGCCGCTGCACACGCTCAAGGTCGGCTCCTACGGCACCCACCACATGCTCGGCCTCGCCAAGTTCAAGCGCGCCCGCTTCCTGCTCGCCTCGACCAGCGAGGTCTACGGCGACCCCCAGGTACATCCTCAGCAGGAGGACTACTGGGGGCACGTCAACCCGATCGGCCCGCGCGGCGTCTACGACGAGGCCAAGCGCTACGCCGAGGCGCTGACGATGGCCTATCACCGCCAGCAGGGCGTCGACACCGGGATCGTGCGGATCTTCAACACGTACGGTCCCCGAATGCGCCCGCATGACGGCCGGGCGATCCCGACGTTCCTCCGCCAGGCGCTGCAGGACCGCCCGATC
>Ga0184624_10000082_pt1 | contig 22813 bp, 21 predicted proteins | sample PLM3_5_b1_FD_133157 | JGI IMG/M metagenome (GOLD analysis project Ga0184624, IMG submission 133157) | Groundwater sediment microbial communities from an aquifer in East River, Colorado, USA - PLM3_5_b1 | ecosystem: Environmental > Terrestrial > Soil > Riparian zone | place: USA: East River...
CCGAGCGAGGCGATCATGCTCTTCGCCGGCTCCAGCGTCGCCGCCGGGGACCTGACCCTGTTCGGCGTCGTCGCCGCGGGGGTCCTCGGCAATCTCGTCGGCTCCTGGATCGCCTACGCGGTCGGCTACTACGGGCGCATCGACCTGCTGGAAAAAAACAAGCTGATCCACATCAGCCCCAAGCACCTGAAATGGGCCGACGACTGGTTCGCCCGCCACGGCGACGCAACCGTCTTCTTCTCGCGGATGCTGCCGATCGTCCGCACCTTCATCTCGCTGCCGGCGGGAGTCGCGAAAATGCCGTTCTGGCGCTTCACCGGCTACACCCTCGCCGGTTGCGTCCCCTGGGTGCTGGCGCTGGCGCTGATCGGCAAGAGCGTCGGCGAGAACTGGGAAGAGTGGCGCGACCACCTCCACTACCTCGACTACCTGGTCGTCGTCGCCGTCGTCATCGGCATCGCCTACTACCTGATCAAGCGCCGCCGGCGTCCCCCGGCTGAAGCGGCGAGCGCCACCGAGGCTTGAGCGGTCTCCCGGCTCGCCGCGCCGTCGCGCTCGGCTTTGTCCAGGGCCCGGCGGAGCTACTGCCGGTCTCCAGCTCGGCCCACATCGTCCTCGTCCCCTGGCTCGCCGGCTGGGACTGGGAGGCGATCGACCCGGAGCTGCGCAAGAGCTTCGAGGTCGCCCTCCACACCGGCGCCGCGGCGGCGCTGCTGATCGGCCAGCGGCGGCTGATCGCCGAGGAGCTGCGTCATTTCGACGGGCGGCGAGCGCTGCTGCTCGGCCTCTCCTTCCTGCCGGCGGCGGTCGTCGGCTACACGCTCGAGCGCCCGATCGAGCGCCACCTGGGCGGGCCGCGGGCGACGGCCTACGGTCTGATCGCGGGAGCCGCCGCGATGTTGATCGCCGACACCCGGCCGCAGCGGCGCGGACGCGGAGAGGCGACCCCGCTCGACGGGCTGGCCCTGGGGATCGCCCAGGCGGCGGCGCTGGCGCCCGGCGTCTCCCGCAACGGCGTCACCCTGGCGGCAGCGCGCTGGCGCCGCTTCTCCCGCGACCAGGCGAACCTGCTCTCGCGGACGATCGCGCTGCCGATCATCGTCGGCGCCACGGCCCTGAAGGGCACCCGCCTCGCCCGACGCGGCACCACGCCAGAGCTGCGCCGCGGCCTCGCCCTCGGCATCGCCGCCTCCTTCGCCTCGACCCTCGCCTCCCAGCGCCTGATCGCGCTCGTCGAGCGCGACCGCGCGCTCTGGCCGTACGCGGCGTACCGGATGGGGCTGGCGGCCGTCGTCCTTCGGCGGCTCTCCAGATAACAAACGCACCCGGTGGGGGTGGGTTTGAATCGAGGCCCAAAGGGGCCTGTCTCCGCTTTAGTTCTCCTTGAGGCGCCGGAAGCAGTCGGGGTGGGCTACATAGACCGCCGGGGGAGCCACGTCTCCGCGCCTTCGGCCACTCAACCAAGCACAAACGCAAGCGCTTCCGGCCAGGAATGTCCTTCGAAGAAATCTTCCGGTCCTTCTATCCCGACCAGGAGGTTGGCGAGCAGGCCGGTAAGCAATCGGACGAAGCGACCGACTAAGCAGGTTCACGCTGACCCGCTGCCGAGTTCACCCCACCCAGGTGGGGCAAATATCGGATCCGCGAATCCCGACCTGTGCCAAAAAGTCTGGTATTTGCAGCCATTTCCAAAATTTGGAGAAATTTGGAATTAATTTGGAGTTCAGCCTGCCGGAGCGACTGAGAGAATCCGGCAAGTGAGCGCGAGCGACGCCTACGCGAAGGCCGGAGTCGACCAGGGGGCGGCGGATTCGGCCGTGGCCGGGTTGGTCCGGGCGCTCGGCGCGATCAATCTCGGACGACCCTCGGCGCAGGTGCCGCTGCCGGGCCACTACGCGAGCGTGATCAAGATCGGCGAGGAGCTGGGGATCGCGCTCTCGACCGATGGCGTCGGCACCAAGCTCGTCCTCGCCGAGCAGCTCGGCCGCTTCGACACGGTCGGGATCGACTGCGTGGCGATGAACGTCAACGACGTCATCTGCGTCGGTGCCGAGCCGCTGGCGATGCTCGACTACATCGCGATCGAGAAGGCCGACCCGGCGGTCTGCGAGGAAATCGGCGTCGGCCTCGCCGCCGGCGCCGAGAAGGCCGGGATCGAGATCCCCGGTGGCGAGCTCGCCCAGCTCGGGCAGCTTGTCCGTGGCGTCGACGTCTCCGGCGCCTGCTTCGGGACCGTCGCCCTCGACACGATCGTCGACGGCTCGGCGGTCGAGCCCGGCGACGTCGTCATCGGTCTTCCTTCCACCGGCCTGCACTCCAACGGCTACACGCTCGCCCGCTCGGCCCTGGCCGACGTCCCGCTCGACGACGACCGCCTCGGCCGCCCCCTCGGCGACGTCCTCCTCGAGCCGACCGAGATCTACGTCATGCCGATCGTCGAGCTGCTGCGCTCCGCGGTCGACGTCCGCGGCCTCGCCCACATCACCTCCGGCGGCACCAAGAACCTGCTCCGCCTCGCCGCCGACGTCGGCTACGAGATCGACGACCCACTGCCGGCGCCGCCGGTCTTCGAGCTGATCCAGGAGCACGGCGGCGTCTCCGACGAGGAGATGAGCGAGGTCTTCAACATGGGCTGCGGCTTCTGCGTCGTCGTCCCCGCCGGTGACGAAGGCGCCGCGTTGGAGCTGCTGCGAGCGCACTACCCGGCCGCGAAGCGGGTCGGGCGCGCAACCGCCGGGCCACCTCGCATTCGGTAGGCGGAAGCGAACTAGCGCAGCACCCCGTAACCGTGCTTGCCGCGGTCGTAGCCTGGGAAGCCGTGGTCGGGCAGATCCTCCAGCAGGCGGCGTTGGGCTTTCTCTCGAAGCGCCCATGGTGTGTTCCACACGTCGAGCATCCGCCGGCCGGTCCGCGCGAAGATCCCGGTAGCGACCGCTGCCGCAAAGGAGCTGCCGTAGACGCCCCTTTCGATCTCCTGCCCCCGGGATCCTCCGGCGGCCAGCGTCACTCCTTCAGCATCCGCGGCTTCCCTTCGCCCGGGTTCGATTCGACCGCCGTCGAAGAAGTGTCCACCGCGACCACCTGCGGGATGCTGGCTGGGGCCGGCAGTCGAGAGCGGGTCCCGGCCGCAGCGACGAGAAGTGGCATCTTGACGACGAACGAGGCAACGAGATCGAAGATCGAGGCTAGTTGAAGACGAGCTTCCTTCCTTGGGCCTTCATAGCCGCATTCGGGGCACGGGTCTCCGGTCGCGTCGATACTGAAGCTGAGATTAGCGAGGTGCACCGGTTCCCGAAAGAGGCCGAGGCAGAGCAGCGCGTAGACGAGGTCGGAGAGAGTCGCGCTGCCGCTCCGAAAGGCTCGGATGGAAGTGATCTGCGCACCGGGGGCCAGGTGATGTATGAGAGCGGCTACGAGGCTGCCGTGACCGACCCGATCGCAGGGGGCGGTCAGCAACTTGACCCCCAATTCCGTCAGATCTATCTGCGGCTCGTTCAGGCTGCCACAGCAAACCGCGCCTGGCGCAATCCCGGAATCGACCACCGCAACGTGCATGCCCTCTCCATCTTCGGGTGATCCCCCACCGCCATGCCGTTTGATCCATTCGGCAGCGGCGGCCGGATCGAAATCCTGCCGCTGCGGCGAGCTCGCCGATCTCGAGAGGGACAGTCGCCAATTCGGACAGGCGACCTCTACCGCGGTGCTGGAATTGAGTCGCTCCACCCACTCGTCCACCTCCTCCTCGGCGACTCTCGCCACCCAGGGCCGGGGAAGGTTTTGCAGCTTCGGCGAGACGAACTCTGCTTCTCCCAAACCGGTCTCGAGAACCTCGTCGAAGGTGGTGGCGGCGGTCAGGCCGTGCTCGCCGTAGGGCGGGAAGTCGGGCCTTGCCCCGCCACCAGGAAAGATGAAGATCTCACCACTCTCAGCGCAGCAGGGCATGCCGGGTTCCTAGCTCTTCCCCCAGTTGAGGGTGACCGTGATCGAGGTCCCTACCTTGCCCTTTGCCAATACCGGGAGCCCGGCCTCTCCCTCGAAGCTGAGCGCGAACTCCACGCTGCCGCTGTCGGGTCCGGCCGAGGCAAAGACCTTGCTCAGTTTGTCGGAGGCCCGGTGCGCAAGCTCGGCGGCTGCATCGAGTTGCTTGTCCGAGGCCTTGATCACCTCGCGGCCACTGCTCTCCAGGCGCGCCCCTCCAGTCTCTTCAACTTGGATCAGGAACTCAGGTTCAGTCCCGTTGCTCATAGTCACCCCTCCTTCATCTAGCTGTCTCTCGATTGAGACAAGGACTAATCAATCAGGCTTTGAGCAAACTCGCTTGTATCTCGGCGGAACCTCGATGCTGCATGGAGATGTGCTCGACGGTGGCCCCCGAAGGCTTCCGGCGCCGCGGCGTCGTAACGTTGGCGGCCTAAGTGCCCAACCGCCCCTCCACCAGCTCGCAGATGATCGGGACCGTGCTATCCGGCCGTTACAAGCTGGAGGCGAAGCTTGGCAGCGGTGGGATGTCGACCGTCTACCTGGCGCGGGACACCACCCTCGACCGACAGGTCGCGGTGAAGGTGATGCACCGGGAGATGTCCGAGCAGGCCGACCAGCTCGAGCGCTTCCGCCAGGAGGCGCGGGCGGTGGCGAAGCTCTCCCACCCCAACGTCGTCGCCGTGATCGACGCCGGCGAGGACGGCGGCCACCCCTACATCGTCTTCGAGTACGTCGAAGGGGAGACGCTGAAGCAGCGGATCAACCGGGTCGGCGCGCTCGACCCGCAGGAGGCGCTCGCCTACGCGATCGAGGTCGCCCGCGGGCTGACCGTCGCCCACGCCCGCAACATGGTCCACCGCGACATCAAGCCCCAGAACGTCCTCATCGACGCCGAGGGGCGGGCGAAGCTGACCGACTTCGGGATCTCGCGCCAGCTCGAGCAGGACGGGATGACGGCGACCGGCCGCGTCCTCGGCACCACCGATTACGTCGCCCCCGAGCAGGCGATGGGCCACCCGGTCGACCAGCGCTCCGACGTCTACTCGCTCGGCGTCGTCCTCTACGAGATGCTGGTCGGACAGGTCCCCTTCCAGGCCGACAGCCAGGTCGGGGTGGCGATGAAACACGTCAACGAGGAGTTGCCCGACGTGCAGGGGAGGCGGCCGGAGCTCTCCGCCGCGGCGGCGATGGTGGTCGAGCGGGCGACCGCGAAGGACCCCGACCAGCGCTATCAGCGGGTGGGCGAGCTGATCGACGACCTCTCCACCGCGCTCGAGGTCGAGGCGGCCCGAGCCGGCGGCGCGACCGGCGAGGCGACGAGCGTGCTCGAGGCGGTGCCGCCCGCAGAACGCAAGCTCGGCGGCGGGGGCGGTCGCCGCTCCTGGCTGGCGATCGGTCTCCTGGTGCTCGTCGCCGCCGCGATCCTGCTCGCGGTGCAGCTCGTCGGCAGCGGCAGCGGCCCCGGGGGCGGCGGTGCCCTCAAGGGGAAGGGCTCGACGGTGCCTATCGCCGAGGCCGCCGACTACGACCCGCAGGGGGACGAATCCGAGGACCCCGAAACCGTCAGCCTCGCCGTCGACGGCGACCCAACCAGCACCGCCTGGAGCAGCGAGCACTACGACAGCGAGGATTTCGCCGGGACCAAGAGCGGGCCCAACCCGGGCGTCGGTCTCTACGTGGTCGCCAAGGCGACGACGACTCCCGCGGAGATGGTGATCCAGTCCCCCTCCCCCGGCTGGGACGCGGAGATCTATGCCGCTCCCTCCGGCCCCCCGACCGAGCTCTCCGAATGGGGGGAACCGGTGGGCGAGGTCGGCGACGCGCAGAAGAACGAGGAGGTCGAGCTCCACCTCGGCTCCCCGGCCAAGTACTTCTTGATCTGGTTCACCCGGGCGGCGCCCTCCCAGGAACAGGAAGGCCGCTACCAGGTCGAGATCAGCGATGTAAAGCTGCTCGACTGATCCCAGCCCACGCTGGGTATAGGCCCTCTTCCGGAGGATCGTCACAAAACGGTTACATCGATCCGTGTAGCATCTGACAATGGCAGAGCGAGGCGCTATCCCGAATGTCCCGAAAGCGCGACGGCGCGCCCTTGATGCTGTCCGCTCGCTGTTCTCGCCGCTGCTGCCGGACGACTACCTCGAACTGATCAACCCGCTCTGGTCGACCCAGGAGCTGCGGGGGCGGATCGAGCGGATCGATCGCGAGACCCCCGACGCAGTGACCGTCCTGATCCGGCCCGGCTACGAGTGGGGCGGCCACCGGCCCGGTCAGTACCTGCGGATCGGCGTCATCGTCAACGGCGTCCACCACTGGCGCGCCTACTCGCTGACGACCGACCCCGGGCGCCCCGATGGCCTGATCGGGATCACCCCGAAGCTGGTCGACGCCGGCAAGGTCTCGCCCTACCTCGTCCGCCAGGCCAGGCCCGGCGACATCGTCCGCCTCGGCGGCGTCGAAGGCACCTTCGTCCTCCCTGATCCGCCTCCCTCCCAACCGCTCTTCATCAGCGCCGGCAGCGGCATCACCCCGATCATGAGCATGCTGCGCAGCCTCGACCGCGACAACGCGCTCGAGGACGCCGTCCACATCCACTCGGCGCGCACCGCCGACGGGGTGATCTTCGGCGAGCAGCTGCGCGAGCTCGATTCCAGGCGCCCGGGCTACCGCCCTCATCTGCAGATCACCAGCGAGGCGGGACGGGTCGCCCCCGCCCACCTCGACGAGCTTTGCCCCGACTGGCGGCAGCGGCACACCTTCGCCTCCGGGCCCGGCGAGATGCTCGACGCGCTCGTCTCCCATTGGGCTGAGGAGGGGGACCCCGGGCTGCTCGAGATGGAGCGCTTCCAGCCGGTGATCGGCGGCAGCGCCGTCGCCGGCGAGGGCGGGACGATCCGCTTCACCAAGAGCGGGGTCGAGACCAGCACCGACGGTGGCACCCCGATCCTCGTCGCCGGCGAGGAAGCCGGCGCCGAGCTCCCCTTCGGCTGCCGGATGGGGATCTGCCACACCTGCATCGGCCGGCTCTGTTCGGGCGAAGTCAGGGATCTGCGCACCGGCGAGGTCCACGGTCAAGAGGACGAGATGGTGCGGACCTGTGTCAACGCGCCGGAAGGCGATGTTGAAATTGCACTTTGAGCGAGAGGAAATGAGAACCAGATGAGCGTTACCACCACTGCACCGATCGACACCCACGTCGAGAGCCCGCTCGCGCACCTCTCCGAGCAGCAGCTCGAGGAGCTGGGGCGCGAGTTCGACGCAATCCGCGACCGCGTCGCCGGGGAGCTCGGCGATCGCGACCGCCGCTACATCGAGAGCATGATCGAGATGCAGCGACGCCTCGCCGTGCTGGGGCGAATCCTCCTGCTCGCCTCCCGCAACCGCACCGGCTGGTGGGCCGGGACGGCCTCGCTCTCGGCGGCGAAGATCCTCGAGAACATGGAGATCGGCCACAACGTCATGCACGGCCAGTGGGACTGGATGAACGACCCGCGGATCCACTCCTCGACCTGGGACTGGGACACCGCCTCGACCGCCGAAGCCTGGAAGCACTCCCACAACTTCGTCCACCACACCTACACCAACATCCGCGGCAAAGACAAGGACCTCGGCTACGAGATCATGCGGATCGACCCGGAGCAGAAGTGGCACCCGGTCTACCTCGCGCAGCCGGTCTACAACCTGATCTTGGCGGGGCTGTTCGAGTGGGGCGTGGCGCTGCACGACCTCGACTTCGAGGCGATCCGCAAGGGCCACAAGCCGATGCCGCAGGTGAAGCGGGAGCTGAAGGGGATCGCCGGCAAGGCGAAAAGCCAGATCGTCAAGGACTACATCGCCTGGCCGCTGGTCAGCGCCCTGGCGGCGACGGCCGTCGACGTGGTGGTCGAGACGCGGCGCCAGCGCCAGCAGCCCCGCGGCATCCTCGGGCGGGTGAAGCGCCGGCGCAAGAGCCGCTGGGCACCGGTGGTGGAAGCGACGCTGAACAGCGGCGCCAAGACCTTCCGCGCCACCGCCAAGGCCGACGCCACCGCCAACATCGTCCGCAACGTCTGGGCCTACGCGATCATCTTCTGCGGCCACTTTCCCGACCAGACCTACACCTTCTCCCAGCAGGAGGTCGAGGGCGAGAGCCGCGGCGGCTGGTACATCCGCCAGCTCACCGGCTCGGCCAACATCGAGGGCGGCCCGCTCTTCCACGTCGCCAGCGGCAACCTCAGCTACCAGGTCGAGCACCATCTTTTCCCGGACATGCCGAGCAGCCGCTACGCGGAGATCGCGCCGCAGGTGAAAGAGGTCTGCGAACGCTACGGCCTCCCCTACAACAGCGGCCCGTTCCTGCAGCAGCTGGGGATGGTGCAGCGGACGATCCTCCGGCTCGCCTTCCCCGGCGGCAGGCCCCGGCCGAAGCCGGGGCCTTACCGCGGGGAGAGCAACGGGAGCGGCTCCGCCTGAGCCTCCGCTAACCGCCCGCGATGGGGGCGATCGGGGTGCACCAGAAGCCGCGCGGGTGCGCGGGGTCCAGCGCGGTGAGGACGTCGGCGCCGACGATGTGGTCGTAGGGCGTCGAGAGGTGGTCGCCGAGGTCAAGGATGCACTGGTTCTGGAGCAGGATGTTTTTCACGTTCGAGCCGGAGAGGAAGGCCGAGGTATAGGGGGTGACGACCTGGTCGTAGCGGGTCTGGATCACCGTGTAGTCGACCCCGGGCACGGTCTCACCGCCGGCGTTGAGGTTTGTGATGAAGGCCGAATCGACCCGCTGCTGCTCGCAGGCGGGGCAGAGGGCGCCGGTGAACTGGTTCGCCCCCGGGAAGAAGTTGCTGAGGATGAAGAGGCCGTCCAGGGTGGTGCCGTGGTTTGAGGGCGAGAGCCCGACCAGGGCGTTGACCTCCGAGGCGCCGCCCAGGTACTTGAGGTAGTAGCGCGGCATCATCCCGCCCTGCGAGTGGCCGACAAGGTCGACCTCGGCGGCGCCGGTTGCGGCGCGGACTTTGTCGACGAAGACGTTCAGTTCCTGCGCCGAGGTGGGGATGTCGTCGACGCCGTAGACGCCGACTGCGCCGCTGCCGTTGTAGTCGCCGTAGTTGAGGGCGAAGACGCAGTAGCCGTTGTTCTTCAGCAGCGGCGAGATCGCCTGCCAGCTGTTCGACATGTCGGCGAAGGTGCCGTGGACGAGGACCACGGGCCGGGGATGGGCGGCGGTCGGTTTGCAGGCCCAGTCGTTGGCGCCGGGCGGGCTCGCGCTGGGGCTGGTGTGGGCGTAGCCGTAGACGCCGTTCCAGATCACCGGCAGGTCGGCGCGGGCGGGTGCGGCGCCCGCAAAGAGGGCGACGAGGAAGACGAGAAGGGGGAGAACTCGGCGCATTCGATTGCTCCTTCGACTGGGTGTACCTGTAGGGATGTACCTAAAAATAATTAGCCGCTTGCGCTACTTCTAATCGCAAACTATCTTGAGCATAGCCGGGGCGCGGGCGGGGACACAACCGGAGGAGAGAGAAAAATGATCCAGTCGATTCCGAGCCGCGCGCGCATTGCGTGGCTCCTGCTGCCGGCGCTCTTGGCGCTGGTCTTCGCCCTCACCGCCCCCGCGGCGCGGGCGGCCAACTACGTCGCCCTCGGCGACTCCTACGCGGCCGGGCCGCTGATCCCGAACCCGCTGCTGCCGCTCGGCTGCCTCAAGTCGAGCAACAACTACGCCCACCTGGCGGCACCGGGGATCGGCCTCGCCCTGCGCGACGCAACCTGCAGCGGGGCCGAGACCGAGGACATGACCAACCCGCAGGGCGTCGATCCCGACGGCCCCAACCCGCCGCAGTTCAACTCGCTGAACGCGGAAACGACGGTCGTCTCGCTGACGATCGGCGGCAACGACATCGGCTTCTCCGAAGTGGCCGAAAGCTGCGTAACCGTCAACCCGTTCAGCCATCCCTGCCTCGACAAATTCAACGCCGCCGGCGTCGACCAGCTGAAAGCGCGGATCGACGCGACGGCGCCGCTGGTGGCAGCCGTGCTACAGGGGATCAAGGCGCGTTCTCCGGGAGCGAGGATCTTCGTCGTCAACTACCCGGCGATCTTCCCTGAGACGGGGTACGGCTGCTGGCCGCAGATGCCGATCGGGTTCCAGGACGTGCCCTACCTGCGCTCGACGCAGAAACGGCTCAACTCGATGCTGGCGACCCAGGCCGCCAGCGCTGGCGCGACCCTCGTCAACTGGTACGGGGCCAGCATCGGCCACGACGCCTGCAAGGGCAGCTCGACCCGCTGGGTGGAGCCGCTGGTGCCGACCAACGCGGCCGCCCCGATCCATCCCAACAAAGCGGGCATGGTCGGGGGCGCGAACGCGCTCCTGGCGTCGGTGGGGTAGCCGCTGACCGAAGGGGATCCCGACGGCTCAGAACTCGCGCTCGTAGAAGAGCATCGAAGGGCCGTCGGGGCCGCCTTCGGCGTTGAGCTAGAACGGCTGCGGGGTCCAGAGGGTCTCGTAAAGCCCGTCGACCGCGTCCGTGACGAGACCGGTGTCGTCGCCGACGAGGACCCCGTCGATCTTGCCGTCGAGCAGGATCGGGATCCAGTGCTCGACCTTGCCGCGGCCCCAACCGGTCGGGTCGGCGGGAGGCTCGGCGCAGCTGTGGACCGAGCCGTCGTCGTTCACCTCGGCCCAGATCGTCTCGCCCTCGGAGCCGGCGGCGTCGTCCTCGCTGAGGACGCTCAGCTGCAGGCACTTGTTGCGGTGCTCGGGGAGCTTCACCAGCGGCAGCGCCACCCTCAACACCGTCGCCATTTCCTCGGCGGTCATCCCTTCATCGTCCTCGGCGACGACGTGGTGATGGCGCCAGCGGGCAATGCCGGCGATCAGGCCCATCTTGCGCCGCGTTTTCTCCGTTAGGCCATAGCAACGGCGGCGGCCCGGTCCCTGCCACTCATCGAGGAGGCCGCCGGTCTTGAAGAGGCCGGCGCGGCGGTTGACCTGGTGGTAGCTGAGGCCGTGGTGGCCGCGGGCGAGGTCGGTCGGGGAGCGACCTCCGCAGCTGAGGTCCTCGACCATCCCCGCTTCCCACATGTCCGCCAACAGGCCCAGCGAGGCCCAGGCGTGGGCGTCGATGCGGCCGTCGGGAAGGCGCGTGAGCGAGGCGTCGGCGAAGCGGTTGACGAGGGTGTAGAGCTCGGTCCCGCAGGGGTCGCTGAGCGTGTGGACGACCTTGGAGGGGACGCCGGGTTCCTCTTCACGCTCGACGACCTCGAGTTCCGCCAGCTTGCCCGCGTAGCGGTAGATCGTCCGTGGCGCGTAGCCGGGGACCTGCTCAGTCAGGGTCTTGGTCCGCAGCGGCCCCTCGCCGAGCGCCATGAGGATCGCGCCGGTGGCGCCGGCGCTGAGCAGGCGCAGGACTTCGGCCGTGGAGGCGCCGGCGACGCAGGCGTCGTCGCGCTCCGAAGGCTGCAAATTGTCGATCCCCGAAAGTCCAGTCGTCATCGCCCGCCCTCCAGCGGTACGCGTTCCTACAACCCTGACTGGTGCCGATTAGGTACCCGGTAGTCCAGGGCCTAATCTCAGAATTCGAAGGAGCGCGCCTGGCGGTGCCGCTCGACTGCCAGCCCGACAAGGCGGTCGCAAAGCTCGGGGTAGCCAATGCCGGTCGCCTCGAAGAGCTTGGCGTAGACAGAGGTGTCGGTGAAGCCGGGCATCGTGTTGATCTCGTTGACGAGGACGGTTCCGTCGGTCTCGACGAAGAAGTCGCAGCGGGCGAGGCCGGAGCAGCCTGCGAGGGCGAAGACACTGACGGCGAGCTCGCGCACGCGCTCGACCGCCTCCCCGCCGATCGGGGCCGGGACGCGCAGCTCCATCCCGCCCTCGGTGTACTTGGCCTCGAAGTCGTACCAGACTCCCTGGGAGACGATTTCCCCCGGCAGCGAAGCCCGCGGCTCGGTGTTGCCGAGGACCGAGCACTCGACCTCGCGCCCGGAGGCCGAGGCCTCGACGATCACCCGCGGGTCGTGGCGCAGCGCCAGCTCGACGGCGGCGTCGAGGTCGTCCAGCTTCTCGACGCGGGTGATGCCGACGCTGGAACCCATCCGCGAGGGCTTCACCCAGAGCGGCAGGCCGAGCTGCTCGCAGCGACCCCACCAGTCGTTGCCTTCCACCGCCGTGAACTCGACCTGGGGCACCCCGTGCTCGGCGAAGAGCCGCTTCAGGGTCAGCTTGTCCATGCAGATCGCCGAGGCGAGGACGTCGGAGCCGACGTAAGGGACGTCGAGCCACTCGAGCAGGCCCTGGACGCTGCCGTCCTCGCCGAAGGCGCCGTGCAGGGCCGGGAAGACCGCGTCGGCGCCGAGCAGCCCGGTGCCGGGGACGAGCTCGACCGAGGCCCCCTTCGCGCTCCAGCGCCCGTCGCGGGCGATCGTCACCTCGACCGCCTCGTGGCCCGCCTCGCGCAGGCCGCCTGCGACCGCCTGCCCGGAACGCAGGGAGACGTCGTGCTCGGAGGAGCGGCCGCCGGCGAGGACCGCGACCTTCATTCTTCGCCTTCTTCTTCGGCGGCTTCCGCGACCAGCTTCCCGACCGTGATCGTCACCGTCGCGCCAGGTTTCTGTTCTGAGCCCGGCGGCGGGAACTGGTCGAGGACCCGGCCGTTCTGGCTCGGGACCGTGGTTTCTTCTTCTTCGACCGCGGGCGTGAGGCCGGCGGCGCGGATCGCTTCCACCGCTTGCCGCCGTTCGGAGCCGATCACGTTCGGGACCGAGGCCTGTTCTTCTTCCTTTTCGCCCTTGGAGACGACGATCGAGACCGCTGCGCCCGGTTCGACCTCGCTGCCCGCGTCGGGCGCCTGGCGGATCACCTGGCCCTTCGGCTCCGAGCTTTCCTCTTCTGAGATCGAGGCTTCGAGGCCGCGGCTGCGCAGGCGCTGCACGGCGACTTCCCGTTGCGCCCCGACGAGGACCGGCACCTTGGTCAGCTTCGGCCCGCGGGAGACGAAGAGGGTGACGGTCGAGCCGTTGGTCGCGGTGCTGCCGCCGCCGGGCTCGCTGCTGATCACGTTGCCCGCTTCGACCGACTCGGAGTTGACGCGCTCGACGGCGACCTCGAACCCGGCCGCTTCCAGCTTCCGCGTCGCCTCCTCCTCGCTGGTGCCGGCGACCGAGGGAACCTTGCCGCTGCCGGGGCCGGAGCTGACCGTCAGGGTCACGTCCGGCTTCGAGCAGAAGAAGCTGAGGAAGGCGCAGTCCAGCGAGGCCTCCGGGGGCGAGGCGGGCGGGTCCTGCTCGAGAACTTCGTTGGCGGGCGCGTCGCGCTGCACCCGGATCACTTCGCCGACCGTGAAGCCCTTCTGCTCGAGCAGGGTGATCGCGACGTTGAGCTGGTTGCCGGTCACGCCGGGGACCTTGGTCGTCGTGTCGCGGGTGAGGGCGAGGCCGACGAGGATGCCGATCAGGATCGCGCCGACGAGGAGCGCCCAGAGCCACCAGTTGCGCCTGCGCTCGTCCTCGAGCGCCTCCTCCGGGGTGGCGACGATCGGCGGCGCGGCCGCGAAGGTCGCCGTCTGCCCGGCGACGCCGGGGTCTTTCAGCGCCGCGTCGAGGGCGGCGATGAAGGCGTCGGCGCTCTGGAAGCGCTGCCCCGGCTCCTTCTCCAGCGCCCGCATCACCACCGCGTCGAGCGCCGCCGAGATCTGGGGGTTGATCGAGCTCGGCCGCTGCGGCGTCTCGGCCACCTGTTTCATCGCGATCGCGACGGCGCTTTCGCCCTCGAAGGGGACGCGCCGCGTCAGCGCCTCGTAGAGGATGACGCCGATCGAGTAGAGGTCGGAGACGGGGGTGACTTCGAAGCCCTGCGCCTGCTCGGGCGAGAGGTACTGGGGGGTGCCCATCACCGAGCCGGTCTGGGTGATCTCCGAGACGCCGGCGCGGGCGATCCCGAAGTCGGTGACGACCGCCTTGCCCTCTTCGTCGACGATCACGTTCTGCGGCTTCAGGTCGCGGTGGACGATCCCGTTGCGGTGGGCGAACCGGGCGCCCTCGAGCACCTGGCGGACCAGCGCCACCGCCTGGTCGGGAGCGAGGCCGCGGTCGATCAGCTCCTTCAGCGTCGGCCCCTGCACGTAGCGCATCGCGATGTAGTTGACGTCGCCGTCGGAGCCGCGGTCGTAGACGGCGACGATGTTGGGGTGCGTCAGCCCGGCGGCGTGCTCGGCCTCGCGCTGGAAACGGCCGACGAACTCCTGGTCCTGGAGGAAGCGACGGTGCAGGACCTTCAGCGCCACCTGCCGCTGCAGGTGCGTGTCCTCCGCCAGCCAGACGTCGGCCATGCCGCCGCTGCCGATCCGGCGCACCACCCGGTAGCGGTTGTCGACGACGCTTCCCTCGCTGACCTCAGCCACGCGAAACCATCCTCCTCATTCTTCTCCGTTCAGGATCGCTTCCGCGACGTCGCGGAAGATCGGTGCGGCGATGTCGCCGCCGAACTGTTCCGTGCACTCGACCGAGGCCGCGATCGCGATCTGCGGGTCGTCGGCAGGGGCGAAGCCGATGAACCAGGCCTGGTTCTCGTTCTCGCCGCCGCCGCAGGCCAGGTTGCCGGGGGTTTCCGCGGTTCCCGTCTTGCCGGCGACGGGCACGCCCGGGATCGCGGCGTTGGTGCCGGTGCCTTCGTTGACCACGCCTTCCATCGCCGTCGTCAGCTCCGCCGCGGTCTCCTCGCTGACCGCCTCGCTGTAGACCGAGGGGTCCATCGTCTCGACGACGCGGCCGTCGGGGTCGACCTCGCGCTTCCAGATCTGCGGCTTCATCAGGGTGCCGCCGTTGGCGACCGCCGCCGCGACCTGCGCCATCTGCAGCGGCGTCGCCAGCAGCCGCTCCTGGCCGATCGCGAGGCGGGCGAGGTCGACCGGGTCCTTGGCTCGCAGAAGGTCGCCGTCTTCGTCGAAGACCCCGCTGGCCGAGACCTCTTCTTCGGGCAGGTCGATCGCGGGTTTGGCGTTGAACCCGAACCGTTCCATGTATTCGAACAGGGTGTCGTTGCCGAGCTGCTGGCCGAGCTGGCCGAACCAGGTGTTGACCGAGTTCGTCAGGGCGGTATCGAGGGTGGTCCCGAAGAAGTCCTGGCCGAAATCGTTTTCCAGGGGCGTCCCTTCGACTTCGAGCGAACCCGGCGCGTCGATCGCCGTTTCCGGCGTGATCGCGCCGCTGTCGAGGCCCGCGGCAGCGGTCACGACCTTGAAGGTCGAGCCCGGCGGATATTGGCCCTGCGAGGCCCGGTCGTACAGCGGCCTTTCGATGTTGTTGTTGGTCAACTTCGAGAAGTTGTCGGGAACCCGGTTCGGGTCGTACGGCGCGTTGGAGACCATCACCTTGACAGCGCCGGTGCTGGGCTCGAGCGCGACGACGGCGCCGTAACCCGCTTCCTGCAGCTCGGCCAGGGCCAGACGCTGGGCATCGCTGTCGATGCTGGTGACGATGTCGTTTCCTTCCTGGGCATGACCGAGCAGCTCGTCGGCGATCGAGCTGAATTCCGAGCCTTCGCCGACCAGTTCCTCGTTGTGGAACTGCTCGAACTCGCTGTCGCCGAACTGGACGAAGCTGTAGCCGATCGGGTGGCCGAAGAGGGAGCCTTCCGGATAGCGGCGCACGTAGCGCTTCTCCGCACCCTTGCCTTTGGCGACCGACTTCGCGATCACGGTCCCGTCGGCGGCGAGGATGCGGCCTCGGGGGATCTGCTGCTGCTCCAGCAACGGCCGCTTGTTCGCGTTCTTTTCCTTCAGCGCCTCGGCGTCGAAGACCGACCACCACGACGTGAAGCCGATCAGAACCCCGAAGAGGACCATCACGAAGGCGAACAATTTGACGATCTGCCGGTTCACGCCGTCGCTCCCAAAGCCGGCGTCCGGCCCGCCGGTTCGGCGGCCTCACGCCGCGCCCGGTCGGAGACGAGCAGCAGCAGCGCCAGGAGGACGAAGTTGGCGACGATCGAGCTGCCGCCGTAGCTGATGAAGGGCAGGGTGACACCGGTCAGCGGGATCACCCGGGTGACGCCGCCGATGATCACGAAGGCCTGGATCACGAAGACCGCCGTCAAGCCGGTCGCCAGCAGCTTCGAGAAGCCGTCGCCGGCGAGCAGCGCGACCTTGAAGCCGCGGGCGGCGATCAGCATGTAGACGAGGACGACGCCGACGGCGCCGAAGAGGCCGACCTCGTTGACGATCAGGGCGTAGATCATGTCCGTCTGCGCCGCCGGCAGCAGCGGGCCGCCGCCGGGCACCGTGATCAGCGCCTCGCCGAATCCTTTGCCGAAGAGGCCCCCGTCAGCCTGGGCGAAGATCGAGTTGAGGATCTGGTAGCCGCTGTCCTGCGGATCCTCGTAGGGGTGGAGCCAGATGTCGATCCGCTCGTGGACGTGGGGCACGGTGCTGGCGAAGAACCAGGCGCCGACGAGGAACATCGCCATCCCGATGACGACGAAGGAGAAGCGGCCGGTCGCCACGTAGAGGAGGGCGAGGAAGGCGGCGAAGAACATCAGCGAGCTGCCGAGGTCGCGGATGAAGACGAGCATGAACATCGAGGCGCCCCAGACGACCAGCATCGGCCCGAAGTGCTTCAGCGGCGGCAGCGTCACCCCGAGCACGCGGCGGGCGCCGACGATCAGGACCTCGCGGTGCTCGCGCAGGTAGCTGGCGAGGAAGACGACGATCGCGAGCTTGGTGAACTCGGCGGGCTGGAAGGCGAGCGGGCCGATCTTGACCCCGAGGTAGGCGCCGTTGACCTGCTGGCCGATCCCCGGCAGCCGCGGCGCCAGGAGGACGAGGAGGCCGCCGATCGCGATCGTGTAGCGATAGCGCTCAAGCACCTCGTAGTCGCGGAGGAACTGGATCGTCAGCGCGAAGAGGACGAGCCCGAGGACGAACCAGTTGGCCTGGTCGCGGGCCAGGCCCTCGTCGATCCGGTAGATCATCACCAGCCCGAAGGCGGTCAGCGTCGCCATCAGCGGGAACAGGTACGGGTCGGCGTCGGGGAGGCGGATCCGCAGAAAGATGTGGGTGGCGAGGCAGAGCGCCAGGAAGTAGGCGCCGTAGATGAGGCTGAGGTTGCCGAGCTGTTCGTTCTCCTGCGAGAAGACGGCGGCGAACCCTGCGGTGAGCAGGGCGGCGACGGGAACCAGGGCGAGGAGCTCCCGGTTCCTGGCCGACGTCAACGAAGCCCCTCGGACTTTTCGATGTCTTCGACCAAGGAGACGGCGTCGTCGCGCGAGCGCAACTTGTGCCCGGTGACCGCGTCCTGGCGGCGGGCGGGCAGCGACTCGGTCTGGACCGGGCTGGCGTAGCGCTCGGAGTAGAGCTCGATCCCGAACGGCAGCTCGTAGGGGGCGCCGCGGTAGAGCGCGACCCGGCCCGATTCGTCGGTGCCGAGGAACCAGATCTGCCGGTTGCCGAACCAGGCGCCGAAGGCGACCGCGGCGAGGATGAGGACGACGACAAGCACCTTCAGCGCCCGGCGCAGGCCGCGGCGGCGGGGTTGGGTCCCGGCCTCCTCGCGGCGCTGGCGCGCGGCCTCGGCGGCGGCGCGGCGGCGGACCTCGGTCGCGGTCAGCCCCGCCTCCTCGGCGCTGGAGCCGACCAGGGTCGCGCCCTCCTCCGGCCGCACGCCCGGGTTGGCGGCGTCGGGAGCGGCCGGGTCGGCGAGGCGGAAGGTCACGACCGTGATGTTGTCCCGCCCGCCGGCGCGGTTGGCTTCGTCGACCAGGGCCCGCACCGCCGCCTCCAGCGAGGTCGCGCGGGTGAGTAGCCGGGCGATCTGCTCGTCGTCGAGCATCGTCGTCAGCCCGTCCGAGCAGATCAGGAAGACGTCGCCGTCCTGGGCGGGGACCGTCTGCACGTCGACCTGGACCTCCGGTTCGGGACCGAGCGCCCGGGTGATGATCGAGCGCTGCGGGTGGTCCTCGGCCTGGGCGTCGGTGAGCTGGCCTTTGCGCCGCATCTCCTCGACCAGCGAGTGGTCGCGGGTCAGCTGCTCGAACCTGCCGCCGCGGAGCCGGTAGGCACGGCTGTCGCCGACGTGGCCGATCGCCACCGTTTCCCCCTCGAGGTCGACGATCGCGGCCGTCGTCGTCGTCCCCATCCCGGCCAGGCCCGGGTCCTTGCGGGCGAGCTCGTGGATCGTCCGGTTGGCGGCCTCGATCGTCTCCTCCAGGACCCGCTCCGGCGGCGCCTGCGGCAGCTCGCCGGCAAACGACTCGGCGGCGGCTTTGGAGGCGACCTCGCCGGCCTGGGCGCCGCCCATCCCGTCGGCGACGACGAAGAGCGGGGCGGCGACGTAGAGGGAGTCCTCGTTGGCGTTGCGCTGGCGCCCGGTGTCGGTGCGAACGGCCTCCTCCGCGATCCGCAGCGCCACCTCAGCTCACCTCGAGCCTGAAGATCGTGTCGCCGATCTGGACCGTGTCCCCGTCGATCGCCTCCGCCTCCCCCTGCAGAGTCGCGCCGTTCAGCAGCGTGCCGTTGGTCGAGCCCATGTCCTCGACGTAGAACCGTCCCTCGCGCGAGAAGACGCGGGCGTGGATGCTGGAGGCGTAGCGGTCGTCGATCCGCACGTCGGCCTCCTTCGAGCGGCCGATCGAGAGGCCGCCGATCAGGTCGAAGCGCTGGTCGCGATCGAGGCCGCCCCCGCGCTCGGCGATCAGCCAGCCGTCAGGCCCCCGCGGCGCCTCGGAGTAGGCGGGCGCGGCGTGAAAGCCGGTCGCGTCAGGGGCGGGCGCCACCGTCCGGCGCAGGTCCTTGAGGGCGCTGCGCGCGATCACGAGCACGAACAGGTAGAGGACGGCGAGGAAGCCGAACTTGAGGGCTACTGAGATGGGGTCGTAGTCCACGCCTTGCGCACCTTAATGAGGGCGGCAGCCGCCGCTACTGCTCGATGTCGAAGGTGAACGTAGTGGTGCCGACGGTGATCTGGTCGCCGGGGCTGAGCCGGGTGGAAGGGACGCGCCGGCCGTTGACCTTGATCCCGTTGGTGGAGCCGAGGTCGACGACCTGCCAGTCGCCGTTGTCGGCCCGCCGCAGCTCGGCGTGGCGGCGCGACACGTTGGGGTCGGAGAGCACGCACTCGACCGACTTCGAGCGCCCGATCGTCGCCCGCGGCCCGTCGAGCACGTAGCGGCGGTCGCCGAGCGAGATCACCGCGCGGGTGGAGACGAGGGCGCCGACCGCCTGCTCGGGCCGCTTCGGCCGGCTGCGGTCCCGCTCGCGGACGGCGGAATAGACCATCGTGTGCCCCTCTTCGCCCTGTTCGGGCGCCTGCCCCTCGTGCGCCGGCGGCTTCACCAGCCGCGCCTGGATCCCGAACTCGCCAAGCCGCAGCCGCTCGTCGGTCGAGAACTCGACCTGGGGCCGGGTCAGGAGGTCGTAGCCGCGCCGCCGCGCGTGCTCCAGCAGGTAGCCGGAGAGCTCCTGCTCGAGCGAGCGCTCGTAGCCTTCGAGCTTGCCGCGGTCCTGCTTCGAGAGGAAGACCGTGTACTCGTTGGGGACGTAGACGCGCTGGACCGAGGCGGTCTTGTGGGCGTCCATTTCCTTCGCCAGCTTGCGGGCGAGTTCGACCGGCTGCACCTCGGAGCTGAAGGCACGGCTGAACACCCCCTCGACGAGGCCCTCGAACATCGACTCGAGTCGACTTAGCGCGCCGATGGCGGAATCCTAGGGAAGGAGCGGCAGCGGACGGCGCTCAAGGGAAGGCGGCGCCGTGAAGGGCGAGAAAGCCGCCGACCGCCACCGCGGCCGCGAGAGCGCCGACCCGGGTGACGACGCCGTGGCCGTGGGCGCCGGGCAGATGGTCGCTGAGCTGGTCGAGCGAGTCCTCGATCGCCGTCCCCAGCTCCTCCAGCGAGAGGCGGTGGTTGGGCCGGGGCGAGAGGCAGGCGTCGACCGCGTCCGCGAGGTCGCGGGGCAGGTCGGGGCGGAGCCGGCGCAGCGGCCGGGTGCGGCCGCCGATCGCCCGCGCCGTCGCCGCCGGGGTGGCGCGGCGGTGCGGGTTCTCGCCGCTCCAGCACTCGTACAGGGTCAGGGCCAGCGAGTAGACGTCGGCCTCGGGTCCGGCCTGCCGTCCCTCCGCCTGCTCGGGGGACATGTAGGCGAGGGTGCCGACGACGTCCCCGGCCGCGGTCAGCGCGGCGGCGTCGGCGAGGTGGGCGACGCCGAAGTCCATCAGCTTGGCCCGCACCTCGTCGTCCCCGAGCACCTGCACGTTCTGGGGCTTGATGTCGCGGTGGACGACGCCGCGCGAGTGGGCGTGGTCGAGGGCCTCGCAGAGGTCGGCGCCGATCTCGGCGACCTCGCGGTCGGAGAGCTCGCCGGCGTTGGAAAGGCGGGCCAGGGTCGAGCCCTCGACGAGCTCGGTTACAAGCAGGGCGTTGCCGTCCTCCTCCCCCATCTCGTAGAGGGTGACGATGCCGGGGTGGTTGAGACGCGCCGCCGCCTGGGCCTCGCGCAGAACCCGCCGGCCGGCCTCTCCCCGCTGTTCGATCGCCTTCACGGCCACCGGTCGCTCGAGCCGCCCGTCCCAGGCCTCGTAGACGGTGCCGAAGCCGCCGCTACCGATGCGGCGCTCGATCAGGAAGCGGTTGAGCACGAGCGAGCCGACCATGGGCTCTCCCTCACTTCGCCGGAAAAGAAACTCTTCCTGCCGGTGCCCAGCTTGGGAAAAAGGTTCCCTTTGCGGCACCTCCTGCCTTCGCAGCCGCTTCAGAAGTCATACTTGCGCCCCCGTGGAGGACTTCACCTCACGACGCTCGCCCCGGCGCGAGCGGTCCCCCCGCCGCCCCGAACGCCAGCAGATCATGCTGCGGCGCGGGCTTGCGCTCGGCGGCGGCCTCGTCCTCCTGATCCTGATCGTGCTCGGGATCAAGGGATGCCTCGACGCCCGCGCCAACCGCGAGCTCAGCGACTACGCCCGCAACGTCACCCAGATCGTCGAAGAGACCGAACAGACGAGCAAATCGTTCTTCGAACGGCTCGAGGACCCGGGCAGCCTCTCGGTCACCGAATTCGTCGACCAGGTCAACGCCGACCGCAGCGCCGTCGACACCTACGCGGCGCGGATCGACGAGCTCGGCACCCCCGGCGACATGTCACGCGCCCAGTCCAACCTCGAGCTCGCCTACGAGCTGCGCGCCAGTGCGATGGACCAGATCGCCGAAAAGACCGACGACGCGCTCGGCGACGCCGGCGCGGAGAAGGCGATGGAAGCGATCTCCAGGCAGATGCAGAAGCTGCTCGCCTCCGACGTGATCTACGAACAGGTGGTGCGGCCGGAAGTCGACGGCGTCCTCGCCGACAACGGGATCTCCGACTCAGACCTGCCGAAGAGCACCTTCCTGCCCGACGAGAAATGGCTCGAAGAGAGCACCGTCAGCGACGCGCTCGGCGCGGTCAGCGGCAGCAGCGGGGGCGAAACCTCCGGGGCCCACGGCACCGAAATCGGCGGCGTCACCGCCAACGGGACCGAACTGGTCGAAGGCGCCCCGGCGACGATCTCCGGCGAAGAAGGCGTGGTGATCGAAGTCGCGGTGCTGAACCCGCTTGAATCGACGGAGAACGGGGTCAACGTCGCCGTTACCTACGAAGGCACCACGGTCAAGGGCGAAATCGACGAACTCCCGGCCGGCGAAACCGGCACCGCGGAAATCCCCCTGACGCCGACGCCGAGCGGCGAAGTGACGCTCGAAGTCGAAGTCGAACCGGTTCCCGGCGAGGAAGTCGTCGAAAACAACGAAGCGACCTACACGCTGCTGATCGAATAGGTCAAGGTGTGGGCATGAGGATCGCCTACCTGGGGCCCGCCGGCACCTTCACCGAGGACGCCCTCGGCGAGGCGATCCCCGGCGGCGGCTTCAAGCCGCTGCGGACGGGGTCGATCCACGAGGCGATCCTCGCCGTCGAGCGCGGCGAGGCCGACCGGGCGCTGGTCCCGATCGAGAACTCGCTCGAGGGCTCGGTCCGCCCCACCCTCGACACGCTCGTCTTCGAGGCACCCGAGGTGGCGATCGTCGGCGAGCACGACTACCGGGTCCGGGTCCACCTGATCGCCCGCGACGGGATCGGGATCGGCGACGTCGAGGCGGTTCTCTCCCATCCGCAGCCGCTGGCCCAGTGCCAGCGCTTCATGCGCGAGCGCCTCGGCGAGGTCGAACAGCGCAGCGTCAGCAGCACCGCGGCGGCGGTGCGGATGGTGAGCGAGTCCTCGCGACCCTGGGCGGCGCTCGGGGCGCGGGCGGCGGCGGCGCTGTACAGCTGCGAGCTGCTCGCCGAGGGGGTCGAGGACTCCGACGACAACGTCACCCGCTTCGTCTGGATCGCCCCCCCGGGGACCGAGCATGTGGTCGGGGAAAGCGAGGGCGAGTGGAAGACCTCGCTCGTCTTCTCCGAGGTCGGGGCCGACCATCCCGGCGCCCTGGTCGAGTGCCTGCGCGAGTTCTCCGACCGCGGCATCAACCTGACGCGGATCGAGTCGCGACCGCTGCGCCAGGGCCTCGGCCGCTACATGTTCTTCTGCGATCTCGAGGGCAGGGAGGCCGACGCGACCGTCGCCGAGGCGATCGCGGCGCTGCGGACGAAGGCCGCGTCGGTGCGGATTCTCGGCTCCTATCCCGTCGGCTGAGCAGCCAGCAAAACCCCTTCGCAATCGGGACGCGCGGTCAGGTGCCTACAATTCCCGGGCAGTATGGCCAGGGTGCTTGTACTCAACGCGACGTATGAGCCGATCAACGTCTGCACGTTGAGACGCGCCGCTGTCCTGCTCCTGAAGGAAAAGGCGGAACTTCTCGAGCAGCGAGCAGGGGCGGCACTTCACTCCGAGCACATGACGA
>Ga0184624_10000083_pt1 | contig 22311 bp, 22 predicted proteins | sample PLM3_5_b1_FD_133157 | JGI IMG/M metagenome (GOLD analysis project Ga0184624, IMG submission 133157) | Groundwater sediment microbial communities from an aquifer in East River, Colorado, USA - PLM3_5_b1 | ecosystem: Environmental > Terrestrial > Soil > Riparian zone | place: USA: East River...
CAGCCGCCGAACTCCTCCTGGGGGACGATGATCACCGTCGGCGTCGAGCTGCTCAACATCCAGCCGCTGCTGGCGATCCTCCCCGGCCTGATGATCATGCTGACGGTGCTGGCCCTCAACATCGTCGGCGACGCTCTCCGCGACGCTCTCGACCCCCGCGGCAAGGCGCGGATGGACGCGGCGCTCGAGTTCGAGGCGCAAGGCGGCATCGCCACGGGGCAGCAGGGGGCCACGGCCTGATGACCCGCTTCATTCTCAGGCGCCTGGTGGCGATGATCGGCGTCCTCTTCGCCGTCTCGGTGATCGTCTTCGTCGTCTTCATGGTCCTGCCGAAACAGAACCCGGCGCAGACCCTGGCCGGCAAGAACGCGACCCCCGGCCTGGTCAAGAACATCGAAGAGGAATGGGGCTTCGACGACTCGCTGCCGGTCCAGTACGCGACGATGATGAAGAAGGTCTTCACCGGCGAGCTGACCTCCTACAAACCGCGGCTGCCGGTCGACGACAGGATCATCGAAGGCGTCCCCGCGACCCTCTCGCTGGCGATCGGCGCGGCCGTGATCTGGCTCTTCTTCGGCCTCCTGCTGGGGTACCTCTCGGCGATCCGCGCCGGCGGTTGGCTCGACCGCATCCTCACCGGCGTCTCGATCGCCGGGATCTCAATCCCGGTCTTCCTCCTCGCGCCGGTCCTCCTCTACTTCCTCTCCTACAAGCTGGAAATCTTCCCCAACGCCCAGTACGTCGCCTTCAGCGAAGACCCCTACGAGTGGGCGCGGCACCTGATCCTGCCCTGGTTCACCCTGGCGCTGCTCTCGATCGGCTTCTACAGCCGCGTCCTGCGGTCGAACATGCTCGACGTGATGAACGAGGACTACGTCCGCACCGCCCGGGCGAAGGGGCTGAGCGAGCGCAAGGTGATGACCAAACACGTCCTGCGCAACTCGCTGATCCCGGTGATCACCCTCTTCGGCCTCGACTTCGGCGCCACCATCGCCGGCACCGCGATCATCACCGAAGCGATCTTCTCGATCGACGGCGTCGGCTACTACGCCGCCGAAGCGGTGAAAAAGTTCGAACTGCCGCCGATCATGGGCGTCGCCCTCTACGGCGCCTTCTTCGTCGTCCTCCTCAACGCCCTGGTCGACATCGCCTACGCCTACCTCGACCCGCGGGTGCGGCTTGGGGAGAGTGCATCCGAATGAGTCCTGAGCCACTGCTCTCCGTCAGCGACCTGCGGGTCGGCTTCGCGACCGAAGAGGGAGTCGTGCAGGCTGTCGACGGGATCAGCTTCGACCTGCGGCCGGGGGAAGTGGTGGCGATCGTCGGCGAGTCCGGCTCCGGCAAGAGCGTCACCGCGCAGACGATCATCGGGCTTACGCGGGCCAACAACGCCCGCATCGAGGGCTCGGTGATGCTCGAGGGCGAGGACCTGCTGAGCGCCAGCGACAGCGATCTGCGCCGCCTTCGCGGCGAGCGGATCGCGATGGTCTTCCAGGACCCGATGACCTCCTTCAACCCGGTCTACCGGATCGGCGACCAGATCGTCGAGGCGATCCGTGCCCACCGCGAGACCTCGAAGGGCGACGGCAGGCAGCGCGTCGTCGAGCTGTTCGAAGCGGTCGGGATCCCCAACGCCGAGCGCCGCGTCGACGACTACCCGCACGAGTTCTCCGGCGGCATGCGGCAGCGGGCGATGATCGCGATGGCGCTGGCGCTCGAGCCGGAGGTGCTGATCGCCGACGAGCCGACGACGGCGCTCGACGTCACGATCCAGGCCCAGATCCTCGACCTGCTCGAGCAGCTGAACCGGGAGCGGAACCTGGCGACGATCCTGATCACCCACGACCTCGGCGTCGTCGCCGAGGTCGCCGACCGGGTGCTGGTCATGTACGCGGGCAAAGTGGTCGAGGAAGGGACCCTCGACGAGATCTTCTACGACCCCCAGCACCCCTACACCTGGGGCCTGCTGGGCTCGCTGACCCGGATCGACCGGCCGCGGCCGCACCGGCTGCCGCAGATCGCCGGCTCTCCCCCCTCGCTCCTCGACCTGCCCGACGGCTGCCCGTTCCGGCCGCGCTGCCCGCATGAGTTCTCCAAGTGCCCGCAGTACCCGGGGCTCGAGGCGCGCCTGCCCGAAGCTGCCGACCACCGCGACCGCTGCTGGCTGACGCCCGAGGAGAAGAAGGCGAAGCGGATGGTCGAAGGACAGATCGGGCTCGAGCCGCCGCCCGAGGTGCGACAGGCATGAACGACTCCGCCAGCGGCCCGCCCCTGCTCGAGGTCACCGACCTCGTCAAGCACTTCCCGATCAAGCGCGGGATCCTAATCGACCGCGAGGTCGACAAGGTCCGGGCCGTCGACGGCGTCAGCTTCCGGGTCGAGCAGGGTGAGACCCTCGGCCTCGTCGGCGAGTCCGGCAGCGGCAAGTCGACCGCCTGCCGCGCCGTCCTGCAGCTGATCAAGCCGACCTCGGGCTCGGTCAGGTTCGAGGGCAGGGAGATCTCGGGGATTGGACGGCGGGAGATGCGGCCGCTCCGCCGGGAGATGCAGATGATCTTCCAGGACCCCTACGCCTCGCTGAACCCGCGCAAACGGATCGGCCAGATCGTCGGCGACCCGCTCAAGCGCCAGGGGATCGCCTCCGGCTCGGAGCTGCGGCGGCAGGTGCAGGAGCTGCTGGAGCGGGTGGGGCTATCGAGCGAGCACTACAACCGCTTCCCGCACGAGTTCTCCGGCGGCCAGCGACAGCGGATCGGGATCGCCCGCGCGCTCTCGCTGAAGCCGAAGCTGGTGATCTGCGACGAGCCGGTCTCCGCCCTCGACGTCTCGATCCAGGCGCAGATCGTCAACCTGCTCGACGACCTCCAGGACGAGTTCGGCCTCGCCTACCTCTTCGTCGCCCACGACATCGGCGTCGTCCGCCACATCTCCGACCGGATCGCGGTGATGAACGAGGGCAAGATCGTCGAGCAGGGCAGCGCCGACCAGGTCTGCGAGAACCCCCAGGACGGGTACACGAAGAAACTGCTGGCGGCGGTGCCGATCCCCGACCCACGCGAGAGTCGCGAGCGGCACAGCGGTAGCGTCCAGTAGGTGCCGCTTCCCCTCGCGCCGCCGATCAAGCCGCAGCTTGCGCTTACCCGCAAAGCGCTGCCCGAAGGCGACGAATGGGCGTACGAGCCCAAGCTCGACGGCTTCCGCGCGATCGTCTTCGTCGACGGCGAGGACTTCTACGTCCAGTCCCGCGGTGGCAAACCCTTCAACCGTTACTTCCCTGAGCTGAGCTTCGCGCCCGGGCGCTGGGTGCTCGACGGCGAGCTGGTGATCCGCGGCGCCGACGGCAACCTCGAATTCGACTCTCTGCAGGAACGAATCCACCCGGCGCAGTCGCGAATCGAGATGCTCTCGAAGGAGATCCCGGCCTCCTACATCGTCTTCGACCTACTGGCCGAGGGGGACGAGGTGCTGTGCGAGCGGCCCCTGCGGGAGCGACGAGAGCGCCTCGAGGCGATCGCCGAGACGGCCGGCCTCGAGCTGACGACGCTGAGCCCCCATGCAGATCAGGCGGAGCGGTGGCTGAACAGCATCGAGGGGGTGATGGCGAAGGACCTGACGGCGCCCTACGTCCAGGGCAAACGCAAAGGGATGGCGAAGGTGAAGCGCGAGCGGACGATCGACTGCGTCGTCATGGGCTGGCGGCCGGGCAAAGAAGAGGGCACGGTGGGCTCGCTGATCCTCGGCCTCTACGACGGCGCCGAGCTGCGCACCGTAGGCCACATCTCCGGCTTCTCGAAAGCGGCGAAACAGAGCATGCGGGCGATGCTTGCGCCGCTGGAGACCGGGAAGAGCGGGAGTGCGGAGCCGAGCAGGTGGACTGGTGGGCGGGAGCTGGAGTGGGTTGAGCTGCGGCCGGAGTTGGTGATCGAGGTTGGGTATGACCACGCGGCTTCCGGGCGGATTCGGCACGGGGCTCGGTTCCACAGATTCCGGGACGACAAAGAGCCGTCCGAGTGCCGGTTCGAGCAGCTTGATGAAGGGACGACTTAGAACAGGGAGGGCTGGGCGGGCGGGGCCCGTCGTGGGCTGTTCGGGGACCCCTGCGCAGGATGCTCGGGGTCCCCGGCGCCCACGCCACCCGCCCGAGGAGCGGTCGGAGCAGACGGTTTCCTCACCCTGGAGCGGCCCCAACCCTTGATAGCCCTAGTGGTGTGGCGGCGTTGCTCGGGGCGCATGTAGGCGCGGTTGCTGTAGAGGGCCTCGTATTTGGGGAGGAGGTCGGGGCGTTTCTCTTGGAGCCAGGCGAAGAAGACGTCCTTTACCTCGTCGCGGAGGTGGAGGGCGACGCCGCCCAGGAAGGTGGCGCCAGCGGCTTTGGCTCTCTCGACGATCGGGCGGACCTGGTCGGGGTGGTCGTTGATGCCGGGCATCAGCGGGGCGATGAGGACGCCGGAGTCGATGCCGCGCTTGCGCAGCTCTTCGACGGCATTGAGACGTGCCGCCGGGCTGGGGGTGTGGGGCTCGGTCGCCCGCCAGGCCTCCTCGTCCAGCGTCGGCACCGAGAGGTTGACCGAGACCGGCAGGCCCTTGGCCGCCATCCGCTCGAAGATCTCGACATCTCGCATCACCAGCGGCGACTTGGTCAGAATCGAGACCGGCGTCTGCGCCGCCTCCAGCGCCGCGAGGATCTCGGGCATCATCCGGTAGCGGCTCTCGACCCACTGGTAGGGGTCGGTATTCGTCCCCAGCGCCACCAGATCCCGCTTCCAGCTCGGCCGCGCCACCTCGGCCCGCACCAGCTCCGGGATGTTGACCTTGACGACGATCTCCCGCTCGAAGTCCCGCCCCGCGTCCAGCTCCAAGTATTTATGCGTGCGCCGAGCGAAGCAAAAAGTGCAGGCATGGGTGCAACCTCTGTACTGATTGATCGTCCAGCTGAACCCATAGCGGCTGCCGGGCACATGGTTCAGCGCCGATCGCGCCCGGACCTCATGGAAGTTGATCCCCATCGCCTCCGGGGCGTCGAAAGTCCGGACGACGCTGCCGTCCCCCACCCCCGGCAGCCGAAGATCCTTCTCAACCTTCTGCTCATCCCACCTCATACGAACACATGTTCGCACAGTCGACAGATGGGTTCGCCGCCGGCGCAGCGTCCGGCGTGAAAGGCGGTCAGAGTTTCAATGGCCCGGTCAATGAATAGATCCGATCAACCGTCATCCCCATAGGGGCGGCGGGTGCTGCCTTCGACGCCGGAACGTAGGTCAAAAGACCGAAGTCCCTCAACGACTTCAACCCACGCTGCAAGGTGTCCCGGGATATTCCGTACCACTTGGCCCCGTGCCGTTGCGGCAGGACAAACCTCTCGGGCAGCGAGAGAGCAATCAGGAGAACCGCCGTTGCCGGTAGATCGAGGCTCGTGTGCCACCGCTCCAGCCAGTACTCGAATGACAGCTTGAAATATCCGGCTCGCTCCGGCATCGCAGCCAATGCAGGGTGCTGATAGGGAACGCCGCTGCCGTCGTCGGCGAGGAGCACTATTCGGCGTGCATTGGCCACGCGGGAGGTCTGGATCAGCTTCATCTCCTCCAACCAGGTGAGCGTGGTGGAAATGGTGACGGTCGAACTGGCGTTGACCGGCATCCCTAAGGCCTGGGCCCAAATCCGGGCGGGCAACGTCACATCGTAGGGCGGCGAACTCGCAACGGCGTGGATGAGCAGGTAGAGGTCGAGGGCTCGCTTCCGGCGCGAGGATACGAATGCCGCGAGCGGTCCCGCCCCGCCTCCGGGGCGCGGGACCTGGAGAAAGGCGCGGGACACGGGCACGAAATTCCTTTTGGAACCGCGACCCCGCAAGAGGCGCCGCAGCACTTCCTGTGAGGCTGGCTCCGGCCTGTTCACCGACGCCTCCTACCCCGTCGCCCACGATGCGTGCGACGAGGCATCTCGACCTTGAACTTCCCCGGCACCTCCTTCCCCTTCGGTCGAAAACTGGCTATTCCACAACGGTCGAGGAGTTGCGTCGATAGCTCGGACTTCTGGCCTGCGGAGCCATGTGCCTCCGACTTGAACCCCTGACGAAAATCGAACATGGTGGCGCCGAGGAGCAAGTCCGCCAGTTGCAGCCCGTCGACGGCGTGCGAGTGGGCTCGGGTGATCGTGGTCACGGCCAGCCGGCTTCGAGACGAGTTGATCTCCCTCTTAACCTCGTCCTCGAAGTAGACATTGCGCGGCGTGTCGACGTGATCTGCCACAACCGATACGAGCTCCTCTGATCCGATCGCTGCATTCAGAACTCGAGCCGCGAGCCCCTCGTAGGCCTTCCACGAAGAGGAGAAGCCGCCCACGAAATTGCCCTCCTGCCGATCAGCCACCGTGCAGCAGAAACTCACGCCTTCGAGATCGAAGAACGCGTCGATCGACGCTTTTGCCACCTCAAATGACCCGTCGCGCAAGGCACGGGCCTTATCGAACTTCGACCAGTGGATCTCTCCGAAGCACTCCTGCCTCTGCCGATGCTCCCGCAGACAACGGCGAAGTTGCGCATCGTCCTCGACCTTCAGACAGCCGATGCCGAAAAAGCGGTCCGTCTTTATCACGCCCGACTCATCGAGATAGATCAACGAAGTCGGATGGGACACGGGCAGGATCGACGTCCCCGCGTTTCTCTCCTCCTGGGCTGGTAGTGCCTGCATGCGACTTACCTTACCACCAGCTCAACCGTTAACGTTTCAGCTACCTTAGTAGAAGATCAATCTTATATAAGGTGGTTATCTTGTAAATATGGGCTATTAGAGGTGTGGCCAGGCCCTTAATCAGGTATCCTCTGGCCAGCGAGGAGTTGTTGGCAATGCCTTTAGCTCCTTGAAGACCGGCCGGGTTCGCAGCCGTGGTTCGACCACCGAGCGCGACCGGCCGTTCGTCTTTCTCCAGCCCGAGACCGCGAAAGCCGAGATCTAAGCGTCGACCGGGACGCCGACTCCCGCCGTCTGCTCCTCGAAGTGCTTGCTGAGCATCGTCACCTGACCCTGGTAGTTGGAGCCGAGGTCGGTGCCGTAGAGACGTTCGGCCGGCTCCGACATCCACTCGAGCCCGAGCTTGCAGACGGGCTGGCGGTGCTCGACCATGAAGGAGACGTCACGCGCGCGGACCTCCAGCGCCGCCCTGCTGCCGTGGCGGCCGCCACCGGGGTCGTAGCCGAAGCCGGGGTCGAAGAAGCCTGCGTAGTGGGTCCGCAGCTCCCCCGCGGTCGGGTCGTAGGCCATCATCTCGGCGGCGATCTGGGGCGGGATGCAAACTCCCTCGGCGGAGAGCAGGAGGTAGAAGATCTCCGGCTCCAGCACCACCCTGCCGCCGGGCTCCGGGTAGACCGGGTCCCAGTAGTCGGTCCACCTGTAGGCACGGATCCGCGAGAGGTCGACCGGCAGGCTGTTCTTCTTCGCCCGGTAGCCGACGACCCGGTCCTTCGGGCCCGAGAGGTCGAGGCTGAGAAAGAGGCCGTCGGAGACCGCCAGCTCGGACTGGCGCAGGGCGTGGGAGTCGAGGTAGAGGAGCGGGAACTCGTCCTGGAGCTCGCGGATCTCATCGTCGCCGAGGCGCACGTCGCCCCTGGCCAACCGCAACTGGTTCAGCGAAAGCCCGCTCTTCACCTGGATCGCGAACGAGCGCGGCACGATCTCGAGGTAGAGCTTCCCGCGGTAGCCGGCGCGGATGTCGTCGAAGCGGTGATGGCGGTCGGTGATCACCCTGGTGAAGACGTCCAGCCTTCCCGTCGAGCTCTTCGGGTTCGCCTTCGCCCGTACGTCCTCGGGCAGGTTCAGCTCCTCGATCAGCGGGACCAGGTAGGGGCGGTCACGCTCCAGCACCGCGCCGTCGCGGAGGTCGATGCGCTGGAAGGCGACATCCTCGGTCTTCTCCTCGACGGTCGAGTCGACATCGGGTAGGAACGAGCAGCGCAGCGCCCAGGCGAAGTCGCCGAGCCGCAGGTCGATGCTCGCCGGCTGCACCGCGTCAGGCCGGATCCGGTATTCGCCGGAGCTGACCCACTCTTCCTCGATCGCCTCGTTCAGTGCCTGGGAGGGGAGGACCCCGCGCCGCGCTTCGCTCATCCCGCGGAGACTATTCGCCGTGCCTCCTCAGCGCCCAGGTATGCGCCGAGGACGAACTCGAGGATCTCCGGAAAAAGCTCAGTCAACTGCTCGGTTTCGCCGGCTAGCACGCGGCGACCGAGCATCGCGGCGATCCCACCGACGATTGCTTCGTCGGTCGCCTCGGGCACCTGAGCGCCCTCGGCCAGGGGTGGCTCGGTTCGTTTCATCAGCTCGACGAAGGACTCGATCGCGGCTTGGTAGCGGTCGTAGACGCCGCGCCCTGCCCGAAGCCCTTCGACGAGGGCGATGCTGGCCAGTGCCGGCTCGGCGGCAAAGAGCTTCAGCAAGGCCTCGATCGCAGCGGACACGTGCTGCGACCAGTCCCTGCCGTCTGCCTTCTCGCAAGCGGCCACGATCTGTTCGCGGATCCGCTCGATCGCAGCGTCGTAGGCGGCGACAAAGCAGTCGTCCTTGCTCTCGAAGTGCTTGTAGAAGTCACTCTTCGAAACGGCCGCGCGCTGGCCGATGAGTGAAACAGTGGTTTTCTGGTACCCGACCTCGTAGAGGCCCTGGGTGAGGCCGTTGATCAGGCGCTGACGCTGGTTCTGCGCGACGAACTCCGGTGAGAGGCCGTGGCGTCCCCGTGGCAGCCTCTCAATTCCCCCGTTGGCGTCCATTGCAGGATTGAAGTCTGCCACCGTACTGTCACTTTCGCCTCCCGGTGTTCACCACCTTTCCTACACCTGGGTACGGCGATAGGACGAATTGAGACAGTTCGGAAAGGAGCTCGGAGGCCTGCTCGGCGCCGCCCTTGCGGATCTGCAGCTGCAGGATCCAGGCCACGCCTCCGACCAGCGACTCCTCGATCGTGTCCGGGAGATCAGCCCTGTCGGGAGCGCTTTTCTGCAGCAACTCGACGAAATCATGAACGCCGGCGTCGTACAGCCGGGCCGAGCTCGGCGTCGCCGAGATCGCCTCAACCATGCACATCCGCGACGCCGCCGGATGCTCGGCGACGAAGTCCAGCAGTGCCTCGAGCCCGGCGACTATCCCGTCTTCGGGATCGGCGCCGCTGCGTTCGCACGCTTCTTCGACCACGACCCGCATTTCGGTCATCGTCGCGCTGACGGCGGAGAGGAAGAGGTCCTCCTTGCCGTCGAAGTTGTCATAGAGGGTCTTTCGCGCCACCGCGGCGCGGCGCACGATGTCGGCGATCTTGGTCGCCTCATATCCCTGTTCGGCGGTCAGTTCGGCGATCGCGTCCATCATCCGCCGCCGCTTGTGGCCTGCGACGAACTCGCGCGATAGCTCAGGGCGGGTCGAGCTCATCGCGGACCCCGCTGCCTGACGGTCTGGTACCGTGACAAAACTTGCATCGTTTTTAATGGAAACTTTTGAGTTCCCCGGTGTCTTTGAATCGAATCCAGCTGAGCCAAGAGAGCCTCCTCACGGCGATCGGTGATGATTGGCCCCCCGAGCAGGTCCAGGCTGCCCTCGATCTGCTCGCCAACAGCAGTGGCAAGTTCCCGTCTGGAGTGCGCAAGCTTCCCCCTGACCTGATTCGAGCGATCCAACGGGAGCGACTGATCGTAGCGATGCTGAACGCTGCGGCCGAACTTGGTTATCTCGAAACCAACGTGCAAGACGTGATTGACCGGGCCGGTGTATCCCGACCGACCTTCTACGAACACTTCTCCAACAAGGAGGACTGCTTCCTCGCCGCCTTCGACACGAGCGCCGAGCGACTGCGCAAGAAGGTCGAGGCCGCAGTCGGCAAGGGAGGCGAGGTCTGGCGAGACAGGGTCCGCTTCGGCCTGCAAGCGCTCCTCCGCTTCGCCAGCCGTGAACCCGACACGGCGCGGACGATGGTCGTCGAGGCGCGCGCGGCCAGCGCCGCAGCCGTTAGGCGGCGTGTCGAACTGATGGACGATTTCGCCCGTTGCCTGCAGGCGGACGCAGAAGAACTGCTGCCTGAGCGGCCTCCACCCGGCGCGATGACCGCTTCCGGAATCGTCGGCGGCGTCGAATCGCTGCTCTACTCGCGCCTCTGCAGGCATGAGTCCGATCAGCTCGAGGCGCTCCTTCCCTCGCTGATGTACTTCGTGGTCCTTCCCTACGAGGGTCATCGCGCGGCTAATGAGGCGTTCGCGGTCAACTAGATCCAGAGTACTAAAATTGGACATTAAGTACAGCTAATTTCTCGACCCGTGTCCCTTAATCTCTCGGCGATGCGCTCGCCGACCGTAGCCCGCCTTTCCCTGGCCTATCTGTTCGCAGCCACCCTCTTGGTTGGGCTCCCCGCGGCCCTGGCGCCGCAGACCTTCTACGACGACTTCCCGTTTGTCGCCCATTGGGTCAACCTGCTGCCGCCCTACAACGAGCACCTCGTCACCGACGTCGGCGGCCTCTACCTCGGGTTCGCGGTGCTCTTCGGCTGGGCTGCGTGGAGCCTGGAGCGGACCCTCGTCCGCGCTGTCTGCACCGCTTGGCTCCTCACTGCGGGCCTGCACCTGATCTTCCACGCCGGGCACCTGGACGGTTTCGGGACCGCCGACGCGATCGCCGAGATCGCCTCGTTGGCGCTGCTCCTGGTGCCGCCGCCCCTTGCGCTCTGGGCTGTTACGCCCGTCGCTCGTCGCGAGAGCGCCACTCGGGCCTAGAATCAACCTCCCGTACTCCCGGAGGGGTGCCGGAGTGGTTGAACGGGGCAGTCTCGAAAACTGTTGGCGTCGCAAGGCGCTCGTGGGTTCGAATCCCACCCCCTCCGCTCAAGAACACGGGGCTCGCTGCCGACTAGACCATGTGGCCAGCGGTGAGCAGACCCGAACTGGACGGTTCTTCGACCGTCACCCTCGCCTGCTGCGGATGCTCGCGCTGGCAGCGCTTCTCTGGGGCCTCGGCTACCTCACCTGGCGCGTCGGCTGGAGCGGCGAGGGCGCGAGCCCGGTCGCCTTCGCGATGCTGCTGGCGACCGAGATCTACGGGCTCTACGCGCTCGGAATCCTGACCTGGGTTTCCTGGTCGCGGCCGAAGGTCGAGCGCCCGGCGGCGACGCCCGGGCGCAAAGTCGATGTCTACGTCTGCACCTACGACGAGCCGGTCGAGGTTGTGATGGCGACGCTGGCGGGCTGCCGAGCCCTCACCTATCCCCACACGACCTACCTCCTCGACGACGGCCGGCGGGAGGAGATGCGCGAGCTCGCCGTGCTCGCCGGGGCCGAGTACATGACCCGAGCGGACAACGACCACGCGAAGGCTGGCAACCTCAACGCCGCCCTGCCCCGTACCGAGGGCGACCTGGTCTTCGTCCTCGACGCCGACCACGTACCGATGCCCGACGCCCTCGACGCCCTCGTCGGCTACTTCGACGACGAGCGGATGGCGATCGTGCAGACGCCGCACGACTTCTTCAACCACGACTCGGTCCAGCACTACGTCGTCGGCCGCCACGAGCAGTCGCTCTTCTACCGGGTGGTCTGCCCCGGCAAGGATCGCCACGGCGCCGCCTACTGGTGTGGCTCGGCGGCGCTGATCAGCCGCCCCGCCCTGATCGAGATCGGCGGGGTCGCGACCGAGACGATCGCCGAGGACTTCCACACGACGATCCGGCTGCAGCGCCACGGCTGGCGCAGCCGCTACCACGACGAGGTCCTCGTCCAGGGCCTGGCGCCGCACGACCTCGACGGCTACCTGCTCCAGCGCGATCGCTGGGCGCGCGGCAACCTCGCCGTCTTCCGGCTGCCGGAGTCACCGTTGCGGGCGAAATCCCTGAACCCGCTGCAGCGGCTCTCCTACCTGGCCAGCCTCCTCGCCTACCTGGCGCCGCCGATGCGGCTGCTGCTCCTGCTCACTCTCGGCCTCGTCCTCTGGACCGGCGAGCTGCCGATGAAGATCAGCATCGCCGCGCTGGCAGCACTGTGGGTGCCCTTCCTCGCCCTCAACCTCGCCGCCGGGTCCGCCCTTGCCCGCGGTTACATGCGGATCCCGGAGTCGGTCCACTACGAGCTGCTGACGATGGAGATCTACACCCGCGCCCTGCGCTGCGCGATCGTGCCCGGCAAGACCGCCTTCAAGGTGACGCCGAAGCAAGGGCGCGACGGCGGCGGCGTCGCGGCTGTGCGCAAGCTCCACCTCGTCCTCTTCTGCATCGTCCTGCTGGCGGGAGGAACGCTGCTGCGACTGCTCGACCTCGTCGGCGCCGGGCCGCTCCCGGACCTGCCGGGGATCGCCGCCTTCGTCGTCCCGCTGCTCGGGCTCTACGAGCTGCGGCGACTGCTGGCGACGACGCTTGCTGTCGGCCGCCGCCGCCAGCGCCGGCTCGTCTACCGCTTCGAGGGTGACGCCGCCGCCGACGTCTACACGCCGGAGGCCCATACCGAGGCGCGGCTGGTCGACGCCTCCGCCGCCGGCGTCGGCCTCGTCGCCAGCGCCCCGCTCGAGAGCGGTAGCCAGCCCGCGGTCCTGCTGAAGCTGACCGACGCCGCCGGCGAGCAGCACGAGGTCGCCGCCCAAGTCGAAGTGAGGACCTGCCGGGAGAGCGAGGGAAAGTTCCTCGTCGGCGCCACGATCCTCGACATCGATCCCGCTTCGAGGCTGCGGCTGATGGAGTGGTGCTACGTCGTCTGCACCCACGAGCGGCTGCGCGGGCATCGCCCGGCGACGCCGCTCCCCGAGGCCGAGGCGATCGTCGTCTCTCTCGACGACTACCGCGACGAGCCGATCCCGGCCCGTCCCTCGATTCCCGCCCTGCGCCAGGCTTGATTCGCCGCTAACCTTGGCTGACGCAGCAGTTCTTCGATCGCGCTGCGAGGGGATTGGGGAGAGGACCGGCATCATCGGCCAAGAAATGCCGGCCCTCCCGCGCTGCAACGAAGCGTCAGAGAGAGCTCCATTACGGCGCTGAGTATAGAGTCGGCCTCAAACCGATCGAGATGTACTTCGGCAAAAAACCACCAATTCCCGAAGCGGAGAGGGTGGGATTCGAACCCACGAGGCGGGTTAACCCCGCCCACGCGATTTCCAATCGCGCTCCTTAAGCCACTCGGACACCTCTCCGGGTTCCCACAGGGTATTGGCTCGCTACTAGCCGCGACGGTTCGCGAAGAAGTCGCGCAGCAGCGCCGCGCACTCTCCTTCGCGCACGCCCGCGACGACTTCCGGTCGGTGATTCAGTGCCGGCTCGCGGAGGACGTCGAGGACGCTGCCGGCGGCGCCCGCCTTCGGGTCCCGGGTGCCGTAGACGACCCGGGGAATGCGGGCGAGGACGATCGCCCCCGCGCACATCGCGCAGGGCTCGAGGGTGACGTAGAGGGTCGTCTCCGGCAGCCGCCAGCCCCCCAGGGCCGCGGCCGCAGCCTGGATCGCGAGGACCTCGGCGTGGGCGGTCGGGTCGCGGCGCAGCTCGCGCTCGTTGCCGGCACGCGAGAGCAGCTCGCCCCCGTGGAAGATCGCGGCGCCGATCGGGACGTCGCCGTGGGCCTCAGCCGCGCGCGCCTCCTCCAGCGCGATCTCCATCGCCGCGTCGTGATTGCCCGTGGTCACGATGCGGGAGTATGTCCGCCGACAACTTCCGCGGCAACGCGGTGTTCATGGAGTACCTGACTGGACGCGGGGGTCCGGCAGGGGCCCTTGACCGGATGAGACGACTTCTTCGCACCCTCCCGCCACTGGCGCTGAGCGCGGCTCTGTTCGCGACCGTTTCCCCTGCCCCGGGGGCCGAGGGAATCGGGCAGGCGCGGGGGTTCGCTCCCCGGCAGCTGCTGGTCAAGTTCGAGGGCGAGCAGCAGGGACGGGTGCTGGAGTTGCCAGCGGGCGCCGGAGTGATGCAGACGGCGCGGGCGCTGCGGGGCAGCCCCGGCGTCGTCTACGCCGAGCCGGACTACGTCGCCAGCGCTTCTGCCGCCGAACCCGAGCCCTATGACCCGGATGACTCGGGCATGCTGGAAACGGCGGCTGAATCGTCCGTCGGCGCTGCCGGCGACTGGGCTTTCAAGCAGTGGAATTTCCTCTCCCCCCGCAGCTCCTCCACCAGCTCGCTGCCGATCTCCCCGGGCGGGATCGACGCGGTCGGCGCCTGGCGCAACTTGATCGACTTCGGCAGGCCGGGGGCATCGGGGGTCGTCGTCGCGGTGCTCGACAGCGGCGTCGCCTACCGCTCCTTCGGGACGAGATTCCGCCGCAGCCCCGACTTCGGGCGCAACCAGTTCGTGACCGGATACGACTTCGTCGGCCGCGACCGCTTCCCGCTCGACGAAGGCGGCCACGGTACCCACGTCGCCGGCACGATCGCCGAGAAGACCGGCAACGGGATCGGCGTCACCGGCCTCGCCTACAACGCCAAGCTGATGCCGATCCGGGTGCTCGGCGCCAGCGGCGAAGGCTTTGCCTCCAACATCGCCAAGGGGATCCGGTTCGCGATCGCCCATGACGCCGACGTCATCAACATGAGCTTCAACTTCGAATGCGGCGAGCGGGTGCCGCTTGTCGACGAAGCCCTGCGGGCCGCCTACAAGCACGGGATCGTCACCGTCGCCTCCGCCGGCAACCTCGGCGCCGACGAATGCGTCTCGGCCCCGGCCACCGGGCCGCGGGTGATCGGCGTCAGCGGCACGAGCGAGGGCGGCTGCCTCGGCAACTACGCCCTCGCGGGCGCCGGGATCGACCTCGTCGCGCCCGGCGGCGGCGAGCCGCAGAGCCGCTGCCCCTCGGTCGCCGCGCGACCGATCTACCAGGTGACGCTGCGGGCCGACACGACCAACGAATTCGCGATCCCGGCCAATTACACCGGCACCTCGATGGCCGCCGCCCACGTCTCCGGGGCGGCAGCGATGGTTCTCGCCGGCGGCGTCATCAATCCCACCCTGCCGCCGGAACGAAAGGTCGACATGGTGCGCAAACAGCTCCGGCACACCGCCCGCGACCTCGGCCTCCCCCCCACCCAACAGGGGGCGGGCCTGATCGACGTCGGCCGGGCGACGGGGACCTTCCCTAGGTTCTATCCCGCCACCGGGTAGCGGCGGCGATCTAGGTAGTTCTGACGATGATTACCGAGCAGGGTGCGTGGTGGGAGACGTTGTTGGGGACGCTGCCGAGCAGGTAACGACGCGCGCCCGTCATCCCCTTGTTGCCGACGACGATCAGGTCGGCTTTCGTTTCTTCGGCGACGTTGAGGATCGCGTCGGCGGGGTCGCCCTCGACGGGATGGGTTTGCACCTCGACCCCGGCCTCTTTCACCTCTGCCGCCGCGGCGTCGAGGATGAAGATGACGTCCTCACGCGGCCCGACCTCATACTGAACGTCGGCGGGCGCTTCGCTCTGCTCGCCTTTGACCCGACGGCCGGCGACCGGCGAGTAGGCGCTGACGATGCTGAGCTGGGCCCCGAATGCCTTGGCGAGCTCGATGGCCTGTTTGACCGCCTGGGCGGCCGTCTCCGAGCCATCGGTCCCGACCACGATGCGATTGAACACGCCGCCTCCTTCGTCGCTGAACGGAGCCGATACTAAGCGACCGAGGCGTAGCCCGCGACTCAGCGCTGCTGCTTCGCCGGCAGCCCGCGGAAGCCGTCGCCGAGGATTTCCGTCGGCGTCGTCGCCAGGCGGTAGACGGCGATCACCATCGACAAGGCGAGACAGACGACGAGGACGACCATCCCCGCTCTCCAGATCCAGGGCACGGCGGGAACCCTAGTGCGCGGCTATGGTGGGCAGCATGGCGCTGGAGAAGGTTGCCGACGGAGTCTGGCTCCTGCGAGGGGACTTCCGCGGGGCGATGAACATCTACTTCCTCGAGGACGGCGACGGGGTGGTTCAGTTCGATGCCGGGACGAAGGCGATGCGCAAGAAGGCGCGGGCCGCGGCGGAGGAGCTCGGCGGGCTGAAGCGGGTCGTCCTCGGGCACGCCCACGCCGACCACCGCGGCACCGCTCCTTACATGGACGTGCCAGTGCTCTGCCATCCCGACGAGCGGGCCGACGCCGAAAGCGACGCCGCGATCGCCCCTTACATGGACCTCTCGCAGCTCCCCGTCGCCTGGGTTCGCTGGCTCTACCCCTTCCTGCTGCGGCGCTGGGATGGGGGCCGGGTGCGGGTCGCCGACACGGTGATCGAAGGCGACGAGGTGGCGGGGTTCAAGGTGCTGCACTTCCCCGGCCACGCGCCGGGGCTGATCGGGCTCTGGCGCGAGAGCGACCGGGTGGCGCTGGTCTCCGACGTCGTCTACCTGGTCGACTCGGCGCGGCTGAAACCGCTGCCGGAGGGCGAGGCGAGCGTCCCCCACCCGGCTTGGGCCTGGGACCACGCGAAGGCGAAGGATTCGCTGCGGCGCCTGGCGGCGCTGGAACCACGGGTAGTCGGGACCGGGCACGAGCATCCGCTGCGGGGCGAGAACCTGCGCGAGACGCTCGAGCGGGCCGCCGAGAAGTACTGAAAGCGCCCGCTCCCATAACTTCCAGCGCCTGATGATCGGTACCTACGCCTCGGCGGCGCTCGTCTGCGCCGTCTCGCTGCTGGTCGGCCGGGCGGTCCTCTCCCTCGCGGGTAGGCGCGAGCGGTCGTGGCTGGAGCCGGCGGTCGGCTTCGGCGCGGTCCTCACCGTCACCGGGCTCTTGGCGCGGGCGCCCGGGCACGGAACCTCGGCGACGCTAGGGGTCGTGGCGTTGGTCGCGGCCGCCGCGCTCGTGCTGTGGCGAGTCGGCGTTCGTCCTTTATCGGGACATAGCCGACAAAGGACGAACGCCGAAGGAAGTGCGTGGCGGGAAGGGCTGCCGGTGGCGCTGGTAGTCGCCCTCGTGCTCTCGATCCCCTTCGCGGTCAGCGGCCGCTGGGGACTGCTCGGCGTCGGCTTCAACAACGACCTCGGCCTCCACCTCGCCTGGGCCGAGTGGCTGCGCAGCGGCTTCGGCCCCGCCCCGGACCCCGGCTACCCCCTCGGCCCCCACGGCCTCGCCGTGGCCACCGCCTCGGTCCCAGGCATCAGCCTCGCCCAAGCCTTCCTCGGCGAGATCATCGCGATCAGCGTCATGACCGGCCTCACCGCCCTGGGAGCCCTCCGCCAGATGACCCCAGGCCGCCGCACCTTCGCCGCCGCCCTGGTCGCCCTCCCCTACCTCGCAGCCTCCTACTACGCCCAGGCCGCTTTCAAGGAGCTAGCCGAGGCGCTGCTGGTTCTGGCGTTCGCGATCTGGCTGACGCAGTTCGAGACGTTGCCGTCGAGATGGCGCGAGCGGTTGCTGTTCGTCCTACCGCCCCTGGCCTTGATGGTCGGCATCTTCTTCGCCTATTCCTTCGCCGGCATCGCCTGGCCGGTGGCGATCCTCGCCCTCTGGAGCCTCACCCTGCCTGAGGTGCGGCAGGCACTGCGACCGCGCTCGCTGCTGCGCTTCCTGCTGCGGCCGGCCACGCTGCTGACGATCGGCGTCCTCGCAGGACTGGCGGTGCTAGTCACTCTGGTCGGGCCATTTGGCTTCGCCAGCAGCTTCAACAAGGTTGCCGGCAGCAACACCTACGGCCCGGTCTCCCCCCTCGAGGCGCTGGGGATCTGGCCCGCCTCCAACTACCGCCTCGACGCCGCCGGCGGCGCCCGCTACCCCGGCCTCGCCGGAGCGATCGCGATCTTCGCCCTCCTCGCCGGCGTCGCCTGGTGGGTCCGCCGCCGCGAAGCCACCATCCCGATCGCCCTAGGCGCCAGCGCCCTCCTCTACCTCGTCTCCCTCCCATCCGCCGGCGACTACTCCCAGGCCAAGGCCCTGATGATCATGGCGCCGCTGGCAGCTCTGGTGATCGTCCGCCCCCTAATCGAAGAATTCCCCGGCCTCGGGCGCCAAGGGATGGGGTCCGCCGGACCCTCCCCGCAGTTGTCCGCCGGACCCCCTCCCTTGGCGCCCCCACTCCGTGCAGCCTTGGCTGTACTTGCGGTCGCCTTCATCGGGGGCGCGGTCTGGTCGTCCTTCCTAGCCCTCCGTGACGCCCCCGTAGGTCCACCCGGCCACGGCTCCGAGCTGAAGGCCTTCCTCCCGATCGTCCACGGCCAGCCCGTCCTCTACGCCGGCCAGGACCGCTACGCGGCTTACGGCCTGATGGGCGCCGATACGCACGTGCCCCTGGTCGAGTTCCCCGACGACGCCGTCTCGCCCAACGCCGAGAAGCCGTTCGACACCGGCGACGCCTACAGCCCAGTCGACTTCGACTCCTTCTCCCGCGGCACCCTCGACCGCTTCCCCTACGTGATCACCAGCCGCGCCGCCTGGAACAGCCAGCCACCGGCGAACTTCAAGCGGGTGGCGGTCACGCCCTCATACGTGCTCTGGAAGCAGACCGGCGAGACCCCGGAGGACCGCCACGTCCTCCTCGAGGGCACCGAGGCGGCCGCTTTCGGGGGCTGCGCCTCTCCCGAGGTGCGCATCCTCCTCGCCAACTCAGGCCAGGCCGGGATCTTCCCCGACGCCGTGATCGGGCAGAAAGGCGCCTGGGACAACGGCAGCGTCCTCGAGACCGACTCCGAGACCTCGCAATCGCTGCGCCTCCCGGCCGGGAGCTGGAACCTCTCGCTGCAGTACTTCTCCCCCTTCGACCTCACCCTCTCTGCCCCCGGCTTCAGCGAGACGCTGGAGGCGGCGCTCGACGGTCAGCGGCCGAACACGATCAGCCTCGGCAACAACGGCCAGTTCTGGCCCGCCGGCCGCTTCGAGAGCGAGGGCGGAGGCGTCGACTTCACCGTGGGGACCGCCGGGGCGAGCGCCCTGCAGTCTCTCAGCGGCTACGACGGCAAGGCCTACGTCGGCGAGCTGGTCGCGGTCCCGGCCGAGCCGCACCGGACGGTGCCGCTCAGCGCTGCGTGCGACCAGTGGATCGACTGGTACGAAGCAGACGAAGCGCCGTAGCTACCCAGCGACTTTGGCGGCCTGGCGCTCAGGCGCTACCCGCACGACGTCCCAGGCCAGGCCGACCTTCTCGAGGCCGTTGATGACCAGCGAGGAGATGTCCACCTGCCACCAGCGCAGGCCGTGGGTGGCCGAGGTCGGGAAGGCGTGATGGCTGTTGTGGTAGGCCTCGCCCAGGGTCGGGATCGCGATCAGGGCCAGGTTGCGGGACTCGTCGGCGGTCTCGAATTCGCGCTTGCCGAAGGTGTGGCAGAGCGAGTTGATGCTGTAGGTGAAGTGGTGGAGGACGAAGACCCGCACCAGGCCGCCCCAGAGCAGGCCGGTGAGCCCAGCGACGAGGGTGCCGCCAATGATCCAGCCGAGGAAGAAGGGCAGCAGCAGGCCGAGGATCGCCCAGTAGATGAAGGTGCGGTCGACCCAGCTGATCACCGGGTCTTTAAGCAGGTCCGGCGCGAAGCGCTCCTTGTTGCCGCGCTGGGTGTGGATGAAGATCCAGCCCACGTGCGCGTGGAAGAGGCCTTTCATCGCGCCCTTGAGGCCGCCGCCGTGGTCGACGTGGGGGCTGTGGGGGTCGCCGTGTTCGTCGGAGAAGGTGTGGTGCTTGCGGTGGTCGGCGACCCAGGAGATCACCGGCCCCTCGATCGCGGCCGATCCGAGGATCCCGAACAGGCCGCGCAGCCACGGCGCGGTCTTGAAGGAGCGGTGGGTGAGGAGGCGGTGGAAGCCGACGGTGATGCCGAGGCCGGTGAGGAAGTACATGCCGACGAAGAGGAAGACGTCGGTCCAGTTGAGAGCGCTTCCCCACACCTGCCAGCCGGCGACGATGACGGCGAGGAACGGGATCACCGTGACCAGGCCGGTGATGATCCGGTCCCGGGTCTCGTTCTCGACGGGCTGGATGTCTGAGGGGAGTGGTCCGACGGTCGTCATATTGGGGCGATGATACGGGGCGTCGTCCTGGCCTCGCGGCCAATCGCTTCTGAGTAGGCTCCCCGGCAGTGCCCTTCGCAAACACCGCACCGCTGCGCAAGGAGATCGCAACCCGCCTCCCGGAGCGGCCTTTCACGATTGATTTCTGGGACGGCTCCAGCCTCCCTTCCACCGCCGAGGACGGCCCCACCTTCCGCGTTCGCTCGCCGCGGGCGATCGCCCACGCGCTGCGGGCGCCGGGGCAGCTCGGCCTCGGTCGCGCCTACGTCAGCGGCGAGCTCGAGGTCGACGACATCGACAAGGTGATCCGCGTCCTCGACGGCTGGCAGCCCCCCGCGCTGGACAAGACCGACCAGCGGGCGCTGATGCTGGCGGCGGTGCGGGCGATGGGGATCGTCAAGCCGCCGGCGCGGCCGGCGGCCGAGCTGCGGCCGAGCGGCAAGCGCCACAGCAAGGAGCGCGACGCCCGCGCGGTGCGCCACCACTACGACGTCTCCAACGAGTTCTTCGAGCTCTTCCTCGGCCCGACGATGGTCTACAGCTGCGCGATCTGGCGCGACGGCGAGAAGAAGACGCTGGAGGAAGCCCAGGAGGAGAAGCTCGACACGGTCGCCCGCAAGCTGCAGATCAAGGAGGGCGAGCGCATCCTCGACGTCGGCTGCGGCTGGGGCGGCTTCCCGCTCTGGGCGGCCACCAAGTACGGCGCCAACGTCGTCGGCATCACCCTCTCTCCGCCGCAGGCCGAGAAGGCGCGGCAGCGGGCCGAGGAGGCCGGAGTCGCCGACCGGGTCGACATCCGTGTCATGGACTACCGCGACCTGCCCTCGCTCGGCGAGAAGTTCGACGCGATCGCCAGCATCGGCATGGTCGAGCACGTCGGCTCGGCCAACATCGACCTCTACGCCGAGACCCTGGCGAGCCTGCTCGACTCCGGCGGTCGCCTCCTCAACCACGGCATCACCCGCCTCCGCCACACCGACCCCGAGGCCGGCGACTTCTCCGAGCGCTACGTCTTCCCCGACGCGGCACCTCTGCACCTCTCGCGCAACCTGCTGGCGCTGGAACGGGCCGGCTTCGTCGTCCATCACGTCGAGGACTTCGGCCCCGACTACGCGCAGACGCTGAAGCACTGGGCTGGGAACCTCGATGCCAACCGCGCCGAGGGCGAGCGCCTCGCCGGCGCCGAACGGATGCGCGTCTGGCGCCTTTACCTGCGGATGGCGCGCAACGGCTTCGAAAACGGCTTCCTGAACATCTACCAAGCGCGCTGCAGTAAGCCCTAGAGCGGGAAGCCGTCCTTCACGTTCTCGATTGACCAGTCCGCGCCGGCGTCGGTGAGTTCGTCGACCGCGTAGGAGCCGGTGGCGACGCCGACGATGCGGATGCCGGCGCCGTGGCAGGCGCGGACGTCGCGGGGGGTGTCGCCGACGCCGATCGTCTCGGCCGGGTCGAGCGGGTGGCCTGAGACGCCCTCGCCCCGCTCCAGCGCCTTCTTGGTCAGCTCGGTGCGGTCGCGCGAGTCCGAGCCGTAGCCGCCGAAGGTGAAGTAGCGGTTGAGGTCGCCGCGGGCGAGCTTGATTTGGGCGGCGGCCTCGATGTTGCCGGTCACGACCCCGAGCAGGATTCCTTCCTCGACCAGCCGGGGCAGCAGCTCCTCGATCCCCTCGATCACGAAGTAGCCCTCGGATTCGGCGACGGCGTCGGCGAGGTGGCCGAGGTAGCAGCCGATCGCCACGGCCCGCTCGGTCGCCGAGCCCGGCCGCTCCAGCACCTCGCGGAAGACGATCTGGGCGATTTCCGGGTCGGTCATCCCGGCGTGGGTGTGTTCGGCGATGTTGGCTTCAACCTCGTAGAGCTCGAGGAACGCGCGCTGCCAGGCGACCGCGCCCGCCCCGCCGGTGTGGAGCAGGGTGCCGTCGATGTCGAAGAGGACCGCCTTGATCACGCGCGGCAGCCTACCCGCGCCGGTCGGCGGCTCAGTGCTCGCTCTCGAGGAGGTCTTTCTGCGCCAGGGTGTAGAGCAGCGCCAGCGACGGCAGGACGACCACGGCGGCGACCGCGAAGACGATGAAGACGATCGTCATCGTCGCGTCGGGGGCGGCGGCCTGGTCGATGCGGAGGCTGGTCGGCAGCAGGTAGGGGAACTGGGCGACGCCCCAACCCCAGATCACGGCGATGACCGCCCCGGCGGCGAGGGGGCGCAGGAGCCGGCGGCGGCCGCGGACGAGGACGACCAGCAGGGCGGCGCCGCAGAGCACCGAGAAGACGACCAGCGGCAGCCCCTCGGCGGTGAGTCGGTCGAAGACGTAGCGCGCTTCGGAGTGCAGCGCGAAAAGGCCGGCGATGGCGAAGGCGCCTGCGACAACCGCCGCTCCGAGCGCACGGTGTTCGAAGTAACGCTCCATCTCCGCGTCACCGGC
>Ga0184624_10000084_pt1 | contig 22307 bp, 35 predicted proteins | sample PLM3_5_b1_FD_133157 | JGI IMG/M metagenome (GOLD analysis project Ga0184624, IMG submission 133157) | Groundwater sediment microbial communities from an aquifer in East River, Colorado, USA - PLM3_5_b1 | ecosystem: Environmental > Terrestrial > Soil > Riparian zone | place: USA: East River...
GAAGCGAAGTTGCGCGCCGGCCTCGACTGGCCGCCGACCGACCCGCGCGAAGCCCTCGTGCCGCAGATGATCGCGGCGGCCCGCCACCTGGTCGAACGCGAGACGGGCCTGGCCCTGCTCACGCAGACCCGCGACATCTACTTTTGTCCCTACGACCCGTCGATGCCGTGGCCGCTGCCGTCGCTCTCGACGCCCCTACAAGCGATCACCGAACTCGAAGCGTGGAACCCCGCCGAACCGACCCCGGTGGCGCTCGGCCGGCCGCTGCGCCCGCTCCAGGCGGTGCCGTTGTCCACGTCGGAACTGATCGCGCGCCACCGCGCATTTGGACACGACGGCAGCCCCTCTGCGCCTGACGTGCCGATGACGACCGGCGTGACGTGGCCGCTAACCGACCAGGCCGGCGCCCGGATGCGGATTATCGCGGGCTGGCCCTCGGTCGCGGCGTTGGCCGCCGAAGCGCCCACGCTGATCCACGCGGTCGGCCTCCTCGCGGGGCACATGCTGACGCTGGGCCGCGACCTGGCGATCACCGGCGCGGTGGCCGCCATCTCCGAGACGCCGCAGGGCTACGAGGATTGCATCGCCCCTCACCGGCTGGTCTGGGTGACGTAGATGGAACGCATCAACCCGACCGGCAGCGTGCGCATTGCGCTGCTCCAGTGGTTCGTGCGCGTGTTTCGGCCGGCCCAGGTGATCGACCCGGTCTATGGCGGGCAGCCCGACGCGGAGCCGGAGCTGGTGTGCGAGATGTTTGCCGGGGTCGAGCCGACGATCGGGCGCCCGCTGCTCGAGCAGCTCGCGGCCGGCCAAATCGCGAACCGGATCGACCATGTGGTGACGTGCTGGTATCGCCCGGAGTTGTCGACGGCGATGTTCATTGAGTTCGATGACGGGGCGCAGGTGCGGCACCTCGAGGTGCTCGACATCCGCGATCGCGGCCTCGGCCATCGCTATCTCGAACTCTATTGCCAGGAGCGGGTCTGAGATGGGATTTCTCGACGCGCAATTCTATTGGCCCTCGACGCCGTTCTACATGCCGTCGCAGTCGCTCAACCCGCTGACGCTGGACACGGGCATCCTCCGCGCGTCCCAGGGCGTGCCGATCCTGCTGGGGGGCACGCTGGGCGCGGTGACGTTTCGCACGACCGGGGTGCCGACGCCCCAACCGCTGCGCGTGTCCTACCGGACGCCGCACGCGACCGCCAGTGCCCGGCCCGCACTGACGGACGACCAGTGGGTGGACATCCCGGTCCCGGCGGCGAACACGACCTACACCGTGACGCCCACGGCTGACGGCACGCCGGGCGGTGCCAAGCGCGTCGTGGTGCCAGGCGATGTCGTGTGGGTGACGATCGGGTGGATTGGCTCGACCTACGGGGGCATCGGGATTTGGCGCACGGTCGGCAGCACCTATACGCATGACTTCCTGCGCTACAGCTACAACTACGTGGACGGCAGCTGGTTCATCGACCACCCGCACATGCTGATGGTCGGCTGCCAGTACACCGACGGCAAGTGGGTCAAGAGCATTGGTGGCGATCGCGCGGCCAACTACACCGCGAATGAGACGATGCTCCAGGCGAACCTGTCGCCTGACGAAGTGGGGTTGAAGTTCGTCGCGCCGTTCGGCATGCGCGTGGCGGGCGTCGACCTCAAGCACTACAACAACGGCGCGAACATCGTCGTGACCCTCTACGACGCCGCCGATGTGGTGATCGCGACCAACACCTACCCGGCGCGGTTCACTTACAACGCGGCGAACTGCTATCCGTTCATCTTCCAGGCGCCGGCCACGTTGGTGGCGGGTGAAACCTATCGCGTGACGGCGCGGCCCGAGTTGGGCGCGTCGTCTTTCTACTACTACGACTACGCGGCGTTCTATCTCGGCGCGGAGGACGGCGGCGACACCACGATGAAGACCACGCGCACCGACCTGGGCGCGTGGACCGACACGCCGAACACCCGCGTCCACATGCAGTTGATCGTGACCGGCGTGCCGGAGGGCTTGGAGGATTCGATGGCGGATACCCGTCGCACGCTCGCGGCGCTCCAGGCGCTGCTCGCGGACAACACCACCGGGGCGATCACCGCGCAGGCCGTGCGCGACGTGCTCGTGTCGGTCCATCCCGAGAACACCGTGCGCTCCGGGCTCCTGGCGGCGCTGCCGACGACCGGGCGCGTGGTGGGCGACACCTACTACCCGACCGACGCGCCGGCGATCTACCGCTGGAACGGGACGGCCTGGGTGGCGCATGGCGTCTGATGGGCGCGTTCGCTCCGCCCCCGTTCTCGGCCGCGTTTGATGAGGAGACGACGATGGCAGTGACGATTACCGGCATCACCCCCACGGCCGGGACCGGGATCGGCCCGCACCCGATCACGATGACCGGCACCGGCTTGCCGACGACGCCCAACGGGAGCCGGTTGGTCATGAAGGACGCCGGGGGCGCGGTGGTCGGGCAGAGCGGGCTGGGCACCGCCACGGCCACCACCTTCACCGCCGCGGTCACGTTCGAGGTGTTCACGCCGGCCGGCGCGTATCGGTGCTGGCTGACGGAAGGCGTGTCGGCCTACATCGGGCCGATGTTCACCCTGACCCGGAACGCGCCGACGCCCCCCGCCGGCGGCACGCCCGCCGGCTTCGGCGAGTTCGACCGCTCGCACGGGTTGCCGAATTGGCGCCGCTGATGGCCGAACCCGCCCTGCTGGCAATTCCGCGCGTGCTCGCGGCGGTGCGGCAAGTCCTGCTGGCCGACGCGGCGCTCGTGGCGCGGATCGGCACGGCCCCGCCGGCGGTCGGCGGCGGCCCGGCGATCTATAGCGAAGGCGCCGTGCCGGAAGGCGCGCGGCCGCCGTTTCTGACGATCGGGCCGTTCACCGAACGCAGCGAGGCCACGATGGGCAGCGGCCGCAAGTGGGCCAGCGAAGTCGGGATGCCGATCAAGCTCGTGACGCACGACCTGAACGTGGGCTTCAACCTGCTGACGCTCGACCGCCTGGCCGTCGTGTTGTACGGCGTGCCGCTGCCGGTCGCGGACTACAGCCACAGCTCGTGCGTGCTCGAGGTCATCATCGACGCCTACAGCGACAAGTACGCGGGCCTGGTGACGCTGCACTATCCGACGATGTGGACGGTGCGCGTGGGGCAACAGACGTGACGCGCGACCTGGTGGGCCAGCTCCGGCAGCTCTACGCGATGCGGTTGCTGATCGAGGGCTTGATCGCGGAGCTGGAAACGCAGGCGCCGCCAGACGAGGACGAGACGAACCCGCCGGCGGGGGGCTGTCCGCACCCGGACCCGCAACAAGTGGACGCCTCGGTGATGGGGAGTCCGCCGATGGTGCTGTGCTTGGCGTGCGGGGCGCAGCGGCTCGGGACGGCCCCAGGGAAAGCGTGATGCGCGCCCCGACCGTGCACATGCTCGCGCAGCTCCTGCGGCACGGTCGCGGCTGCGTGACGACGATCGAGAAATGGGTGGCGCAGACGCCGCCCGACGTGCTGGCCGAGGAGTGCGGCGAGGTGATCTTCCTCGTGCGCGGCGTCCTCGCCGACGTGAACACGACGCTCGCCACTGCCCCGGTCCCCGACCGCGCCAGTGCCGGCGACCCGACCACCGTTGATTCGGCCCGCCCTCAGGCCGCCCGAAGTCGCGCGTAAGGAGTGACCAATGGCTTTCGCAGGGATTCGGACCTTCTTCAAACTGGACGGCGTCGACATCAGCCGCTACCTCGATGGCGTCACGCCCTCGAGCCAGACCGACGAGCTCGACGGGACCACATTTCAACCGGGGGTCGCGGCGCCCATCAAAGAAATCATCGCCGGCTTCCGCACGCGCGCCCTGGCGTTGTCGAGCAAATGGACGCCGGAGGCCGAGTTGTTCTTCTCCGGCGTCGAGGGCAAGCAGAATGTGCCCTACATCTACGGCCCGCTGGGCAGTGACGATGGCATGACGGGGATCTCGGGGCTGTGCAACGTCCTGAGCTGGACCGGCCCGGTGTCGACCGTGGACGGCATCATCACGGGGAGCGCCGAAGTCCGCTGCTCGACGCGCGAGGTCGGGACGTTCGCCGCCGGGGAGGTCGAACCTGTGCCTGCGGCGACCGGGGCGACGGCGGGCAACCCAGGGTCGTTTACGCCGAGCGGCGCGGCGGTCCCGGCGAACAACGCCGCGCTGACCACCGTCGTCGCGAGTCCCAACACGGCGTGGACGACCGGCCAGCACGTCGTCACCGCGGACGCGCAGCACCAGTTCTGGAACGGCACGACGTGGATGGTCGGCAACGCCGCCTAGCCACGTCCGTAGAGCGCCAACTCCGGCCCGGCGCTGCCGTCCGGGCCGCACTTGGGAGGACAGATGACCACAATCGACTTCGACAAACCCCGCCCGCTTGTGTACAACCTGGCGGCGATTCGTGACCTCGAACGCGCGATGGACGGCGAACCGCTCGGCGTCCTCGTGAACAAGCTCGCCCAACTCGGCGTCAACGCGCTCGTGATGTTCCTCTGGGCGGGGATGAAGCACGACGACCGCGCGCTGACGCCCCACCTCGTCCAGGTGCGCCTCGAAACGTATCTCCAGAACGGCGGGAAGATCCGCGCCCTGGCCGATGGCATCAACGACGCGCTCGAGGAATCCGGCCTGTTCAAAACGGCGGCGGATGAGCAGGCCGCCGCGGCAAACCCTTCGACGCCCACGAGCCAGTAACGTGGGCCTTCCGCACCTGGTTGACGTGGGCCGAACAGATCGGGCTCGGCGAACTGGAGCTGCTGCCGCGCGAGTTTTGGCGGCTCCTGCCGCGCGAGTTCGAGCTGATGTATCTCGGCTTCAAGCGCCGCAACGATCGGGCGTGGGAAAAGGTCGGCTATCTCGGCCTCTGGATCATCGCGCCCTACACCAAGAAGCAGCTCACCGTCGCGCAACTCCTCGGGCGGTCGAAGTTGGAGACGTGGCCGCCGCCGGCGCCGCTGACGGACGAGCAGCAGGAAGTGGTGAACGAACTCGAGCGGGCGCGCGTGCTGCACGAGGCGATGAAGTGGGCGCAGGAGAAGTGAGCTGACATGCAGACAATGGCGGTGCTGCACGGCGTCAAGGAGGTGGTGCGGACACTCCACCGCATCGTGCCGACGATTTACAACGTCGAGGCCGCCGCCGTGCGCGAGACGTGCGAGGAGATCCGCGACTACGCGCGGCGGCTCGCGCCCCTCGGCGAAACCGGGCAATTGCGGAAGGGCATCATCTATCGCACGCAGTTCAAGAAGGGCGACCAGGGCGAGATGCGGCACGTCGGCTACATCGGCCTCCGGGCCTCCAGCCCCGCCGCCGTCTACTGGCGGTTCGTGGAGTTCGGCACGATGTACTACTCCGCGCACCCGTTCTTCGGTCCCGCCGCCCAGGCGGCGAAAACCGGCTACACGAAACGCATGATGGCGATGGGGCGACGCCTCGAGGGGCTGTAAATGGCAACCATCGCCAATCTCTCGATTGCCGTCACCATCAACGCCGGGAACTCGACCCAGCAACTCAAGGCGCTGACGCTCCAGGTCCAGAACTTCGGCACCGGCTTCCAGAGCTCGATGACGAAGTCGATTGCCTTCGGCAATCTGTGGTCGCAAGCCATCTCGAAAATCGTCAGTTCGGCGTCGCAGAACTTCCAGACGTTCGTCACCAACGCCGTCAAGTATTCGTCGGAGTTCAACAACGCGCTGATCGGGCTGTCGAGCGTCGCCACCGCCTTCGGGGTGTCGAGCAAGACTGCGACCGACGCGGCCCGACAACTCTCCCAAGACGGACTGCTCCCGCTGCGCGACTCGGCGGCGGGCCTGAAGAACCTCCTGATGACGGGCTTCGGCCTCGAAGACTCCGTCAAGATCATGAACACGTTCAAGGACGCGGCCGTCTACGGGCGGCAGGGCTTCCTCTCCTACGGCGATGCGATCCGCACCGCGACCGAGGGCTTGAAGAACAGCCAGTCCCGCCTGGTCGACAACGTCGGCATCACGAAGAACCTGTCCGTGATCATGAAGGAGCACGGGTTCCAGATGCAGGACATCTCCGACAAGACCAAGGGGGCGGCGGCCCGCCAGGCGCTGCTCAACGGTCTGTTGCGAGAGGGCGCGGCGATGGCCGGCGATGCGGCCCGCTCCCTGGGCACCTACAGCGGCGCGGTGACGGCGCTCGATACCGCGTGGATCTCGTTGCAGGCGGAGGTGGGCAACGCAATCACGACCAACAAGTCGCTCCAGGAGGTCATCCAAATCGTGGCCGGCGCGCTGCGCGAGATGACGACCTGGTTGTCCAACACCGAGCACGGCGCCAACTTCGTGTCCGACGCCCTGGTGTTCCTGCTGCGCTACGCGAAGGCGACGCTCATTGGCCTCGAGCTGATGTCGGAGGGCCTCGGGTATCTCGCGATCAAGGCGCTGGAAGGCGCGCAGTCCATCATCGACTTTGCGACCAAGAGCATCCAGGCCATCAAGTTCCTGGTCGTCGCGCTCTCGTCGCTCCCCGGCGGGACGGCCGCGCTCGCGGCGCTCGGGATCAGCACCGATGCGATGCAGGACAAGCTGGAGGCGTGGCGGAAGAAGTCCTCCGACGTGACCGAGGCCATCACCACGCTGAAGGACAACCAGGTCCTGCTCTCGGCGGCGTTCGCCGCCGGCAAAGACAAAATCGACCAAGCCATCGAGGTCGCCAAGAAGTATCGCGGCGTGACGATCGACATCGGCGCCGCCGGCCGCCAGGCCGGGCAGGGACTGATCGAACAAGCCGCCGGCATGGACCGGGTCCAGAAGAAGACCAAGGAAACCGTCGACACCTACCGTGAGCTGGGCGAGCTCATGGACGACATGGGCGACACCACCGGCCTGCGCGATGCGATCAAGGGCATCGTGGCGAACCTCCCGGCCTTCCAGAAAGGCATGGAAGGCACGCGCGACGCGATGTTCGGCTTCAAGGAGATCAAAGACGCCTGGGAAATGGTCAACGCGCTGGGGAGCGCCAAGAACGTCAGTCGGCTCACCGTCGAGCAAATGGAGGATCTCGAAAAGAGTCTGAAGGCGGCGCTGGACCGGATGCAGGCGATGGGCGTCACGGCCCCTGCCGTGTTCAACGACATGTACGAGGAAGCCCAGCGGCTCCCGAAGCAGATCCGCGAAGTGCGCGACGAGATGGACGCGATGGCCCGCGACTTCAACGAAATGCTGGAGAACCTGGCCTCGCCGGAGGCCGGCATCCCCGTCTGGGACATCACCAAGCTGTTCGACATGAACCAGGCGAAGCAGCTCGCCGGCCAGGTGAAGTCGCAGATCACGCAGGAGCTGTCGGAACTCAAGTGGGTCGCCCTCACCAACAGCCTCAGTGACGTGTTCGCCGAAATCCCCTACATCATCCGGGACGCGCTGGAGGCGGGCGACAACGTGTTCGCGGCGATCGGCCGCCAGGCCGGGTCGATCTTCATGGCGAACTTCAACAAGATCGCGGCGGCCAAGAAGCCCGGCCAAGGCTACACCACCGGCGAGAAAGCGATCGGCCTGGCGGGCGTCGGCGTGGAGTCGTTCTTCGGCGGGTACGACATCGGGCGGTCGCAAGGCAAGGTGAAGGGCGCGCTGGGCGGCGCGGCCAGCGGTGCCCTCTCCGGGGCGGGGGTCGGGATGATGTTTGGCCCCGGCGGCGCCGCGATTGGCGCGGTGGTGGGCGGCGCGGCGGGCCTGTTCGGGGGCCTGTTCGGCGGCGCCAAGAAGGCGAAGGAGGAGAAGGCGGCGCTCGAAGCGAACAAGAAAGCGTTGCTCGAGCAGTACGGCGGGATGAAGAAACTCCAGCAGCTCGCCGAGAGCCTCGGGGTGGACATCACCAAAGCGTTCGACGCGAAGAACGCCAAGCAGTTCACCGCGGCCGTCGATCAATTGAACAAGGCCCTCGAGGAACAGAAGCAGCGGCTCGCCGCCCTCAACGTGGCGATGAAGGGCATCAACGACCGGGCGACGATCTTCGCTGACAAGTTCAGCACGCTCTACGAAGCCGCGAACAAACCGCCCGAAGGCGACAAGCTCACCGGCAAAGAGGCGGAGGACCGCAAGAACGCCACCCAGAAGCTCCAGGCCCAGGCGCAGGCCTCCGAGGGCGAATTCGCGCGGCTCGGGCTGATGATCCGCGACACGTTCGCCGGGTTGGTCAAGGAAACCGGCAGCGGCATCACGGCCCTGCAGCAGATGGCGCCGGCGTTCCAGATGCTCGAGGACGGCGTGAGCAAGTGGGGCCTGACCAGCACCGCCGTCATCGACGAGCTGCGCGCCAACTTCGACCTGGTCAACAACGAAGCCTTCAAGCCGCTGTTCGAGCAGATCGCCAGTTCGGGCGAAGTGCTGCGCGGCCTGTTCGATGCGAAGGCCCTGTCGCCCGAAGGGTTCCAGGCCATCGCGGCCGACATCGGCGCAAGCATCCAGGGCATCATCGACAAAGGCGGCGACGCCGCGAAGACCCTCGCCCTGAGCCAGCCCGTCCTGCAAACGCTGTGGGAAGCGCAGCAGCAGTACGGCCAGGTCACGGACGACACGACCCAGGCGATTCTCGACCAGGCTGAGCAGCAGGGGCTGGTCGGCGAGCACATGAAGGGCGTCAACGAGAAGATCCTCGACGTGCTGCTCGCCATCGGCGAGGTGCTCAAGGCGGATCTACCGGACTACTTCGAGAAGCTGAAGACGCCCGCCGAAAACGCCGCGACGTCGATCGAGGATGCGTTCAACGACATCACGATCGACCCGCTCACGATCAAATACAACTACGAGCAAGGTAAGGGCCTCCCCGAAGGCGTGGACACGCAGAACGTCCCGCACATGGCGACTGGCGGGATCGTGCGGCGGCCGACGCTCGCGCTGATCGGGGAGTCCGGCCCGGAAGCGGTCGTGCCGCTCACCGGCCAGGCGCTCAATGTGGAATCGAGCTACGAAACCACCATCTATCTGGACGGCGAAAAGATCGCGCGCTCCTCGGCCCGGCGGATTCCGCGCATCATGCGTGAGATGGGCGTCGGCCACTAAGCGCGAAGGACCACCACGATGCCCGATACCCGCCGCCCCCTCGTCGACCTGCAGGCGCTCCTCCCCGACAACGTCACCGGGTTGATCTCGCCGCAGGATGCCCGCGATGCGGTCATCTCGGTGCACCCGGAGAAGTTCAGTCAGAGCGGGCTGCTCGCCGCGATCCCCTCGACGGGCCAGGTCATCGGCGATACCTACTACCCCACCAACGATCCGGCCCTCTATCGCTGGAACGGGACCATCTGGGTGCGGTTTCCCTTCGGGTCAGGCTCCCTGGCGCTCCTCGAGCAGCACGCCGCCGCCAGCTCCGCGCAGCTCGCCTTCACGGCCGCGATCAGCGCGGCCTACGACGTGTATCAGTTCGAGTTCGTCAACGTCGTGAACGTCACGAACACCCAGGACTTCTTGGCGCAGGTGTCGATTGACGGTGGGGCGACCTGGGCCGCGGGTGCGATCTATCACTCCGGCCACCACTGGATCGGCACGGCGGGCTCCAACATCGTGCAAGGCAACGCGGCCAAAACGGCGTGGTATCTCGCGTTCGACGTCATCAATAGCGGCGACGGCGTGAATGGCACCCTCAAGTTGTACGCCCCGATGAGCACGCGGCCCCGCAAGAGCGCGCTCATCGACACGACGGCGGGCCAGGCGGGCCAACACTATCGCTGGACGGGGTCCGGGACGTGGGTCGCCACCACGGCGATCAACGCCGTGCGCTTCTACTTCGAGGCCAGCCTCATTTCGTCCGGCGTGATTCGCTGCTACGGCCTGGTGAAGTAGGGCCATGCCCGTCGAGTTTTCCTCGGCCTACAGCACGGCGTTTGCCGTGGGGGGCGCGGTCGAGCCTGAGCCTGGCCCAATCCACGGGGGGTTCTCCAACGGCTTCGATGCCGGCTTCGGCGTGCCCGACCCGCCGCCGCCGATTCCCCCGCCGGAAGCCCCCGACCTGGGGCAACGAATTCTGATCGACGCCGCCGATGTCACGGGCACGACGCGCCCGCGCTTCCGCATCGAGTATCAGCTCGGGGCACGCGGGCGCGCGGAACTCGAAACGGTTGACCAGGACTCGTTCGAGACAGCCTACCGTCCACAGATCGATGACCGCCTGGAAATCCGCAACGAGGGCCGCATCCTCTTTCGCGGGGCGATCCTCACCGTCACCGACAAGCCGATGGGCGCGCCCGGCGTCGGGACCGTCACCGCGATCAGCGCGATTGATGACTGGCGGGCCGCCGCGCAGCGGCGCGTGAGCGAGCACTATCTCGCCGGCTGGACGTTGCGCGCCGTCGTGACGGACCTGGTCACGCAGTACCTCGGCGTGTTCGGCGTGAAGCTCGACCCCGCGATGGCGGTCGGGCCGGCGCTGCCGGAAGTGACGCTGGACGGCACGACGCTCGAGGACGCCTTCAACCGCCTGGTCGTGCTGACCGGCTGGGTCTATCGCCTCACACCGACCGGCCTGGTCCAGTGGTTCCCGATTGGCGGCAAGACGCGGACGTTCACGCTCTCGGCGGCGAACCGCAACATTCGCGGGCCGATCACCTGGACGCGGACGCGCGGGACCTACTTCAATCGCATCTTCGTGCGCTACGGCACCGGGACCGGGGGCCAGCAGGAGGTGTTCTTCGGCGACGGGACGACGATCCGCTTCAAGACGAAGTTCCCCGTCAGTAAGATCGGCTGGCTCGCCTACGTCGGCGGGCCGTATCCCCCACCCAGCGGTGGCCTGCAAGGCGTGTCCACGACGCCGGGCACCGGGGCCGACAACGAGCGCCCGTGGTGGTACGACTTCGCCACGCAGGAGCTCGTGCGGAATGTCGGCGCGACGATTCCCGGCCCTCCCTACGACGCGGCCGCGCCGGCGCCCGGCGACAAGATCACGTTCGCCTACGACACGACGTTTCCGCAGACCGTCTACGCGGAGCTGCCCGAGGCCTTGACGCAACCGTGGGAAGGCGTCGTTGATCGGGCCGACATCTTCGACCCGCTCCAGGCGCAGGCCTACGCCGATGGCTTGCTCGCCAGTTACCAGCGGATTCCGCGCACGGTGACGCTGAAGACGCGCGTGGCGGATGACATCCTGCCGGGCGACACGATCCGGCTGGACGTGCCGTCGCGCACGCTGCCCAATGCTGAGTGGTTGACGACCGAGGTGTCCCTCGAGGTCGAGGAGGACCAGAAGATCACGACGACGTTGCAGTTGCTCGAGGGCGACATCGCGCAAGCGAGCTGGCTCGACTTCTGGCGCGACGTGACCGCGGGCGGCAGCAGCGTCGGGATTGCGACCGGCGCCCTGGGCACCCCGCCCGTCGAGGGCGGGCAAGCGCCCGAAGGCCCGGCCGGCGCCCCAGGCGAAACAGGGCCGCCTGGACCCACGGGGCCGACCGGACCGACCGGACCGACCGGGCCAGCCGGGACTGATGGTGATGACGGCGCGCCCGGACCGGCGGGTCCGACCGGCCCCACTGGTGCGACAGGACCTGTCGGTCCTGCTGGTCCGACTGGTCCTGCTGGTGCTGATGGCGATGACGGCGCACCTGGCGCACCCGGTGCAACAGGACCAGCCGGCGCCACGGGCGCTCAGGGACCGCAAGGCGTACCGGGAACTGACGCGACACTGCCGACGGCCGCGCTCGGCCAAGTCCTCATCTCGCAGGGGGCGGGTGTCCCGTCCGTCTACAGCCCACACCCGAAGGTCACTACCGTCACGCTGGAACGGGCAGCGGCGACACAGCGCGGCATTGTGGAAGTGCTCGACATCGGGACCGTGCATCTCGGCCAGAACGTCCACATCAATGCGGCCCAAGACGCCTACCTCAAGGATGATCCCAGCAAGGCCGGGAGTCTTGTCGTACTGAACACCTTTGGGTATTTCTCAAACATCTACTTCCCGGCGGGTTCCACGTCTCCCGAAACGACGTTTGGGTATGACCCAGGTCAAGACGTACTGAATGTCCGAGGGGCCGTTCGCGAGCGCAATCGCACGATGCCGATGGGCGAGTGGGTCAACATCCCCTTCCTCGCCAGCAACTACTACGGCGGCAGTCCGATGACGCTCACCGTCGAAGCGGCTGACGTGGCGCAGCATCGCTACACGCTCATCGGCAAGACGATGATCCTCCAGTTCGCCGTCTTCAATGCGGCGACCAGCGGGACCGCGAGCAACATCGTCTACTTCAAGATGCCCACAGGGTTCCTCGTGCAAGGCAACGTGTTGTCGCCCGCCTTCTGGGTGTGGGACAGCATCGGCAAAACGACCGGCTACATCGCGGCGTATGCGCCGGATCTGCTCGGCCTGGTGAAAGCGACCGAAACGAATTACGGCCTCGGCAACATCAACCTCCATGGGCAGATCGTGCTGCCGTTGCAGTAACTCCGACCATGCCGAAGTACTACAAGAAACCCAAAGGCCTCGACGCGCACCAACACGTCGAGGGTGAGGACTGGACGCAGGCCGAGGCGTGGGTGCAAGACCTCATCACGTATGGCCGGCTCGTCACCGGGCCTCCGGTGGTCGCGTACTCGGTGCCGATTGCGCCACAGTCGGTGAACCCGACGGACTGGATCACGCTCACCGACGAGGGGTTCCTCGACGTGATGACGGATGCGGCCTTCACCGCCGCCTACGAGAAAGACAAACGGATCGCAGGAGGATGACGATGGTCACAACACCACTCGGGTTGCTGCAACTACTGCTGCTCGTCGGCGCCTTCATCGTGACGGTCATGGCTGGAGCTGGGCGGGCACCACTCTGGCCGGCGGTCCTGCTGCTGGTCGTCTCGCTGGTGCTGGTGGTGTTCAGCCCCCGCTAGGCGCGGCCACCGGCGGCGATCGCGCTTCGGTATGGCGTAGGGCTCACAGACAGGGGTCGGGAGGTCGTGGGGAGGCTTCATGGCCCACGGACTGTAACACCCTCAGCGGTCCCAGTGGATGCGGAGGCGCTCGATGCTGCCGGGGTGGAGCTGCACGCCGCTCGCGGGACACCAGACCCAGCAGTCCGGCTTCCCCGGCTCCAGCTCGTAGGCCTTGTGTCGGATGACCCAGCCGGTGGGTCGGGCCGCGACATTCATGCCGCACACCGGACAGGTGATGCGGGTGTAGGCGCTCCGGGCATCCGGGGGCTTCGGGTGCAGGTGCGGCTGGTGCGGGTCCGGCGCGTGACGCTGGCGGCCGTCGCCGGCGACCGTCGCGCCCAGGCCCCACGTCAGCCCCTGGCCGTGCAGGATTTGCAGCACGGTGTCGGCCGTCATCATCGACACCGCCTCGCGTGTCTCCTCGACCTCCGGCCACATCGCCGCCCAGGTGTCGGGCGTGGGCTGTGGCTCCCACCGCTGCCGGGGAATCACCGGGGCCTCTGGGGCCACTTTGGGCCACTTTTCCCGGCAGCGCGGTCGGTCGGTGGCTGGTCGCACCGTGAAAACATTAGGAAAACATGCATAAGTGGGTCAGCGCTGGGCCAGTTCTGCCGCTTAGGAGGCGGATGCTCTATCCAACTGAGCTACACGCGCAAGTGGTTAATGAGTCAACGCTTTACCGGAATCCTTGGTGCGCCGTGCCGTGGCCTTGGAGGCTGTTGTGGGGCCACTTTGGGCCACTTTTCCCGCCGTCCCGCTGGCCGTGGCCCCAGACTGGCCCCGCCGCCGCTTCGTGGCCTTCTCGTATTCGCGCATGGCGCGTGCTGACTCCTGGGCCGTCGTGTGGCCGTAGGTCGCCAGCATGGCGAAGGACTGGTGCCCGAGCCAGTCGCGCACTGCCGTGATGGGCACGGCCTTGTCCAGCCATCCGCTGGTGGCCTCGTGCCGCAGATCCGAGAACACCAGGTCGATGGCCGCGTAGGCCTGCTGGGAGGCCGGCAGCAGCGCGTGGGTGGTCTTGTCGCGCAGGACCGGGAAGCCGTGCGCCTTGAGCACGGCGTTGACCCAGGCGGTGTAGACCGACTCGACGCGCTCCCCGACCTCGTTGCCGAACACGAACGCGTCGCGCGGTTGCGCCTGGCCGTCGGGCGCGGTGCGCCGCATCTCGAGCACCGCGAGCATCCGCCGCGACAGGGGGAGCGACCGCCGCCGCGTCGGGTCTTTCAGGTCCGTCACCCACACCTTCGCCTGGGGCAGATCGACATCGCCCCACACGATGCGGAGCAGCTCCCCGAGCCGCGCGCCGAGTTCGACCCCTGCGACGATGCACGCGCGCAGCAGCGGCCCGGCCACCTTCAGCAAGGCATCCCCTTCGCCGGGGAGCAACCGGCGCTTGCGCCGCGTCTCTTTCTTGCGCGTCGGGCCTTCGTCCCCCGGCACCAGCCAGGCCTCGGCGCGGTACTGCTTGCGCTTCGCCCAGCGGCCGAGCCGTCGCAGGAAGTCGAGATACTTGTTGCGCGTGCTGATGGCGTGGGTCTTGGCGAGCGTCAGCAGGAACGCTTCCAGCAGATCGTCGGTGAGGCGCCCGACCGGCACGGTGCCCAGGGGCGTGGCGACCGCGAAGCCATCGTGCGCGGCCGGCAACGGCCAGGCGGTCAGGACCGCGACGTTCGACTTCGCGTTCTTGAGGTACTTCGGGAGGCGGTCGGGGTCCGCTTCGAGCGCGCTCACGTAGGCCGTGCACACGTCCTTGAGCGGCGCACTGGCGGCGGCGGTCATGGCCGCCGCGGTGACGGGCGTGGCGAGGCCGGCCTGCCGGAAGGGGACGATGGCCGGGTGCGCCCGCAGGTAGGGCATCAGGTCGGTGCCTGGGGGGCGCGTCCGCAACGCGAGGACAATCGCGTCGCGCACGTCCTCGGCCTGGCTCACCAGCCGGATGCGCGTGTGGCCGACGAGTTCATCGATGGAAATCTTCGGCCGCTTGCCGCCGACCTGTTTCCGCACATGAAACCCGTGCGAACACTTCGACCACTTCGCCGCTGGACAGCCACAGCGTTTCAACAGATCCCGCAATCGTCACCTCCTAGTCATACGGCAACCGCTTGAACAACTCGCCGAACGCGTCCTGGAGCGCCGGCGTCAGACTCGCAAACCACCAGACCAACGGCCACAGGCGCGGGTCAATCGCGCGCGCCGCGATCCACTGGTCGACTTCCTTGGGCGACACCATCAACACCCGGCACACCCGCGCATAGAGCCGCGCATCACGCGGGCCGCGTGTCTCCAGCCGCCCAATCGTTGCCACGCCGACATGCGCGAGCCGCGCGACGTGGCCCTGGGTGAGGTCGCGTTCCTCGCGGAAGTACCGGATGGCGTGGCCGCGAAGCTGTTGCAGCCGCGTCGGAGGAAGCCGCCGCATCCAGGCAGAATATCTGCCCACGGTGCACCTGTATTACTCTGATTATATTCCATCTCTACCACTTGAAAAAAAGATGTAAATCAATCTTTACTCCATCGCCCGTCGATGCTACAAACGTCATCTTCCGTGGTGACAGGTCGGGAACGGCCCCCCACCGTCCACGTCCCACGGCTCACGCGGTTCTCCAGTTCCCACTGGGCGTGGAGGTAGGCCAACATGCGGCGTACGACGGCGGCCCGGGCGCATGACCCGGAGCCGGTTTCTCCTCTCGCGTCGGCGCGGCGCGTCGCCGGCCTGAGCCTCACTGAACTCGCGGCCCTCTCCGGGGTGTCGCGGATGACGATCTACAAGCTCGAACACGGCGGCACGTCGCCGCAGCTCGACACGGCGCAGCGGCTCGCCGTCGCGCTCAAGAGTTCGGTCGACGCGCTGTTTCCGATTGCGGCGGTGCCGTCGTGAACACCAGCGAGGCCGTGCGGCCGCTGGCGCCGGTGACCGATCCCTGGCTGACGCTGAAAGAGGCGGCGGCGGAATCCAAGCTCCACGTCGAAACGCTGCGCCACGCGATCGCGCGGGGCCAACTGCGTGCGATCAAGGTCAACGGCGGGCACGGACCCTACCGGCTCCGGCGCTCGTGGGTGGATACCTGGCTCGAAGGCGACTGGGCCGACGAGCCGCCGGAAGTCCACCGGCTGCGTCGGATGCGGTAATGGCACGGCCCCGCCCCCCGGCGTTTCAGTTCTATCCGCGGGACTACCTCGCCGACCTACGCGTCCAGGCGATGTCGTGGGCGGCGCGCGGCGCCTACTGGCACCTGTGCTGCCTCTACTGGGTCGAGCGGGGCCTGCCGGATGACGCGGACACCCTCGCCCGGGCGCTCAACGTGTCGCGCCGAACGTGGGACAAACTCTGGGCGGAAATCGCGCCGTGTTTCACGCGGACCGATAAGGGTCTGAAACACAAGCGCCTCGATGCCGAGCGGACCAAGCAAGCCGCGTTTGCCGCTAAGTGCTCGAAGGGCGGCAAGTTAGGGATGGCACGTCGGTGGTCGAAGAGCCCAAAAACGACCGATAAGGGTAGTAATCATTTACTTATAAGGTCGGATAACTCTGCACTTGCACTTGCATCTTCAGTACAAGAACAAGATCAAAGAACAGCGGCTGCGCCGCCACCTCAACCTGTGGAAAACCCGACAGGCGACGAAAACGACGAGGGGCGTCCGAACCTCCGCGTCATGCTCAAGCTCGCCCATACGTTCCACGGGGAACACTTTGAGAGCGAGGCGGAGTTCGAGGACACGCTCAAGTGGGCGTGCGCCCGGCATCACCTGGCCTACGACGGCCCGAGCATCCGGCGGGTCGCCCAGTTGGTGCAGCACAGTCGACGCCCCCTGCAGTGCTCCCCGCCCGACCACGACATTCGCAGAGGACGCCGCGAGCGCGCGGCGGGAGGGTGCGATGAGCGACGACGACCGTGACCGCCTGGAACCGCTCGCCTCGCGCGCCCTCACCTACCACCGGCGGTACGGCCGCGGCTGCAAGTGCATGAACGACGGCATCCACCCGTGCATCGCCTGCCAGGCGGCGGTCGTGGCGCTCATCGAGCTGCTCGACGGGGTATCACGTGATGCCATCGACGTAACGACCAGGGCGTGGGAGCGGATCTCATGAGTGTGGTGAACATCACCCGAGGAACGCGCCGCCCGCCGGTTCCATCAGATGCGGCGACTGGAACGGGAGATTCACAAAATTGACGACCGCATCGCGCAAGTGAAGGTCACGATGGGGACGCTGAAGGAGGAGCGCGACGGGCGGCTCGCGCAGTTCCTCGCGGCGGCCCGCGACGAGGGCGAGTTGCCGTTGTTTGACTTCGACGAGGAGTAGGGATGAGTCGGTATCCGGGGTGGCGAGAGGCGAACCTGGCGATCGCGGGCGGCGCCGCGCCGGCCAAGAACAAGTTCAACGCGCGCAAGACGACCATCGACGGCCACACGTTCGACTCGGCGCACGAGGCGCGCATCTGGCAGGAGCTGTGCCTCGAGCTGATCGCGGGCGACATCACCGACCTGACGCGGCAGCGGCACTTCCCGCTGTTCGTGAAAGCGAAGGACGGATTGCCGTTCTACCTGGGGCGCTACACCTGCGACTTCCTGTGCAAGCGGGACGGGCAGATCCAGGTGATCGACGCGAAGTCGCGCGCCACGCGCACCGAGGCCTACCAGCTCCGCAAGAAGTTGTTCGAGGCGCTCTACGGCTTGAAGATTCACGAACGCTAACCAAGGAGAGAACATGCCAAGCGAATTGAATCCCGACGAGACGATCCGAGACTGGGAATCCCTGCAAAACAATGGCGACCAGGACCGCACGGAGCGGTTGCGCGTCCAGGGCGGCTGGCTGTATCGCACGGTGCTCGGCGACGCCGTGGCCCTGGTGTTCGTGCCCGGCGAGTAATCGGATTCGGTGGGTAGGCCATGACCCACCGGAGGCGGGCGGCCCGGCGCTGCTGGGACGGTCGGGTCGTCCGCCCCTCCACACGACATTGACAGGAAAGGTCACACCATGAAACGCCTCGCGCTCGTGCTGCTGCTGCTGGTGGTCGTGGGCTGTGAGCGCACCACGGTGCGGCCCGAGCCGCCGATCGCCCCGACGCCGCTGCCGCCCATCGTGCTTCCCACGCGCATCGAGTATCGCGTGACCGGCACGCACCAGAACGTGACCATCACCTACGTGACCTCGACGCAGGGGACCACGGTGATCAAGACGGACCTGCCGTGGTTCCTGGGCTACGACACGGTGCAACTGAGCACGTTCGTCTACCTGCAAGCGGACGCCTCCCTGAACGACAGCACCGAGGGCCCGCTCATCGCGCAGATTTTTGTGAACGGCGTGTTGTTCCGCGAGACGCGGGGGCAAGGGTTTAACCCGAGCGTCACCGCGAGTGGGGAGGTCGTGCGATGAAACCCTTAGTGATCGTCCTGGCCCTCCTCCTCGCCACGCCCTCGGCGGCGCTGGCCCAAGGGCCGCTCACCTCCCAGGCACGGGCCGAAGTCATGCGCCAGTACTCGACCCACCCCGGCGGCGGCGAGGCGGTCGCCTACACCGGGATGGAACACCCGCTGATGTTTTGGATTGGCGTCGGGATGGTCGCGATCGGCCTCGTGGCCGTGGTCGCCTCCACGACGTGGGAGCGCGATTCGGATCTCAGCGAGGAGTACCGCAACGTGCGGCTGGGCCGCGACCTGGCCCCGTGCGGCACCGACCCCAAGGAGACGGCCCTGCCCATCGCGGACTGCCAGATGAACAACGGGCTGTTCTGGGCGGGCACCGGCATCGCGGGCATCGGCACGGGGTTGATGTTCTATGGCGGCCGGCAGACCCAATACGTGCGGCCCTACCCGTCCGTGCGCTGGAGCGTGAGGTTCTGATGGCGACGACCCCTGGACAACTGCTGCGGCACTACCTGGGCCTGGCCCTCGCGGCCGCCGGCACCCGGCACGGTGCCCGCGATGTGCGCGCCGACCTCGAGGAGTTGCAGACGGCCCTCGACCGCCAGGCTGAACTCGAGGCGGAGATCGGGAAGCTGCGGACGCGAATCGAGCACCTCGAAGAGCACCGCGAAACACTCGACAAGTATCTCGAGCGCGTCGAGCAACAGCAGAAGGTCCGCAAATGAGCAGCACGGCACGGCGCGGCTGCGCTGGCACGGCACGGCTCCGCTGCGCTGGCACGGCACCGCGCCGCTGCGCGGGTACGCGGCGCCACCTCCGCACGGGGGGGCTGGCCCGCCCCACGGGGGGCGTATGAACAACCGACGCCCAGGCCCGCCCACGATCCGCGCTGACGAGGAGCTCGCCACGACGCTCCGCAAGCATGTCGGCCACCAGGTGCGCTGCCTGAGCGAGAAGGTGGCGGCGGTGAACATGCGGACGCGCACCTTCTCGGCGACCGACGGCGTCGAGACGATCTCGATCCGCTGCGATACCTGCGGCGAGGTCGTCATCGAAGCGGTCAAGCGTGTGACGCTATGACGATTCGGGACGCGTTCATCTGGGCGACGCTGCTGGACGAGCACCCGCTGCCGGCCGGCTGCCCCGTGCGGCCCGAGTCATGGCGCGGGTGGTGGTTCCTGGCGACGGCCGCGCAACAGGAGGCGCTGCAAAACGCGGCGGTGCCGTTGCTCGCCGAACGGTGGGCCGACGCGATGGAGGCCGCGCTCGAGGATGCGGACCAGCGGCCCCGCGTCGAGGACGTCGCCTCGGCGACGCTCGTGCCGATTCTGCGGTTCGGCGTCGACATCCGGCTCACGGCGTTTCACTACGGCGGCATGATCGCGCTCCTCGCGGCGGCCTGGGTTCACGGCGACCAGCTTCAAGCCTGGTTTCACCATCAGCTTCACGCAGGCCGTCACATCGGAGTCGTCGACTGAACGGGCATCATGCGAACGGGCCGGCGTCCTTGTCCTCGCGGCCACGGCATCTTCCGCGGGCCGTGTCCGCAGTGCGTCGTGCAACGCGACATCAACCGCGGCACGGCGCGGGACCGGGGCTACGACGCGGCGTGGGACGCCTTCTCGGCGGCCTGGTTGCAGCGCTTCCCGTGGTGCGGACAACGGGCCGACGGCAAACTGCACGCGCAGCACAGCCTGTGCGTCCAGCTCGGGGAGCGCGTCCGGGCGACCGTCACCGATCACATCGTGGCGTTGCGCCACGGCGGGGCGCATCGCGCGGCGAGCAACAGCCAGTCGTTGTGTACGCGGTGCAACACGCGGAAGGGGCATCGGTGACGTGCTAGTCATCCTGCACAACACGACGCGGATCGTGGAAATCAACGGGACACCGGCGCGGGTCTGGGAAGGCACGACCGAGACGGGGATCGCGTGCTACGCCCTGGTCGCGCGGATCGTCTGCCACGTCAACGACGCCGAGCCGTTCGCCAAAGAGATGGACGTCGAGACGCTGCCCTCGCCGCGCGCCGTCCAGGCGTTCCCGCCCCGCATCATCCAGCCCACGTGAGCCATGCGCGGACGGAAACCCAACCCGACGGCGAAGCGGATGCTCGAGGGGAACCCCGGCAAGCGGCCGCTCAACTTCAACGAGCCGATCCTGCCGCCCATCGACCCGTCCGTGTTCGACGCGCCGCCGCCCGAACTGGACCACAACCCGGTGGCCCAGGCGGAATGGAAGTACCTCGCGCCGAAGCTGCGGCGGGCCAAGCACGTCACCGCCGGCGACAAGGGCGCGCTGATCGCGCTCTGCATCGAGTGGGCGCGCTACCTCGAAGCGATGGCGCAAGTCCACCGGCGGGGCATGGTCGTGCCGGCGCCCAGCGGCTACCCCATCCCCAACCCCTACCTGGCGATCGGCACCCGGGCGTTGCAAGCGTGCATCAAGCTCTGGCCGGAACTCGGCCTCACGCCGTCGAGCCGGTCACGGGTCAGCGTCGCCAGTGATGGAGACACCGACGATGGGTTCAACGAGTTCGATGAGCCGCCGCCCAGCATCCAGTAAGGAGACGCCGTATGGCGAAAAAGCAGAGCACGGGAAGCACGGAAGTCCCCGCGGGCAGCACGAGCCCGCCGCCGGACCTGACCATCGAGGATTTGCGGGGCGACCTGAAGAACCGGCGCCTCCACACGCCGCGCGGCGCGAAGATGCTGCTCGAAGCCATCGAGCAAGTTGGCGCGGCGCGCTCCATAGTTATCGACGAGAACAACGTCATCCTCGCCGGCAATGGCGTCGTTGAAGCCGCCGCCGAAGCGGGCCTCACCAAGCTGCACATCATCGAGACGGACGGCAAGACGCTGGTGGCCGTGCGGCGATCGGGCTTGACCGACGACGACAAGCGTGCCCTCGCCCTCTACGACAACCGCACGGGCGAGCTGTCGAAGTGGGACGCCGACCAGTTGATGGACGACCGGCTCCACAAGCTGCCGCTGCGCCCGTTCTTCGATGAGGCCGAACTCAAGAAGCACATGCGCGAGCAGAGTCAGAAGGAAGCGGTCGTCAAGGAACTCGACGTCAGCGGGGTGGACGATAAGTTCTGGATTGCGATTCGCGGGCCGTTGAAGTCGCAGGCGATCGCGCTCGACAAGCTCAAGGCCGTCATGGCCGAGGTCGAGGGCGTGGAGGTCGAGCTCGGCCTGGTCGCCGACATGCCCGCCGCCGGCGAAGCCGACCCCTGGTGATCCCATGCCGCTGCCCATTCCGAAGATCGACAACGCCAAAGGGGCGAAGCGCGCGAAGGTGAACCTGCGACGCGCGGTGCTCGAGGCGCTCGGCCCCGCCCAGACCCGCGTGTTCGATGCGTTCGCCGGCACCGGCCTGATGTACGACGCCGTGTGGCATGAGGCCGCGAGCTATGTCGGGTGCGACGCGCGCTGGCACCAGGACGGGCGAACGTGCTTCGTGGCCGACAATCAGCGCGTGCTGCGCGCCATCGACCTGAGCGTGTTCAACTGCTTCGACTTCGACGCCTACGGCGCGCCCTGGGACCAACTGACGATCCTCGCGGCGCGCCGGCCCCTGCAGCCGGGCGAGGCCATCGGCATCGTGCTCACCGAGGGGACCTGGCTCAAGACCCGCACCGGCCTCATTCCCCACGCCCTGCGCCGGGCGGCCGGCCTGAAGTTCAAGACGCCCATCCTGAGCGCCGAAGGCTATGACGAGCTGATCGCCCGGGCGCTCACCGGCGTGGTCACGCGCCTCAAGGGGAAGGTGGTGCGGCGATGGCGTGCCCGTGGCCTCACGCCGGCGCGGGTCCAGTACCTCGCCGTGATCCTCGAGGCTGAGGACGGGAAATCCACGACCAGCACGGGCGACGAAAACCGCCAGGCGAAAGTCTAACGGGAGCCTGGGCCTGGGGAGCCTGGGGGGGCTGGGCCTGGGAGCGCCTGGAGCCTGGGCCTGGGGGGCCTGGGGGGCCTGGGGAGCGCCTGGGAGCCTGGGCCTGGGCCTTGGGGGCCTGGAGCGCCTGGAGCGCCTGGGAGCGCCTGGGAGC
>Ga0184624_10000085_pt1 | contig 22192 bp, 19 predicted proteins | sample PLM3_5_b1_FD_133157 | JGI IMG/M metagenome (GOLD analysis project Ga0184624, IMG submission 133157) | Groundwater sediment microbial communities from an aquifer in East River, Colorado, USA - PLM3_5_b1 | ecosystem: Environmental > Terrestrial > Soil > Riparian zone | place: USA: East River...
CAGTGAGACACCGAAATCCCCGGAGACAGCCGGAGACAACCGGGTGGATTTGGCTCTGGAGCGCGAAATCGGCTCTAGCAAGCGGCGACTATTCAGCTTGAGGGCCTTGTGAGTGGAACACCCGTGATGGTCCGACTCCATTCAGCCGCATCGGGGAGCCGCGGCGTGATCCCCGTCAGGCCCCGGCTCCCTATCCCTTTTGCGGCGCTTCTATCCGGCGATGATCCGTTCCACCACCGGATGGGCCGTGACGGGGCCCGCGACCATCGCGTCGACCGCTGCTGCCCCTCCAATCGCCGGGGCGAGCGCGATGTAGGAGAGCACTGGGGCCGCGAGCGGCAGATACTCCCCGCTTCCGCTGGCGACGAAGTGGTGAATTACTCCCCACATCGCCCCGATCGACGCTTCGACCGCGAACACGCTCGGCTGCTGGTTCGGCGGTGCTCCGTGCCGCAGCCTCGCCGCCAGTTTGGCCATCGTCTTGCTGCGCCATCGGTCCGCCCCGGGCCTCGGCGAGACGACGTCGCGGAAGGCGAGGTTGGCGAAGTCGGGGTCGCCCGCAAGTTGCCGGCAGAGCCTGACAACCATGCGGTGGACGCCGCTCGCCCAGTCTTCGGCTGTGACGTAGGAGGGTTCCGCGGCGGCCAGGGTCCGGTCGCTGAGCATCTCGAGCGTTGCTTGGAAGCAATCCGCAACCCCGTCGAAATGGGCGTAGAAACGGCACCCCGAAACACCGGCGGCGGCGCGCACCCGCGGCACCGTCAGCGTCGCGCAGTCCTCCTTGCTTGCCAGCCTTGCCGTCGCCGCCAGGATCATCGCCCGCTCGTCGCCGGGGGGTGCCTTGACAACAGGCGCGGGCAGCGGCGAGGCCCCATCGAGCCCGAGGCCGCGCAGGCGGGCGACGTCGTCGTCGAAGAAGGAGAGTGCCCACTCCATCAGCTCGTCCGCGTCGCGAGTCAACTGCCGGGGTTCTCCGGAGAGCAGCCGTGTCCGCGTCACCCGGGCGCAGCCGGCGACGATGCCCTTCACCAGTAGCTGCGGCAGCCGCGGAGACCCGTCGGCCGGAACGAGGCTTTTCGCCACCAGCGCCTCGAAGAGCCGGTTCGCATGCAGGATCCGCTCGACCGTACCGGCGCCGGCGGCAAAGGCCTCGACCAGAGCCAGCCGCGCCGCCTCGGGGTTGCCGGCGATCTGCAATCCCTCTTCGAGACGCGGGCGCGCTTGGTCAGCGCCGCCACGGAAAAGGCGTTGTACCCGTGCTCGGCTGCGAGCTCGACCATCGCCTCGTGCAGCCGTGCGCGCTGGTGCATGGCGACGTCCTCCGCCGAACTTCCCGGCCCCGGCCTCAGCTTCGGGTAACGGGAGCTCCGCGAGCGCGCGCTTCGCGATGAGTTCGATCTACCGGTGCCCGCACGTCCGCGCGAGTCATTCGTAGCCAATGGCCTGAACCTCCCAGGTGTTCCGGAACGGAGCTAGTCGCCCGTTCCTTTGAGGATGATCTAGCCGTACCAACACTGGACAAGGCGTCTAGTTGCGGACTATCGGTCCAACTCCCGCTCCATCTCCTCCGCCAGCGCCAGGTGCCGGTACGGCCCCTCCTGCCGCAGCGCCTCGATGATGCTGCGGCGGGTCTCCTCGCTTTTGTTCTGGCTCAGCTTGCGCTTGACCTCGAAGCGGTCGATCGGGATGCGGAGACCGACGGTGCCTTTGGCGATTGGGATGGCGTGGTCGCGGTCGAGGAGGGCGGGTTCGGGGACTTGGCGCTCGAAGTGCTCGACCAAGCGGGTCAGGACGTTGAGGTTCTCTTCTTCGTCGAGGATCTGGGGGGTGCCGTGGAGGTGGGCGACGGTGAAGTTCCAGGTCGGGACTATGCGCTCCTGCGGCGCATACCAGCTCGGCGAGATGTAGCCGTGGTGGCCCTGGACGATCACGAGAACCTCGCCTTGCTCGATCTCCAGGACCTCCTCGTCGGGCCGGCCGAGGTGGGTGAGCAGGGTCAGCTCTTCCGCTTCCTCGTCGAGCAGGACGGGATAGTGGGAAGCGGCGAGGCCTGAGGCGGTCGAGGTTACGACCGTCGCCCAGGGATGCTCGCGCACGAGGGCCCGCACCAACGCCGGATCGTCGGAGGCAAAGAGCGGGTTGGGACGCATCGGCCCATCTTCCCATCGAGCGGAGGCCGCGCGCCACGCGCGGCCTCCGTCGCTCCTTACTTGGGGAATAAGCGCTCGGCGATCGTGGGATCGCCGAGCTGGTCGAAGGCGATCAGCTTGCCCTCCTCGTCGTAGGTGAGAACGTCTGCCGCCTCATCGCTCTCGCCGTCGAGGGTGACGGTGGTGAGGACGACGACTTTGTCGCTGTCGGCGATGAAATCGTGCGGTTCGGTCCGCAGCCCTTTTTCGCCTAGCTTGGCCCAGAGACTGGCAACCTCTTCTTTGCCTTTGTAAGTGCCGCTGATGGAGCTGTGGCCCCGGGCCGTCCAGACCACGCCATCGTCCATCTTTTCCATCGCCGCAGCGGCGTCGCCGGCGGAAAATGCTCGGTAGGCGGCTTCAGCCGATTCCTTGTTGGCTTGTGCGCTCATCGAACCTCCTTAGCGCGCGCGGGGCGCGCACACGAGGCTCCGAGGGTCAATCGCCCAGCGAACCACCTCGCCTCGCTGGACCCACTTCGAACCTAATCGCCTGCCCTCCTGCGGGCAAGAACCCACATGGCCCAAACAGCACGGTTCACTTGTTCAAGTGGGGGAATCAGGTCTCGGCGAGAGCATCCCCGGATGACCCCAGCGCCTTGTCGATGAACGGGCCGAGCAGCTCGGCTACGTTCTTGGCGGCGTCGCCGGCGGAGTCCCCGGGCGTGGTCACGTAGCTGATCGAGAGCCGGACGAGGCTCTCGGCCAGCCTCCGCACGTCTTCCTCGGGAGCCTCCGGCCAACCCTCTTCGATCACCGAGGTAAGCCGCGCCGCCGCCCACTGGACGACCGGCAGGCCCTGGGTGGTGACGAAGGGCAGCATGCCGCCGGTGCCATCGTCGGAGAGGAGGATGCTGATCAGCGGGTCCTCTGCCGCCGTGCGGAGGAAGTGCTCGAGGGCGGCGAGGACCGCCGCGCGGGGATCGTTGCGGTGCTCCAGCACCGCTTTCTCGACGTCGTCCATGAACCGTTCGGCCTCGTGGATGACGAAGGCGAAGCCGAACTCGTTGCGGTTGCCGAACTCGTTGTAGAGGGTCTGGCGGCTGACCCCGGCGCCGGTGGCGATGTCCGCCATCGTGATCTCCGACCAGGTCTGCCGCGCCAGCTGCTCGCGCGCCGCGTCGAAGACCGTCTTCCTCAGCAGCTCCCGCGCTGCCTCCTGATAGGGGGTCCTGCCATTGGACACAGTTCCTATCGTGCCAGCGGCGGCTCTCAGGCGTCGCCCGAGACCGGCTCGAAATCGATCTTGTCGCGGACACCGCAGTCCGGGCAGGCCCAGTCGTCGGGGACGTCAGCCCAGGGCGTCCCCGCCGGGAAACCCTCGCGCGGGTGGCCGGCCTGCTCGTCGTAGACGTAGCCGCAGCTGGGACAGCGCCAGGCGCTCACGCGACCCGCCCGTAGCGCTCCAGCACCCGCCCGAGCCGGCGCGGCTGGATGTTGCACTTGGTGACGTCGCCGCCGTAGTGATCGAGCAGGCGCGGGTCCATCACCCGGCGCCAGAGCGGCGGAAACCAGGCGAGGACGATCATCCCCGCGTACCCGGTCGGCAGCTGCGGCGCCTCGTCGACGTTGCGCAGCGCCTGGTAGCGGCGGGTCGGGTTGGCGTGGTGGTCCGAGTGACGCTGCAGGTGGTAGAGGAGGACGTTGGAGGCGACGTTGTTGCTGTTCCAGCTGTGCTCGGGCATGCAGCGCTCGTAGCGGCCGTCCTCCCGCTTCTGCCGCAGCAGCCCGTAGTGCTCGAGGTAGTTGACGACCTCCAGTAGCGAGAAACCGATCACCGCCTGGACCAGCAGGTAGGGCAGGACGACCGCGCCGAAAGCGATTCCCAGGCCGGCGAAGAGAACGATCGTCATTGCCCACGCGCCGAGGATGTCGTTGTGAATCCCCCAGTGCGGCTTGCCCAGCCGGTCCAGGCGGGCGGTTTCGATCTCCCAGGCCGAGCGGACGCTGCCGGCGACGGTGCGCGGCAGGAAGGCCCAGAAGCTCTCCCCGAGACGCGAGCTGGCGGGATCCTCGGGAGTGGCCACCTTGACGTGGTGGCCGCGGTTGTGCTCGATGAAGAAGTGCCCGTAGCCGGTCTGCGCGAGGGCAATGCGGCTCAGCCACTTCTCCGAGCTGGCGCGCTTGTGGCCGAGCTCGTGCGCGGTGTTGATCGCGATCCCGCCGACGACGCCCATGGTCAGCGCCAGGCCGATCGATTCGACCAGGGAGAGATCGCCGCTCGACCACATCCAGCAGGCGAAGACGAGGCCGGCGTACTGGATCGGGATGAAGACGTAGGTGCACCAGCGGTAGTAGCGGTCCTGCTCGAGGAACTTGAGGACACTGTCGGGCGGGTTGGTCCGGTCGAGGCCGATCGCCATGTCGAGCAGCGGGAAGAGGCCGAAGACGAGAGCCGGGCCGAGGAACCACATCCCGCCCCATCCGGTCGCCCAGACCCAGAAGGCGGCGAGGAACGGCGAGAGCGGGACGATGATCCCGAGCAGCCAGGCGTAGCGCTTGCCGTCGGTCCACGCCGCGGGGTTGACCTCCCCGTCGTCGTGGTGGTGATGGTGATGATGAATGTGCTCCGCGTGCGCCTCCACAAAACCCCCTCCTTGTCATCCGACCCGAGTTCGTCCGTGAGTTTTACATAGATCTCGGATATGTCAAGAAGAGGTACAGCAGCGCGCCAATTGTCGGCGGACCAATTCAGCGGACGCTGAAAAGTCCTAGATCTTGAGCAGCAGGAACGTGTTCAGGACGAAGAGGACCGCGAAGAAGACGGTCGCCCGATCGAGGTTTTTCTCGACCATGGAGCCGCCGCCGAGGCCGCTGCCGCCCGCCCCACCGATGCCGAAGGCACCGGAGAGCCCCGCGTCTTTCCCCGAGTGCAGGAGCACGAGGAAGATGACGACGATGGCGATGATCACCTGGATGGCGGCGAAGAACGTGAACACGAGAGAGAAAGTTTAGCCACGCCCGACTTTTTCGGGCTCGCGGTCGAGGATCTCCAACGCCTCCTCGCGCAGCTCGGCGTCGAGGGCGGCGAAGTCCTCATCGGAGAGCTTGCCGGCGGCGTGGTCGAGCTCGGCGTCGCGGATCTCGCGGTACTTGGCTTCCTTGCGGGCGTCGGCTTCGGTGCGGACGAGGGCGCCGCGGCGGCGTCCGCGCGATGGCCAGAGGGCGATCAGGGCGCCGGCCAGGGCGATGATGCCGCCAATCCACATCCAGGTTACGAGCGGGTTGACGATCACCTTGAAGGTCGAGGCGGCGTCGGATCGGAGGAAGCCTTCGGCCACGTCCTCGGCCGCCAGCGATTGAAGTTTCGAGATCTGTTCGAGCGCCCGGGCTTCCCGCCGCGGGTTGCCGACCGAGGCGCGCATGATCAGGCCCAGGGCTTTGCACTCGGGCGGCGAGCCCGGCACCCCACGGATACAGGCCTGGAAGCCCTTGTCGGCCTGTCGCACCCCCTGCTGGACTTCGGCGATGTTCGGCTGCTCGGCGATCCAGAGGTCGGTCAGGGGACCGGTCCGCAGCCCCACCTCGCTGGTCGCCTCGCCGGCGAAGAAGCTGCCGATCGTCCCGGATTCCTGGCCGGTCGGGCGGAAGAAGCGGCGGCTCGGATGGACGAAGCCGACCACCTTGCCGTCTTCTTCGATCCGCAGCACCGAGCCGAAGGTGAACTTCTCGGCGTCGACGGCGACGGTCGGCTTCACGTAGGTGATCGTGCGGCCGTCGACGACGGTGCTCTCCCCCGGCCGCAGCTCTACGTCGCGGTTGGTCTGGAAGCTGGAGGAGGCGGCGATGCCGATCAGCAGGACGATGATGCCGACGTGGACGATGTAGCCGCCGTAGCGGCGGCGGTTGCGGCTGACCAGGCCGACCAGCGCCTGCCCGCCCGGCTCACCGGTGAGCTGCCGGCGCGCGGCGGCGCCGCTCCAGAACTCCTGCGCCAGGCCGGTGAGGGCAAAGGCGGCGAAGGCGAAGAGCGTCAGTGCCCAGAAGTTGTCCGCCGCGTCGGTGAGGGCGACGAGGATCAAGGTGACGATCGCGGCGACGATCAGCGGCGCCCGGAAGACCCGCTTCGCCGACTCCCAGCTGACCCGGCGCCAGGCCAGCAGGGGCCCGATCCCGGTGAAGACGACGAGGCCGATCGCCAGCGGCGTCGTGTAGCGGTCAAACCAGGGCGCGGCCAGCGAGGCCTTCTCGCCGGTGAAGAGTTCGGAGATCAGCGGGAAGAAGGTTCCCCAGAAGATGATCGCGGTCATCCCGACCAGGAGCAGGTTGTTGACGAGGAAGACCGACTCGCGCGAGGCCAGCGAGTCGATCCGCTTCGGCGAACGGAGGTCGTCGAGGCGGCTGACGATCAGCGCCGTCGAGCCGACCAGCACGACCCCGATCAGGCCGAGGATGTAGGGGCCGACGGTGTTGTCGCCGAAGGCGTGAATCGACTGCAGGACCCCGGAGCGGACGAGGAAGGTGCCCAGCAGCGCCATCGAGAAGGTGCCGACGATCAGGCTCGCGTTCCAGACTTTCAGCATCCCCCGCTTCTCCTGGACCATGATCGAGTGCAGGAAGGCGGTGCCGAGCAGCCACGGCATCAGCGCCGCGTTCTCGACCGGGTCCCAGGCCCAGTAGCCGCCCCAGCCGAGCTCGGTGTAGGACCAGCGGGCGCCAAGCAGGAGCCCGAGCCCGAGGAAGGCCCAGGCGATCAGGGCGAAGCGGCGGGTGGCGCGGATCCACTCGGCGTCGAGGCGGCGGGTGACGAGGGCGCCGATCGCGAAGGCGAACGGCACCGTGAAGGCGACGTAGCCCGAGTAGAGCATCGGCGGGTGGATCATCATGCTCGGGTGCTGCAGCAACGGGTTGAGGCCGACGCCGTCGGTCGGCGTCACGCTCATCCCGTTGGCTGCCGTCATCGTCGCCGTCGCGAACGGATCGACGTCCGGGGCGAACAGCATCAGCCCGGTGAAGAAGGCGGCGACGCCCATCATCACCGCGGTCGCCCAGGGGACCAGGTCGCGCAGCCGCCGCCGGGTCGCCCAGAGGGCGGCGCTGGAGGCGAGCGAGAGGACGAAGGCCCAGAGCAGCAGCGAGCCCTCCTGGCTCGACCACATCGCCGCCAGCTTGTAGCCCGACGGCGTCTCGATCGAGGAGTGTTCCTGGACGATCTGAAAGGAGAAGTCGTCGCCGATGAAGGCGAGCTCGATGATCACGACGCAGGCCGTGATCAGGCCGCAGAAGCCGTAGACGGTGCGGCGCGAGAGGGTCAGCAGGCGCTCGTCGCCCTTGCGGCCGGCGAGGGCGAGCGCGCCGGCCGCCAGAGCCGCGAAGAAGGCAAGGCCCAGCAGGGCGCTGCCGAGGCTAGACATCAGACTTGGTCGTGAACTTCGACGGGCACTTCGTGATCAGGGTTTCCGGCTCGCCGACGAAGACGCCGCTCTCGATCGCGCCGGTGAGGACGATCTCGCGGCCGCCGCGGAACGGGTCCGGGACGGCGCCGGTGTAGGTGACGGGCAGCGCCTGGCCGCCACCGTCGCGGTCGACGACGCGGAAGGCGATGCCGTTGCCCTCGCGCTGGATCGAGCCTTTGACGACCCGGCCGGTCATCTCGTAGCTGGTGCCGGGGGCGGCGCCCAGCAGCTCGGAGGGCTCCTTCGCCTCGGTCGAGGCCGAGAAGGAGGTGTAGATCAGCGCCACCGCGAGCAGCACGGCGGTGCTGAGCGCGACGACGAGCCGGATCTTCCGCTTTCGCTGAGGGTCCACAGGCATCCGGATTATCGCAACTGCGAGAATCGGGCTCGTGGCCGACGATCCCGTCCTCCTGATTACCGGCGCCAGCAGCGGCATCGGTGCGGCGACGGCGCGCGCCGCGGCAGGGGAGTATCGGCTGGTTTTGGCAGCCCGTCGCGAGGAGCAGCTCCAGGAGCTGGCAACCGAGCTCGGCGGCGAGGAGCGGGCGATCGCGGTCCGCTGCGACGTCACCGAGTGGGACGAGGTCGAGGCGATGACCGCGGCCGCCCTCGAGCGTTTCGGCCGCATCGACGCCGTCTTCGCCAACGCCGGCTTCGGCGCTTCCCGCGGCTTCCTCGAGGAGTCGCCGGAGCACTGGCGCTCGATGGTCCTGACCAACGTCTACGGGGTCGCCCTGACGATCCGCGCCACCCTCCCCCACCTGCTCGAGCGCGGCGACGGCCACTTCCTCGTCACCAGCTCGGTCGCCGGCCGGCGGGCGCTGCCGGGCTCGCTCTACTCGGCGACGAAGTGGGCGGCGACCGCGATCGGCGAGGCGCTGCGCCAGGAGCTGCGGCAGATGCACGACAACCACGGCATCAAGGTCACCTTGATCGAGCCGGGAATGGTCGACACGCCCTTCTTCGAGAACCGCCCCGGCGACAGCGCCCTCGGCGACGACGACATCGCCAGGGCGGTGATGTTCGCGCTCGAGCAGCCCGAGGGCGTCGACGTCAACGAGATCCTGATCCGCCCGATCACCCAGTCGAACTAGCGCTTCCGACTTTTGCCCCACCAGGGTGGGGCGAATGTCGGTTACGGCAACAGCAGGCGGACCAGACGCCAGTAGGTGCGGAGGAAGAGCCGCGCCGGCAACGAGCGCGCGAGCGGGGAGATCAGGTCGGAATCGAGGTCGGGGGTGAGTGCGGCCGCGAACTCGCCGGCGCTGATCGTCCGCCGCCGCTGAAGAGCGCGCCGCTCGCGCAGCAGACGCGGCAGCCAGCGCAAGAACACGAGGTTCGCCTCTCGCTTCTCCTTCCCCCACCCCGCCCTGGCGGATATGAGCAGGAGCGCGAGCTCGGTCGCGAGCAGCGCCGGTGCCAGCAGGATCAGTAGAGGACCGGGATAGGTGCGGACGATGAAAGCGAGGCGGTTGCGCTCGAGCCAGAACCACTTCTGCTCGTTGGCGCCGAACTCGTAGTCGTGGGCGACCACAGCCGTCGGCTCGATCCCGACAGCGTGACCTTCGGTCCGCAACCTGACCGAGATGTCGACGTCCTCGTGGTACATGAAGAACTCGACCGGGAAGCCGCCGACGGCGCGCCACCGATCGAGCGGGATAGCCAGACACGCCCCCGAAGCCGCGGCGACCTCCTCCGCCGGCGGCGCATCGGAGAGCGGGCGGCCGTGGCCGCCCGCCCAGACGATGCCGGTGAAGTGGATCGGGTTGCCGGCCGAGTTCACGCAGCGCGCCTCGCCGTCGGCGACCAGGGCCTGCCAGGCGCCCCAGCCCCTCCCCTCCAGCCAGGGCCGACGGATCGCCTCGCCGAAACCCGCCCGCGGCGCCGCGTCGGGATTGAGGATCACCAGCAGGTCGCCGGCCGCCGTCTCGGCGCCGGCGTTGCAGCCGCCGGCGAAACCCGTGTTGCGGCCCGTCTGCACGATTCGCGCCCGCGGCGCCAGCTCGCGCACTACCTCGGCGCTGCCGTCGCCGGGCTTGTTGTCGACGACGATCAGCTCGTCTCCCTCACCCAGCTCAGGGAGCAGGGCGGGAAGCGTTTTCGTGAGATCGTCGCGGCTTTCGTAGGCGACGATCAGGACTGAGAGCGTCGGGCGCACCGGCGCGGAGGCTATTCGGCCATCCGCGCCGGTGCTGACGCGTGCTGAACCCTTCTCCTACTTCTTGCCCTTCTTGCCGCAGGAGACGACGTTCAGCTTGAACTTGTTGGCGTTCTTCTTCTTGCCGTTCTGCCCCTTCATCTTCACGATCGCACGCTGCGGCTTGGCGCAGGTGTTCTGTGAGTTGACGAGGAGGCTCTTCTTGCCGCCCTTCATGTTGAGGACGAACTTGTTCACCGGCACGTCCGGCACCTTCCGGAAGACCGTCTTCAGGCCCCCGGTACTGCCGCTGCCGATCACGCCGCGCAGGTAGATCTCCACCTGGCCGCGCAGGTCGACCAGCAGGTCCGGCAATTTGTTGTTGGAGGACACGAGGTAGACCTTGCCCTTCAACTTCTTGTCGAGCAACGGCGACTTTGCCCACGCCTTGCCGTAGACCGCGGCCTTCGGGCAGGTGTGGGAGGCCAGCTGCGGCCGCGTGCAGACGGTGCCGATGTGACCCTGTTCGAGGAACAGGGAGCGCGGCATCGTCACGGCCGTCCGGGCGATGTTGGCGTCGCCCTTGCGGGCCGTCAGCGTCGCCTTCAGGCGCGGGTACTTGTTGCGCTTCGTCCCGCCGTGCAGCTGGATCTTCAGCTTCGGCTTGAAGCCGAGCTTGTTGCACTTGGCCGCCTTGAACGGATCACTGACGGCATAGCTGCTGAATGCCGCGGGATCGGTCGGATCCGCGCCGCCGCCCCTGATCGTCCCGGCGGTCGCCTGCTTCTTGCAGTTGGTCGGGTTGAGCATGAACTTCTTGCGGTTGACGTTGAGGTCAATCGACCGCAGGTCCAGCTTCACCCCACCGTAGACGTCGGGGATCGCATCGGACACCGCGTTGATCTGAGCGGTGTTCGGATCGACGTTGAGCGCCACCCGTACGACCACGTTGCCGAGGTCGAACGGGCCCGCCACCGCCGGCGTGATCGTCACCAGCGAGAGCGCCGCGCCCTTGTACGGCCCGGCCAGGTAGGCCTTGCCGCCAAGCTGCAGCGGGTTGGCGCCGCTGCCGGACTTGGTCGTGACCGTGCCGACCTGGCTCTTGCTCGAGCAGCTCGGGCTGGCCTGCTCGTCCTTGCCGCTCCGCCCCTCGGCGGCCCCGATGGCCGACTCCGGGCAGTAGGGGATGCCAGCGAGCTTGCCGGTCAGGCCCTTCGGCAGGGTGACGTCGACGACCTTCAGCTCCTGCTCGCCGTCACTCCGCCCGATGTTGACGAGGAACGGCGAGTAGGCGCCGGCCTTCTTGCTCTTCGTGTGCGCCTTGTAAGACGGCGAGAACTTCCGCTCCGCCATCGTTTTCGGACAGGCCCCACCGGTCGGGTCCTCGGACAGAGTGACCGAGGAGGTCACCGGCTTCTGTTCGCCCGGTCGCGCCCACGGTTCAAAGCGGCTGGTCCCGCTCGCCTCGCAGATCGGTGGGCTGGTCAGCACGTTTTTCGCCCCGTCGATGTGGACTTTGATCGATTCGAACGGAACCTGGGGCAGCCCTTCGGGCAACTCGCCGGCGAACTGGTTCACCAGCTTGTCGTTGAGTACCGCCGTCAGGTCGCCGGTCGTCTTGTTCGCCACGATTTTGCCGACCAGGCGGGCATTGATGTTCTCGTGCGCGTTCTTGGCTTCGAGCAGGATTCGGAACTGTTCGCCCGATTCGGGGTCGCGGCTGTTCTGAGTGCCGACGTAGACGTCGCCGACCAACGGCTCCGCTAGCGGCGGCGACATGACCTCGACGCTGCCGATGTCCGAGGCTGCGGGACACTCATTGTCGAAGACCCGCTGGCCCTTCTTGAACTGAGCGTCCGTGCAGGCAACGAGGCCCTGGGCCCCGGAGGGGTTAATCCCCATGCCCTTCGGCATTACAACTTCGGCTTTGCGGACGTGTGACTGCGAGATCCCTTCGGTTCCGCCGTTGCGGACTTCGCCGCCTTCTTTGGCGGGGTCGAACGGCAGCGTGGTCGTCACCGTCGCGTTCGCAGGTGAATCAACCGCTTTCGTCCCCGGGTCGACGTTGAGCCCCGGATCGAACGGAATCCGGTCACAGCCCGTCGGAACTACCCCGGGCGGCAGCTTCGCCTCGAAGGCCGTAGAGCCTTCCGGGAAGGTCGGGTTCGGTTCGCCGTACGCCTCGCCCCGGAACCAGGTCGAGTAGAGGTGTGGCCACTCGGCCGGGTTGAAGCAGGTGGTCGGCAGGGTGATGTGGGTGCCGTCCCCTGACTGCCCGAAGGCGACCAGACGGCTTCTCAGGCTCGACACTGGACGCGAGGGTGCAGGGAGTTTGATCGTGAAGTACTCATGGAAGTCGCTCTCCCAGGCAACCCCACCTTCGAGTTCGATGACGCGGCTCCCGGCGATTACGAAGCCGAGGCGAGCCGGTTCGCCCTCGTCCGGCACAAGGTTGTAGACGGCGACTCTCGTTCCTCTGGCGGGATTCGGCGGAATCACGAAGCCTTTGGGAAGGAACGGTCCGGTGACGGGATCACCGCCGGGGACCGGCACAGCATTGTCCGTATTCACGACCAGCCAGGTTTCGTTGCGCCCGACGATCGTGCTTTCGTCACATTGCGGAACGAAAGTGTTCGGTGCGACTTCTTTTTTGAACAGCTCCCGCGGGCACTGCGGGCTGCTCTGCGGGTTCTCGGTGAATCCCGGGGGCAGATCGACTCGCTCCGTTTTCAACACTCGATCTTCGAAGGGAAGTCCCTCTGCATCATCGTCTTCAATCAAGGGTTCAACCACCCCTGGGGCAACGGTTTGATGCCTGATGATGTACTGGTCAAAGGCAAACGGTGGATGCCCTCCTGCCTGGGTGTAGAAGAGCCCGGGGGTCTCCGCAGAGCAGAACGGTTTGGTGGTATCCGTCGGCTGGCTGGGTTTCGGCGTGTCCGGCACTTCCCCCACCTGGTTTTCGTAACAGGTGCCTGCCTGCCAGCCGTCTGCTGCCGTCGGCGGTTCGTGCTGCGGTTCGATCACGTTCCCGGTGTCCGCGGCCGCCAATGCAGGCAGCGCGAATAGGGCTCCGATACACACCAAAAGCAACGCGACTGAGCGCTTTGCCATCAATTTTCCTCCTCGTTTTCCCTAACGAGGACGCTCCCTGTAGCGCCCAGAATCAGGCCCTCCCGCGAAAGACATTACAGGGCAACGCGGGCCTTTCAAGTGTCTCCCGGTGTTACTACCCAAGTAACCGTGACATCGATTAGTGACGTAACACCAATCGGTGTCATCTCCTCGTCTAGGACCGGTGACTCCCTGATACCTACGTACCCGAACCGGCTACGGATTAACGCCGCTTCTTGTTCCCTTTGCAGGGGATGCGTAGCTTCGGCTTCTTGTTCGACTTCTTGCCGTTCTGCGCTTTGATCCGGATGATCGCCCGCACCGGCTTGGCGCAGAGGTTGGTGGAGTTGACGAGCAGACCTTTTTTGCCGCCCGGAAGCGTCATCACGAACTTGGTTACCGGCACGTCGGGGACGCGGCCGAAGGTGGTGCGGATGCCGCCTTTGAAGCTGTCGATGCGGCCGACGAGGTCGATGTCGACCTGGCCCTCGAGGTGGGCGACCATGTCCGGCAGCGTGTTGTTCGAGGAGCGCAGGTAGACGGGGCCTTCAAGCGGTTTGCCTAGCAGCGGCGTGAACGCGCGCGCCTTGCCGTAGACCGACCGTTTCGGGCACTTCTCTTCGGCGAACTGAACCCGGGTGCAGACGGTGGCCAGGCTCGCCTGGTCGAGGAAGAGCGCGTGCGGCAGCGCCACCGAGGCCTTGCGGATGTTGGCGTCCCCGGCACGGGCCTTCAGCACCGCGCGCAATTTCGGATGCTTCGCTCGCTGCGTCTTGCCGAACAGGCGGATATTTAGCTTCGGCTTGAACTTCAGCTTGCGGCAGCCGGTCCCTCTGGCGGGCTCAGAGACTTTGAAGGACGAGTAGGCGCTGGGGTCCAGCGGGTTTGCCCCGCCTCCCTTGAGGACGCCCTCAGTCGCCGTTTTCCGGCAGTTGGTGCCGGTGAGGGTGAAGTCTTTGCGGTTGAGGTTGAGGAAGACGGAGCGGATGTCGAGTTTGGTGCCGCCGAAGACGTCTGGGATGTCGTCGGTCTTCGGGTGGACCTGCGCGGTCTCCGGGTCGAGGAAGAGCGGCACGCGGACGACGACGGTGCCGAGGTCGAAGGGACCGGCGAGCGCCGGCGTCACCACCAGCAGCGAGAGCGGCGCGCCTTTGTAGCGACCGGCAAGGTAGGCGTCCCCTTCGATTTTCAGCGGGTTGGGGCCGGTGCCAGCGCTGACGTTGGCGACTCCGACCCTGCTCTCATCCGGGCAGGCGGCGTTTTTCTTCTCGGCGGCGCCGGAGCGCTGTTCGGCTTTTTTGATCGCCTCGGGCGGGCAGTACGGAACGCCTTTCAGTTTCGCGGTCGCCCCTTCCGGCAGGGTCACGTCGAGCCCTTTCAACTCCTGCTGTCCCGGGGGCCGGGTAACGCGGGCCGAGAAGGGGGTGAAGGTTTTCACCGCGTCGGTTTTGGGCGCCGCGTTGAAGCCCGGCGCAAATGGCCGCTCACCCATCGACTTCGGGCAGGCGCCGCCGCCCGGCGCAGAGGCGAGGTCGAACTTGCTCTCCGGCGTTGCTGGGCCCTTGCCGGAGAACTCCGCCGACCACGGGGTGAGCTCGCTGGTGGTGGTATTGGGACCGCAGGTAGGCGGGCTGCTGAGAGCGGCTTTCGGGCCGCCATCGATGGCGATGCGGAAGGTCGTGAACGGGACCTGGGGGAGGCCGTGCGGAAGGTTGTCGCTGTTGCCACCGCGCAGGACGCCCTCTTTCGCCGGTTCGTCGAAGACCGCGGTCAGCCGGCCGGTCTTGGCGTTGGCGACGACGTTGCCGACCAGGCGCACCGAGATGCCGTACCGCGCAGACTCAGCGGCGACGAAGATCCGGAACTCTTCGCCCGATTCGGGGTCGCGGCTCTTCTGCTCGCCGACGTAGACGTTGCCGGTCAGCGGACCCTCCGGCAGCGGCGGCGTCTCGACCGTCACGGTCCCGACCTTCGACCCGGCGGGGCAGGCGACCGGGTTGCGCGTGCCCTTGCCGAATTGCTGATCGGTGCAGGCGACGAGCCCGTTGGCGGCGGAGGGATTCAGCCCCATCCCCAGCGGCAGCGATACCCGGGCCGTCCTCATCGTCGAGGTTTCCTGGCCCGTCGCACTTGGTTCCACCGGCAGCTTCAGCTCGGTGGCCGCTCCCGCCGGAGAGTCGACCTCGTTGGTCCCGGGGTCGACGCCGATCGAGGGTTTGAACGGAATCGAGTTGCAGTTTTTCGGGCTGGTGCCAGGTGGCAGCTTTGACTCGACGAATGGTGAGCCGTTGGGGAAATTCGGATCCTGGTTCTGGAGCGAGTCGGCGCGCGCGTAGGTCGAGTAAGTGTGCTGGAAGGCGGCCGCGTTCGGGTCGAAGCAGGTGCTCGGCGTGGTCAGGAAGTAGCCGACCCCGGAGCCCGCGTGCGCGCGGCCGTTGAAGACGAGCCGGTTTTTCAGCAGTTTCACAGCGTCGACCTTCGGCACGTTGATCGTGAAGCCCTCGTGATAGTCGGACTCGTAGGCGACGTCCGCTTCGAGGAAGATGTCGCTCGGCGGCAGTACCGGCAGGTCCGGCACTGCTTCGACGGTGAAGCCGAAGCGCGCCGGCTGGCCCTGCTTCGGCTTCAGGTTGTAGACCTGCGCCGTGATCGGAACCGGCGGCAGCAGCGGCACTTCCGGCGAGACCGTGACGATGCTTTCGCCGACCCGCGTCTCCGCCGGGCAGTCGGCGGGGTGCTCGGCCTCGCAGCGCGGGGTCGCACCCGGGTTGACGCTGAGGCCGACCGGGAGGTCGACCCGCAGGGTCTTCATGTCGACTTCCGGTTCTTCGTGCAGCAGCACGGTCTGGTGGCGGACGATGAACTGGGTGATGCCGAAAGGCGGGTGGCCGGCGGCCGTTTCGTAGAACTCGGCTTTGGGGCTGTCGGGGGCGCAGGTCGGCGTATTGCAGGTGCCGGCTTGCCAGCCGTCCTGCGAGTTCGGGGGGTTGTTCTGCGGGGTGAAGACGACTTCCCCCGCCTGGGCCGAGGGCGCGACGAGCAGCCCCAAGAAGAGGGCAAGCGTGACTATCTGCGCGACCGGGTTCCTCACCTGGGGACGCCGGTACCCAGGTGGACGGGCTGTTAATCCGCTAGTGACGGTGCTTCTTCTTTGCTTTTCGGCAAGCGGGCGTTTGCAGCGGCAGCTTCTTCACTTTCAGGCTCTTGCCGTTCTGGGCCTTGAACTTGAGGAAGGAGCGGTTTGGGTGGGCGCAGAGGTTGCGGGAGTTGACGAGCAGCCCCTTCTTGCCGCCCTTCATGTTGATCGTGAACTTGCTCACCGGCACATCCGGGACGGGGTAGAAGACCGTCTTCATCCGCTCCTTGACCGAGCTGATGACACCGCGCAGCCGCACGTTGACCTGGCCATGCAGGTCAGCGAGCAGGTCGGGAAGTTCGTGGTCGGAGGCGATCAGGTAGACCGGGCCGGCGACTTCGTCGTCGAGCAGCGGCGACTCCGCCCGCGCGTATCCATATATGGAGCGGACGGGGCAGTCGGAGGCGGCGAGCTGAACCCGGGTGCAGATGGTCCCGATGTGGTTCTGGTCGAGGAACTGCGAGTGCGGCAGCGTCAGCGCCGCTCGCTTGATGTTGGCATCCCCCTGTCTGGCGACGAGAGTCGCGCGGAAGGCCGGGTGCCCGTTGCGGCGCATTGCCTTGCGCTTGCCGATCAGCTTCGTGAACAGCCTCGGTTTGAAGCCGAGGCCGTCGCAGCCGGTTGCCTGGAAGGCGGCGCTGACCGGGGCGGCGCTGAAGGCAGCCGGGTTGGTCGGGTCGGCGCCGCCCCCTGCCAGGGTGCCGCTGGTCGCGAACGGTTCGCAGCTGGTCGGGTTGAGGGTGAAGTTCGGGCGGTCCATCTTCAGGTCGACGGAGCGGACGCTGAGCAGGGTGCCGCCGAAGACGTGTGGGATCGGATCGGAGACGGCGTGGATCTGGGCAGTTTCCGGATCGACAATCAGCGCCACCCTCACCACGACCGTCCCGAGGTCATACGGGCCGGCCGTGGCGGGGGTGGCCACTGCCAGGGAGAGAGGAGCCCCGTGGTAGGGGCCTGAGAGGAAGACTTTGCCGTCGATCTTGTAGGGGGCGGGCCCGGTGCCGGCGGCAACCGAGGCGGTGCCGACCTGGCTCCCGGCCGGGCAGCTCGAGCTCCCCGTCTCCTCGGCGCCGGATCGGCCGGCGGCGGAAGCGAGCGCAGCCTCAGGGCAGTAGGGAATTCCGCGCAGCTTGCCGGTCATCCCCGGCGGCAGGACGACGTCGGTGCCTTTCAACTCCTGCTGGCCGTCGCCGCGGTTGATCCGGATCGAGACGGGGCTGAAGGCGCCAGCCTTCGCGCTCTCCGGACCCGCTCCGAAAGCCGGGCCGAACGGCCGCTCGGCCATCGCCTTCGCGCATTTGCCGCCGCCGGGGGCGTTCGTCAGCGTGAAGCTGCTGGTCGGGGTCGCCGCCGGGTTGCCCGACCACGGCGTCATCACCGCGTCGGTTCTGCTCGGCCCGCAGATGAGCGGGCTGCTGAGCACGGCGCGGGCGCCGCCGTTGAAGGAGAGATCGAACGAGGTGAACGGCACCTGGGGCGTATCGGAGATCGTCGTGCTCAGTTGCCCGGTTACAGGGTCGGCCCGCACGTTGCCGACCAGGCGGACGTCGATCCCGTAGCGGTCGGTCTTGGCGTCGATGAAGATCCGGTACTCGTCGCCGGAGGCGGGGTCGCGGCTCAGCTGCTTGCCGGCGTAGACGTTCCCTTCGAGAGCTTCTTCGGGCTGCGGGTTCAACTGGTCGATCAGCGGCGGCGACTCGATCTTCACCCGGCCCACGATCGACTCCGGCGGGCAAGCAACCGGATTCCGAGTCCCCTTGCCGAACTCCTTATCGGTGCAGGTCTTCAACCCGTTCGCGGCGGATGGGTTGAGCCCCATCCCCTGCGGCAGCGTCACCGTCGTCTGCCTGGTGTGGGAGCTGTCCTGTCCGTCGGCCTCTTTCAGGTGCGGGACGTCGACGGCGACCTTGGCGGCCGCGGGTGAGTTCACCTCGGCGGTGCCGGGGTCGACTTCGATCTCCGGGTCATAGGGGATCGTGTCGCAGTCTTTGGGCGAGGTCCCCGGACCGTCGGTTTCGCTGATCGGGGGGATCGGCGACTCGAAGTAGGAGGAGCCGGCGGGGAAGTTCGGGTCGGGTTCGGCGACCGAGTCGGCGCGGAGGAAGGTCGAGTAGATCGACCCGGAGGGCCCGCCAGGCGCTTCGCCCTCTTTCCAGTCGTCCTTGTAGGCGGGGCCGAAGCAGGTGGTCGGGGTCGTCAGGAAGGTCCCGTCGCCGGAGCGACCGTTGAAGGCAAGGCGGTTTTTGAGGATCACGCCTTTCTGGCCCGTCAGCAGACCCAGAGCACCGCCCAGCTCTTCCGGCAGCGCCTCGGGGACGTGGATGGTGAACCCCTCGTGGAAGTCAGAGTCCCAGGCGACGTCGCCTTCGAGGAAGACCGCGTTTCCAGCGAGTTTGAGTCCGAAGCGCGCAGCCTCTCCCTGTTCGGGCTGGACGTTGTAGACGGGAACCTGGGTGACTCCCGGGACCGGGGCGATCGGGCCCAGTGGACCGGCCGCGGTGACAAGGCTTTCACCGACTTTCGAGGCGATCGGGCAGGTGTCGGCTTCGAACTGGGCTTTCGTGCAGCGCGGCGTCGCCCCCGGGTTCACGCTGAGGCCGACGGGCAGATCGACCCGGACCGTCTTCAGTTCACCGACCGGTGCTTCGCCCGGGGGTGGACCGTGCTTGATGATGAACTGGGTGAAGCCGAAGTTGGGATGGGCGCTCGCGGTTTCGAAGAAGAGATCGGGCGTGGCGATCGAGCAGGGTTCCTCCTCACAGGTCCCCGCCTGCCAACCCGAGTTGACTTCGGGATGAGTGACGTCGCTCGGGGCGATGATGTCGTCGGTGTCCGCGACCGCCGTCGGGGCGTTTGCGAAGAAGAGACAAAGACAGAGCGCGAGAACCGCGCCCAAAGCGGTCTTGTGCATCGGATTTTTCCTCCCAGAAAGCATCCTCGACGAAAAGACTACCCGAAATTAATGACTTGAGTCAATATTTTTGGGTAATATCGCCTCATGGCAACCCAAAATGGAAGTTCCCCCCACATCCACTCTGAAAACGGCCATTCCCCTGCAAATCAGGCGGAAAATGGGCATAACGGCAACGGCAACGGCCGCTCTGCGCTTCCCGTCAACTGGGAGCGGCTGGCTCGGGCAACTGCTCACCCCCTGCGGGTCTCGATCCTGGAAATCCTCGGCATCGACGGCGGCAGGGTCCTCTCCCCCAGCGATCTCAGCCGTGAGCTGCAGATCCCCCTCAGCAACACCAACTACCACGTCACCGAGCTGGCGAAAGCCGGCCTGATCGAACTGGTCCGGGAGCGGCAGGTCCGCGGCGCGACCGAGCACTTCTACCGGCTGCCGGAGGCCGCAACGACCAACGGGAGCAACGGCGCCCGCCAAGAGTCCGCCGAGGAGGCAGAGCGAGCCTGGGCGATGGCCTAAGCCGCGCCCAGGCTCAGCAGCTACGCCTCCATCTCGATCGCGACCTCGTATTTGTCGACGCCGACGCGCTGGCCCATGCCGCCGCCAGGCGGGCTCATCGAGTTCAGCGTCTCGTCCCCCTGCCGGTAGTCCTCCTCGTTCTCGAAGAGGGTGATCGCCATCGCCCGGCCTCCCTCGAGGTCATGCAGAACCCAGAGCTTTTTCGCCGGCAGCCCCTCCGGCGGCCCTGACTCCGATTCGGAGCGAATCCTCTCCACGCTGTCCTTCAGCGCCTCCGCGTCAGCCCCCTCCCAACGTGCAACCCGTGCGTACATGAGTCCTCCTTCTCGGTGGGGTGAGAGACATCAGGGGAACACGTTTGCCGCTCTAAATCAAGCGGTTCGCTCCCGGCGTAGAATCCCCCCGGCGCGGACGTAGCTCAGTTGGTAGAGCGCAAGCTTCCCAAGCTTGAGGTCGCGGGTTCGACCCCCGTCGTCCGCTTCTCCGTGAGTGGTCGCGCCCTCATCGCAGTTCTCGCCGTGCTGGCAGTCGTCGGCCTGCTCGTCTTCGGGCTGGCCAGCAAGGGAGGCTCCCGCCTGGCGGCGGGGGACGCGGTGCCGACGGCGCCCCTCCCCCAGCTCGAGGGCGGCGGAAGTGAGTCGCTGACCGACTACAAAGGCGAATGGGTGCTGGTCAACTTCTGGGCCTCCTGGTGCCTGCCCTGCCGCGCCGAGGCGCCAGCGCTGGAGGAGTTCCAGCGGCAGCACGGCGAGTCGCGGTTCACGGTCGTGGGGATCGACACCCAGGACCTGAGCGACGACGCCAAGGCCTTCGTCGAGCGCTACGGCCTCTCCTATCCCCAGCTGCGCGACGGCAACGGCGACATTGCCGACGAATACGGGACGACCGGGGTGCCGGAGAACTTCCTCGTCGACCCTGCCGGCAAGGTGCGGCTGGTGGCTCCGGGACCGGTCGACGAGGAATACCTGCAGCGGGAAGTCGCGCCCCTGCTGCTCGGAGGCGCATCTTGAGCCGGCTCGTTCTTCTCCTCGCCGTTGGCCTCGCCGTGCTGGCGCCGTCGGCGGCAGCCGCGGGGGGTGCCTCGCTGACCGAAATCGAAAAGCAGGTGATGTGCCCCGTCTGCGGCACCCTGCTGCAGCTGGCGGAATCGCCGCAGGCCCAGCGCGAGCGCGCCTTCATCAACCGGCTGATCGACGAAGGCCGCAGCGAAGAGGAAGTCAAGGACGCCCTCGTCGCCGAGTACGGGGACGAGGTGCTGGCGCTGCCCCCCGACTCCGGCTTCAGCCTCTCCGCCTACCTCGTCCCGATCGTCGCCTTTCTGATTGCGGCGCTGGCCCTCGCGATCGGCGTCCTGCGCTGGCGGCGCGGCGGTTCGGGCGGGACCGGTGCGCGCCCTTCTGCGGGGCCGAGTGGCGAGGACGCCGAGCGGCTCGACGCCGACCTCGCCCGCTACGACCTCTGAACCCAGCTCGGCGACGCCAGCGCGATCGCTCCCAAGGTGGGAACCGGCAGGTGGGCGATCGCCGAGCGCAGTGCGCGCCCTGAACGGCCGCGGGCCTCGTCCGCGGGCATCGCCGCCAGGATCGTGTCCGCCTGCGACGCAACCGCCAGGGCAGAAGACGGTTCTGCCGCGGCCGGCGGCGCCAGCAGGATCGTCAGCTCATAGGCGGCGCGGAGCTTCTCGACCATGTGGCCGAAGCTCTGCAGCCCGAGCAGGGTCTCAGCCTTGGTCGCCGGGCGCCCGCCGCAGACGCAGACGAGCGGGTCGCCGGCGCTCGCGGTCGCCGATCCGGCGAGGACGACCGGCTGCAGGATCCCCTGGGGCTCCGCCTCCCAGCGCAGGTACTCGTGCAAACCCGGAGCTGCGGGAAGGCCGACCTGCGCGGCCAGCCGGGGCCGGGCGAGGTCGCAATCGACGAGGATCGTGCGGCGGCCGGAGGCCGAGGCGGCTGCGGCGACGGCGACGGCCGCAACCGCTGGGGCCTCCCCCTCCCCGGCGACCGCCACCACCCGCTGCTCGGCCAGCCGTGCCAGCAGCGGGGTGAGGCCGTCGAAGTCCTGGCGCCGCAGGGCCCAGGCACGCCCGTTCGCCGGTCCCGCGAGCTCGGCGAGGACGGGAATGCGGGCGCGGCCCCGCAGCATCACATCCGCTCGGGAGCGGAGATTCCCAGCAACCCGAGCGCGGCGGCGATCGTCTGCTTGGTCGCCAGGCAGAGCGCCAGCCGCGAGCGTTCGACCCCCTCGCCCTCGGCGCCGACGACCTGGCAGTCGCGGTAGAAGGCGTGGAAGTCGGCGGCGACCGCGGTCGAGTAGGCGCAGACCCGGTGCGGGGCGCGGCGCGTCGCCGCCGAGCGCACCTCCTCCGGGAACTCGAGCAGGCGCTTGACCAGGACCTTCTCGCTCTCCTGCAGCGGGGCTCGTTCGCTCACCGCGGTTGCGACGACCTCGCCTCCCTCCCCCGCTTTGCGGAGGATGCTGGCGATGCGCGCGTGCGCGTACTGGACGTAGTAGACCGGGTTCTCGCTGGACTGGCTGCGGGCGAGCTCGAGGTCGAGGTCGACCGTCGTCTCGTGGCTGCGCCAGAGCATGAACCAGCGGGTCGCGTCGGCGCCGATGTCGTCGACAAGCTCGTCGAGGGTGACGAAGTCCCCGGTCCGCTTCGACATCTGCACCCGCTCGCCGCCTTCGACGATGTGGACGAGGCTCATGGTCAGCGCCTCGAAGCGCTGCGGGTCGCCGCCGAGCACCTCGATCGCCGCCCGCACCCGCGCCACGTAGCCATGGTGGTCGGCGC
>Ga0184624_10000086_pt1 | contig 22191 bp, 37 predicted proteins | sample PLM3_5_b1_FD_133157 | JGI IMG/M metagenome (GOLD analysis project Ga0184624, IMG submission 133157) | Groundwater sediment microbial communities from an aquifer in East River, Colorado, USA - PLM3_5_b1 | ecosystem: Environmental > Terrestrial > Soil > Riparian zone | place: USA: East River...
CCAGGCGCTCCACCAGCTCCGAGGTGACGCCGATGCGCTGCAGCTCGGCCCGCACCGCCTCCAGGTTGGAGAGCCCCTGCTCCCGGAACCGCTGGATGGCGGCCCGGGACAGCTCGAACCGCTGGATGAGGCTGGTGAAGTCGCCGCTCATCGCCTCCCGCAGGGCGACGGAGGCGCCCTCCAGCCCCTGGGCGGGGTCGACGGCGGCCAGCTGCTCGGCCACCCGGACGAGGTCGAGCAGGGCGTCGGTGGAGCCCTGCGCGCTGGAGACCAGGGCCCGGCCGGCGGCGAGCACCTCCTGGTCGCTGAAGGGCGAGGTGGCCGCCTCCTGGCGCAGGGCCTGCACGATCTGCTGGGCCCGGGACGCCGACCCGGAGAGGGCCTCGAAGGTGGCCACGGTCTGCTCGAGCCGGGAGTTCATCCCGAAGATGGACTCGCCGATGGCGTCGAACAGCCCCTGCATCCCGCCGAGCGCGGCCTGCGCGGCGGCGAACCCGGCACCGAGGGAGACGCCCCCGAGCAGGCCCCCGCCGGTGCGCCGCTGCACGCCCTCCACCTGGCGCTCGAGGCGCTGGACATCGCCGCCCAGCGCGCGCAGCTGGGCGCTCGCGGAATTTTGGGCCGTCAGCAGGATCGAAAGCTCAGCGACCGATGGCACCCGTTAGCCCTCCGGCCACTCCAGCGAGTCGGCGGCGGCGGGCTCCCCGGCGGCCTCGTTCAGGTAGGCGACGGCGCAGGCGACCACGGGGGCGGGGGTGGCCATCAGCTCGCGCCAGCTCCAGCCGAACGCTTTGCAGACGACGAGGTCGCTGCGGGTCTGCTGGTGCCAGGCGCCCCCGGGCCTTTTTTTGCCGCCTGCGCCTCGATGTGGGCGTCCAAGGCGTCGGCGATCTCCTTCGCCGTCTCCGGGGTCAGCGCCTCGATGCGCTCCCGGGTCAGCACGATGTGGTTCCCGTCCCCGTCCGTGAACGACCAGTCGATGACCCAGGTGCAGAGCTTCTCGATGTCGAAGGCGGCCAGGTCGACCCGCAGCCGGTCGCCGCCGGCGGCGGTGGCGTCCACGCCGGTCAGCCCGGCGGCAGCGAGGCGCCGCTGCTGCCCGAAGGTCAGCTCGGCCCGGACGAGCACCCAGTCCCCCTCCGAGAGGGCGAGCTTGACGGCCGAGCCGTCGGCGAAGCGGGAGCGGCGGACGGCGCCGTTCGCGGTGCCGTTCTGCGTCATGCGGGGCCTCCTGGAAGGGGTGAACAGTTCCGAACGGCGGCGTACAAGAGCGAACAGGGGGCCGCGCGGCGCAACACGACCGGCCGGGGCCGACTCATAGTCGGGTCATGATGAAGATGCGCCCGCCACGCCGCGCCGCAGCGCTGCTCGCCGCCGTCGCCGGGGCCGCCCTGCTGGGCGCCTGCGGCACGCCCCCCGCCGCCGGACCGCCGCCGGAGCCGACGACCTGCTTCGTGCGGGCCAAGGGCGACAACGCCGTCCTCGAGGTGACCGCCGTGGACGCCGCTCGGACGTGCCGGGACTTCCAGTCGTGGTCGCTCAAGGAGGCGCCGAACCGCGTCCTGGAGGTCGCGGACGCCAGGCCCGATCCGGCCACGCTGGTGCCGTCGCGCTTCCCCCTGACGTACGAGCAGATCGGCGTCGTCCCCGAGGTCAAAGAGACGTGCCGCTACACCCTGGACGGGGCGACCTATGCGGTCACCGATACGGGCGGGCAGTCCATCGGTCAGGGGTGGTGCAAGCACTTCTATACGCGCTCCGTCGAGGCGCAGGTCCGGGCCGACGCCCGGGCGCCGCGCTCCTAGAGGTTGATGACGGCGTCGGAGCCGTAGGCGCTGTAGGTGCCCCGCACGCGGGTCACGCCGTCCACCCGCGTCTCGATGCTGGCGTCCAGCCAGGCCGTACACGACACGTACTTGGACGGCACCCGGCGGGTGGGGTAGAAGATCGCTTTCACCCCGTTGGCCGATGTGGCGCCGGCGAAGAGCTTCGCCTCGTCCGTGTTCCAGTAGCCCTCGAACGTCCCGCGGAGCGCCGGCCAGCCCTGCACCTCCTCCTGGTTGATGCTGTCGAAGTTGGTCACGTCGACCCGCTCGGTGGAGCGGTCCATCGTCCAAGCGGTCATGGTCAGCAGGTTCGACGGCGTCCCGGTGGCCGTCGTGCTGATGTAGATGGCGCCATCTCGGCCGTGGTAAAAAGGCACGTTCTTCTCCTTCGACGGTGCGATCTACTCGCTAATTCAGGTGCGCCACCAGTTCGGCGGCGCGGTGGGTATAGGTGTCGTCCAGGACGCGCGCGGGCAGGGTCGCCCGGGCCCTTCGGGTGTCCTCCTGGAGGTAGCGCCGCACCAGGGCCTCCAGACCCAGCGGGGTCGAGAACGTGGGCACCAGGGCCCCGAACCGCTCGCCCACCTCGGCGCGGTGGTGGGACAGGGTGAACGCCCCGTCGGCGGCCAGCTCGTAGGCCCGGGGGTTGAGGCTCTCCGCCGCCACCCCCGCCCCCGCCTGGCGGTACAGGTTCAGCCCGATGCGGGCGTTCCGGTAGAGGGCCCCGGCGGTGGCGTTGTCCACCAGCCCGTCGTGGACGTAGCGCCGCAGCGGGTGCCCCTTCGGCAGGTCGGCCCAGTAGCCGTAGAGCCCCAGGTCGATCCCGGACCAGTCCACCTCGCTGAGCAGCGCCACCCGGCTGTCGAAGCCCGTGCCCACGAACACCACGTCATGCGCCGGGACGTCCGCCCCGTTCAGGTGGGGGCCGTGCTGCGCCGGGTCGTAGCCCACGGGCAGGTAGTGGGTGTTCGGGTTGGCCTCGCGCAGCGGCGCCACGCTGGCCCGCTCGTTCGTGAACACGACGTCGAAGAGGGGCGCCACCTTCGCCTGCTCGGGGTCGTCGTACGGGCTCTCCGTAAAGACGGCCGCCAGCGGCAGCCGAGCCCGGCGGCAGAGCACCAGGACGTCGGGGTGCAGATAGGCCGCGCAGACCACCACCACCCAGTCGACGTCGTCGCGCAGCGCCCGGGTCACCACCTCCTGCCCGGCGTGGTACTGGACGTCGGCGTGGGAGGGCCGGACGTGGGCCAGCGGCCCGGCGAGCCGCACCTGCTTGCGCCAGAGGAACTCCAGGGTCACCCGGGACGCCTCCAGGCGCCCGCTGAGCGCGTATTCGGTCACGGTATGGCCCTGCGCCCGCAAACCGGCCAGCAGCCCCGTGTGCACGTCGTGCGTGGCCCACACGGCCCCCGGGTGGACGAGGAGCAGTCTCACCGCGCGGCCTTCCGGGCGAGGGCGTAGACGTCGCCCCGGTCGGGGTGCGCCTCGAGCGCCTCGCAGGCGAGCCCGGCGCCCCGCAGCCACGCGCCCAGCTCGTCCCGCTCGACGTTGCGGTAGTGCTCCCCGGGCTGCAGCGGCCCGCCGTCGACGGCGCTGTGGGCGGGGCGGGGCGGGGCGGCCGCCGTCACCAGCAGCCGGCCGCCGGGGGCGAGCATCGCCGCCGCGTTGCGCACCACGGCCTCGGGCCGGGGGGTGTGCTCCAGCACCTCGCAGCACACCACGAGGTCGGGCGCCTGGTCGTGCGGATGCGGGCGCCAGTCGGCGGCGTCCGCCACGACGTCCACGCCCGGGCCGGCCACGAGGTCGACGCCGGTGTAGCCCCGGGCGCTGGGGAACAGGTCGCGCACCGTCCCGTTCAGGTCGCGGGCGCCCAGCTCCACGACCCAGCGGGCCCCGGCCCGCGGCGCCACGCCGGCGACGAACGCCCGCGCCTCGGGGTGCATCAGGCGGCCACCACCGGCACGGCCACGCCCCGCACCTCGACCCGCGCCGGCAGCGGCGGCGCCTCCCGGCCCCCCAGCGTCCAGTCCTCGGCCTCGGTGGGCTGGGCCTGGGCGATCACCTCCGGCTGCCAGATGAGCCGCTCCGGCCCGCCCCACTGCTCCGCGGTGTCCCGGATGAAGTCGAAGTCCCCCTGGTAGCGGGCCGCGTTCCAGGTGCCCAGCTTCTCCGGCACGTTGGGGCAGACGATGCACTCGGCGTCGACCAGCCCCTCCAGGAGGGCGCCGGCGGTGTGCCAGAGCACCTGCTTCCACGGGGCGATCCAGCGGAAGAGCAGCACCCGGGGGTCGTCCTCCTGCCGGCGCAGGGCCCGCCCGAGGGTCTCGAAAGCGCCGGGCAGGTAGACGTCGTCGTCGCCCAGCCAGGCCAGCCAGCGGCCGCGGGCCACGGTGGCGCCGAAGTTCCGCTGCGGGTGGCCCCAGGCGTGCAGCCCGCCGTCGTGCTCGACGTAGCGGAGCCGCTCGGGGTGCTGGGCCGCGAGGGCGCGGGCCAGGGGGAGCTGCGCGCTCCAGGTGCCGGCGTGGGTGTCGCCGACGAGGACGGCCTCCCAGGGCAGCCACTCGCCCTGCTTGAGCAGGGAGCGCACCGTGCGGGCCAGGGAGGGGCGCCCCACGGTGGGGACGATCACGGTCAAGAGCGGCGTCTCCATGGCTACTGCGCCGTGACCTCGACCTCCACGGCCCAGCCGAGCAGCTGCCCGCCGGCGGTCTCGACCACCCCAGGGGGGCGGGCGCCGCCTAAGACCCGGACGTCGTGCGCGAAGCCGTCAAGGGTCGTGTCCGCATACAGCGCGGCGGGAATGCTCTTCGGGCCCGTGGGGGCCATGTAGGTGTCCAGGGCCTGCTGGGCCCGGTACAGGTCGGCGGGGTTGACGAAGACCCAGCACTCGAAGACCGGGCGCCAGGTGCCGTCGAACGTCTCGTCGTAGGTCCACCGGATGGGGCCGTTGACGCAGAAGGCCGGCGGCTCCGGCTTCGGGTGCATCTCCGCGTAGCAGCGCAGCCCCCCGACCGTCTCCGCCCGCCGGCGCAGCCCGTCCCGCAGCTCGTGCAGGCTGCTCACGCGTGGCCCCCCGAGAGGGTGGCCAGCGTGGCGGTCACCCGCGCGCCGGCGGCGGCGAAGAGGCGCACGATGGCGTCCCGGTTCTTCTCGTAGGCGGGCACCAGGAAGGGCCGGGCGCGCGTCCCGCGGCGGGCGATGGCCCGCTGCACCACGAAGACGGAGACGCCGTGGCGCCGGGCCCAGCCCTCCAAGGGCGCCCGGGGGGGCCAGTGGGGGCGGCTGCCCCGCTCCACGTAGGCGCCGTACCGGACGGAGGGGCCCACCTCGCCCACCAGGGCCTCGCCGGCCATGCGCTGCCGGTGGGTGATGGAGTTCATGAGCTGGCGGGTGTCCTGCCGGACGTTCCGCCGGGCGTCGCCCTCCACCAGCAACAGGCTCCGGGTCATGGCCCGCACCTGCTCCGTGGCGACCACCTGCGGGCTGCGGCGCAGCGCCGCCGTCAGCCGGTCGGCGCCCTCGAGGTGCAGGGTCACCGGCACGGCTAGACCATCACCCAGGCCGCCCCGTAGGGGGTGCCGGCGTCGGCGAGCTGGGAGGCCGCCAGCGCGGCCCCGGGGGAGCCCGGCCGGGACAGCGGGAAGAGCAGCTGGAGGACGTCCGTGTCCTGGCTGCCCACGCGGGCGTAGGCGTCCAGCTCCGGCTGCTGCACCAGCTGGAAGGGCGCCTCCCGCCGCTTGTACCAGCGGGCCCCGAGCAGCAGGTTGGCTTCCGAAACGGAAGCGGGGGTGCGGCCCCGGGCGTCGGCGTACCCGTAGACGCCGGTGACCTTCACCAGCTGGCCCGGCTCGAAGCAGACGGGGTCGGTGCCGGTGGGGGGCGTGGGCCAGGCCCGCAGGGTGTCGAAGGGCGGCCCCGAGAGGGGCTCGAGCTGGTACTGGGCGGGCACCAGGGCGGTGGCGAAGGTGCGGTCGCCCTCCGTGTCCACCGCCACCAGCGGCGCCGCGTCCTGGAGGTCGACCAGGGGCACGACGTCGATGGTGGTGGCCGCCCAGACCTTCGCCTGGGCGGCCCCGGACGCGCCGAAGCTGCGCCCGGTGAACCAGTCGATCCACTGGGCGCCGGCGTCGAGCGCCCGCTGGAGGTCGACGTCCGTGGACGTGTCCTCCGGCGGGATATCGAGCACCTGGCGCAGCTCCTCCACCAGCGCGTAGGCCATCAGCGGTCAGCGGGCCGGCTTCGCTCCGGTGTCCGAGAGGGGGGGCTGCTTCGGCGGGCGCACCTGGCCCGCTTCCTCCGCCTCCCGCCGGACGCGCTCGCGCTCCGCGGCCAGGTCGGCCTCCGACGGGCGGGGCTTCCCGTGCGTGGTGCCGTACTCGGCGTCGGGCGCCTCGTCCGGCGCGGCCGGTTCGGGCGGGGTGGGCGGTGGCGTGACGGGCGCCGCCGCCGGGGGGGTCGGGGGGTACTGCCCCCGCCCCGACCCCCCCGGCGGCGGCGTCTGGGAGGGCTTCTGGCTGCTCATGGCTTTGTCCTCGTAGACCCGGCGCACGCTAGTACCCGGTGATCTTCACGAAGGCGGTGGGGCGCCAGACGACGAAGGCGAGGCGCTGCTCCGCCAGGATGGTCTGCTGGTTGCGGACGAACTGGTCGTTGATGAGCCCGACCCGGATGCTGGACTGCTCGCGGTCGAACTGGGCGCAGCCCCGGCTCCAGTTGCCCACCACCACCGTGTCCGCGGGGACGTTCTCGTCCTCCACCACCGGCAGGCCCCAGACGGTCGGCACCCCCAGCGTGTTCGGGGGGCCCATCAGGTACTGCCCCAGCGTGGCGCTGGCCGAGTTCTCCCGGAGCAGGCGCACCTGCTGGTAGTCCACGGGGTTCATGACGTACGCCGTGGGGGCCAGCTTGGACCCGGTGCGCACCATCGTGCGGGCGGTGAAGAGCGCGTCCACCTCGTTGAGGGCGCCCTTGGCCAGCGTCTGGACGTTCGGCGTGTTCAGGATGCCGAGCAGGTTCTCGCCCGTGCCGTCCCCGGCGATCACCTGGCGGGACACCTCCTCCTGCACCCCGGCCAGCAGCTCGCTGTTGATGATCCCCCGCATGGCCGGCGCGTCGGCCAGCATCCGGTTGGTCACCGGCAGCCAGGTGGCGGCCGTGCGCACGTAGGCGGTCACGTTCTGGTAGACCAGGGTGCTCTCCGGCTTGCGCCCGTCGGTGCCGGTCAGGGCGCTCCCGGTGGCCTCCGGGACGAAGCTCACGTTGAGGGTGCGGGTGGTCTGCTGGATGTACTCGATGGCGTCCGAGTCGGTGCTGTTCCGGGGGATGAGGTCGAGCACGTTGATCAGCTTGGGCAGGATGTCGACGATGGTGTTGCGCACGTCCGTCGCCACCAGCGCGCCGCCGGAGGTGCTGCCGGCCAGGGTGGCCTTCCACTCCAGCAGGGAGGTGCCGTCGGCCAGCGGGGCGGCGAACTCGAGGCGGTTCAGGCTGGAGTTGAACAGCCCCTGGTTCTTCGCCTCCAGGTACTGCACGCTGCGCAGGAACTGGGTGCCCGGGTCGGCCTGGCGCGCCTTGCCCTCGAGGCCCTGGGCGGGCTGCCGGGGGTACACCGGCTGGCTGTAGTGGTCGAGCAGCTGCTGGGTCTTCTCGGACAGCCCGCGGCGCTCCTCGTCGGCCTGGATCGAGGCGTGCAGGGCGTCGACCTCGGTGAGGAGGCGCTTGACCTGGGCCAGCTCCTCGCCGGCCAGGGGCTCGGCGCCGGCGCCGGTGTGGCGCAGCTCGATGGCGGACGCCTGCTCGAGGCGGGTCTTGGCCTCCCGGCGCTTGTCGTCCAGGGACATGTTGGGCCCGAGTTCGGTCACGGTGGCGGTGGCGCTCATGGTGCGGTCACTCCGTAGACCCGGCCGAGTTCCCGCAGGCGGGCTCGCCGGAGGTGGGCTTCCAGGAGCGGCCCGACCGTTTCCACTGGCGCCGGGGGCTCGTCCTTCGTCGCGGCGGGCGTGGGCGGGGTGGTGGCCAGCCGGAGCAGCTCGGCGGCGTCGTCCTCGGCGAGGGCGCGCAGGCGCTCCAGGGCGGCCAGGGCCTGGTCGGAGAGCTTCCGCCCCTCGGCCAGGCGGCGCTCGGCCACGGCTCTCGCCTGGCCCAGCGCGGCGGCGCGGTGTTCGTCGTACGCCTCGAGCAGGGCCTCCAGCGGCAGGGCGGCGTAGTCCTGCGCCTTGAACCCGGTGACGGTGGCCCGGGGCTGCATGGGGAGGGAGACCAGGCTGCACTCCAGCAGCTCCACCGCCTTCAGGTTGCGGGTGCCGGCCTTCTCGTCCCGGTCGAAGTCCCGGGGGATGAAGCCGATGCTGAAGCTGTCGAGCGCGCCGTCGCTGAGCAGGGTGTGGACGTCCTGCCCCAGCCGGGTGCGCGAGATGCGGAAGCGCCCGAAGAGCCCGGTGGCGTCCTCCCGCAGCTCCAGCGGCCGGCCCAGGGGCTGGGCGGCGTCGTGGGCGTAGAGGAACCGGACCTTCTGGCCGCTCGCCAGGGACGCTTTGAAGGCGCCGGGGTGGACGACGTCGTCGCCCAGGTCGCGGTCCCAGGTGGAGGCGTACCCCGCCACCTCCCAGCCGTCGTCGGCGGCCTTGACCTCGGTGATGCGCTGCGGGGCCCCGTAGGCGAGTGTCCCGGACACCAAAAACGGCCCTCCCCCGGCAGAGAAGGGCCGCTCGCCGGAACCGGGCCGCTGCGCTCAGTATACGGCCTCGTCTACCCCTGCTTCACCCGGCCTCGGAGGGCCTCCGGAACGGGGAAGCCGATCGCGTTCCAGAAGCCCGTAATCTCCGACCAGTCCTGGCCCTCCTCCAGGGCGACGTCGATGAACGCAGCGAGCACGCATTCCAACTCCGCGTCGGGGAGGCGGCGGAGCATGACATCCATCGCCGTCCACTCACGCGCGGCCGGCGTCGGGTGGAGGAACGCCTTCAGGAGGTGGTGGAAGAGGAGCAAGGCCTCGTGCAGGTGCGGGGCGCTGACCGTGCGCGCCTTCGCCATCGCTCAGTCCCGCTTCGCCTGCTGGCCGCAGCCCCGGCATTTGACGCTCCAGGGCACCCCGAAGTACTCGCCCTGGCGCTTGCCGCAGTGCTGACAACGGGGGTCGGTGTCCACCCGCACGTCGAGGCCCTTGTGGCCGCTCACCACCAGCGCCTGCGGCGCGGGGACGGCCGGCGCCGGGGGGCGCTTAGCCACGGCGGGGCGTCCGGTACTGGGTGAGGGCCCGCTGCGCCTGGGTGAGGGCCCGCTGCGCCTGGGCGAGGAACGCGGCCGCCTGCGCGATCTGCCCCTCCAGCTCGGTCAGCTGGTCCGCGAGGGCCCGCCGCTCCTCCCGGAGCTGCGCCAGCTTCCGCCGGGCGCCCTCCACGTAGAGCGCCTGCAGCTCGTCGTCCGGGAGGTCGTTCTGGTACAGCCAGGGCGGCACCGTCGTCCAGTTCGTCACGCCGTCCCCCTCCACAAGCGGTTCCACGCCGCCGGCCACTTCCAGTAGTGCCGCTTGAGCGCCCAGCGGGCGAGCACCTCCCCCTTGAGGTTCGCCGCCAGCTCCCGGCGGTCGCCCTCCCGCTCGAGCAGCAGCGCCAGCATGGCCTCCCACTCGTTCGCCGTGCTCGCCAGCAGCCCCGTCTCCCCGTGCCGGACGCAGAAGCGGTACACCGTGGGCGAGGCCACCACCGCGGCGCCGCTGAGGCCGTACTCCAGCGCCTTAATCGGCGTCTTGCAGCGGTTGAACGGCCGGTCCTCCAGCGGGCAGCACCCGATATCGATCCCCACCAGCCCCAGCGGGTAGTCCTTGGGATCCATCCAGGGCACCCGCACCAGCCGCTCGGGCGGGACGTGCTCGGCGATGACCGGCGGGTGGTGGCCCATCACCACGAACGTCACGGCCGGGAACCGCTCCGCGATGCGGCCCCAGGCCACGGCCATGGCCTCGAGGTCGCTGTCCGGCCGGTTGCCGCCCACCCAGCCGACCGTGGGCCCGGGCACGGTGCGCCCCGCGCCGGCCTGCACCCCGGCGAACCACTCGGCGTCGATGGCGTTCGGCACCACCTCCACCGGGGCGCCGGTGAAGCGGCGCACGGTCGACGCGAGGTGCTGGGTGGAGACGGTCACCCCGTCCACCCGGCGCAGCAGCCACTGCACCGCCTTGCGGTCGGCGTCCAACTGCGAGCGGGTCTTCTCGGCGTTGACCCGCCCGAGCTGCTGCTCCACCACGAAGGGGGTGATCAGGTCGTCGTCGCACTCGAAGAGGACGCGCAGCCCCCGCCGGCGCCAGCCCTCCAGCGTGGCCTCGGCCTGCCGGCGCGGGCGCCCGCCCCACCAGGCCAGCCGGCAGAGCACGACGGCGTCGTAGGCGAAGGGGACGCGGACGAGGCCGGGGTCGCGCACCATCGTCCAGTCGGTCGGGTAGCCGTGCAGGCGCAGGAAACTGACCGGCTGCCACACCCGCCACATGGAGCACCCCGAGACGTCGCCCACCAGCTGCAGCACCCGGGGGCCGATGAGGGGGGCGTCCAGCAGCGGGTCGAGTCGGGGGCGGGCCAGCGTGGTCATGCGGCCTCGTTGACGATGGGGATGAGCGACATCTGGCAGTTCGGGTGCTTGAGCCCGGGATTGCTGCTGATGGGCACCCGCGTCCCGTTCCGGGCGGCGCAGGGCTCGTCCGTGTCCTCGTGCTCCACGATCTCCACCTCGTCGACCATGCCGGTGGCCCCGTACCTATCGAGCGCGGCGGCGACCTGGGCGGTGGCGATCTCCGTCTTCGCGATGGTCTCGCTGCGCCCCCGCCACGTCTCCTCGTAGAGGCCCTTGATGCCCCGGAAGTCCTCCGCGGGCACGCCGTTCGCCAACTGGAAGGCGGAGTAGCCCCGGCGCTGCCCCTCGGTGAGCTGCGCCTGGATCTCCCGCTGGCCGGCCCCGTCGATGAGCACCACCCGCTCGGCGGCGTGGGCGAGGAACTTTCGGGTGGTCGCGTCGTCCAGCCGGAACGCCTCGACGGAGAGCTGCAGTTGGTCGGCGACCCACTGGTGCCAGGCCCGCAGCAGCTCCAGGACGCGGGGGCCGAGGATCCGGAACAGGCGCCGCTGCTCCTCCTCCGGGTCGTAGACGTCCTCGACCCGCACGTCAGCCCGCCTTCAGGACGGCCTGCTGGACGCGCTCGGCCTGCTCCCGGAGGTGCGCCTCGAGGTCGGCCTGCAGGCGCGGCTCGACCAGCGCCGCGAGCAAGTCCTGCATGGCCGGGGTGGCCTTGAGCGCCAGCGCCTTCTGCTCGAGCGCCTTCTGCGGCGGGGCCCCGTTCTGCCCGGGCGGGCCGCCGCCGGCGGGGCCCCGCGCCTCGGCCGTGGCCCGCAGCAGCTCCATGGGGTCTTGCGCCTCGCCCAGGCCGTTCGGCAGGGGCTCGAGCCCCACCTCCGCCCGGGCCTCGTCCTTGGTGACCCAGCCCTTCTCCACGGCCACGCTCAGGCGGGCGTACCGCTCGTCCATGTCCTCCTGCAGGGCGCGCACGTCGTCGGTGTCGTACTTCAACCGGACGGCCGGGTCGGCGTCGAAGTCCGGCCGCAGCAGCTGCTTCGTCAGGGTGGCGGCGTCCGCCCGCCAGAGGGGCACCACCGTCTGCTCGTACAGGTGCTCCTGGGCCTGCTCCATGTTGTTGTAGATGGTGTGCTCGAGCCCGGCGGAGAGGCCCACCAGCATGGCGGGCACGCCGAGCACGGCGCAGATGCGGGTCTCGGGGATCTGGTGCGCCGCCTTGAGGTCGAGCTGCTGGGGGTTGAAGCCGATCTGCTGCAGGGTGGCCCCGTTCCCCAGCACCGCCAGGTGGCCCCGGTTGGCGCCGCTGTACGCCTCCCGCAGCCGGTCGCGGATCGCCTCCGCCTGCTCCTCCGTCAGCACCGGCCCCGGGGGCACGGTCACCGCCAGCGAGGACACCGCGAAGTTGCGCAGCAGGTCGTCGGTGAAGCGGGTGGCCTCCTCGTCGCTGGAGATCTCCCGCAGCAGGCGCCGCAGGTTGGACAGCCCCTTGCGGTGGTCGGCGTCGTCCACCCCCAGGCGGAAGTGCACGACGTCCCCCACCGGCACCTCTTCGTGCTTGCCCTTGCCGTTGTCGTAGACGTAGTGCGAGATGAACACCCCGGCGGCGGCGTCCTCGTCGGACGTCTCCGGGCTCATCTGCGACGGCGAGATGGGCCACAGCTGCACCACCTCGCCGGCCCGGTTCCGGATCTTGCGCAGGTAGGCGTTGCCGTCCACCTGCTTGCAGTACTGCACCCAGAAACTGAGTTCGGGCCCGGAGAGGGAGGGGTGCGGGTCGGCCAGCAGCTCCATGAGGCGGTGCTCTTCGAGGAACAGCTCCGTCCCGTCCGCCTGGAGGCGGTAGACCTTGGGCGGCGCCTCCTGGAAGGCGTAGCAGATGGTCTTGAGGCAGGCGTAGACGGCGCTGTTCCAGGCGGCGTTGTAGCCCCCGAAGACCTGAGTGAGCAGGGGGTTCCAGTAGTCGCCCGCCGCGTCGGGGTACGACCCGGGGGAGAAGACCAGCGACCGCAGCTCGGGGGGCGCCGTCGGCGGTGGGGCGGCGGCCTTCGTCTCGATGTTCCAGAAGGCGTTCCAGGCGGACTGCAGGGTGGCCATCGTGCGGTTCTCCTAGAACACGAACTGGGTGGGCTGGGACGCGCCGTACCAAGCAAGCGCAAGGCTGATGACGGTGTCATCATGGCTGCCCTCGGGGGCCGAATACCGGAGCAGGCCGGAGGGCAGGCGCTCGGCTTGGTAGCCCAGCAGTTCGCCCAGCAGCGTCTCATCCGGCAGCAGGCGCAGCTCGGCCCGCTCAAACGCGAGGGCCAGGGCGTCGATCACGGCCGCCTTGCTCGCGTTCGTCGTCTGGAAGGGGTACACCGGGAGGTTCATCCGCTGCAGCTGCTCCACGATGGGCTCGCCCATGGCGTTCTGCTCAGCGTACACCGCATCCGGCCGGAACCTGGCACAGAGCGCCTGAAGGCGCCCCGCCTGGAGGGCGTACTCCACCTGGTTGGAGCGGTCGAGGCAGACCAGCTCCCGGGTGGTGGAGTCGATGACCGCCATACACGTAAAGTCCGAAGCCCGGCCCCAATCTACTCCAACGGTGTAGCGGTGCCCGTCCAGGGCGGCGGCCTGGGGGGTGGCGGTGGCGGCCTCCCGCACCCGGCGGAAGACGGCGCCCTCGTTCTCCAGGAAGACCGCCTCGAACTCCTGGGCGAAGGTGCGCTCCGGCAGGCTGCGGCGGGAGTCGTCCACCTCGTCGGCGGGGATGTACGGATTACTGACCGTGGGCATCTGCCAGGCCCGCCAGTCCGGGTACTGGGGGTCGTTGCCCCGGTCGTAGAGGCGCTTGAAGAAGTTGAGTCCTTTGGGGGTGGAGAGGAACCAGGCGCCGCCCCGGAAGTCGACCAGGGTGGGGCGCAGCACGGCGTTCCACGCCTCCTCCAGCTGCCGCACCATGGCGGCCTCGTCGATGATGACCTCGGCGTAGCGACGCCCGCGAGCCACGTCCGGCATGTCCAGCGACCACATCTCGATCACCCCGCCGCCGACCAGCTCGAGCCGGTGCTGCTGGCTGTCCGTGCGGGTGACCACCTCCACCGTGGCCCGGCGGACGTCCCGCCACACCTCGGTGAGCATCCGGTAGCTGGGCGAGCACCAGGCCACCGGGTTGCCGGGGAGGGCGCGCTGCACCAGGCGGTCGATGCCCAGGGTCGTCTTCCCGAACCGTCTCCCGCACGAGAGCACGTTGAACCGGGCCCGCTCCCGGAGGATGCGGGCCTGCGCCTGGTGCGGTCTAGGCAGCGTCACCGTCAGGGTTGGCATCGGCTGAGTACTCGATCCGGATGGTCAACGGCTCGGCGCCGGGGCCGGACAGCTCCATCTGCTGCAGGGCCTTGCCGAACCCGCGGTCGGCCAGCCAGGCGGCGGCCTCCAGGCGGTAGCGCAGGGGCTGCTTCTGGCCCCGGAGGATGCGGAGCATGAAGCGGACGAGTTCGGCGCCGTCCTTCGTCTCCCGGCGCACCAGCTCGGCGAGGCCCTTGGGCCGGCCGCCGGGGTTCGCCGAGTTGCCGGGCGCAAACGGCCGCCCCCGGACGACGGCCAGGGGCGCCGCGGTTTCGTCGCGGTTTTCAGCGGCGGTCATGCGCTGCGCTCAGCATACGCCGCCCGCTTGGCCCGGAGGGCGTCCAGCTTGGCGCCGGTGGGGCCGTGGGTGGCCCGGCTGTCGCAGAAGTGGGCGATGTTGCCCTCCAGCGCGTTGACGGCGGCGGGCAGCCAGCGGGCGCTCTGCGAGTGGAACCCCGGCACCCGGATGGTGTAGACGACGCCGCTGGGGGTGGGCTCGACCACCACCTGGGCCTCCATGGCCTCGATCCAGGCCCAGGCCCGGGCCAGGGCGGCCCGGCCGTTGCGGGCCGAGGTGTTCCGGCGGGTCTTCGCCTGCCGGTGCTCCTGGGTGGTCAGGGCCGTCATCCCCGCTTCCTCTTGGGGAGCGTACCGCGTTCCGACCACGCGCGCCCCATCGGTCTCGTCTGGCGTCGCAGCCCCTCGGCGCGCAGCAGCCCCGCCACCAGGGCGAGGTAGTGCCGCTCGCACAAGCGGTAGGTGAACCCGTAGGGGTCGACGTAGAGGCGCAGGTTGGTGGGCAGGGGGTGGTGGTTGTCGATGCGGCCCAGCTCGCAGCAGGCGTCCGGGGCGTGCTCGGCGTGCACGTCCCCGGTCGGCACTACCTGCAGCTCCAATGGCCCGGCCCCCCGGTACGGTACAGCCAGGCGGCGGCGGCGGCGTTGGCGTAGGGGTCGAAGGGGCTCATCCCGGCGCGCCCTTGCGGCGTATTCCGCCAGGTGCTGGGGATGAACTGATAGAGCCCCGACGCCCCCGACCACCGGTTGTAGGCCCCGCTGGTGTACCGCGACTCGCACCACGCGACCCGCCACGCCCAGGCCGGCGGCAGCCCCATGCTGATGCCGTACTCGATGGCGTCGGCCACCTCCTCGGTCTGGGCGTTCCCGTCGCTGCAGCTCAGCATCACGTAGCTCGCCAACACGCAGCCGGCCACGAAGCCCCACGCCCAACTGGCCCACTTCATGACGCCGCCTCCGCCTCGGCGTCCCGCAGCGCCTGGGCGGCCAGGGTGCCTGCCGTCCAGCGGGCGATGGCCGGCAGCGGCGTCCGCACGCCCCGCTCGGCCTCCGCGATGATGCTCCGCGAGCAGCCGTACTCCCGGGCCAGGTCGCGCTGCGAGCAGCCGGCGATCCCCTTGCGCGCCCGGATGAGGTCGGCCGGGGTGACTTCGGGCGCGTCCGCCGCGTCGGCGCGCAGGGCAGCCCGCCGGCGGCGGTGTTCCGCGCCAATCGCCCGCTCGTTCGCCGTAAACCGGGCGAGCCGGGTCGCCGGGGAGGGGGGTGGGTCTGGCCGGTCGCGCATGGGCAGCGGCGGGGGCGGCGGGACGAAGACGTGGCGCGTCTCGATCCGCACCGGCTTCAGGTCGACGCGCACGTAGCGGATGGTCACGACGTCAGGCCCCGCGCGCGGTACGCGCAGAACTTACAGGCCGGGTTCGGCGGCGGCGGTTCGGGTAGTTCCAGCACATCCAATACCTCCCCCAGGAAGCGCAGGAACGCTCCCTGATCCGGCTCAACGGGGCACCACAACGGCTCCATGTGGAGCAGCAGCCACTTCTGCTCCTGAAAGGCCAGATCGGCCACGCCGCGCGACTCAAGGACAAATAGCCCCAGATGCGAGATGGGCGACCAAGGGAGCGTCCCGGTGACCGGGTGCTCGAGCGCGTAGGCGTACGACCAGAGTTGGCGCTGGTAGCGCGTGGCCAGGTCGTCACTGTGGGCGGCCACCTTGAAGTCGATCACGCCGAACCCGCCGTCGCTGAACCGCGCCCAGGCGTCCATGCGCCCGGACACGGAGACCGTCGCCTGATGGCCGGGCACCTTGATGTGCGCAGACGTCACCAGTCGCTGGCGACAGGTCACCCGGCCCGCCGGCAGCAGCGGCGACATCCGGGCCGGGTCGCAGCCCTCAAGGTGGGCGCAGAAGGCGTCCTCGATCCGGTTGAAGATGGCTGGGAACGGCGTGTCCGGGCGCCGCCCCAGTCCATGCCGCGCCTCGTAGTAGCAGCGCCGGCACTCCTCCCAGAGGTAGGCGAAGTCGGAAGGCGCCAGCTTGAAGTGCTGCCGGTCGCTCACCCGGCCGACCCCGCCATCTCAAACAGCGGGAGTTGCTGCGCCGCTGGGACAACTGGCGCCTTCTGATCGAGGAGCAGCAGAAAGTCCCGCTGCACCTTGAACGCCAAACACACCTGATGCCAGTCCCCTATGGGCATATCCTGCTTCTTGCTGTTGCAGGTGTTACACACCCACCTGGTGTTTGTGTAGTAGGGCTCCGCGTGGGGGTCGTAGACATCGAGGGTGATGTCCCGGAGGCCGTTTGCCATCTCCGCGAAGGCCATGTGGCAGTACGGGCACCCGTTCTTCGCTGCGTGCTCGCAGTCGTGTGCCATTTGCTTCACATCCCACCCGTATTTCGAAGCGAACGCCGCCGGTCGGAAGCCGAACTTGGTTGCATGCCAGTTCAAGGTTCGTCTCGCCTTGGCAAGGAAGCGGTTGCGTTGCTTGATCTCGTCCCGCTGGATCTGGAGACAGCGATTGCAGACATCGAGATACTCGAGCGGCCCGAGCCTGCCCCGGTTGTCTCCATTCGCATGCGAATGGAGACGCACCTGGCGTCGTCGCCGCGTGAACTGATAGGGCACCTGCTCGGGCGGATAGACCCGCCTGCATTTGCGGCACTGGTGCCCCGAGGTTGAAGCCCCATACTCGAGCAACTCGATCTCCGATCAGGCGCGGGCTGGTGGGCCGCCGGCGCCGAGTGATGCCCCCCGGTGTCGCGCTGCGCCGGCGCGGCTCCGCATCCAACGCAGGTCCGTCTTCTCGTTGGGTGACGGCAGCCAGCGGCCCTCCACCTCGTGCCACTCCCCGGTGAAGGGGTCGCGGAAACGCACGGCGCCGAGGACGACGCCCCAGGAGACGTCGAGGCCCCAGCGGGGTGGTCTCACGCCGCGCCCTCGTCCCGGCGCAGGCGCTCGAGCATGCCCAGCAGCATCGTGCGCGCCGACTCCTCTGTCAGCACCAATCGCTCGCGGCCGCCCTGGAGCCGGTCTTCGGGCCAGAGCCGCACCCGGAAGACGCCCGAGCTGGTGGGGTAGAAGTCCCCCACCGCCACACCGTCCAGGAACAGCGTCTGGCGCCGCTCGTACAGCGTCCGCCACTCAAGGGCCTCGCTCACTGCTGCCTCCCATTCCGCACCAGTGCCAACTTCTCGGGCAGCGTCATCCGCTTGGCCTGGAGCAGCGCACGGCGCGCCTCCGCCGGGTCGATCATCTGGAGCACGGCGCCGTCCGGCAGCACCGGCTCGGGGTCCGCCGGCTTCCCGGGCGACGGCATCTGGTATGCCATCCCGTGGGCGGTCGGCGGCGCGGTCGCGTCGCGCTGCGCCTTCTTGAGCCAGTTGTCGAGGAAGGCGGGCCACGACTTCACCTTGCGGCTGCGCTGCGCCGCGTCCTTGAACCAGGACGCGATCTTGTACGCCTCGACCGAGAGGCGCGCCGCCGGGTAGGTCGCCGCCAGCTCTGCCCAGAGATCCGGCTGGTGCTCGTAGCCCCGGGCGCCCAACGGCGCCAGCAACCGGCCGACCTTCTCTATCTCTTTAGAGATAGAGAGAGACGAGGGGGGTATGGGGGGGTGCGCGTCACCGGCCCCACCAGAGACGGCCGGCGTTACGCGAACGTTCGCGGCGTTACGCGAACGGTTACGCGCACGTAGCACGGCCATACGCAGCCGGGCCTGCTCCCGCTGCCGCACGAGCCGCTCGGCCAGCTCCTCGGCGGTGTACTCGCGGCGGGCGGGCATCAGCGCCAGCGCCCCAGGTCGTCGCGCTCCTCGGTCGGCAGATCCTGGCCGGCCGCGAGGACGACCCCGATGAGCCCGACGATGATGACGGCACCGCACACCGCCGCCGCCACCACAATCCAGAACACCACCCCGCCGACGTTCACGACGCCCCCCCCCGGCGCAGGACGTGGCGGGTGGCCGGGCCCAGCTCGATCACGCCCGCGCCGGCGCCGTCCCGATCCCACTCGTCCTCGCCCAGGGCCACGGCCATTCGGTAGGCGACGTAGCTCCAGTCGACCGGGAGGTGGGCGCTGTGCGTGCGCAGGCCGATCTCGAAGTGGACGAGGGCGTCGGCGATGCGCTGGGCGTTGGTCGGCGGCACCGGCCGGGCGGGCCGGGGGGGCATCAGCACGCCTCCTGGAGCGACTCCCCGCCGTCCGGGCCGTCCGGCCCCCGGTCGCGCCACGCCAGCACGGCGTCCCGCAGGTAGGGCTCGAACTCGTCCGGCCACTCCCGCATCACCCGCTGGATCAGGGCGATGGACAGTTCCTTCTGCCCCTGCCGCAGCAGGTACCACAGGCTGCGGTCGATCCCCAGCAGCCCCGCCCAGGCGCCGTGCCCGAGCCCGAGCGCCTGCCGCTTCACCTCCATGTGCTGCACGAACCCCACGGGCGTAGCTGGCTGCGTCGTCATCCTCGGCGCCCCTCCTGGCCGTGGGGGGCCGGCCACGGCCCCCGCTGCTGCGCGTCCCTCGGTGGTCGGGGCGGTGCGCTCCCGGCACCGCCGTCGTGGCGGGGACTCTAGTGCCGCCGTTTACCAGTCGTCAACACTTTTAGCGCCCCATGAAGTAGTTGATGTTAAACCGTCACCATCGGCAGCAGCCCCGCTACTGACGTGAGGGCGGCGTGAGGAGTGGGCCTCGGCCCCGCAGACCCTTGACGTTTGGTGACTCCCGGACAACACTAGGGGCGGGGGAGAGGAGACCGCCATCGACGGGGAGGAGCGACAGGCCCGGTTGGCCGCACAGGCCCGGCGGAGCCGGGCGTTGGCCGAGCGGCTGCGCGTGCTGCGGGCGCACCGCGACATCAACCAGGAGCAGCTGAGCCAGGCCGCCGGCGTGCCCCGGCAGATCATCTCCGGCCTGGAGAAGGCCAGCCGGCCCCGCCCGGAGGACGAGACCATCGAGCGCCTGGCCCGGGCCCTGGGCGTCACCCCCCGCCAGCTGCGGGGCTGCGCGCCGATCCCCGAGCTGTCCGCCGCCGACGCGGAACTGGCGGCCGAGGCGCTCGCGGGGGAGGCGGCCGAGGCCGAGCTGGAGAGCACCGCCGCGGAGGCCGTGGCGCAGTACGCCCCGACGACGCCCGGGGCGGCGGTCGGACCGACCTCCCTGCTCACGCTGCCCCCGGGCGCGACGGTGCTGCAGAAGTACCGCCCGGACGGCTCGGTGGTGCTCTACGTCCGCATCCCCACGGCGCCCGGCCCGCAGCCCCCGCCGCCCGACTGAGTCCTCCCCACCGGGCCGGTCGGCCTGCTACGATGGTGACGAAATGCCATCATCCGTGCGCTGTGGCGCAAAAAACGTTGACACGGGCGCATCGTCTGCGCAGACTCCCGGGCATGACGCCGGACGACCGCTTGCGCGCCATCCTGGCCGAGTTGTACGCGCCGCTGCTCGACGTCGCCAAGGAGGTTGCGGATGAGCGGCCGGGGCTCGAGCCCGCCGCGGCGTACCAGGAGATCCGCCATCGGCTACGTGCGCGTCTCCAGCCCGGGCCAGGAGGAGAACTGCTCGCTGGACACCCAGGAGGCGGGGGTCCGCGCGTACTGCGACCGGGAGCACCTCCACCTGCTCGCCGTCTACGAGGAGGCCGAGACGGCCATCGAGGAGGAACTGGGCGCGCGGCCGGTCCTGACGGACGTCCGGCGCCGGCTGCGTGAGGGCGAGGCGGACACCCTGGTCGTCTTCAAGGTCGACCGGGTCTTCCGCAACCAGTACCAGCCGGCGCACCTGCTGCCCGAGCTGCGGCTGAACGGGTGCGGGCTAGAGTTCGTCAAGGAGCGGTTCGAGGACACGGCCATCGGCCGGTTCTCCCTGGGTGCGATGGCCTTCGCCGCCGAGCTGGAGGCGGAGGCGATCAAGGAGCGCACGATGCGGGGCCGGTTGGACAGCCTGACCAAGCACGGCCGGCTGCCCCCGGCACCCAGGGCGCTGTACGGCTACCGGTTCGTGTTCGGGCGCAACCACCGGGGCGACGAGATCATCGTCGGCTACGCCGAGGAGCCCGCCACGGCGCGGGTCGTGCGGCGCATCTACGCCGACTACCTCGCCGGGCAGACGCTGCGGGGCATCGCCACGGCGCTGACCCGGGAGGGCGTGACCGCCCCCAGCGGGCGCAGCAACCCCTGGTCGTACGTGACCGTGCGCGACCGGCTGGTGAACCCCCGGTATACCGGCGAGGCCACCGGGTGGCGCCACGAGCGGCGCCGCACGCCCAACGGCAAGCCGGGGTGGCGCTACCGCCCGGAGGCGGAGCAGCACCCCCTCCCGGCGGGCACGGTCCCGGCGCTCGTGTCCCGGGAGGACTGGGAGGCGGTGCAGCGGCGCCTGCCCCAGAACCGGGCGCAGGCGTCCCGCAACAACCGGGCGCCGGACGCGGCCCTCCTGCGCGGGGGGCTGGTGCGCTGCGCCTACTGCCGCCGCCAGGACGCGGCCGAGCTGGGGCGGGTGATGGTGGTGGCCAACGCCAACCGGCACCGGGGGGCGATGTACCGCTGCGTGGCCGTGCGGCCCGACGGCCGGCAGTGCACGAACAGCATCCTGGTGGACGTGCTGGACGGTCTCGTCTGGGGCCACGCGACGGCGCTGCTGGCCCGGCCGGAGCACGTCGGCGAGCACTTCGCGGCGCTGGCGGACGCCGACCCGACGGCGGGCGAGGTGGCGGGGATCGAGGCGGCGCTGCGGGAGAGCCGGCGGGAGCAGGGGAACCTGCAGGCGGCGCTGGGGCGGCTGACCCCGGAGGCCCAGGCGGGGGTCGTGGCGCTCCTGAACCGGAAGGCGGCGGAGGTGGCCTCGTTGGAGCGCAGCCGGGCGGCGATCCTGGGGCGGCGGGCGGTCTGGCACGCGGAGCGCGACCGGCTGGCGGCCGCGCAGGCGCTGGTGCGGGGGATGGCCGAGGCGCTGGGGGCGGGCGGGGAGGTGGCCCTCCTGGCGGCGGCGCTGGCGCCGGCGAAGCGCCAGGAGTTGGTGCGGGCACTGGGGGTGGCGGCGGAGGTGCGCCGGCCGGCGGAGCCGTACCCGAACGGGCTGCGGGTGGCGCTGACGCAGACGCTGTCTCCCGGTGATTGTGGTAAGAACGGTTTGTCGTTCACTACACAAGAACCAGCGACCGCCTCACCCCTCGTCCTCCGCTGGGCCGATCTGCCCCCCCTGGCCCTCCCGGCCGCCGCGTGATGGCCGGCCCCGCCGGGTACGCAGGTACCGCTCCACCGCCTCGAGCACCGTCCCGTTCACGCTGCGGTGCTCGTCCTTGGCGAGCCCCTTCAGCGCCGCCGCCAGGGGGTTGGGGAAGCGGATCGAGATGACCGTCTCGTCGTCTTTCGGCATACCGGCAGTATAGCCACAGTGCCACTATTTCAATGCAATCGTAATACCAAAATGGTATGATAGATACATGAAGAACGAGGGCGGGGTGGCGTGCCGGCTGGTGCTGCCGGACGGGCGGGTGGTGGAATGGGTCATGGACGGGCCGCTGGTGGCCATGCCCGCGAAGGCGACGAAGAAGGGGGGGCGGCGCGATGGCCGCGACTGACCTGGCGGAGCGGGTGGACCGCGAGACGGGCGAGCTGCTCGCCGAGGAGGCGTACCGGTTCCCCGAGGTGCGGATCGACAAGAAGTTCGTCACCCAGCAGTTGGGCCGGGACTTCATCCTCAGCGACGGGCTGCTGGACGGCCTGCACCAGCTCAGCGGCGGCTACTTCGACGTCGACACGAAGATCGAGCAGCTGCCCACCGGCGAGAACGGCCAGACGTGCGTCGTCTCGGCCACGGTGACCGTCTTCCACCCGGAGGAGGGGCGGGTGCTGCGCCGGGCGAGCGACATCGGGGACGCCTCCCCCGCGTCCGTCGGCCGGGGCATCCTGCCCCACCTCATCCGAATGGCAAGCACCCGAGCGGTCTCGCGTGCCTTGAGGACGCTCCTCAACGTCGGCGCCGTGGCGTTCGAGGAGCTGGGGCCCGCCGGCGCTGCGCACGAGGAGCCCGCCCAGGCGCACGAGAATGCCCGTCCTGCGAGTTTCGGCCCGCCAACCGGGCCACGCCCTGTTCCGGCGCGTCTCCCCGCGTCAGCGCCCGCGCCGAGCGCGGCCGAGGAGGACACCATCACGCTGGACGGGACGGAGTACACCCGGACGCAGGTGGA
>Ga0184624_10000087_pt1 | contig 22176 bp, 17 predicted proteins | sample PLM3_5_b1_FD_133157 | JGI IMG/M metagenome (GOLD analysis project Ga0184624, IMG submission 133157) | Groundwater sediment microbial communities from an aquifer in East River, Colorado, USA - PLM3_5_b1 | ecosystem: Environmental > Terrestrial > Soil > Riparian zone | place: USA: East River...
GCCGCTGTTCGTCCTGATCCTCGCCGTCTTCGCCGAGCGCGAGGCTGAGCCGCGGGCGCGGCGAACCGCCTGGGTGATCGTGATCGGCATCGCGATGGTCGCGATCGTCACCACCCACCACCTCACCTCCTACGCGCTGGTGGGTGTCTTCGCGGCGCTGGCGCTGATCTACTGGGTGACGGGGGTGCGGCGGCCGAACCCATGGCCTTTCGCCGTCGCCGCCTACGTCCTTTCGCTCGGCTTGCTGCTCATCGTCGCAAGCTCGACGATCGAGTACATCGGGCCGGTCCTCGAGGATGCCATCCGCGGCACTCTCCAGACGGCCTCCGGGGAGCAGGAGGGACGGCGGCTGTTCGAGTCGAGCGACGTCACGGGAACGACCACGCCGATCCCGGCCCGCGGTGTCGCCCTGCTCGCGGTTCTCCTGCTCGGCGTCGGCCTCCTGTTCGGGCTGCGTGAGGTGTGGCGGCGGTACCGCTCGGAGCCGTTCCCGCTTCTTTTCGCCCTCGGCGGGCTCGGGTTCTTCGCGACTCTGTTGCTGCGCTTCACGCCCTCCGCCTGGGAGACCGGCAATCGTGCCGGCGCCTTCCTCTTCATCGGCCTCGGCTTCGTCGTCGCGCTCGGCGTGATCGAGCTGCTGAGACGCTGGCCGGCGCGACTGCCGGCCTGGGGGGGAGGAGCGGCCATGGCGGCGTGTCTGGGCATCGTCTTCTGCGGAGGCGTGATCTCCGGCTGGCCCTGGGACGGCCACCTAGCCAAACCGGTTCGCTCCACCGCCCAGGGCAACGAAATCGTTTCCGAAACCCTCCAGCTCTCGAACTGGGCCTCACGCCACTTGCAGGGGGATCGCATCGCCGGGCCCGAAGGCGATGTCCGCATGCTGCTCCAGTCCGGCGGGCTGGAGGCCTTCGGAGGCAAGAACCCGGACATCGTCGACATCGTCGAGAGCGTCGAACTCGAAGACTGGCAGCTGCCCCTGCTGCGGGAAAACGACTACCGCTACATCGTCGCCGACCGCCGCCTGGTCAGCTCCGACCCGCTGCGCGGCATCTACTTCACGGTGCCGGGGCAGGGGGACACCCAGCTGGTGCTGGCCGGGGTCCTGCGGAAGTACGCCGGCATTCCGGTGGGCCGCGTCTACAGCAGCGGCCGGATCGCCGTCTACGACCTCGAGGACGAACCGTGAGGGGCCATCGCGACCTCGAGCTCGTGGTCGCGGCGACGCTCGCCTGCGTCCTCGTGGCCCTGCTCTCACCGCTTGAGACGGTGGCCCTGATCGCGGCGATCCCGCTTTGCCTCTTCTTCCCCGGCTACGCGCTCGCTGCGGCGATATTCGGGCGGCGCACCCCCGACCGGCCCAGGTTGCTCCTGCTGACCCTGATGCTCAGCCTCGCGATTCTGGTGATCGGCAGCCTCGTCCTCAACTACATGCCCGGCGGGATCCGCGATGTCTCCTGGGCGCTGCTGCTGGTCCTCGTCGTCCTCGCGGCGGCACGGTGGGCGGCGCTGCATCGGGGGAGCCCGCGTTCGGGGTCGCTGCCCCGCCCGCGGCTGCCGCGTCTGGCCGCCCTCGACGCAATCCTGCTCGGAATCGGGGCGAGCGCGGCGGTGGCGGCGATCATCCTCTCGCAGGTCCCCCTGCCGGCCGGCAACGCGAACGGCTACACCTCGCTCTGGATGTTGCCGGTGCCCGGGGAGCCGGATGTGATGCGGGTCGGGGTCGTCAGCAATGAACAGGACGAGGAGTCCTACCGGCTCCTGTTCAGGGTCGATGGCCGTGAGGCGGCGGCGGCCCGCGAGCTGACCCTCGAACCGGGGGAGGAACAGGTCTTCCGTCTTCCCGTGGGGGTGCCGTCGGGGTCGAATCCGGCACGGGTCGCCGCCTCGCTCTACCACGCCGACTCCCCCCGGGAGCTCTATCGTCGCGTCACCAGCTGGGTTACGGCGGCGGATCTGACTCGATGAGCACAGCCGCGGACCTGGCCGTCGACGTCGTCGTCACCAACCACAACTACGGATGCTTCCTCGCCGAAGCTCTCGAGAGCGCCTGCGACCAAACCCACCCCCGGGTCAACGTGATCGCGGTCGACGACGGCTCCACGGATGATTCCCGGCGGGTGCTGGAGACCTTCGGGGGGCGGGTCGAGGTGGTGCTGAAGGAGCGCGGCGGCCAGGCCTCGGCGCTCAACTCCGGCCTCGAGCACTGCCGTGGCGACGTCCTCCTCCTGCTCGACGCCGACGACCGCCTGCGGCCGCAGGCGGCGGCGCGGGTCGCCGCCGCCTTCGCCGCCGACCCGGAGCTGGCCAAGGTGCAGTTCCGGATGGCGGTGGTCGACGCGGAGGGCAGGCCGACCGGCGCCACCAAGCCGAGCGGCCATCTGCGCCCGCCGGTCGGCGATCTGCGCCGCGCGGAGCTGGACTTCCCCTTCGACCTGCCCTGGCTGCCCGGCGGCGGCACCGCTTTCCGCACCGCCGCGGTCCGTCGCATCCTCCCGATCCCCGCCTCCGACTATCCGCGCTGCGGGGCCGACTGGTACCTGATGCACCTGAGCGCGCTGCTCGGCACCGCCGCCTTCCTCGACGAGGTCTGCGCCGAGTACCGCGTCCACGGCGCCAACGGGTACGAGCTCGAGAGCACCGGGCTGGACCTCGACCACGTGCGCTCGAGCATCTCCTACGCCGCCGCCACGACTCCGTCTTTGGAAGCGCTGGCGGCACAGCTCAGGCTGTCACGACCAGGGCGAATCGTCTCCCTGGCCGATCTGGCGAATCGCCTAATCTCGCTTAAGCTGGACCCGCAGCGCCACCCTCTCCCATCCGATCGGCGCGTCCGCATCCTGGTTGACGCGGTACGCGCCGTCGCTCGCCGCACCGACGTCTCCTGGCCGATGAAAACGCTCTTCCTTGTCTGGTTCACCCTGATGGCAATCGCACCGAAGCCGATTGCCCGGCGCCTGGCGGAGCTCTTCCTCTTCCCCGAGCGCCGCGGCGGCATCAACGACGTCCTCGGAAGGCTGCAGCGCCGATGAGAATCCTGCTCGCCAGCGACTACTACCCGCCCTTCATCGGCGGCGCCCATCGCCAGGCGCAGCTGCTCGCGCATGGGATGACCGAGCGCGGCCACGAGGTGGCGGTGGTCACCCAGTGGCACGGCGGGCAGCCGCAGCGGGAGCGCGAAGGCGAGGTCGACGTCTACCGGGTGCGCCAGCTGCGGACCGCGGTCCCCGCCCTGGTCCGCAGCGAGGTGCAGCGCCACCAGCCGCCGTTTCCGGATCCGGTCACGGTGCGGGGGATCAAGCGCGCGATCAAGGAGTTCCAGCCGGACCTGGTCCACGCCTACGGCTGGATCACCTTCTCGGCCGCGGTGGCGATCGGCAGGCGCAAGCTGCCGCTGCTCGTCTCCGCCCGCGACTACGGCTACTTCTGCGCCACCCGGACCCTGCTGCGCAAGGGGGTCGAACCCTGCTCTGGCCCGGCGCCGCTGAAGTGCACCGCCTGCGCCCAGGACTACTACGGGGGGCCAAAGGGATGGGTGGCGACCGCCGGGGTCTACGCGAGCCGGCCGATCCTCGCCCGCAAGATCACCGCCCTGCACAGCGTCAGCACCTACGTCCAGGACGTCACCAGCCACTACCTCTTCGGCGGCAAGGGAGTGCCCGACGGCGTCCTGCGGATGACGATCCCGAGCTTCCAGAACATCAGCCCCGCCGACATGGTCGACCGCGAGAGCCCCGAGGTAGCCGCGGTGCTGGAGAAGCTGCCGGCCGAGCCCTTCATCCTCTTCGTCGGCGCCTTCCGCAAGATCAAGGGGCTGGAGACGCTCTTCGACGCCTACGCGCGGCTTGAGTCGCCGCCGCCTTTGGTCCTGATGGGGACCTATGAGCGCGACTCCCCTGAGAACTTCCCGCCCGAGGCGGTGATCCTCACCGACGTCCCGCACGCGGCCGTGATGGCGGCCTGGGACCGGGCGCTCTTCGGAGCGATGCCGTCGCTGCTGCCCGAGCCGTTCGGGGCAACGGTGGCCGAGGCGATGAACCGCGGTCGGCCGGTGGTCGGCAGCCAGCTCGGCGGCCACGTCGACATGATCGACGACTCCGCGGGCATCCTCGTCCCGCAGGGCGACGTCGCCGCCCTGACCGAGGCGCTGCGGGTGATGATCGAGGACCCGGAGCGGCGCGAGGCCTACGCGCGCCAGGCCGCGATTCGCGCCAACGACTTCGCCGCTCCCTCGATCCTGCCCCGCTTCGAGCAGGCCTACCGCGACGTGGTCGCGGCGGGGCCGCGAACGTCCCCGGCGCCGGCTGGATGAGGGTCCTCCTCGTCGCGCCGACGGTTCCCCGGCTCGAGGGCGGGGGGGCGATCCCCGTCCTCCTCCAGGCCGAGGTCGTTGGCCTCAGTCGCGCCCACGAGCTGACCCTGGTCACCGCGGTCGGCGACGAACCCGGGGAGGAGGAGGGCCTGGCGGCGCTGCGCGAGGCCGACCTCGACCTGCACGTGGCTGACCGCCGCCGGCCGCCGCCGGGGGGCCGCAGGCGCCGCCGGCAGCTGCGGATGGCGGCAAGCTGGGCGCGCGGGCGCTGGCCCTGGCGCACGGTTTGGTACGCGGACCCCGGGATCCAGCGGCTCCTCGACCGCCTCGCCGGCGAGTGCAGCTTCGACGTGATCGCGGTCGAGGACAGCGCGATGTCCGTCTTCCGCTATCCGGCAGGGGTAGCGAAGGTCTTCACCCACCATGAGGTGCTGCAGCCGCGCCCGGTCGACTGGCACCCCGGCCCGCCCCGGCAGTGGCCCGGCTGGGCCTTCCGCGAGCTCGACTGGCCGCGCTGGCGCGAGTTCCAGCCGACGGCCTGGCGCAGCTTCGACCGCGTTCAGGTCTTCAGCCAGCGCGACGCCGACGCCGTCGCCACCCTGGCCCCCGACGTCGCCGGCCGCGTCCGCGTCAACCCCTTCGGCATCGTCCTGCCGCCGGCGGTAGATCCCGCCCGCGAGGTCGCCGGGACGATCCTCTTCGTCGGCAACTTCGCCCACCCGCCCAACCGCGACGCAGCGATCTGGCTGGCGCGGGAGATCCTGCCGGCGGTCCTCGATCGCTATCCCGAGGCCCGGCTGCGGATCGTCGGCACCGCCCCCACCGCCGAGGTGCGGGACCTGGCCGGGCCACGGGTCGAGGTCGTGGCCGACGCCCCCAGCGTCCAGCCTCACCTAGAGGCCGCGGCGGTGGTGATGGCGCCCGTGCGCACCGGAGGCGGGATGAGGATGAAGGTGCTGGAAGCGATGGCGGCCGGCAAGGCCGTCGTCACCACCCCGCGCGGCACCGAGGGCTACGCCGGCTTCGGCGAGGAGCCGCCCCTGGCGGTCGCCGAGAGCGAGGCGGAGATCGCCGCGGTAACCGCTTCGCTGCTGGAGGACGACGAACGCCGGCGACAGTTGGGCGAGCGGGCGCGCGGGTTCGCCGAGCGCCACCACAGCCCCGAAGCGTGGGCCGATCGACTGACCGCCGTCTACGAAGAGGCGCGGGCCGCGCAGGAGGACCCGATCCATGGCTGAGCCGGCGGTCAGCGTCGTCATCCCGACCCATCAGCGCCGGGATGCGCTGCGCAACGCCCTCGACTCGCTGGCGCGCCAGAGCGCCGACCCCGGGACCTACGAGGTCCTCGTCGCCGTCGACGCCTCCACCGACGGCACGTTCGAGATGCTGGAGGCGTTCGAGGCGCCCTGCGAGGTGCGCTGGGTCTCGCCCCAGGGACGGGGCCGGTCGGCGGCCTGCAACGCGGCGCTGGCGACGGCGCGGGGCGAGGTCGCGATCATTCTCGACGACGACATGAAAGCGGTGCCGGAGTTCGTCGAGCGCCACCGCTCCCACCATCCCGCCGGCTCCCGCCGCTGTGTCCTCGGCGCCGTCCCGGTCGCGCTGGAGGAGGGCAGCTCGCACGCCGCCCGCTACGTCAAGGACAAGTTCGACCGCCACCTCTCGCGCCTCTCCGACCCCGACCACCTCGCCCTGCCGCGCTCCTTCTACACCGGCAACGCCTCGCTGCGCACCGAGGTGATGCGCGAGGCTGGCGGCTTTGACGAGTCCTTCGGGATCTACGGCAACGAGGACGTCGAGCTCTCGCTGCGCCTGCGTGCGGCCGGGGTCGAGCTTGGCTATGACCCCGAGGCGCTCGCCTGCCAGGAATACGGCAAGGACCTGACGGGGCTGCAGCGCGACACGCTGGCGAAAGGGAGGACGACGGTGCTGATGGCCCGCAGCCACCCCGACGTCTTCGCCGACCTGCGGCTGGCGATGCCCTACGACAGCTCCCGTCCCTGGCTGGTCGTGCGGGCGCTGCTGCTCTGGCTGACCCGCCGGGCGCCGGGCACGACCACCGCCGTCTTCGCCCTCTGCTCGCTGCTGGAGCGGCTCGGCGGCTGGCGCTTCCCGATCTTCTACCGGCCCGTCCTCGACTACGCCTTCTGGGCAGGGGTGGATGCGGCTCTGCGCGAATCAAACGACGAGGGCGAGCTGTCGAAGCTTGCCGAAGAGCTAAAGCGTGGCCCGGCCGACCTTCTTCTACACCGATAGCCGCGTTCTCGGCGGCGCCGAGAACGCGATGTTCATGCTGCTCGAATCCCTCGACCGGGCGGCCTGGGAGCCGACGCTGCTGCTCGACGACGCGCCCGGGGTCGAGCCCCTGCTCGAGCGCGCCGCCGCGCTCGGGGTGCCGGTGCGGCTGGTCGCGCCGCTGCCGCTGGGTTTGCGCGGCGCCCGCCGGGTGCCGGCGCTTGCCCGTCTTCTGAAGCGCCACCACCCTGATGTCTTCCACGCCCACATGAGCTCACCGGTCGCCTGCAAGTGGGCGCTGGCGGCGGCGGTGCTGGCGCGGGTGCCGGCGGTGCTGGGAACGGTGCAGGTGGGGGAGTACGAGCCGCCGGACCGCTCCGCCTACTGGCAGCTGCGGGCGCTGGCGCGCGGGGTCGACCGCTACCTCGCGGTCTCCGGGGCGATCGCCGCGGAACTGGTCGAGCGGCTCGGCTGGCCGGCGGCGAAGGTCGAGGTCTCCTACAACGCCGTCGACGTCGCTCGCACCGCCGTCGCGCCGCCGCCGGGGCTGCGGGAGCAGCTTGGCGGCGGCGCCACCCGGCCGCTGGTGCTGACGCCGGCCCGGCTCGACGCCCAGAAGGGCCACGACGTCCTGCTCGAGGCGGCAACCGCGGTCCCGGACGCCCGCTTCGTCTTCGCCGGCGAAGGGCCGGAGCGGGGGAGGCTGGAGGCGCTGGCGGCGGACAAGGGACTGGCCGACCGGGTCCTCTTCCTCGGCCGCCGCGACGACGTGCCGCAGCTGCTCGCCGCCGCCGACGTCTTCGCCCTGCCGTCCCTCTACGAGGGCTCCTCGCTGGCGGTGCTGGAGGCGATGGCGGCGGGTACGCCGGTCGTCTCCTCGGCGATCGGCGGCACCGACGAGCTGATCGAGGCCGGCGAGAGCGGCCTGCTGGTGGCGCCGGGGGACAGCGGAGCTCTGGCGACGGCGCTGCGGCGCCTGTTGGACGAACCCGAGTTGGGGCAGCGCCTGGCGGCGCGGGCGCGCGAGCGGGTCGAGGAGGACCTGACGCGCGAGCGGATGGCCGCACGCGTAACCGGCGTCTACGAAGAGCTGCTCGGGACGTCTCAGGACACCCTGGAGGGGGTGCCGGAGTCGCGCCGCAACCCGGAGCTGCGGCGACGGGATTGGCGCTTCCTCGCGCCCGGCGCCGAGCTCTTCGCCCACTGGCGGCTGCCGCGGCCGGGGGGCGCGCGGCGGGCGCGGCGGCGGGCCGAAGCTGCCGGGCTCCTCGACGTCGAGGTCTACTGGGCGGGGCCGCTGCCGCACCGCCCGCCGCAGTTCTGGCTGCCGATCGACTCGCCGCAGGCAGTGCATCACCTGCTGGCCACCCGCGGCTCCGGATCGCTCGCGGGCAAGGCGCTGCGCGGGCTCTGGCGCGCTGCGCGGGCGGCGGGTCTGCTGGCGCCGCTCTACGTCGTCGGCCGTCGCCCGACGACGGCAGACGACGTTCCGCTTCCGGCCTCGGCGCCGCTGCTGCTCCTGACCACTGGCCACCGCAGCATCAACAAGGCCGTTGGGCTGGCATTCGAGCCCGGGTCGGACCGAGCCGCCCTGGCTGCGAAATTCGCCCGCGTTCCCGAGGCCGAATCCGGCCTGGAGCGCGAGACCCTGGTCCTGCGCCGGCTGAGCGAGGAGCGCCCCGGCCTCGAGGGCGTGCCTCGCCTCCACGGCGAAGGCCGTCGCGCCGGGCGCCTGGCTGTCGTCCAGGAGGCGATCGAGGGCAGGTCGCTGCTCGATCTCCTGCGGCCGGACAACTTCGAGGAGCTGGCGATGCGGGTGACGGGCGTCCTGATCGAGCTGGGATCGTCCGGGGCGGCTCCGGCGGAGGATCGGCGCTCGCGCCTCGTCGCGGAGCCGCTCGAGTGGTTCGAGCAGCATTTCGGCCCAGTTCTCGAGGACCGGACGCATTTGTCCCCGCATACCGGGGACAAATGCGTCCGGGCGCGACTGGACGGCCTCGGGGATCTGGCCCCGGCGGTCGAGCACCGTGACTGCTCGCCGTGGAACGTCCTGATCACGCCGCAGGGCGATCCGGTCCTCCTCGACTGGGAGTCGGCGGAGCCCGACGGTCTGCCGGGGCTCGACCTCGTCTACTTCCTCGCCAACTGCGCCTTCATCCTCGACGGGGCGATCGAGAGCGGCCGCACCCGCGAGTCCTATGGCCGGCTGCTCGATCCCTCGACCACGCACGGGCGCGTCGCCGGCCGGGCGATCGAGGAGTACACGGCCGCCCTCGGCATCTCCGCCGGGGACTTCCGCCGCCTCCGCCTGCTCTGCTGGATCGTCCACAGCCGCAGCGACTACCGCCACCTGCAGCTGGAGTCGCCGGGGACGCCGCCATCCGAGGCCCTCCGCAATTCCCCGTTCCTCGGCCTGGTCGAGGTCGAGCTCGGGCGGGATTAGGCCGCCGGGCAGCGAAGGGACCTGGTTCATGGCAACCGTCGAAAAGGTGAAGGCGATCCTGGAGGAGCGCCTGGCGCTGATGGCGCCGGCACGCCGGCTGCGACTCGCCCTCGCCGAGCGCGAGTTGGAGCGCCGGTTCGGGAGCGGCGCCAGCCTGCGCGTGCTCGACGCAGGCTGCGGCGACGGGCTCCTCACTCTGGCGATCGCCAAGCACCACCGCGGCTGGTCGCTGCTCGGGGTCGACCTCCGCGACGATCTGCTCCGCGGGGCACGCCAGCGGGCGGCGGCGCGCGGGCTCTCGAACGTCGAGTTCGTCCCCGGCGACCTCGAACAGCCACTGCCCGATCGCGGGGTGGACGCGGTGCTCGCGGTCGAGTGCCTGAGCGAGATCCCCGACGACCGCCGCGCCCTGGAGATGATGGCCGGGGCGTTGGAGCCAGGCGGCCTCCTCGTCGCCCAGGTCCCCGACCGAGACTGGCAGCCGGTCCTCCCCGGCAGCCCCGGCACCTGGCGCGAGCAGGTGCGCCAGGGCTATTCGGCTGCGGAGCTGGAGGCGGCGCTGCGCGGGGCGGGTCTCGAGGACGTGGCGGTGCGGCCGACCTACCGCAGTCTTGCCGCTGGCGCCCAGGAGGTCCGCGACAGAATCAAGGACAGGGGACTCGCCGTCCGCCTGCTCGCCTTTCCGTTCCTCGCCGCCGCGGTGCGGCTGGAGCGCCTCGGCATCACCTTCGGCCGGCCGAACGCCCTAATCGCGGTCGGTTCCCGCAAAGCGCTCTAGCGCCTCTTCCCAGGCCCGGGCCGGGTCGTCGGCGGCGACGACCCCGTCCAGCGTTCCCTCCTCGGTGGCGCTGAACCGGGTTGCGTAGAAGTTGTGGTAGACGAGGTCGCCGAAGACGGTGCCGACGTCTCCCGGCCCGCGCTGGCTGGTGATCTCGTAGAACTTCACCGCCGGTGCCTCGCGGGTGGAGATTTCCTCGGCGACGTCGCCAGAGGCGTCTCTGCCCTCTTCGCGGGGGCGGTAGTTGGAGCGGAAGGAGTGGCCCTGGGAGACGAACCGCGCCGTCCGCATCGCCCAGCAGCAGGGGTGGACGTACTCGCGGTTGAGGCGGGCGCCCGCCACCTCGGCGCCGCCGTTCAGCGCCCCCTCCAGCTCCTCCAGCCAGCGGCCGTGGACGGGGAAGGCGTCGACGTCCAGCGTGACCACGAACTCGGTGTCGGCGAGGAGGACGCCGAAGTCGAGGGCGAAGTCGTGGCCCATGTTCAGCGGCAGGAGGACGGTGCGGACGCTCTCGCGCCCGCGGGGCTGGTGGGCGCGGGCGTCCTGCGAGCCGTTGTCGACGACGAGGATCTTCGTCCCCGGCGGGCTGCGCCTGCTGACCAGGTCGATCAGCACCTCGAGGTGCGGCCAGGAGTTCCAGTTGACGGTGACGATCGTCGCCGCCCCCGGCTCCAGCGCGCCGACTCGGCGGCGCGCCCGTGCCCGCAGCAGCGGGATCACGACGAGCCAGCCGCACCTGCGGACCAGTTCGAGCAGGTTCCCGGCGATGAGGGAGATGCCGTCGCGCGCCTTTTCCATCCCAGGCTGGACTCTATGGTTTCCGCACCTTGACCCCGGAGATCAGCGTCATCCTCGCCACCCACAACCGGCGGCAGATGCTGAGCCGGTGCGTGGAGGCACTGTCGAGCCAGACGCAGGACCCCACCACCTTCGAGCTGGTGGTCGGCGACGACGGCTCCTCCGACGGGACCGCCGAGATGCTGCGGGGAATGCAGGTCCCCTTCGAGCTGACGGTGGTCGAGCCCGGCAAGGTCGGCCGCGCCGCCGCCCGCAACGCCGCGATCGAGGCGGCGCGCTCGCCGCTCTGCATCGTCATCGACGACGACGTCATCGCCGGCCCCGCGTTCGTCGCCGAGCACCTGGCCGGCCACCGCGAGGGGAAGGTCCTCGGGATCGGCAACCTGACCCAGGCCGCTCCGAGCGGCCGCGACTGGTACTCGGCGATGTTCACCGAGACCTGGAACGAGCACTTCGAGCGGCTGAAGGGCCGCGAGCTGGATTGGACCGCCTCATACGCCGGCAACCTCTCGGCGCCGCGCGAGGCGCTGCTCGCCGTCGGCGGCTTCCACACACGCGCGGGCGGCGACGACATCGAGATCGGCTACCTCCTGGCCCGCCATGGCTGCGCTGTGCGTTACCTACCGCGCGCGCACGCCGTGCACACCGACTGCAAGAGCTACCGCCGCCTCCTCGCCGACTCCCTCCGGCAGGGACCGACCCAGCTCGCCCTCGCCGCCGAGTACCCGGAGATGCAGTCCTTGCTCTTCGGCTGGTTCCTGTCCACCAGTCGCCGGGAAGTCACGATGCGGAGGCTGGCGCTGGCGCTGCGGCTGCCGCCGACCCTGCTGGCCCGGCTCGGCGCGCTGATGCCCGGGAAGGGGAGGAAGCGGATCTGGTTCTACTTCGTCTCCCGCTACGCCTTCTGGCTCGGCGTCCGCAGGGCGGTCGACCGCGAGCGCTGGGAGCGGATGACGCGCGGGGTGCCGGTGCTGATGTACCACGCCTTCGGCGAGCGCGACGAGGGCGACCGCTACGTCGTCCCCCGCCGCACCTTTGCCCGGCAGCTGCGGCTGCTGCGGCTGCTCGGCCACCAGCCCGTCTTCTTCGACGACCTGGCGGCGGACCTGCGGGCGGGGCGCCTGCCGCCGCGCCGCGCCGTCGCGATCACGATCGACGACGGCTACCGCGACAACCTCGAGGTGGCCCTGCCGCTGCTGCGGCGCCACGGCTTCAAGGCGACGATTTACCTCGTCACCGGCAAGCTCGGCGGCGTCAACGACTGGTCCTCCGGCGACGCCCTGGGGGAGCGGCCGTTGCTGAGCTGGGAGCAGGTGGCGGAGATGGAGGGGAAGGTGGTCCGCTTCGGCGCTCACACCCGCACCCACCCGGCGCTGCCGGCGCTGACCGGCGAGCGGATCGCCGAGGAGCTGCGGGGCTCGCGCGAGGACCTCGAAGCGCGGCTCGGCCACCCGGTCCCCGACTTCGCCTACCCCTACGGCGAGCTCGACGACGAGGTCGTCGCCGCCACCGGCGCCGCCGGCTTCACCGCGGCCTGCACCGTCGAGCCGCGGCTCGCTGCTCCCAACGAGGACCCGCTGCGGATCCCGCGGATCGAGGTCCGCGCCGAAGACTCGCTGCCGCGCTTCCTCCGTCACCTCCTCTTCGGAGAGCGCTGAGGTGGCCGCGCCGGCGCCGAGCTTCGCGGTCCTGATCCCGGCCTATGAAGCCGCATCGACGATCGGAGAGGCGATCGCCTCTGCCCGCGCCCAGACGCTGCCGCCGGCGGAGATCATCGTCTGCGACGACGGCTCCGAGGACGACCTCGAGGCGGCGCTGGAGCCCCACCGCGGGGCGATCCGCCTGATTCACGGCGAGCACCGCGGCGTCGCCGCCGCCCGCAACCTCCTGCTGGCCGCGGCCACCGCCGAGTTCGTCGTCCCCCTCGACGCCGACGATGTCTACGCGCCCGAGCGCCTGCAGCGCCTGGCGGAGCTGGCGGGCGCCCGGCCCGAGCTCGACATCCTCTCCACCGACGCCTACCTGACCAGCTCCGGCGAGACAGTCGGGCGCTTCAACGAGAACACCCCGTTTGCTTTCGAGGAACAGGCGGAAGCCATTCTCGGGCGCTGCTTCGTAATCTGTCCTGCTATGCGGAGGAGCCGGCTCCTGGAGCTGGGCGGTTACGACGAGTCACTGAGGACGGCCGAGGACTGGGACGTCTGCGTCCGGCTCATCCTCACCGGCTCCGAAGCAGGCCTTGTCGACGAGCCGCTGCTCGAGTACCGGCTCGGCAGTGAAAGCCTCACCTCGAGCCGCTCGCAGACGCTGCGCGAACGCGTCTACATGCTCGAAAAGGCGGCGGCGACGCCGGGCCTCGAACCGTCGGTTCGCACCGCCGCCGAGCGCTCGGTCTCCCACCAGCGCGGCCGCGCCCTCGAACAGGCGGCGCTCGAAGCCGTCGCCCGCGGCGACCGCAGCGCCCGCCGCAAGCTCTTCGACGTCGCCCGCTCAGGCGACGTCACCCTCCGAGCCCGTCTCGGAGCCGCCCTCGCGGGCATCGCACCTGTAAACCAGTCACGACGAATTGTCGAAGCGACCCTCTGGGGGTCATCCGGCAGACCGCGTGACTGGTCCGGTGACTGACCGGCTGCTGCGATCCGAGCGTGGGCCCGGCCTGCGTGAGGGGCTTCTCGCCTCTGTCCTGATTGCCCTGGTCGGGCTTCTGGCGTACGGCGGCTTCCTCGGCGACGGCGGCTTCTACTCCGACGACTGGGCACACGTCGCCGATTACGAGTTCGCCGAATCGCCGCGCTACGTCAACAGCTTCGAGCAGCAGCGGGAATTCCTCGGCGGCCGGCCGCTCAGCGCGGCGCTGATGCCGGTCCCGCAGGCGCTCTTCGGGGCGGACGCGCAGTCGCATCTGATCCTGGCGCTGGTGATCGGCGTGCTGATCTCGATCGCCTTCTTCGTCCTCCTGCGGACGCTGGGGATGGCGCCGCTGCACGCCGGCGCGATCGCGGTGCTGACGCTGCTCTTTCCCTGGGCCGATTCCTCGCGGCTGTGGGCGACCGGCAGCATCAACAGCGTCTCGGTCGGGGTCTTCTTCCTCGCCCTGACCGTGGCGATCCGCGGGTTCGACCACAGGGGCCGGCGGGGGACGTGGATGCACGCGCTGGCGGCGTTCCTCTACCTGGTCAGCGTCCTCACCTACGAGGTCACCGCCGCGGTCGCGCTCCTCGCCGGTCTCCTCTACTTCGGGCGGACCGAGCGGCGGGTGGCGCTGCGGGCCTGGGCAACCGATGCCGCCGTCGTCTTCGCCGCCCTCCTCTACTCGCTGATCGCCACCACCTCCTCGCGGACGGTGGCGTCGGTCCGGGACCGGCTCGAAGACCTGCCGGACTTCGTCCGCGAAGCGTTCCTCCTGCTCTCCGCGGCCTTCCAGCCCTTCGGCTCGATGGGGCGGCCGCTGCAGGGCCTGGTCCTGCTGGTCGCCGCAGCCGTCGTCGTGGCCCTCGCCCTACGCCTGCGCCGCAGCGGCGAATCGCCCCTGCGGGAGACGACGCTCGAAGGCTGGCCGCGCTGGATGCTGATCGGCTTCCTCGCCGCGGCGGCGGCCTACTTCATGTTCCTCGGCAGCCATCTCTACCCCCGCGACGGCGGCATCAACAACCGCGTCAACGTCCTCGCCGGGTTCGCGATCTGCCTGCTCGTCTACGCGACGATCGCCGCGGCCTGTCAGCTGCTGCTGCGCCCACCGCGGACGGCCGGGATCGCGACGCTCGCGGTCGCGGCGGTGCTGGGGGTCGGCTACGCGATCAGCCTCGACGACGACAAGTCGCAGTGGAGCCAGGCGGCCGAGCAGCAGGAGGCGATCCTCGACGACCTCGACGCGCGCCTCCTGCCGCTGCCCGACCACAGCGTCGTCCTCGTCTTCGGGTACCCGGCCCAGGCCGCCCCCGGCATCCCCGTCTTCGACCGCTCCTGGGACATGGGCGGGGCGCTGCAGATCCGCTCGGGCGGCGCCGTCCGCGCTGCCTACCCCGTGCACGAGAGCGTCGAGGTCCTCTGCGGCAAGCAGGTGGTCGTCGACGGCGGCGAAGGCTACGGTCGCTTCCCGCTCGACTACGGCCACCTCTACTTCTACGACGCCGAGGGCGGCACCCGGAAGATCGACTCGCGCCGGAGCTGCGAGGCGACCCTCGGCCGCTTCCAGCCGGGCCCGCTCGAAATCTGAGTCCTCAGGCCGGCAGGCGCCAGGCGTGGGGGAGGACGACGTCGCCGTCGGCGCCGCTCGGGGGCACCGGGCGGCCATCGATGACGCCGGGCTGGACCTCGAAGAAGCCGGCGCCCTGGAGGCCGTCCTGGATCTGGCGGCCGGCTTTGAGGAGGACGTCGAGGCGGTAGCGCCCGGGCAGCAGCGGCAGGCTCGACAGCTGGCACTCCAGGCGCGTCCCCGGCCCCGTGGCGCGGTGGTCGATCGGCGCCGAGATCTCGCTGTCCATCGTCGTCAGCGGCTGCCCGAGGCTGTCGGCGATCGTCAGCCGGCACTCGAGCGAGGGGACCGGCTCGGTCACCTCGACCGCGATCGTCACCGCCTGCCCGGAGACGACCACGTCGGGCGGGCCGCCGGAGTCGTCGCGGATCTCGACCCGGCGCAGCATCGTGTCGCGGTAGCCGCGGCGGTCGCGGTCGGTGCGCTCGAGGAGGTCGTCGGAGGCCGCCCGCTCGAGCGAGCCGAGGTAGCGGTCGATCGTCTGCTTGACGGGCCCGTCGGCGACGGCTTCGCCGCGTTCCATCAGGATCCCGCGCTGGCAGAGGGCCTGGATGATCGCCAGGTTGTGGGAGACGAAGACGACGGTCCGGCCCTGGCTCGCGACCTCGGTCATCTTCCCCAGGGACTTGCGCTGGAAGGCGGCGTCGCCGACGGCGAGGACCTCGTCGACGAGGAGGATCTCGGGCTCGAGGTGGGCGGCGACGGCGAAGGCGAGCCGTACCGACATCCCGCTCGAGTAGCGCTTGACGGGGGTGTCGAGGAAGCGCTCGATCTCGGCGAACTCGACGATTTCGTCGAAGCGGGCGCGGATCTCCGAGCGCCGCATGCCGAGGATCGAGCCGTTCAGGTAGATGTTCTCGCGGCCGGTCAGCTCGGGGTGGAAGCCGGTCCCGACCTCGAGCAGGGAGCCGACCCGGCCGGTGACGTCGGCGTAGCCCTCGGTCGGCTCGGTGATCCGGCTCAGCAGCTTCAGCAGGGTGCTCTTGCCGGCGCCGTTGTGGCCGATCAGGCCGACCACCTCGCCGCTTTCGATCGTGATCGAGAGGTCTTTCAGCGCCCAGAGGAAGTCCGGCCCGTCGTAGTCGGATTCGTCCGGCCCCTTGCGGCGCAGGCTTTCTGAGAGCGCCTCGCGCAGGGTCCCGTAGCCGCGCTTGTGCAGGCCGAGCCGGTAGCGCTTGCCGAGCCCGTCGGTGTGGATCGCGGTGCTCATCGCTAGACGAAGTCCGCGAAGCGGCGCTCGACGCGGTCGAAGTAGGCGAGGCCGGCGACGAAGAGGACGCAGGCCGAGACGGCGGAGATTCCGATCAGGTCCCAGGGCGGGGCGCCGGAGCCGAGCGTCGCCCAGCGGAACCCTTCGACGACGCCGACCATCGGGTTGATCGCCGAGATCGTCTGCCAGGGCTCGCCGAGGAGGCTGCTCGGGTAGACGACCGGGGTCGCGAAGAGCCAGAGCTGGATCCCGAAGGGGACGATGTAGCGGACGTCGCGGAAGCGGACGTTGATCGCCGAGAGGGCGCTGGCGGTGCCGAGCGCGGCGGCGGCGGCGATCGCGACCAGGAGCGGCACGGTGAGGATCGCGATGGTGGGGACCAGGCCCCAGATGAGGACGATCGCGATCAGGATCACGAGCGAGATCAGCAGGTCGACGAAGCCGGCGACGACGATCCCGGCGGGCATGAAGATGCGGGGGAAGTAGATCTTCGAGACCAGGGCAGAGTTGGCGACGAGGCTGTCAGAGCCGAGCAGGAGCGCGTTGGCGAAGAAGGTCCAGGGGACCAGCGCCGCGAGGCTGAAGAGGGGATAGGGGAGGCCGTTGGAGGCGACCCCGGCGAGGTTGCCGAAGAAGAGCGAGAAGACGACCATGAAGCCGAGCGGCTGCAGGATCGCCCAGGCGCCCCCGAGCAGCGTCTGCCGGTAGCGGACGGTGATGTCGCGCAGGGCGATCTGCCCGGCGAGGTCGCGGTAGCGCCACAGTTCGCTCGGCGCGAGGACGCGGCTGAACCCCCTGGTCGGTTGCAGGCGGATCGTTTCCGGGGCGGGGCCGATCTTCTTCTCCGCCGGGGGTTTCGCGGTCGAGGTCTCCATCAGGTCGAGCTTACGTCTGTGTATCGACCGGCCGGCGCCGACCTCGACCCCCGCAGGGAAGCTTGCCTCAGCGCCAGAGGCGCCGGCGAAACAGAAAGCGGACGCGGCCGATCAGCATCCGCCGCCCGGCCTTCGAGTAGAGCTCGTCAAGCGGGGCTTTGCCGGCGTAGGGGTGGAGGTGCTCGACGACCGAGTCGGGGGCGTGGACGAAGGCATTTCGCTTCTTCGCGGTCTCGATGAACTCGTCGTCGACGAACTCGTGCGGGTAGCCCTCGTGCAGGACCTTGGTCGGATCGTCGATCGTCCCCCGCTGCGCGTACTCGCGGGTGAAGAGGGCGTGGGTGGCGTGGGTGCCGGCCATTACCCGTTTCGAGGAGAGGTCGTTGGTGCCGACGACGCCGACCCCGTCGGTGATCCGCTCCTTCGCCCGCTCCAGCCATTCCGGGTGGAATTTAAGGTCGTCGGCGGCCTGGAGGATCAGCGGCTCGGTCGTCTGGCGGACGCCTTCGTTGATCTTCTTCGCGTAGTTGCCCTTGACGACGATGTACTCGCCGCCCTCGGCCTTGATCGCCTCCATCTCGGCGTCGTCGCCGGGGTCGCAGATGAAGAGGACGCGGGCGCGGGGGGTCGTCTCCCGGATCGAATCCAGCAGCGGCTTGACGTTGTGGGGCCGCCGCAGGACCGGGACCAGGATCGCAACCTCGTTCGTGGTCGGGGCCGAGAAGATGCGGCATTATAGGCCGCTCCTCCGGCATGCCCTCGCCCTTCTTCACGGTCGTCGTCACGACCTACAACCGCGCCCAGATCGCCTGCCGATGCGTTGACAGCTGTCTGGACCAGGAGTTCTCCGACTTCGAGGTGGTCGTCGTCGACGATGCCTCCGAAGACGACACCGTGGCGGTCCTCGGCCGCTACGAGGACCCGCGGCTGCGGGTCCTCGCGCTGGAGCGCAACCAGGGGATCAACTCGGCCCGCCAGCGCGGGGTCGAGGCTGCGGCCGGCGAGTGGGTGCTGATGGTCGACAGCGACTGGGAGCTCGTGCCCGAGACCCTCCGGCGGCTGGCCGAGATCATCGCCGCGCTGCGGCCCGGGGTGCGGGTGGTCCGCCACCGCCTGCTCTGGGACGACGGCTCGGTGACGCCGAGCTTCGTCCCGCCCGAGCCGTTCGGCTACGAGGGCCGGATCCGCTGGATCGAGGAGGAGGGCGGGCACGACGCCGGCCGCTGCATCAAGCGCGAGGTCTTCGAGCGAACGCCGTATATCGACGGCCGCCGCGGCGCGATGGAGACGCTCTTCGAGCTCCGCCTCGCCCGCGCCGAGACCACGTTGGCGGTCCCCGAGGTGCTCGGCAAGGAGCACAGCGACGCCGCCAACAGCTGGCTGCGCAGCACCGACGCGTCCGAGCTGATCCCCCGCCTGTACGCCGAGGCGCCGGACATGCTCTGGATGGCGGAGACGACCCTGCAAGAGCACGGCGCGGCGCTGAAGCAGTGGGGGCCCAGCCACTACCGGCGGGTGCTGCGCGTCGCGGCGACGCAGTCGTTCCTGCTGGGCCGCCGGCGCCAGGGGTTCCGCTACGGGCTGCGGGCGCTGCGCTGCAGGCCGCTCGACCCGCTGGTAATCGCCACCCTTCTCCTAGGGGGCTTCGGGCGGGGCGCCGTGGCGCGAGGGACCCTCGCCTTCCGCCGCTTCGGGTCCCAGTAGCGGCCGTAGGATCGTCACCGCCAGGGCGAGCGCGATCACGGTCTGGCTGACCGTGAAGGCGATGCCGACGCCGGTGATCCCCTGGGAGGGGATGAGGATGGCGCTGAGGGCGATCGTGATCGCCGCGTGGACGGCGGAGGGGAGGGCGACGAGGACGCCGCGGTGCTCGATCCGGGCAACAGTGACGCCGAGGGCGACGATCACGTTGGGGATCCCGCCCAGCAGCAGCCAGCGCATCAGCGCCGTCCCGTCCTCCGAGTAGCCGCTGCCGAAGACCTTGAGGATCAGCGGCGCGGCGAGGATTCCGAGCGCGATCAAGGGCAGGCCGAGGCGGAAGGACTGGCCGATCGCCCGCCGCGAGAGCTGGCGCATCCGCGGCAGGTCGATCGCCGCCTCGACGGTGAGCGAGGTCATCATGTTGAGCGCGATCAGCTGCAGCGAGAGCGAGAAGAGCCAGGGGACGTAGAAGTAGGCGGCCTGGGTCGGGTTGGCGAGGTTGGCGACGAGGATCGGCAGGTAGAGCGTGCCGGCGAGGGCGAAGAGGTTGCCGCCGTAGTTGCCGGCCGCCATCGCGAAGACCTTGCGCCGCTCCAGCGAGCCCTCGGTGCGGTGGTGGGGGATGAGGCGGCGGAAGATCAGGTAGGAGACGATCACCAGGGCGGGCAGCAGCGGCAGGGTCCAGGCGACGAAGAGGCCGGAGGTCGGCAGCAGCGCCGCGCCGATTCCCAGCAGGACCAGCTTCGCCGCCGAGTAGAGCGAGTTCTCGAGCGGGATCCAGCGGGCGGCGTGGAGGCCGGTGAGAACGCTGTCCTGGAGGGTGAAGACGGTCGTCGCCGCGGTCGCCAGGGTGAAGCCGAGGAGCCAGGCGCCGCCGCCGAGGAAGGAGAGGTCCGAGGACCAGAGGTCGCTGGTCAGCGCCGCGGCGGCGCCGAAGAGGAGCGAGAGCGCGGTCGTCAGCCCGTAGCTGAAGAAGATCAGGCGGCGGGTGGCGGTGCCGGCGACCGGCAGGTAGCGGACGAGGACGGCGGAGAGCCCGAGCGAGCAGGCGCCCGAGACCAGCGTCATCGCCGAGATCACCGCGGCGTTGGTGCCGACGTCGTGGGCGTCGTAGGAGCGGGCGGCAAGCGCCCAGAAGACCATCCCGAGGACGCTGGTGATGCCGGTGCCGACGATCAGCAGGTAGCCGGTGCGGTAGAGCTGGTCGGAGAGGTGCCCGCGCAGCCAGAGCCGCCCGCGGGCGAGCGGCCCGCCGAGAGCGCTCATCGGCCGCGGCCGCCGGCCGCGGCCAGTTTCCAGAGGACCTGGTCGCGGCCCGCGTCGGACCACAGCTCCCGTGCCCCCGGTTCGCGCTGCTCGCGCCGCCAGTCTTCCGAGGAGATCACGTAGCGCGCGTCGGCCGGGACCCGTCCGCGCCCGAAGAGGCCGACCTCCGTCTCCGGTAGGTACCACTGGGTGACGTAGAGCCCGATCGTGTCGTAGGAGCGCATGTCGTACTCGACCCGGTCGATGCCGGTCTCGGCGGCGACCGTCTCCGGGCTGCTCCAGCCGTCCGGGTAGACCGCCCGCTGCGAGCTCCGCACCGGGTTCCAGGCGCCGTAGGCGGTGACGGCGAGGAAGAGGCCGATCGCGGCCGCGAAGGCGAGCGTGGGCCGCTTCGAGAGCCTGACCAGGACCGCCGCCCCGGCCGCGGCGACCAGCGCCGCGCCGAGCAGGATCGCCGGCCCGAGCGCCGAGGTGACGAAGGGGAGGGCGGCGATGTTCCAGCGGTTGGCGCCGCCGGGATCGTCGGCGCTGATCCGGATCAGGACGACCAGCGCGGTGAAGGCGCCGAAGCCGAGCGCCCAGGGCAGCGGCCGCAGCGACTGCCGCCAGCGCGGGAGGGCGAGGAGGCCGAAGGCGATCAGCGCCGGGGCGACGATCTCGGTGTAGCGGCCGTAGATCAGCATGTCCGGCCGCGTCCGTTCCGGGAAGGCCGCGGCGGAGATCGCCACCAGCAGCAGGGTGAGGAGCAGGAGGACGCCGAGGATACGCCTGCCGACGTCGGCGGGCTCGCGGCGGCGGGCGAGGAAGTCGCTCGCCGCCACCGCGACCAGGCCAAAGGTCGCGACCAGCAGGTACCAGGACTGGCCGGCCAGGTTCGCCACCGCGGTCAGCAGTCCGTGCCCGGTGGTGATTTCGTCAAGCCGGTTGGACGCTTCGGCTTCCGCTCCCGGCCCGTAGTTTTCGCGCATCAGGAAGTCGTCGAGGAAGTGGGTGCCGAGGAGCGCCAGCGCGATCACCGCGATCCCGGCCACCGCGGCTCGTCGGTCGATTCGTCGCCGCGCCCCCATCCAGACGAGGGCGACGAGCGCGATCGCGACCGCCATCCCCATCCGGTTGTGGACCGACCAGAGGGCGCCCGTGCAGGCGCCGAGGCCGAGCGCCCAGGGCAGCTCGCTGCGCCGCCCGTCCTCGGCCGCCAGCAGCCCCGCGAAGCAGAGGAGCCAGGCGCAGACGAGCGGGTAGAGCGCGTTCTCGGACATCGCCACCTGCGAGAGCACCGTCACCGCCGGGTAGGCGGCGCCGGCGAGGGCGACCCAGAGCGCGGTCCGCGCCTCCACCCCGACGAACCGGTTCAGCAGCAGGTAGAGGAGGGGGAAGACCGCCGCGGCGAGGAGGGCGTTGAGGATCAGCGTCAGCCGGTAGGCGAGCTCCGGGTCGGAGGTGAGGGCGAGCAACGGCGCGATCAGCAGCGAGTAGCCGCCGCGGTAGAAGGGCGCCAGCTGGAGCTGGGCGGCGAGATCGCCGGCGAGGACGCGGGCGTTGCCGAGGTAGCCGAGCTCGTCGGCGACCAGGACCGGCCCGGTGCGGATCAGCGAGAGGACGAGGCGGAGGGCGAAGAGCGCCGCCACTCCAGCAAGCAACCGGTTGCGGATCGAGGAGGAGGTCAAGGGCTAGAGCGAGGCGGCGGCCGGGCGCAGGCCCCGCGCCTCGAGGGCCGTCCGGTAGGCGCCTTCGAACTGCGGCACGACGTTGTCTGGACTGAACCGGCGCGCCCGTTCCCGCGCCGCGGCGCCGAGGCGGTCGCGCAGCTCACCGTCCTCGATCAGACGCTGCATCGCCGCCCCGAGGGCGTCGCGGTCCCCCGGCGGCACCAGGAAGCCCGTCTCGCCGTCGCGGACGACGTCCGGCAGGCCGCCGATGTCGGAGGCGACCGTGGCCTTGCCGTTGGCGGCCGCCTCGAGGGCGACGATCCCGAACGCCTCCGGGCAGATCGAGGGGACGACGGTGAAGAGCGCCCGTCGCACGGTCTCCATCGCCAGCGGGTGCGGCCAGGGCCCCAGCATGTGGATGCCGGGCCGCGCTGCGACCTCGTCGAGGTAGTTGCGGCCGAGGAAGACGAGCGGGGGCGGGTCGACGAGATCGCGGTAGGCCTCGGCCAGGTTCCAGGCGCCCTTGTCTTCGGTCGCGTCGCCGAGGAAGAGGATGTAGGGCTCCTGCGGTAGCTCATCGAGGCGCGGGTCGGGACCAGGGGGCGGGGGGAGCTCGCCGATGAAGTTCGGCACCACCTGGGAGCGGTCCTCGGGCCC
>Ga0184624_10000088_pt1 | contig 22001 bp, 29 predicted proteins | sample PLM3_5_b1_FD_133157 | JGI IMG/M metagenome (GOLD analysis project Ga0184624, IMG submission 133157) | Groundwater sediment microbial communities from an aquifer in East River, Colorado, USA - PLM3_5_b1 | ecosystem: Environmental > Terrestrial > Soil > Riparian zone | place: USA: East River...
CCGAGGGTGGGACACGGGCGACGTAGAGGTCCAGCGGGGCGACGGTGCTGCCGCCGTGGGCGCGGACCGTCCGGATCAGCTCCAGGTTCTCGAAGAGGACGTCGCCGTCGTAGAGGCCCATCGCCAGCACCCGCGAGCGACGCACCGCCAGCGTCCCCGGGTAGTCGCGGCCGAGGCTGCGGTTGAGCAGCGTCCGCGCCGTGTCCCAGCGCGCGTGCCAGGGCAGACGGCTGAAGTAGTTCTGCGGCCGCACCAGGTCGTGCTCGTCGAGCAGCTGCGCGGCTCGCCGCAGCGCCTCACGGTCGTAGCGGACGTCGTCGTCGGCGAGGACAACCCGCTCGCGCGAGGCCTCCCGCACCCCCGTCCGAACCCCGGATACTTTGCCCATCAGCCAGCGCTCCCCCTCGTCCGGGGGCACGTGCACCACCCCCTCGCCGAAGGCCGCCGCGTTGGCGGCGAAGACCTCGGGCGCCGAGCCGTCGACGACGATCACCTCGGCGCAGACGGGCGCGATCCCCGCCAGGTAGGACGCCAGTTCCTGCCGCTGATCGCCGTCGCGCCAGCGGATCGGGACGACGTAGGAGAGGTCGAGGCGCTCGCTCACGCGGGGACGGGGACGACGGGAGCGCGCAGCGAGGTCTCCCCCTCCTCCCAGGCGGCCATCAGGTGGCTCGCCCACCTCGCCTCGACCTGCAGCAGCGCCCGGGCGCCGAAGAGGATGTCGGCGGCGACGTCGGGCTCGTCGGCCGCGAGTCCGCCCGCCATGTCCCAGGCGGCGATGTTCTCGTGGACGGCGTCGGCCTCGACGTGCTCGTCGTAGAAGTGGGTCACCTCGGACCCGTAGCCGAGGCGGCGCAGGGCGTTGCCGTAGCGGCGGTTGGGGATCGAGGAGGTCATCTCGAAGGCGGCGAGGTGGCCGATGGCGGCGCCGCGGCGGCGGCGGTGCAGGCCGAAGCCGGTGAGCATGTTGACGCTTGCCAGGGTCACCGCCGGCAGGCGGTCGAGGTAGGCGCCGTACTCCGGATTCAGGCCGAGACCCGCCATCGTCTTCGCGAAGAGGACCGAGTGCATGCGCTCGGCGCTGCCGCCGCCGTACTCGTCGAACTGGACCTCGAGCATCGCCGCCTTCGGCCGTGGCGAGAGGCGCGGGATCGCCCACGAGTGCGGGTCGGCCTCCTTCAGCTGGTAGGCAGAGCGGTGGACGACGTGCTCGAGGACCTGCTCGCGCGTCCCCTGCGTCTCGATGTAGCGGGAGAGCGGCGGCCCAGGGTCCTCGGCGACTATTCCCTGCAGGGCGGCGCCGACCGACTCGAGCTCGGCCGCTTCTGCCGGCGGCACCAACTCCGCCACCGCTTCTTCGAACGGCCGCTCGAGGGCGCCACGGAAGGAGAGCAGCGAAGGGGACCACTCCCAGTGCTCGTCGACGCCCTGAATCGCGGTGTAGTGGAGCTCATAGGCGACGTAGAGGGCGATCTGGAGGTCCTCGTCGGCGATCGGGTCAAGGCTGTCGATCACCCCCGGCGAGGCGAGCCGTGCGTGCGCCGGCCCCTCCAGCGCCTCGAACAGCTGCTCGCTCAGGGGGCCGCGCGGGGCCGGCATCTCGATCAGTCGCCCGGCCATGGCTCCTGGCTGCTCGGCGCTTTGAACCCGACGAGCTTGTGAGTGCCGTCGCAGAACGGCCGCATCCGGCTCTTGCCGCAGCGGCAGAGGGCGATCGTGCGCCGCTCGGTCGGCATCTCGTTGCCCTCCTGGTCGGTGACGACGAAATCGCCGCGCACGAGGTACGGCCCGTCCGGGTAGGGGGTGATCGTTACCGCCGGGTCGCCAGCGGACTGGTTGGTGGCCATCCTCGTACTCCTACCCACGCCGGGCCTGGATTAAATCGGGCGGCCTGACGGGTACCGCAAGTCACATGGCAGAGCAATCGAACACGGAGCCGATCGAGCAGGACGGGACCAGCTACCACGAGTCGGTGCGGGCGGAGATATCGCGCGAGATGGTGCGGCTCTACAAAGAGCTCTTCGGGCGGGGGCCGACCAAGGCTCGGACCGAATTCGCCGGCCCGGACATCGTCATCTGCTCGCTCGAGAACACCTTCACCCCCGCCGAGCGCAGCCTCGTTGAGATGGGCGAGCAGCAGCGCCTTCGCGACACCCGGATGTACTTTCAGGTGGCGACCTCGGAGAAGTTCCGTGAAATCGTCGAGCGGCTGACTGGGCGCAAGGTTCGCGCCTTCATCAGCGGGCTCGACGCCGAGGAGGACATCAGCGCCGAGATCTTCTACCTCGAGCCCGGCTCCTAGTCGGCGCAAGATTGCAAACAGCGGCGCTCGGGTAAATCACTTCCACGGGTCGCCGCGGCGCCGCTGTCAGGCGACTCTCACTTCTCCCACGGAACGTTTCGGGTCGCTTCTCCGGCCGAGGACGGATCGCAGGGTCCACTCCACCCCACCTCGACAAGGAGAGTCACCCATGGAACGCGGACCGATTCCGCTGAACCTCCACGCCGCCCTCGAGCCGCTCGTCGCGGTGATTGTCATCGCCGCTCCCTGGATCTTCGGCTTCAGCGACACCGACAGCGCCACCGCCATCTGCATCCTGGTCGGCGTCGTCATGCTCGTCTCCGGAGCGCTGACCGATTGGCGCAAGTCGCTGGCCCGGGTGATCCCGTTGCGGATGCACCTGATAACCGACCTGCTACTGGCAGCCGTCCTCGTCCTCTCACCGCTCGTCTTCGGCTTCGCCGACGAGGGCGGCCCGACGCGGTTCATGGTGATCGCCGGCGTGCTCGAGGCGCTGACCGCTCTGATGACCCGCTGGGACCGGACCGAAGCCGAACTGCCACTCACGCGCGAGCGCCGGACCACCGCCGTTCGCTGAAAACCAGTCACGAAAGGACACCACCCACATGTTTAGACACACGAAACAACTCGCCTACAAAGTCCGGGTCGACGAGCCCAATCCCGTCTTCGCCAAGTACCTCCAGCAGGCGATTGGGGGCGTCGAGGGCGAGATCCGCGTCTGCCTCCAGTACCTCTTCCAGGGCTGGGGAAACCGCGGCCCCGACCGCTACAAAGACATGCTCCTCAACACCGGCACCGAGGAGATCGGCCACATCGAGATGCTCGCCACCGCGGTGGCGCTGAACCTCGAGGGGGCACCGGCGAAGCTGCAGGAGGAGATCGCCGACAAAAACGGCACGGTCGAGGCGATCCTCGGCGGCCAGGATCCCCGCCACGTGCTTTCCGCCGGCTTGGCGGCGATGCCCGCCGACGCCAACGGCAACCCGTTCAACGGCTCCTGGGTCGTCGCCACCGGCAACATCGGCTCCGACATGGTCGCCAACGTCCACGCCGAGGCCAGCGGCCGGCTGCTCGCCACCCGGCTCTACGAGATGACCGACGACCCGGGAATGAAGGACATGCTCTCGTTCCTGATCGCCCGCGACACCATGCACCAGAACCAGTGGATGGCGGTGCTCGAGGAGCAGAAGGACATGGGGCTGCCGGTGCCGCCGGACTTCCCCCAGGAGCAGGAAAAGCAGGAGTTCGCCTACGAGTTCTTCGTCCACTCCGACGGCGAGGTGCCGAAAGACGCGCGCTGGACGAGCGGCAGCTCGGTCGACTCCAAGGGCGAGTTCTCGGTCCGCGAGGCGGAGCCGATGGGCGACATCCCGAAACTGGCCCCGGCCGAGGCGCGGCCGGAGCTGCACAGCACCCCGATCCCGGCCGAGGGCGGAATCCTCCGCAAAGCAAAGGACGCGGTGACGCCCTAAGCCCGCTTCAGCGGCCAGATCACGACGTCCTGGCGGGGTGAGAAGTGCAGCAGCGGCTCCCCCGCCAGGTCGATCCCCAGCGGCATCGCCATCGTGTTGGTCTCGATCTCGGCCCAGGCGTCGAAAAGCGGCCAGGGCGGGTGGTGGATCTCGCCGCGGTGGACCCGCTGCTCGTCGTCGAGCGTGTAGAGGCAGTAGCGCTCGGTCAGCCAGCGCTCCAGAGAGCCGTCGCGGACCGGCAACTCCGGCCCCTCGGGGCCGTAGCGGGCGCGGAAGTAGCCCGGCGGGCCGTCGTCGGAGGTCCGCATCAGGTCGTAGGCGACGGTGCTGCCCTCGGCTGAGATCTCGATCTGCGAGCGGAAGTAGGGCAGTCGGTAGAGCCGGCGCGCCGGCTCTACGGCGGCCCAGCTGTCGGCGTCGAGGCTGAGGAAGTAGATCCCGGGCTTGCCTTCGACGCTGACATAGGTACGGACGTTCAACTCCGGGAAGCTGGAGACGAGCGGCGCCGGGACGGTGTTGCGAAGGCGCAGGCCACGCACGCAGAACGGGGTTATCCCGAGCCAGGCGGAGCCCTCGAAGGTGTCGAGCGGCAGCTGCGGGGGGACGACCCGGCGCAGGTCCTCCTCCGGCACCCGCCAGTGGGCGAAGAGGAGGTCGACCCAGGTCTGCCCCATCAGCCAGGTGGCGTCGGGAAGGGGCCAGGGCCGGTGCTCGGCCTCGTTCAGCACCGCCCGCTGGTGGAGCGCGTCGGTGACGAGCCCGGCGCCGGGGATCATTCGCCCCCCCAGGGCTCGGTCACCTGCTTGTCGGGGTCGAGCAGGACGCCGGGATCCTCTCCCTCCGGGTGGCAGTGGAAGAAGGTCCTGCGGCGCCCCGTCGACATGGCCCCTGCTTAACTGCCGTCCCCGTTCTTGCGGGCCTTCTTCGTTTCTTCCGCGGCCTCCTGGAGGAGCTCCGCTTCCCGCTCGACAGCGGCGGCGTCTTCTTTGGCCTCGATGCTCTCTTCTTTGGCCTCGAGCTTCTCCAGCTGCGCCGTTTTCTCGGCTTTGGCGTTGGCCCGTTTTACTTTCGTCGCCGTTTTCGCGGCTTTCTGCTTTTTCTCGCTCTCGGCTTTTTTGGCCTTGACCTCGCGCTCGCGGCGCCGTTTCTCGGCCTGCCGTTTCTCCTGCTCGGCTTTGCGGCGGGCCTCGGCGGCGGCTTTCTCGGCCGCTTCGCTGACTTCGGCCTGACGCTCCTCGGCCTCGCGCTCCTGGACCTCGGCCCGCTCGCGCAGCTCCGTTGCCCGCTCCCGCTCTTTCGTCGCCAGCAGCGCCGTCCGGCCCTGTTCCTTCAGCTCCGGGTCGGCGAAGATGACGCCGGTGGCGCTGCGGGCGCCCGCTTCGGCCCGGTCGAGCAGATGTTTCGCGGTCGAATCGGAGCCGCCCATCGCGCCCAGCGCGAGGTCAAACGGCGCTCGCGCCAGCTTCAGCGACGAGTTGAAGATCGTCTTCGAGATCGTCGGCATCGCCATCTCTACTTCTCCTCCTTCGGATCGATCGCGGCCGCGGCCTCTTCGGCCCGGGCGGCTTCGCGCTTCAGTTTGGTCGCCTCCTGTTTTGCCGCGCCCTTCTCCGCCGCAGCCTGCTCGCGTTTTGCCTGGGCGCGTTTTTCGCCGGCGAGGCGCTCGCGCTCGGCCGCTGCCTTATCTGCCTGGGCGCGTTTCGCCGCCTCACGCTCTTCCTCCGCGCGCTGGCGCTCGGCCCGCTCTTCGGCCTCGATCGCGGCCGCCTCGAGTTCGACCTCGTGGCGCTCGGCTTGAACCTCCGCCCGCTCGGCCTCGACCTTGGCCTCCTGCTCCTTGCGCTCGGCCTCTGCGGCCTTCGCCGCCGCCTCCGCCTGGGCGTCGGCCTGGACCTCCTGCAGCTGCCCCTCGCGGTGCAGGTCTTCGCGACCCAAAGCTGCTCCGGCTATCTGCTTGGCCTTTCCTACCGCCTTCCCCAGTGGGCCTCCGGCGACCCTCTCTTGCACACTCAAGCTGTCTCCTCTTCTCGTTCTCGTCTTTGCTCCTCTGCCCCCTCTTACCCCCGGGGTCGGGACGACGAACCGTGCGGAAGTCACATACCGGGAGACGAGGGAGGGGTCGCCGGACCCTCCCCGCTGTTGTCCGCCGACCCCTCCCTCGTCTCCCGCTCAGTAGCGAAGAACGGCGGCCACCCCTTCCGCCTCGGCGAGCGCCTCGGCCCGCTCGCCCCGGACGACGGTGACGCGAGCGCTGCTGGAGAGCGCGGCGCGGATCAGCGACTCGGCCTCCTCCCCAAGCGAGGAATCGAAGACGAGGTGGTCGACGCGGCCTTCGGCCAGCGCCTCTTTCGTCTCCTGCAGTCCGGCGGCGCCGCGGCTGCCACCCTTCGCCTCTCCCAGCGCCCGCTCGACGACGGCACGGTCGCGCTCCTCCTCGAGCCGCTCGACGGCGTCGGCGACGACCTCGGTCAGCTGCCCGCGCGGGACCGAGATCAGGTCGGTGTCGCCGCCGACCGTGAGCTTGGCGGGCGAGGAGTTGAAGCCCGACTCGAAGCTCTCGAGATCGCGGGCGGGGCCGAAGACGATCGCCTCCGCGAGGCCGTCCCCCTCGAGACGCTTGGCGACGAGGCCGCCGCACTCGGTGAGGAAGCGCTGGCGATTGTGGTCGAGCCGTTCGCCGAACTGGTCGTCTTTCTGCTCCCGCCAGTCGAGGCTGGTGATGGTCAGCTCCCAGTCCTCAAGCTCCTCCAGCGCCCCTTCGGTGCAGCGGAGCAGCCGTACCCGCTCGGCGGAGAGCACCGCAACGGCGCGGCTGGCGCCGTGGGCGCAGAGGTCGAGCAGCGGTGCCACCACGGGCTCGGCCCCGAACTCGGCACAGGCGCTGGCGGCGGGAGCGAGGCCGGTCCCGAACCAGTGCTCGGTCCCCTCCTTCTCGGAGACTTCGACGAAGCCCGCTTCGCCCCGCGGGGGCGGCCGCAGCTCGCCGTCTTCAAAGCGATCGGTCAACCGCTTCGCCGTCGCCCGCAGGGCGACGCGGCGGTCGTGCTCGGCTTCCTTGTAGTCCTCGAGGATCGCGTCGAGGGCATTGCGCAGCTCGGTCCGCCAGGCGCCGGTGCGGTCGGCGGGATCGAAGCCGAGGTAGACGGAGAGAACGCCCAGCGGCGGGCGCCATTCGCTCAGGGTGCGGGCGTCCTCCAGGGTCGGTTGCGTCATCGACTGGCCTCCTCCTTGTCGGGTTCGCTCCGGCTACCCCGTAGGCATCGTCGGAGAAACGGGTAGAGCGAGGGCATGGAGACCTATCTCGACCCACCGAAGCTGGAGACGCCGGCCCCGGGCCCGCCGCAGCCGGACCCGGAACCGCCCACCCCCTCGCCCGAGCCGGGGCCGCCGGGCCCGCCGCTGCCGGAGCCGACGCCTCCAACCCCCCAGCCGCAGCCTCCGGCGCCCCAGATCGCGGCTTAGCCGGCGGCGCCGGAGTAGCGCAGCGACCCTGGCGTGTCGAGGTCCTCGCCGGTCTCCAGCAGCGTCTTCAGGCCGGAGAGGATCATCGGCCAGCCGCCGTAGAGTTCGTTGTTGGCGCTCTCGCCGAGCTGGTCGTGGGTCACGCGCAGGCGGCAGGAGGTGCCGACCGGCTCGATCTCCCAGGTCACGCGCGAGGCGCCTTCCCGCTGCACGTCCTCGCTCCAGAGCGCGTTGAAGCTCTGGACCAGCCGCCGCGGCGGGTCGACCTCGAGGTTCTCACCGCTGGCGATGTCCACCACCCCGGGGACGGCGGACTTGTACTCCGAGCCCTCGGTCCAGTCGGAGACGGTCCCGACCCCGAAGCTGTAGCGCTTACGCATCTCCTCGCTGGTGATCGCCTCCCAGAGACGCTCCGGCGTCGTCTTGATGTAGATCTCGAACACGGTCATGCTGCCGCGCCCGCCCACCACCGTGTAGGCCTGCTCGTCGTTCATCGTTCCTTCTCCTCGTTCTCGATATCTCGTTTCAGCTCCGTCAGGGCCGAGGCCCAGGGCGCCGCGTACTTGCTGACCCAGCGGTCGTGGATAAACCGGATCGGGACGGGGTTGAGGAAGTGCAGCTTCTCGCGGCCGCGCTTCCGGGTCGTCACCAGCCCCGCCTCCTCGAGCACCTTTAGGTGCTTCATGACGCCGAAGCGGGTCATCGGCAACCGCTCCTCCAGGGCGCTCAGGGTCTGCCCGTCGAGCTCGAAGAGCTGGTCGAGCAGCTCCCGCCGGGTCGGATCAGCCAGCGCCTTGAAGACCTCGTCCATGGAGAAGGAGAATAGGTGACTAAATAGTCACATGTCAAGGCCCGGGTGACAGGTACTGCAAATACTTGGGATCTGCGCGTACCCAAGTTGACACGCCTATGTCTTCACTCTAGGTTCTTTGAACGTTTAAGAGAGCTGTCGCAGGGAGGCGCTCTCGTCCTATCTCTCGAAGGGGGAGAAATTTGATGCAAGCGATCAAACGCTTGACCATGCTCGTCTGCGCGCTGGCGCTGTTCGCCGTCCCGGCAACCGCCAACGCGACGATTACGACCAAAACGATCGACTACGGCCCGTACACGATCCCGGCCGGCAACGGCGACCCGCACGACCACGAGAACGCGGGAATGATCCAGAACATGATCGTCAACAACATCGCCAAGCCGTGCACCGGCTGCACGATCATCGGCGTCACGCCTGACCTCGTCTACACGAGCGGGGCCAAAGCGACGATCACAGAAGGGCCGATGCTCCACCACGCGATGTTCGCCGCCCAGTCCAGCGGCAAGGCCGACGTCACCTGCGCCGGCAAAGGCCCGGGCCTGCTCGGTGAACGCTTCTTCGCCTCCGGCGACGAGCGCACCCCGGTCGACCTGACCTCCCTGCCCTACGGCTACAAGGTCAACAGCACCGAGACCTGGAACATGGTCTTCGACCTGATGAACTGGGAAACGACCAGCAAAACGGTGAAGATCCGGATGACCTGGAAGTACGCGACCGGCACCGACGCGACCAGCCGCGCGCCGCTGAAACCGGTCTGGATGGACGCCAACCAGTGCTCGCTGAACTCCTACATCACCGTCCCGACCGGGCTCAGCGATACCCACTACGACTGGAAAGCGACCTTCGGCGGCAAACTGATCGCCGCCGCCGGCCACATCCACGACCACGGCGTCAACATCGAACTCACCAACGAGAGCACCGGCGGCACCGTGCTCTGCAACTCGGTGGCGACCTACGGCGCGCCGGGATACGTAACCCACCTGGACGGCCGCAAACACGTCTCCGGGATGAACGTCTGCACCGGCAACCCGATCTCGACGATCAGCAAAGGACAGACGATCCGCCTGCACGGCATCTACAACGTGCCGGAAGGACACCACCTGATCGACGACGCGATGGCGATCGCGATCATGTACATCGGCTAGCGAGCTCCGCTCGCGGCCCGGACGTGAAGAGGGCCCGTCCTCGGACGGGCCCTCTTTCTTTGTCTGACCTCGCTCGGGCTAGCGCTCGCAGCCGCGCACAGAGTCGGTGCCAGAGCCACCGCGGCAGCGGTCGAAACCGCGGCCGCCGCGGAGGCGATCGGCGCCGCCACCGCCCTTGATCACGTCGTTGCCGCCGGATCCCTTGAGGAGGTCGGGCCCGCCGCGGCCGAGCAGCCGGTCGGGGCCCGCCCCGGCGAAGACGCGGTCGCTGGCGGTACCTGCGCCGACGACGTCGGCCCCGCCGCCGGCGCAAGTCAGATCTCGGCCCGCCCTCGAGAGGATGCGGTCGGCGCCGCCGAGGGCGACGACGACGTCAGGGCCGGTGGTGCCAAGGAGGACGTCGTCGCCAGGGGTTCCGATCACCGTCGCGACGACCCCCCGGCAGGTCGGAGTGCCGAGGACGCGGGTGGACACGGTCGCTTTGTCGTTGCCCTTGACCGGGTCTTTCTGGTCGCCCTTGACGGTGGCGGTGTTGCGGACCGTGCCGGCGCTGCGGGGGATGACGACGATCGTCGCCGTCGCCTGGGCGCCGCCGTAGTTGACACCTACCGGGTTCAGGGTCCCGAAGGCGCAGGTCACTTTTCCTCCCTGCACGGCGCAGTTGCCACCGGGGCCAGCCGCCGAGACCAGGTCTACGCCGCGCGGCAGGTTGTCGGTGACGGTCACGTTCGTCGCCGGCTCCGGGCCGAGATTTTCAACCCCGATCGTGTAGGTCAGCTGCGAGCCGACACGGGCCGGGTCGGGGCTGTCGCTCTTCGTGATCTTCAGGTTCGCGGTCCCTGCGGGGGCAGCCGAGCCGGCGACATATACCCCTAGGGGGTATGCTACATTGGGCGTATGGACCACAGCTCGCAGAACCTCAACTCCCTCGCTTTCTCCGCCACCGTCCACTGCCTCACCGGCTGCGCGATCGGCGAGGTCGCCGGGCTGGCGATCGGCACCGCGCTCGGCTTCTCCAACCTCGCGACGATCGTGCTCGCGGTCGTCCTCGCCTTCTTCTTCGGCTACGGGCTGACGAGCCTGCCGCTGCTGCGATCGGGGATGGCGCTTGGCGCCGTAATTCCGATCGCCTTCGCCTCCGACACCCTCAGCATCGCGACGATGGAGATCGTCGACAACCTGATCATCCTCGCGGTTCCGGGAGCAATGGACGCCGGCCTCGACAGCCTCCTCTTCTGGGGCAGCCTCGCGAGTGCGCTCCTGATCGCCGGTGCTGTAGCGCTACCAGTGAACCGCTGGCTGATCGCCCGCGGCCGCGGCCACGCAGTCGTCCACCGCACCGGCGTCCACGGCTGATCGCCGAGACCGCAAACGAAGCCGATAATCGGCCTCTATTGCGGTTTCGCGGTGCCGGCGACGACGGTTTCGGTGCCACCGCCGATCCAGATCTCGCCGTCGCCTTCGCTGACCTGGATCCGGCCTTCGCGACCGATCGCCGTGCCCTGGTGGGCGAGGTAGGGAGCGGTGAGGCGACCGTCCGCCAGCAGCCACTGCGCGACCGAGGCGTTGAGGCTGCCAGTGACGGGGTCCTCCACCGCCATCCCGTTGACCGGCGCCCAGGCCCGCAGCTCGATCGCCGCCTCCGAGCCGGGCGGATAGAGGGCGACGGCGCCGAGGTCGAACTCGAGCGGTCCCGGCCGCAGCTCCAGCAGCCGCTCCGGGCTCTCGAGCCGGGCGGTGATCCAGCCCGGCCCGTTGTCGACCCACTCGACCGCGAGTAGCTCGTCGGGCTCGAGCTTCAGCGCGCCGGCCACCTTCGCCCGATCCCCTTCCGAAGCCGGACCCGAGCGCACCATCCGGGGCGCCGCAAAGGCGAGTCGCTCGCCGTCGCGGCGGATACGCACCAGCCCCGCGTCGCACTCCTGGACGATCTCCTCGCCTGCCTCTCCCCCGGCCTCGAGCCAGGCGTGGCAGGTCCCCAGCGTGGGATGACCGGCGAAGGGCAGCTCCAGCACCGGCGTGAAGATCCGGACCCGGTAGTCAGCCTCCGGCTTCGTCGGCGGCAGCACGAAGGTCGTCTCGGCGAGGTTGGTCCAGCGTGCGAAGCGCTGCATCTCCCCGTCCGTCATCCCCTCCGCTCCGAGGACCACCGCGACTGGGTTGCCCGAGCAGGGTTCGCCGCCGAAGACGTCGACCTGGGCAAACGTGCGGCTCACCGCGCCAGTCTCGCAGCCCGGAAGCCCTCCCCCACGCCGGCGGTTCGAGATGTTTGCCTATTTGCTCGCAGGGAACTTCCGGAGTGGGTGCAAACGCGACGGCGAGGCTCTCTGCTTCGCCGGTTAGGAGGAACTCCATGCCCGATGTGAGCGACATCACCAGCACCGCAGTTCAGCTTGCGCGCAGGAAAGCGAAGTCACCGGCCGCGCCGCTGAAAAACCCTAAGAGGATGGCGGCGGCTGGAGCGGGACTGATGGCGCTGCCATTCGCAGCGGAGGGCCTCGCCAAACTCGTCGGCGGCTCCCCCGCGGACAAAGCTGCCGACCTCGGCAAGAAGGCCAAAGGCAAGGTGGCCGAAGAGGCGAAGGAAGCCGTCGGCGACGTCGCCGATGACAAGCTCGGCTCGAAACTGGGAGGCCTCGGTGGCCTCTTCCACAAAAACGGGTCGGACGACGAAGAGGAGGCGACGGAGGCGCACGGCAGCGGCCGGCGGATGCCGATCCAGCAGTCGGTCGACGTCGCGGTGCCGATCAACGAGGCCTACGACCAGTGGACCCGCTTCGAAGACTGGCCGGAGTTCATGCACCGGGTCGACAGCGTCCAGCAGACGGACGACTCGACGGTCCACTTCTCGACCAAGGTCTGGGGCATCACCAAGGAGTTCGACGCCGAAATCGTCGAGCAGCGTCCCGACGAGCGGATCGAATGGCATACCGAAGAGGGTCTGCAGCACAGCGGCGTCGTCACCTTCCACGAGCTGGCGCCGCGGCTGACCCGGATCGAGGTGAGCCTCGACGTGAAGCCAGACTCGCTGCTGGAGAAAGCGGGGCGCGGCATGCGCTTCACCAAGCGCGCCGTCCGTGGGGACCTGCACCGCTTCAAGGCCTACGTCGAGATGGAGGAGCAGAGCGACAAGGGCTGGCGCGGGACGATCAAGGACGGTGACGTCAAGCGGAAAACCGAAAGCAAAGCCAAAAAAGCCAAAGCGAAAGCCAAAAGCTGAAGCTACTCGGCCACGTGCAGCTCCAACGCGTGGATCTGGCTCTGACCGTATGAGCCGGTCTGCACCGGCCCGGCGGCGCTGATCAGGTCGCCGGGGCCGGGCAGCGGCTGGGGGCGCAGACCCGCGCGGACGTCGATCGCCGTCAGCCCCGGCAACGTGATCCCCTGCGGGTCGCGGATCACGAAGTGGGCGTCCCCGTCCCCGTCCGGATCGACCCGCTCGACATAGACGATCCGCCCCACGGTTTCCCGGCAGGCGGGGTGTCCCGGCGGGCAGTGCGAGGGCATGACCGTGCCGGCCGCACGCTTTTCATCGAGTCCGCGAAAGCCGTCGTTATTCGACGCTTTTCGCGGACTCGGCGACACGGTGTCGGTTGAAGGCCCCTCCGACCCTGAGCCACAGCCGGACGTGAGAGTGGCGACCGCAAGCGCGGCGGCTAGTAGGGCTCGCAGCCGGTGCCGTCGGAGTCGGCGTCGAGGCCGTAGTGATCTTCCCCGATCACCGACACCGTCCCCGTGTACGCCGGGCCGTCGCCGCTGCCGCCTTCGCAGTCGTAGTCGTAGGCCAGGGGGTCGAGGCAGCCGGAGTAGTTGGGATCGCATTCGCTGGCTTCTTCTTCGGCGGCGGCTTCTTCTTCGGCGACCAGTTCAGCTTCGGCTTCTGCCGCTTCTGCTTCTGCGGCGCGTCGTTCGGCTTCTTCGGCTCGCACCTGCGCACGATGGCGGCGGGCAAGTACCTGTCGATGGTGACGCCTGGCGGCAGCCTGTGCTCGCTGCCGCGCCTCGGCACGACGCAAGGCGACTTGGTGCAGCTTCGCCTGTCGTTCGAGCGCCGGCTGGTTAGAGCTCGAATCCGACGCTGGGCCGGCTTCGCCACAGCCAATGAACAGAAGCGCCACCCCGATGAGGACCCCGACGAACTTGCGCACGTCCGCGCAACATATGTGCTGATTAGAGAACTCGCTTGTAGCGGTTCTACATGCGGTAGACCGGCGCGCTTGCCTCGGCCAGTGGGGCGTCGGCGCAGGCGTCCAGGGCGAGGGCGAGGACGCGGCGGGTGTCGCGGGGGTCGATGACGCCGTCGTCCCAGAGGCGGGCGGTCGAGTAGAAGGGCTTGCCCTGCTCTTCGTAGAGGTCGTGGAGTTGTTCGGCGGTCTCCGGCTGGCCCACCTCTTTCATCACCGCCGCTGCCATCTCGCCTCCCATCACGGAGATGCGGGCGTTGGGCCACATGAAGAGGAAGCGGGGCGAGTAGGCGCGGCCGCACATGCCGTAGTTGCCGGCACCGAAAGAGCCGCCGACGATCACGGTCAGCTTGGGGACGCGGGCGGTGGAGACGGCGGCGACGAGCTTGGCGCCGTCCTTGGCGATCCCGCCCGCCTCGTACTTGGCGCCCACCATGAAGCCGTTGACGTTCTGGACGAAGACGAGGGGGATGCGGCGCTGATCGCAGAGCTGGACGAAGTGGGCGCCCTTAAGCGCCGACTCGGAGAAGAGGATGCCGTTGTTGGCGACGATCCCGACCGGGTGCCCGTCGATGTGGGCGAAGGCGCAGACGAGGGTTTTGCCGTACTTCTCCTTGAACTCGCGCAGCTCCGAGCCGTCGACGACCCGGCGGAGGACCTCGCGGACGTCCCAGGGGGCACGGGAGCCGATCGGGACGACGTCGAGAATCTCCTCGGGGTCAGCAGCAGGCGGCCGCGGCTCGATCCGCCGCCAGGGCGCGGCGGGTGCCGGCGGCAGGGTGGCGACGATTTCGCGCAGGATCGTCAGCGCCTCGGCGTCGTCGGCGGCGAGGTGGTCGGCGACGCCGGACTTGCGGGCGTGGACGTCGCCACCGCCGAGCTCCTCCGCGGTCACCTCCTCCCCGGTCGCCGCCTTCACCAGCGGTGGGCCGCCGAGGAAGATCGTCCCCTGGTGGCGGACGATCACGGTCTCGTCGCTCATCGCCGGCACGTAGGCGCCGCCGGCCGTGCAGGAGCCCATCACCGCGGCCAGTTGCGGAATCTCCTGTGCCGACATCGTCGCCTGGTTGAAGAAGATGCGCCCGAAGTGCTCGCGGTCGGGAAAGACTTCGTCCTGCAGCGGCAGGAAGGCGCCGCCGGAATCGACCAGGTAGATGCAGGGGAGGCGGTTCTGCAGCGCCACCTCCTGGGCGCGCAGGTGCTTCTTCACCGTCACCGGGTAGTAGGTGCCGCCTTTGACGGTGGCGTCGTTGGCGACGACCACGCAGCGGCGACCGCTGACGGTGCCGACGCCGGTGACGATTCCGGCGCCGGGAGCGGCGTCGTCGTACATCCCGTGCGCCGCCAGCGGCGAGAGCTCGAGGAAGGGAGTGCCGGGATCGCAGAGCCGCTCGACCCGTTCGCGCGCGGTCAGCTTGCCGCGGCCGCGGTGGCGCTCGATCGCTTTCTCGCCGCCGCCGGCGTGGACGCGCTCGAGCTCGGCGCTGAGCTCGGCGATCAGCTCCAGGTGCTTCTCCCGCGAGCTCTCCACAGCGGTGCTCATCGCGGCGGGTTCTCCTTGAACGGGTCGCGCTCGGAGTGCCACTCGACCGGGCCGGCGACGAGGGTGTGGGAGCCGAGCGGGCGGCCGAGGACCTCCTGGGCTGCGGCCGCGGCCGCAAGGAGCTTTCCGAGGTCGACGCCGGTCTCGATCCCCATCTCGTGCAGCATCGAGACGAGGTCCTCGCTGGCGACGTTGCCGGTGGCGCCGGCCGGGACCGGGCAGCCGCCGAGCTCGCCGAAGCTCGACTCGAAGGAGTCGACCCCGACCTCGAGCGCCGCCAGCACGTTCGCCAGCGCCTGGCCGCGGGTGTCGTGGAAGTGAGCGGTCAGCTCGGCGCCGACGATCTCCTCGTGGGCGCGGCGGAAGAACTCGCCGACCTGGATCGGGTTCGCCATCCCGGTCGTGTCGCCGAAGCCGATCTCGACCGCACCGGCGACCGAGAGCCGCTTGGCGATCTCGAAGACGCGCTCGAAGGGGACGTAGCCCTCATACGGACAGCCGAAGCTGGTGCTGATGACGCCCTCGCAGCGCAGCCCCTCCTCGGTCGCCCGCGCCAGCACGTGTTCGGCCCCGGTCAGAGACTCCTCGACCGAGCGGTTGACGTTGTGACGGTTGTGGGTCTCCGAGGCGGAGAGGAAGACGTTGACCTCGTCGATCTTCTCCCGCACCTCCAGCGCCGCTTCGAGGCCGCGCATGTTCGGCACGAGAACCGAAACCGAGATCTCGTCGGGGATGTCGGCGCGTTCCAGCACCTCGCGCCCGTCGGCCAGCTGCGGGACGACGTCGGCGCGGACGAAGCTCGTCACCTCCAGCCGCCGCAGCCCGGTGCGGGCCAGCATCTCGACCAGCCGCACCTTGTCCTCGGTGGCGATCGTCTCCGGCTCGTTCTGGAAGCCGTCGCGGGGGCCGACCTCGCGGATGCGGACGGCTTTCGGGATCACGAGATCGGCCTCCGCTACGCCCCGAGGGCGCGGGCGATGACCATCTGCTGGACCTCGTCGGTGCCCTCGCCGATCGTGAGGATCTTGGCGTCGCGGTAGAAGCGGCAGACCGGGTACTCCTCGATGTAGCCGTAACCGCCGTGGATCTGGACCGCCTCCTCGCAGCAGCGAACGGCGAGGCGACCGCTCTTCAGCTTCGCCTGGGCGGCCGTGAGGCTGAAGTTTTCGCCGCGGTCCTTCATCCGCGCGGCTTTGTAGACGAGCAGCCGGGTCGCCTCGATCTCGGTCGCCATGTCGGCGAGCTTGGCCTGGATCGCCTGGAAGCGGGAGATCGGCTGGCCGAAGGCCTGGCGCTCCTTGGCGTAGGCGAGCGCCTCGTCGAGCGCGCCCTGGGCGAGGCCGACGCCCATCGCGGCGACGCCGATCCGGCCGATGTCCAGCACCTGGAGGAACTGACGGAAGCCCATCCCGCGCGGGCCGAGCAGGTTCTCCTCGGGGACGCGGCATTCGGTGAAGGTGAGCGGGCGGGTGTCGGAGGCGTTCCAGCCCATCTTCCGGTAGGGCTCGCCCTGCTCGTAGCCGGGGGTGCCGTTGGCGACGACGAGGTTGGAGATCTCCTCCTCGCCGGTGCGGGCGGTTATGCAGACGACGCCGGAGATCTCGGTGCCGGCGTTGGTGATGAACTGCTTGGCGCCGTCGATCACCCATTCGCCGCCGTCGAGCTTCGCCTTGGTGCGGACGTTGCCGGCGTCGGAGCCCGCCTCGGGCTCGGTCAGGCCGAAGGCGCCGAGGACCTCGCCGGCGCAGAGGCGCGGCATCCACTCCCGTTTCTGCTCCTCGGAGCCGAAGAGGTAGATCGGCTGCGTGCCGAGCGAGGTGTGGGCGCAGAGGGTGATCGCGACGGAGGAATCGATCCGGGTCAGCTCCTCGACCGCGAGCGCGTAGGCGAGCGAGTCGCCGCCCCCGCCACCGTACTCCTGCGGGAAGGGGATCCCCATCAGGTTGAGGTCGGCGAGCTTGGCGACGATCTCGTAGGGGAAGCGGTGCTCGCGGTCGAGCTCCTCGGCGATCGGGCGGACCTCCTGGACGGCGAAGTCGCGGACGGTGCGCTGGATCAGGCGGTGCTCGTCGCCGAGCTCGAAGTCCATGGCTAGACACAATACCGAATCAGCGTTCGGTATTCGCTACCCTCGGCCCGATGCCGGTTCCCTCTCCCCCGACCCGACCCACCCTGCGCGCCCGCTACGACGCCCGCCGCAGCGAAGTCGTCGCCACCGCCGCCGAGCTCTTCGCCGAGCGAGGCTACGACGGCACCTCGATGAGCGAGCTGACCGCAGCGACCGGCCTCGCCGCCGGCGGCCTCTACCACTACATCGAGGGCAAGGAGGACCTGCTGATCGCGATCTGCGACGAGCTGCTGGAGCCGCTGCTTACCCGGGCGCGGGAGATCGTCGCCGCCGAGGCGCCCGCGGTCGAGCAGCTGCGCGAGCTCATCACCGCCTGGGTCGCCCACGTCGTCGAGCACCGCCACCACATGCTCGTCTTCACCCAGGAGCGCCAGGCGATCGAGCGGGAGCGCCGCTGGCGCCGCGTCCGCTCCCAGCGCCAGGCCTTCGAGCGGATCCTCGACGAAGTCCTAGCCCGTGGCGAGGCCGACGGCACGATGACCTTCGCCGACCGCCGCCTCTCCCTCCTCGCCCTGCTGGGGATGGTCAACTACACGCCCCAGTGGGTGCGGCCGGGCGGACGGCTGTCCCCGGACGAGATCGCCGCGGGCTACTGCGCGATGGTGCTGAGCGGGGCTTAGCCCTGAGGCCCGGCGCCCGAGGCGACGAGCACCGCGATCACTACGGCGATCAGCAGGGTCAGCACTGCCGTTTTGAATGGCGCGGGTGGCGCGGAACGGATCATGTTTCGAAGGTAGCTCGCTAGGGCCGCGGTGCCTGTGCGTAAGTGCACAGGTTGACGTTCCTCACATTAAGCAGGTTTTTCACACCTGGATCGCGAAGCGTCGCCAGCTCGACTTGGCGCTCGGCGTCGTAGGAGGAGCTGGGAACCGGGCCGGCGGCGGGGTGGCAGCCGATCTCGGTCCAGCCCGGGGGCAGGGTTTCGATCAGCTCCGTGAGCCGCTCGGGGGTGATGCCCTCCGGGAACGGTTCCCCCTGGCCGCTCTGGCCGTAGAAGCCGCCCTCGTAGCGGACGGCGCGGTTGCGCACCGGCACCCCGAGCTCGGCCGCGAGCGCCTCGACGACCCCCTTCGCCGGCCCGGACTCGTGTACGTGCTGGTGGGAGTCGAGGTGGTCCGGGTCGCGGCCGAGCAGCGCCCGGAAGCGCTCGATCTGGGCGCGGACCTCGGCTTCGACGGCGTCGCGGTCCTCGCTGTCGCAGTGGAGGTAGGCCTGAATCCACTCGCCGTTCTCGTAGTCCCACTGGCCGAGATCGACGTGGAGGCCGACGCCGAGCTCGGGGTGGTCGCGGGCTTGCTCCGCGGCCGCCGGGGCGGCCGACTGGCGCACCATCAGGGTGGCGCTGGTGACGATCCCCTCGCGGTGCGCGGCGAAGACTCCGGCGTTGACCGCCTCGGAGAGGCCGAGGTCGTCGGCGTTGACGATGAGGAAGCGCTCTCCTTCGCTCACAGTTCCAGCTCCTCCGCCAGCGCGATCGCCTCGCCGAGCCAGTCGTGCTGCTGGCCCTCCGGCGGCTCCCACTCCGGCGGCGCCCAGCCGAGCCACTGGATCGCGACCTGGAGGCGGGCGTGGTCGAGATCGCGGGCACTGAAGGCGGGGGCACCCGGGACCCCGGCGTAGGCGGCGGCGATCGCGGCGCGGTCCTCCTCCGGCCAGCCGCTGACCAGGGCCGCAAGGTCGGTGAGGCCGGCGCCGACCGCCGCCAGCTCCCAGTCGACGGGCGCGACGCGCGCATCCGATTTTTGCCCCAGCGGGGTGTGGTCAAAGTCGGAAGCGACGAGCACGTTGGAAGCGTAGAACTCGCCGTGGAGCACGGTCCGGGGCTCGGCGAGGAGCGCCTCGACCACCTGCTCGTGGCGCGCCGCAAGCCACTCGATCGGCTTCGGGTCGGCGGCGAACTCCCGCGCCCGCTCGACCCACCGGCGGTAGAAAGCCGCGTCGTGATCGAGCAGGTGCGCCTCGCGGCGGCCGCGCTCCACCTCGGGCGCCAGCGCGACGTGGAATCGGGCCAGCCACCGTGCCGCCTCCTCCCACAGCTCCCGCTCCCCCACCTGGAACAGCTCCCGTCCCTCGACCCACTCGACGAAGAGCCAGTGCCGGTCGGCCTCCAGCACGGCGCCGAAGAACTCGGGCGGGCCGGCGGACGCCTGCGGCAGCAGGGCCCGGTAGACCTCCGGCTCGCGCTCGGGGTCATGGAGGAAGCGGGGCTTGGCGACCTGGGCGGCGGGCTCGAGCCGGTCCCAGCCGAGCTGCTTGAAGCCGACCCGGACCGGTTCCCGCCCCGCCGGCTGGAAGCGCAGCTCCTCGATCGGGAAGCTGGTCCGGTAGGGCGAGGGCCGGCGCTCGATCTCCCCCGTCAGCTCCAGCCCCACACCCGCCAGCGCCTGCTCCAGCCCGGCTCGCAGCTCGGCGTCGCTCGGCGCGGCCATGCTCAGGTCAGCTCGAGGACGGCGGCGCGGGTGGCCTCGATGACGCGCTCGACGTCATCGTCCTCGAGGTCGGCGAAGAGTGGCAGCCGCACCAGCCGCCCGGCCATCTCCTCGGTCTGGGCGAGCGAACCCTCGACGCGGCCGAAGCGCTCCCCCGCCGGCGAGCTGTGAAGGGGGACGAAGTGGAAGACGGTGGCGATCTCCTGGCTGCGCAGGCGCTCGATGAAGGCGGCGCGGACCTCCGCGCTCGGCAGAACCAGGTAGTAGACGTGGCCGTTGTGGCGGCTGCCGGCGGGCGTCGCCGGCCGCTGCGTCCTCCCCTCCGCTTCGAGCGCCTCGAAGGCCGCCTGGTAGCGCTCCCAGATCGCCCGCCGCCGCGCCGTCACCTCGTCTGCCGCCTCGAGCTGGGCGAGGAGAAAGGCGGCCGTGAGGTCGCTGGCGCCGAAGGAGGAGCCGACGTCGACCCAGGTGTAGCGGTCGACCTCGCCGCGGACGAACTGGGCGCGGTTCGTGCCCTTGTCCCAGATCACCCGCGCCCGCTCGGCCAGCGCCGGATCGTTGACCAGCAGCACCCCGCCCTCGCCGCAGGTGACGTTCTTGGTCTCATGGAAGGAGATCGCGCCGAGGTCGCCGATCGAGCCGAGCGCGCGGCCGTCCTGCTCGGCGAGGAGGCAGTGGGCGGCGTCCTCGACCAGGGCCAGACGGTGCGACGCGGCGATCTCCCCCAGCCGCCCCATCCCGCAGGCGACGCCGCCGTAGTGGACAGCGACGATCGCCTTCGTCCGCTCGCCCACAGCAGCCTGCACCCGCGCCGGGTCCACGTTCAGCGTCGCCGGGTCTATGTCGACGAAGACCGGGGTCGCCCCCTGCCGCACCACCGCCGTCGCCATCGTCGGATACCCGAACGAGGGCATGATCGCCTCGTCCCCGGGCCCCAGCTCCGCCAACATCATCGCCGCCTCCAAAGCCCCGGTGGCGGAGTGCGAGAGCAGCGCCAGCGGTGAGCCGGTCGTCTCCCGCAACCAGTCCTGGCAGCGGCGGGTGAACTCTCCCCCGCCGGCAAGGTCCCGCGCCTCGATCGCGTCCCCCACGTAGTCGAGCTCGCGGCCGGAGACGAAGGGCCTGTTGAAGGGGATGCCGCCGCTTAGGTCAGACCCGGCCACGGCAGCTTTCCGCCCTTTCGCAGGACGGTTGCCCGTAGCTCGGCAAGTGCGTTGGCGTCATCTGGAACCTGAATCAGGAAGCGCTCGGTCGGCAAGCTCACGATCACGTCGGGGCGCTCCTGATCGAGGATCTCCCTCACGAACATGCTGGTGTGCACGAACACCATTCGCTGGAAGCTCTCCTTCAGGAACGGCAACATGAAGTGCGTAAAAGACTCCCCGAACACTACGCAACTCGGGCCGGGCCGCGCCTGCTCGAAGGACAGCACCCAGCCGTGGTTGACGACCTCGTTGTCGGCGACGAGACGGCCGCGGGGATTCTTCAGCACCGGGGCGATGGTGGTCCCCACGATCGGCTCGGGCCGAACCTTGCCCCCCAGATCTCCTTTGGTCTCGCGCTCGACCCACTCCAAGTCCGCTTCGTCGAGCGTTTCCAGATCGACCCCCCGTCTGGCGATCTCCTCGCAAAGAGTCCGGTAGCCGAGGTAGGCCCCGCGATAGTTCCAGTGCGTATCGACCTTGGGATAGACGTCGAATTCGGGCTTCGCCGCCCGCAACCGCTCCAGGGGATAGACAACCGGCGCGCCGGCTTCGTCGGCCGCGTCGAGGAATTCATGGACGGGACGGCGCTCGACAGGAACGATTTTCGTCGGCAGGTACTCCCGATAGACCGACTCCTTATCCGGGGCGACGAGGCAGGACCAGACCGCACCTCGCCGTTCGCTCTCATCTTTTCGCTCCTGCAGAACCGAGCGCCATTGCGCCAGCTGCTCGGGCTCGAAACGGAGCTTGCCGGTGTGCTGAGCAAGGATGTCGTTGCGGTCCCGGCGCAGGTACAGCCAACCATCCTGCCCCACCATCACCTTTTCGTTCTCGCGATCCTCGCTGACCACGGACCATTGTGGTTCGCCGGTGGTGGTGCCGGAGCCATCGGCCTTGACCTCGCACCTGAGGGTCGCTAGCTCGGCGATGGTGCCGTCGTCGAAGGCGATAAGAGCGTGGATCCGACCGGCTCCGGATCCCTGCGGGCGCAGGATCGCCTTGAAGCCGGAGGTGGAAGCCCCCGTCGCCTCGGGAAATGCCTCGGCAATGTCGGGACGGGGCTGGTCGATCGGGATGTCGGCGATCTTCCTGTTCTCTTGGTCGCTCAGCTCGACACCGACAGGGACCGAGCCGTTGCCGAGGACCCAGCCGTGGATCGTCAGGCGCTCGTCCTCGACGATGCCGTGCATGTGACCGCGGCCGTGTTGCTCGAACTCCGGACTGCGATCGACGTCCAACTGGTCAATGGAGGCGACTGGCAAGCGCCAGAAAGTACTCCATCGGTTTTTAGAAAAGAACTTTGCTCTAAGAACTCAGGCA
>Ga0184624_10000089_pt1 | contig 21902 bp, 21 predicted proteins | sample PLM3_5_b1_FD_133157 | JGI IMG/M metagenome (GOLD analysis project Ga0184624, IMG submission 133157) | Groundwater sediment microbial communities from an aquifer in East River, Colorado, USA - PLM3_5_b1 | ecosystem: Environmental > Terrestrial > Soil > Riparian zone | place: USA: East River...
GGTGGCTGATCTGTTGGTGGTGGGTCTTGTGGATTATCATCAAAATTTAAAGTTGGATCAATTTCTCTAAGTGATACATTTTTAAAATGTGCTTTACCTCTACCACCAGCATCCCATTTAACTAAACATTTCATTTCTATATCTCTTGGCATGTTGGCTTGTTTACCATATCCTCTTGATGCTGAATCAGAAAACGACATATCAGCATCACCAATAGAATGTATATTATCACCATCTTCAAACTCTGGAATTATTGGATGTAATGACCAATCACTTGAACTTGATTTAAATCTAAATTGAATATTGCTCCATGTACCCACTTGATATGCATCACCATCACAAGTAGCAGGAACTCCCCAATTAGTGATACCTGCACCTTTATCTTCTACCCGTTTTAACATCTTCCAGTTTGTTATATCTGCTACTGGATCATCATTCCACCAGCATTCACAAATTACTGAGTCCTTACCTACCGAAATACCGTCTTTTTTGTTGTAGCGAACCCAACCATAACCCACCCATTTAGTGGTTACGTCGCCGGTTGCAAATGGACTTGTATATTTTCCATCAGGATGGTCATTATATTGAACGTGATAAGTTTCTTTTCTAAATCTAAAATTTGGTGGACTTACAGAAAAATCGCTATCAGTCATATAAGCAAATCCTTCACAGCCATGCGTTTCTCCTCCGCTGTGATGTCCAGTGGGTCCTGACAGATCCAACCCATCCCCGTCCGTCAAATATGGAAATTCCCATTCTCCAGTGCTTGAATTTATAACACTAACATCATCAAATTCTTTTCCTAAACGTACCATTCCATTAGCACTATCAGTTTTTATATTATTGTTTTGTTGCCAAAAGAAACCATTACCTGAAGTTGTTAAACCTGCTTTTAACTTCGTAGGATAAAAGAAAGGTATTCCCCATTTATCGACAGGCATTTAAGTTACATTATTAATATTAAAACTTAGGAAGTAAATTATGGAATTCACAATAGGTGATGTAGTAAAAAACCCAGAAAATGGTGAGAGATTTGTGACAATAACAATATCAAATGGTGATATTAAAAGGATAAAATCTGCGATTGAATGGTATAAAGGCGATGCAGATGATGTTAAGAATGAGGCAAAAATGGAACTATTAAGGGATAATATACATCAAACTTTTAGAGTTTTAAACCCTAGTTAGTTAAGCAATAACAAAAGTATCAAACACATCTCCACCAATTTCTCTAAACTGACAGGTTAAAGTTTGAGCATTATTAGATGCCACTATTTCCCATACACCATTATGTGTTCTATTTTGATATGCTTGGAATCCTGGCTGACTTCCTAGAGCATATAAACTACTGCCTGTATCATGTCCACCAGTTCCAGTAACTACATGAATGACACCTATTGCCGTTCTAGAATATGGACTTGTTGAATCTACTATTGTTGGATTTGTTGGACTACCAGCATTATATGATACTTGGAAGGTCCTTTGCCAGTTGTGGTTGTGACCAGTACAAACAAAATTAAATTTATTATTTTGAAGTAATGCGTGTAGTGATTCTACCTGATTAAATTCATTTGATGGATGGTCGGATGATGCTGTCCACCAAGGGTGATGATCTATGAAAACTCGCCATGTTACAGTGGAATCATTTAATACTCGAGCGCACTCTGAAGTTATAAAGTTGTGTTGATTGCTACCAGGATCTATATCTATATTGGTATCTCCTACTATGAAAAATATGTTTTCAAATTGAAATGAAAAGTATGTTAATGAATGTCCAAAGAATGTTTTATAAGGTGTTACTCCACCAGTTTCCGAATACTCATGGTTTCCATAGCCTGAATTGAAATTTGGTTTTAATGGTGCAAATCTAGTTGTCCAGCATCCCGCTGCTTCATAAGCATTATCTCCAACACCAACAACAAAATCATAGCCCTGTGTTTGAATTAAGTCTATAACATCATCTGTTTCTGGTTCACATCCCCAATCTCCAGCAATAGCGACTTTATAATCTGTATTAACTGGTGGTGGATTTCCTCCTGTGCCGCCTGAACCGCCACCACTACCAGAACCTGAACCACCAAATAGATTTTCATACACAATAGCGCCTGTTTGTGGAACAGTTCCACTTTGATGTAATTCTTCAACTTCTGTTTGAGTTAAACCTACATTCCAAACTCTAATCTCATCTAATTCACCAAACCAATACTTAGGATTATCACCACCAGGATCTTCTGCTCCAATACATAAATCATTGTTACCGGTATCCGGAGTGAATACTGTACCTAATGTCATTTTTAATTCGCCATCACAATATAGTTTCTCGTTTACATGGTCATATGTTACAACTGCATGATGCCATTGTCCATCATTCCATGTTTCACCTTCTGTAAATACTGCGTGATATGTTCCATCATTACTTAATGAATTGCATTCTAATTCATTGTTATATGGATCATTATTCAGTTTAAGATTATAATTAATGAAATGTCCTGGTGTTGCTGGGTCACTACCAATACCTTTAATTAACATCATGCCTTCCTGTGATGTATAATTATGACTTGTTCTGAACCAAACTGAACAACTGAATGTTAGTAGCCTTAATGCTGGTGCATCTGGTACTGTAATTCTTTCACTACTAAAAGTATGATAAGGATCATAATGATAGGTTCCTGGTACACCACCACCTCCACCACCTGTTCCACCACCTGAACCGGTGCCACCTTGTGGTATATTCAAATTACTTGTAAAAATTGCATTATCATCTAATCTTGCAATAGCATTAGCACTAACATGCAACCATAGCCAAATAGGTATTGATTCACCAGGATCCAAATCTCCGTTATTAAATGATGTTGATACTGTCTCCACTGAACGCCATGTGACACCAGTTGGAGCAGTGTATTTATCTGCTATTGTCTGAGGTGTTGTTAGGTTGGGATCAAATCCCCATTTTATTTCAGTATCATGTGGAAAACTTTTAGAAGATAGCCACCATTTAAAAGATGCCATCTTTTCACTACCATGAGTATTTTTTAACCATACGCAGGCATAGTAATCTTCACCAATAACTTGTTCATTTCTGGGAACATTTGTGAATAAATTGAGTGGGGTGCTTGATATAACTTCTGTTGCAGTTATTGCACCACCTAAATTATTAGTGGTTTTATAAATTTTTAAATTAGTAGAATCTACCATTAATAGATCTCACTTTTAATTGTGTTTATAATCCTGTATTTTGGTATATTATTTAGTGTTCGTAATCTATCGGATAAGACAGGTTTATCTTGTAAGTAAGTGTTTATTTGTGCCTTTGTGCCAGTTAAAGTCATATAATTTTCCCCATTATTACTTTGTCTATTTATTATGTCTAATCCTTCGATTCCCACGGGTCTTATTACGGAATCCCTTAAGACAACATTTTTAATTCTTAAGCCCATAGGTCCGTCATGTAATACCTTAATCTTGTTGGATAACAGAACATTGTCCTACTTGCTGCTGTGCTATTCTTCATTGAATGTTTAAGTAAATTGATAGGTGCTGTTGAACTGCTTACTGGTATGTTTGTTGTTTTTTGTAATACAGTACCATTATCTACAAGTAGATCAGTTTCAGGTGTACCAAGAGTAGGATAATGATTTATTCTCAAATAAACTCTACTTGTTGAAAATGCTATACCTGTGTCACTTGCACTATTAGCAGAACCGTTAGCAGTTCTTAGAAAGAAATTATTATTGGTTACTGTACATAATTCTATTTGGACTTTTCTTGTATTAGAATCAGCCGCTGTAATATCATCAGCACCAACACCACTATGAAATGCTAAACTGGTTGCAGTTCCAAATCTGAGTTTGCATTCAAATATCATATTCCTCGCAAAATCTGCTGATATATGAGGATAACTAATCTGTGCACTTGCTCCTGATGTTGCACCACTATCTAGTTTAATTGAACGTTCGCCAGTAGTTACATCTGTATCATCAGTTATTACACCTGTTGATGTTATTGTTTCAATCCATTGTGCTCTCTTTAAATCATCCGTTTTACTCATCAATAAATCTGTATAATATACATTAGGTTCCGCTGAAAATATACTACCAAAATCACCACCATCCGTACTACCTGTATGCGTATGCACTGCTGCACCAGATAAGTCAATCCATGTTGTTCCATCAGTAGAAGCAAGATAAATATGATCTAAAGTAAAACCTGAACCTGTTGAACTACATGACACAAGTCTAAACTTTGTTTTATCTAATACTGATAATTCTGCGCCTGTGCCTGTTATTACTGTAACTCGATTAACTCTACTTGTTGAGCCTGGTGTTCCTGTAGCCCACGGATCGTTGACACTCATTAAGTAAAGTTATTAAAATACAAAAAAGGGAAGTAAATTATTCAGTGAATGATGTACTTGTGAAACTAGTTGATGTGAATGCTGGAATGTCTGGTTCTGCATAAGTTGCCCAATAGTTTGTAACCATTACTGCACCAAAAGGAATGTTTGCTATTGTCCACTTGTTTGCAAAATGTTGTCCAACTTCTGTACTGGAGACAACCTTCTCTCTATAAATTAAAAAATCATACAAATCGCCATAAGTATAACCACCTGTTGAACCTGCACCTAATCTGAATAATGACAAATCATGATTTGATAAAGTTGCATGTAGTGTTGGATCACTACCAGGATCTGTTAAAGTCTTATCTACATTATTAACCCAAATATGTACTACATTGCCTGAGTTTGCATAAGTGATAAACACTTCATAAACTGTACCTGCTACTATTGTTGAAGTTGCTGTTTGATTTCTATACCATGTGCCACCTCTTTTCAAATAGAATTTTATTCTACCATCTGATGAAACTGTTGCTATTGCTGCATTGGTTGGAGTGGAATCATCTATCTTTTCAAATATAGTACGCTCTCTAGAACCTTGATTGGCTAAACTATGAATCTTAAATCTAATAAAATAACTTATACCTGTTGCAATACCTGATACCTGAATATCTGTATCATCTGGAACGTTTATGTATTCTCCATTTTCTAGAAATGACGTGGTTCTATTCATTCTTAAAGCAATGGATTTAGTTCCACCAGTATGAATACCATAATCAAATGGTGTGCCATCCACCAATAAAGGATCACCAAATAAAGTTCCATGGTTAGCAAATCCTGATATATCGTTTATAGAATTGCCTAAATTATCTCCCTTAATCCATATTCTAACCTTGTCTAAATCTGGTTCAGTTGGTGGAAAATATTGAGTTAAAAAACCAAAATACTTTGTACTATTAAGATTATGATATCTTACTACTACATCAACATCTTGTCCATCTGAATAAATATCTTCTTTGCCTTCTAGTTTTTCTGTCTCTTCTTTGTTTAGAAATACAGATAATTTTTTGGCTAATTGGTTGGTGAATTTAGTTAATGGATCGTTGGATATTTCTCGAATGTTTCGTATATTAAATGACATCTATCAAGCACTACACATGTATATTACTGTGGTAGAGCCTGGAGCATCAGCATTCTGAACATGAGGCACAGGGTCCTCAAAAATAGAATGATCTAACATTTTATCTGTATTAGCATCATCAGTATTATGCATGCCACATTCAGTAAATTCTCCATTGGCTGGTGTTGGTACTGTCTTGGAATGGTTTCCTATTGAGTAAATAGTTGAACCATCTCTAGATAAAGAGCCACCTTCTGGTGTTGCATTCACATCTATCCTATCCACTTCATTACCTAGAATTTTATCACTTGGACTGGCTTCACCAACTATACTATCCCCTATTGTTCTAAATTCAAATAGTCCACTTTCGCCACCAGTGATACATCCTGCAATCATTTCCATTCCTTCATTAACTACCCTATCAAATGTCCTACTGATTTTAATCGGTTTAATGATATTCATATTGCCATACATTCTAACTGTCTGGTCATTATACCATCTTTCAAGTAGTCTATGCCATTCCTTTACATGTAATATGTTTGTCCTGTTTAACAAACAAAGTTTTCTAATATAACCAAAGTCTGATAAGTCGAATGTATAAAGATATGATGCATCAAGATAAATGATTCTAGTTTTTGATTCTTTAAAATTCCTTAGTGTTCTCTCAAAAATAGATTGTATGTCATCCCTTGTGATACCTAATATTCTAGGTTCCATCAATTCCAATATACATGAAATATTGAATTAATAAAAAAGGGAAGTAAATTATATGCAGGAGCAACCTTGCAGCAATGTATTATATAATCCTGACAATGTTAAATCACAATGTAGGGTACCTATTTGTGGGTCTCCTTGAGTTGAACTTATAACATATCTGGCTCTTTGAACCTGTAAAGTGTCTGCTATATCACTTAATCCATCAGAGAAACCAATCCATTGATATGGCCTGAATATAAAATTATTAGGAACTGTCACTCTAAATTCACCTATCCCACGCCTACCTTTAGATGACTGACTTAAGTTTAATGATAAATATCTTATAACATCCTGTGGGTCTTCTAAGAAATCAGTTGGTAGGAATTGCTCTCTCAATCTTAATCTATGTACTGCACCTTTATTGGTTCTTGCAAATAATCGCCTAATGTTTGAATTAATTCTAAGTGCATACAATGGCCCCATATTAGTAGTGCTCCAGGTAAATGTGTCTTTTAAATCTGTATCACCGCCACCAGTTGTAGATGTTCCTGAATACAAAGTTTGATTTGTGTTTAAAACGTTATTATGTCTCCATTGAATACAATTAGCATTATCGTCTATTGGGTTGCCTGTTATACCACTTCTTTGAAATATTCTAATCCATATTTTAGATTGTGCCACATCTAGTTTTTTGGCAGATACATCAACGTCTGTTTTGATAAATTTAGCATTACTTTCTATCTGTCCTAAATCAATATGAAATTCATCTAATACATCATTACTGGGTTTGTTTGAACCATTATCCAAAACAATATCACCATTTAATCTACCCTTTGGAGATTGAGGATCTCCATTTTTAGACAGTAATAATTCAACTGATTCAATTCTTCTGGAATCATTATCAATTACAACTTGCTGTCCTATTGCTCTCATGTTTGTGTTTGTTGCACCATTATTATCATCCTGTTCAAATATCTGGACTTCATCTTGAATTGTTGTTGTTATTAATCTGGTTGCAACACCACCTTCTGTGGTGCTATTATCTTCAACACCAAAGGCAGTTTTAATATATGATGTTGTGTCTGCAGGATCATTGATTCTATCTGCTAAATCACCTGACTTTATAACAACAGGTGTATGTAATGCTGTATTATATGAAAGTGTAAATATTTCAGTTCCTGTTGAACAATCTATAAACCAGACTGCACCAGTGACAGAACATAATTCATCACATAAATCGCCAAAATAAGTAAACGCTTTATTGATTACTGTGAAAGGTGTATTCACTTCTGTACTAATTCCATCTGGTGACCATCCTGTTATATCCTCAATAGACTCATCGGCTTCTTTTAATGGTCTCCATAATCTTTTGGTTAATGCATTATCTATTATATTGTAAACTTTAGCATCTGATTCTGTCTTCTTATATGTTTCACGTCTATGAATCATTAATTGATATGCTTGTAATGCTGTACCAAATCCAGTGATATTATAAACCTGTGAGTTTGTTACCTGTCTATCTGTTTTGAATATATCAGCATATCCAATAAGGAAGTGTTCTAATGATGCCTGAGTTTTACCAAGTTCTAAAAAGACTTTAACATTGTGAATGTTGTCTTTTGGTATCTGATTATTATTATCTGTTATTTGTAGGTTAAAAGTTCCTGATTCACTTACTGCGCCCTCCATATCACAATAAGTTAAGTTTATTGGATTACTTGCTTCAAAAGCATCATAAACATAGAGTGGGTCCCCGTCTATTGTTTTAATTGTAACTCTAGGCCTAATACTTGCAGTATATGATGGATCACCAGTGCTTACCATTAAGATCCAAACTTATCCCGATTTTCGCCAACAGTGAATTTAATTCTACGTGATAGGTTTCTTTCGTTTATTATATCACTGCCTGAAATCTTCAAGTTAATAACTTGGTTTACTGTTGAACCGTCACCATTTCCACCTCTACCAAATTGTTTTTCTAATAATCCCATTGTAGGCCATGGATCATTATGTGGAACTACTGCAACCGTTTCACGTCCACTAGGATTATCACCAACCATTAATAATTGTGGTCCATGCGTTATAAATCCTTGTGCTGCTGAAACTATACCACCTTCTGCAAGACTTGTTATTGTTCCACCGCCTCCAAGTAAAGTTAAGCCACTACCTGTTTTATTGACTGTAATTGTTATGGTTTTACTCTTTAAATTATCTATAGCGGTTTGTAATGCATTAACTGCCTTTGTTGCACCACTTGCATAATTAGCAACGGTATTAAAATTAGTCTTTGAGGCTTTAGCAAGTGCTGCAATATTTTTAATTCCAAGTTTAACCATACTATCAATTGCTTTTTGTAATGTTTGAATGTTAGTAGTTGCACCATTCGCATAATTGGCAACTGAATTAAAGTTAGTCTTTGAGGCTTTTCCTAGTGCTACTAAGTTCTTAACTCCTAACTTAACCATACTGTTTATTGCTATTTGTAAAACTTGAATGAAAGTAGTTGCACCACTTGCATAGTTAGCCACTGAATTAAAATTAGTTTTCGCTGCCTTGCCGAGTGCTGTTAAGTTTTTTGTGCTAAATGATGCTATACTCTGTATGGCTTTTTGGAATGTTTGAAGGAAAACAATTGCACCTTTTGCATAGTTAGCCACTGAATTAAATGCTGTGGCTGCCGCTTTCCCTAATGCTGCCAAGTTCTTTATACCATAAGTAGTTAAACTTTGTATGGCTTTTTGTGCGGTTTGTGCTGCCGTTGTAATTGCAGTAGTATCAAGATTTCCACCTGTTGCTGTTGTTGGTGGAGTTTTGCTAGGAAGTTTTCCAGTTGTTATATATGTATTAGCCTGTGATGCTGTTAGCCCTGGTGGTATGCTTTTAATTGTCTTTTCTTCTCCTATCCCTCCTAGAATGCCAGCACCTAATGGACCAAATGCTTTATTTAATGACGCATTCAATAATTGAACTCCAGGTTTAAGTGCTGCAGGAGTAATAGTTGGAACTAACTGTGATAATTTTGAGACAAGTCCTTTGCCAAATGCATCCATATATTTATTGGCAAAATCAGTTAACGAATCATTCACTCCTGTTTGGAATGCCACTAATCCATACCCTTGTCTTTTTTCCATAAGTCTATCTCCTTGAAATGTGAATGGATTATTCATTTCTCCCAAATTCTTACGTAATGCCGCAAGTTGATTCTTAATATCTTCTGGGAGTAATCTCATTATTACATCTGCTGCAAATCCTTCAATCTGACCTGCAACTCCAGGACCACCGCCTAATTTAGATGATATAAATTGGAGATTTCCATTTCCATCTACTCCTGAAGATGGAGTCGTATTATCTGCTTTAGGTCCTTTATCTGGAATTTTAGGTGGAATAAGATTTCCAGTTACTGGATCTTTGAGCCAAGTGGGCGGATTCAATCCAAATAATGCCTTAAGATTATTAGCCAGACCAGAAATAGCACTTGCAAAACTATTCCATGTATTTACGATTGTATCACTAACAGTATTTACAAATGTAGTCCATCCTTCAGGAGCAATAAGTTCAGTAAGCCAGTCAGCAATGATGGATATAGTGCTACTGAATGCATTCCAAGTAGATGCTATTGCTTCACTAACGCTTTTTAAAAATACATCCCAACCATCAGGAGCAATAAGTTCAGTTAACCAATCTGCTATAACTGTTATAGTGCTACTAAATGCATTCCAAGTTGATACTACAGCATCATTTACTTGGTTTAGAAATACACCCCAGCCTTTAGGTGCTATTAATTCAGTCATCCAATCTGCTATTATACTCACAGCACTACTAAATGAATTCCAAACATCAACAACTGTTTGATTAACACTTTTCCAGAATGTATCCCAGCCCTTCGGAGCAATGAGTTCCGTCATCCAATCGGCTACTGTCGTTATGGCAGTACTAAATGCGTTCCAAGTTGCTACAATAGCATCATCAACACCTGCTATAAAGACAGCCCATCCTTGCGGTGCTATTAACTCAGTAAGCCAATCTGCAATAATACTTATGCTACTACTAAATGCGTTCCAAGTTGCTACTATAGCGTCGTCTATTCCTTGTACGAATATTGCCCATCCTTGAGGCGCTATTAACTCAGTTAACCAATCTGCTATCGTGCTTACAGCACTACTAAAATTATTCCATGTTTGTACTACTGCGGCTGATATTTTACTAACAAGATCACCAATTAATTTAGTTGTGTTTGGAAGTGCATCTGTAAGCGGTTTTAATGCTGCAATTGCATCATCCGCAAATTTTTGGAAAGGACTCTTAGTTACATCCACTCCATTCAAAAAGTCACGATGTACTGCTGGTGCTGCAAATGCTGCATCCCATGCATCATCTCTTGCCTTTTCTAATCCGGCTGGATCAATAGTTATACCATTAGTACCAATTACAAGATTTGGATCTAATTTCCATTGTTCTATTAATTTTTTAAGTTGGCTTTCGGTGTCGGGTCCACTAATAGTTGCTGCAAGCGCTGCTTGCATTTCCTTAGATCCTGGTGCATTAGGAAATTTCTCCTTAAGAAACTTCATATAACCTGAAGCCAATTTATTAGCATCCTTATCTGCAAACTTTGGATCTTTTGTTGCCTTATTAAATATCTCAGCAAAACTATCTTTAATAGCGGCTATACTTTGTTCTCCTTTAATTTGTACTTTAATATCCTTTGATAAACTATCAGGAAGATAATCAAGAATTTTCTTTGTTATTTTATCTTTGTCAACTTTTATATTAAGCGCTGATGTGAGATTTGGTGCTTTACTTACTTCGTCCCACATATCAATAATTTCCTGATCCGCTTTTGCTATTGCCTTTCCACTTTCATTTATTGAATCAGTAAAACCATCAACTCCTGTTATTGCTTTTGGTGCTGTTTGTGCTGATTGTGAAAACATCTTAGTTAATGCATCAATATCACCTGTAAATAATGCAGTTAAGGCTTGCCCAATTGTCCATATAGCATCTATAACTGGTTGAAATACTGGTGCTAGTTTTACCAACCAATTATAAAACTCATTTAATTTTTGTTGAATTCCACCAAAATTATTTGCAACTGCTTGTGCCGCTACTTCAATAGCAACCAATATTGCACCTATCACAGTTGCAATCTTTAATTTAGTCATTGAATTTGATAATCCTATTGTTGCAACTTTAGCGGTCACTGCTGCTCCTTCATATGTTTTTAATTGTGACGCCATTTGAACAACACTGGCACCAGTTTGAACTACACTGAGACCAAATGCAATCTGTTGTTGAGTTTGTTGTTCCTGTCTTATGTTTATTTGATCTAAAGTGTTGATATGTCTTTCTTGTAATACGTTTATTTTTGCTTCTATATCAAGGGCTTCTTGTGAACTAGCGCCATATTTTGCAACTGCTTCAGCATGTTTTCTTGTTAATACATCAAGCATTCTTCTTTGATTTGCTTCTGTGACTTCTAATTTATTTATCTGTAATTGTGTTCTTTGTAAACTTGTATAACTTGAAACTAAACCTAGTATACCTGATGCCATACTTACAATAGTACCAAGGTTTTGTTTTACAACCGAGCCAAAACTTTGCTGTGATGTGCTTGATTGTTTTGCTGCAATATCAGTGGCTTGTAATTCTGCTGCCATATCTGCATTGGCTTGAGAAAACTTTCCAGCACTAGTAGTTGTTTGATCTAATGCTTGAGGTAATTGCTGTACTCCTTGTGCTGCTTGTTGTGCACCTTGTTGTAATTGCTGGAAATTTTGGCTTACTCCTTGCAGTTTCTGAATGGCTTGGGAATCATCTACAGATATAACATAACGAATTTCTCCGCTATTACTGCCACCGCCACTACCAAAAGACAATAATTAAAAGTGTGTTTTAATAATATTAGGAACTAAAATAGTCTACTAAGTTCTTGTAGTATTATCTGTGGGAGCATTTGGATTGTTGCTTGCTCTGCTCTATCTGCAAAATCATGAGGTCCTTGTGTTCCTCCAACTCTTTTATTCTCGAATATTGCATAAGGTGCTAACACTTCAACGGTTCCTGAATCTCTTGTCGCTGTAGTAGTAATGGATGCCTTCAGTTGTCCAGTTATTACATGAACATTGGCCCTCATCTGATTAGCCATAAAATCTGTTGCTTGTTGATGTATCTGTTGTTTTGCATTTTCTAATTCATATACTGTTGCATTTATTCCATTTATCACTTGATCAAGTCCTTCAATTGTTATTGATATGAATGGCATTACTTACTATTTGCCCTCCTTGCTTCTCCTGCATTTTTTAATTCGTCTATCTGTATAACAGCGTTATAATCTTCTGGATAAAATAATCCAATCATATCCGAGTTGTCACCAGTGTAATTGAAATAGTCCCACATCCAAGGCATAATATTCTTATCGAGTAAATGGTATAATGTAACTATTCGGGCTTCCATTGGATTAAGAACTGCTTTATATCCTGCTTCAAACAAGTCATATAAAGCGCCGTTTTTCCACTCTAAATTATTTGGTCCTCTAAACTTTACGAAAGCCTTTACTAATTAGTAAGCAGGCTCCAACCACTATTTCCATCAAACCAGCATCCGTGTTTTCCCATTTCTGATCAGTTAAACCTTCAAGGCATATCTGTGCCTGTTGTTTAATTAAATCCATTCTTTTCTCTGGATCATCTACACCATCTAATTTATTTTGTAATTTATTTAATGCCACTAAATCTTTTGGTTTTAGTATTTTTCTTTTATAGGTTTCTCCCCCAACTGTATATTCTGATTGATTACACAGTGCTGTCATGTTGTCAAAAGTTTGTTGACTACTTGCTATATTCAAAAGTTCTGCTAATGATTTACCACTAGGTTGTGGAATTTGGTTATCACTCATAAAAGAATGTCAATTAAATAAAATAAAGGGAAGTAATTTTGAGTTTACTTGTTTTCCTTTTCTAGTTTTTCCAGTCTTGATTCTAGTCTTCTTATGTGTTCGTCTTTGTCTTGCTCGTCTGTAGTCAATACTTTAACTTTTGGTTGATATTCTACTGGTGGCAATAGTTTAGGTTTCCATCTTAAGGCCATTATTGCTGGTATTAGATACAGCAAATTGAATAGTATTCCTACTACTACATATACCCCTCCTATTGTATGACAGTGTTTTGTGTCTGCAAAGCATGTGAACATAAATAGGAATGCTATGAATGCTGGAATCAGGAATATATGACCGAAGGCGGCTGCTACAAATACCCATAGTATTGTGCTTATTATTCCTACTACTACTGTCGCTGTTTGATAATTTTCCATTCTATTCACCTCCTATTTAGGCTCCCTGTAATGGAATAAAGTCTAGTTTTGGAATGATGTTTTTTAAGAAATCATCCAGTTCCTTTTTTCCATCAATGCTTGAGTTCGTCCTTATTACCAAGTTTGGACTACAACCTATGAAGGTTCCGTTTAGGTCAATGTCGCAAGTATATTGTGTTCCATTTGGTGCTATCCATAAGTATTTTTGCGTAAGTTCTGGAAGTGCACCAAATGTTTTGACTGCTGTTAATGCTAACAATATTACAGTGATTAAACCAATTGTTAAAAATATTGTTGGCTTATTCATTACCTTCCAATCACCTGGAATAATGTCCAAATTGCCATTCCTGTTATTACATAGAACGACAATGATGTCGATAGTTTTTCTTTCATTTGTTTCATTACTTAATTCACCTAACTATAGTATACACTGGCGAGTATATAGGGTGTAGAGCACTAAAGTGGCTCTATTATTAAGAAGTTGCTAATGCGCCTGTCTTTGCTACAAAGTTGAAGTGATGCTTATCTGTGTCTGATGGACCTGATATGTGTGGGTTGTCATCTGCCACTACTTTGAATTCTGTAAAGTTTGCTACCATTACACCTGACTTAAATACATAAGAGGCGTTAACTCCTGCCTGTGGGAAGTCATGCATAAATGCTTCAAGTAACAAGTTCTTACCTACTGGTGTGACAAAACTGCCAGTAATTTGAATTCCTCCAGTAGTCATCTGGTCAACCAAACCACTACCATTGAAATCATCATCAATGATGTTGTTGTTCCATTGGCATCTGAATTCCTTAATTGGATAAGTTACACCGTTCATGGTGAATGGTGTATTGCCTCCATCTATGTTTGATATAGGTGGTGTTACAGTTGCTGATAATGCGGGAATGGTGGGTGAAGTGAGGCCTCCATTAGCCGTGGATACTGGGACTGTAATTTCGCCAACCATCCATTCACTTGTGGCTTCTACTAATCCCTGACTTGATACTGATAATTCTAATGTGTTCATTTTGCATCCTAAGAAGAATACATAATGAGACAATGTTCCTGCTGTTCCTGTTGCCTGTTGATATTTATATAAGAATTGAAGTGATTCTGCTTGCGTGCCTGCTGGAGTTGTATAGTTAGGCGGTTCTGAACCATATTTCAAAAACGGTAAGTCGAATGGATAACATTGTATAGTCATACCATAACTATGAAATGCTGTCTGTCTTGCATAAATTAAATGAGATCCTAAGTTTCTGGTGTCTATTTCTACATCGTTAATCTTTGGACGTAATTCCCCAACAATTCCAACTGCTGTATAAGTTGGTGATGCTGTCTTTAATGTTCTAAAAGTTACTTCGGGTGTATAAGCGAATGCTTCGGCTCTGGCACTATGTGCTAATGGCCATGTGATACTTGACATATATGCATAGAAAACCCCTACTAAAGAAAAAGGGAAGTAATTGAGTTTAGATTAATTTAATTTAATCTCTATACAAATCCAACACATTCCCCATCCATTATCTGCAAACTTATGAGGAAACCATTTCATTGTATTTCTATGATGTTTAATTTGGGGTAGTTTCTATCTTCCATTATAACGTCGTTTATTTCAAACTCTCCATTAGGTTCAACTACAACCTCAACGATTCCAATACTACCTGCATCCTGTCCTGACTTTAAAAGGAACCTATCAAATATCTTCCAACTAGGACAAACAAAACCAGCACTATGTCCATATTTAACTTGAACATATCTATGAGTATGATTCCTCACAATGATGTCTGGTTTGTCTGCTGTCAACCATAACTTTTCATTATAAAATACCATCTGTGCCATCTCTCTACCCAATGCAGTAGGCAAATAACTAAACCATTTAGAACCACCTATATGATGCATGATATGGAATACCTTGCCATTAATTCGACATAGGAATAAATCATCAACTCTTATGTGTGAGTTTCTATCACTAAAATCTGCGGTGCCATATTCTACAGTTTGAAGAGTATCAAAAGGTGAATATTCATAAACCTTAACTCCAGGCATTTCTAAAGAGTTTAGAAACATTTCTTCAAAACCTGTGTTGCCTTTTGTTGTATGATAATTGCTGCCACGATTCATTCCTATAGCATCAAACTTGTATCCTTTCAAAAGAGTTTTAGCATCTGCAAATTGGTCATTTAAATCAGTAGACCATACATCATGACCTCCACCTTTTACATCATCACCTTCAATATGTTCACCATTTATGAAAAATATATTTGCTCTTGGTTTGCTGAATTTATCCCTTGCACTATACCATAATTCTCTGATTGATTTTAGTTTCTCTGGTATCCTTTCAAACTCACCAGTGTGTAATGCAAACTTTGAACCAACATGCATATCACCAGTTATAATGATACTTTTAGAACTTGTCGACCTTCCTTGAATTTTCTTTACTTTATTAGGCAACATTAAGAATATCTCTGACTGTGTAATAAAAAGTTATTTAAATATCACGACGTGGACGGTTGGGACTACGGCCAGCCGATCTCTAACTATTCCTAGTTAACTTTTAATCCACTCTCGCACGCCGATAAAATTGTTTTAGAAAAAAATAAACTTAAGGAATTAATAAAAAATTGGGTTAGTTATGCTGCTTGGATTGCTCTTACTACTAGTAGTATTAGCCACACTGCTACGCATATTATACCAAGTACAAATAGAATTGTTCCTATTACGCTTGGAAAATATGGCAACATTGGTAATACATATCCTAATACTATTAAGATTATACCAAGAATAAGTAATCCCGTATTGCCTATGTTCATTCTACTTTGCCTCTTTTGCTTTTGCTCTATTGGCTATTGCACCAGAAACAGACACACGTATTTGGTCTACTCCTATGACTGCCAATACTAGAGATCCTATTAAGATAAATGCTTGTGTTTGATCTACTGCTTCTGTAATGCCTACTGCATTGGCTATTGCTAATGATATTCCTGCTATAACACCAGTAACCACACCGTTGGCAAATTTTCTTGCATCGAATGGGTCTCCACTTTTATTCCAACCAAGCCATGCACTGAACGCGCCTGCTCCTGCTAAAATAAAGGATGCTACAATTAAAATTGGTTCCATTGTTAATATATACCTCTTGATTATTGAAATAAGGAACTATTAAAATTTATGCCTTTGCTACCTTATCCCTGAATTCTTCTGTATCTTCTTTAAGAGTTTCTAATTTAATTGATGGTGCATCTGTTATTTGGTTGGCTTTATCTGGATTCATTTGGTACATTACTCGTGCAACTTCTCTAATGAGTTCTTTGTTGTCTAGTGTTGCGCCCATTGTTTCCTTTGATACTGCTTCTGTTTTCTTGGCCTTATCTCCTGCCATCTTTGCGAATAGTCCTGAACCTGCTGCAACTACCATTGCCATTATAGAACCTATATCAAAACCATTGTTTGCTGCTGGTGCTTGTTGTTGTACTACTGGTGCTGGTTGAATTACTGGAACACCTTGTAATTGTCCGCCACTAGTAGGAATGCCTATCTCTGGACCATATGCTTGAACATATGCTTTTTGTGGTAAGTATTGAAAGTTTGGATTGGGTGCTGTTGGTGTTGGAGTATTAACTATTGTTGGTGACACTGGTGGCGGAACTACTGTTTTTGGTACACTAACATTCTGCCCTTTTGCAAATTGAATATTAAAACCAAGTGATAGCCATCCAATTGCAACTAAAACTATTATTATTATTAAAATTACTAATATTATTGCTGCAGCGCCCATAATAAATCTCCTATAGTCTTAACCCCTATCATCAATATAATGACAAGTAATGAAACTAATATAGGATAAATCATCCTTATTCTTTTTTCTTTTCTCTAGTTGCTGCGGTTGCTTCTGAATCAGTTGGGTCTTTTGTTTCTGAATCTGTTGTATCTTCTCTAGATGCAAACACTCCTTTTTCAGGATCGTCTTTATGTTCTTCTGTTTCTTCCTCACCTATTATATAAGCAGGTATTGATTTTGCATCTGGGCCATACTGCATTGTTTGAAAGAAATCAATACTTTTTTGCATTCTAAGCCTCTCATCTTTTTCATTTAATATGTGTTCCATTAAGTCAATTTTTATTTGTGCGATTCTTGTTTCTAGTCCATCCATTCTGCCATAAGTTTGAATCTTCTGCATTTCTAAATCTTGTTTTAGAACTACGATAAGTCTATCAATATGTTCTTTCATATCCTGTTTTACGTTCAATGCCAGTGATGCTGCGTTTGAGGCTAATGCTCCCGCTGTTACTTGCTCTTCTTTGAATTTCGCTCTCGCAACTGATTCCACGTCTGCCTGTAATGATTGCCTTGTTTCCACTGTCTTATCTTTTCTCTGTGATCTATTATATAGTTGAGTTCCTATTACTCCTATGGCTGCTACTGCTGCACCAACAATTAAGAATATAATGTTATAATCCATGTATTTATCAATCGTGAAGGTATTTATTTAAAACTAAATGGGTCTTAGGCCTATTGCTGGATATGGTACAGTTACGCTTCCTGGTGCAGTTAATAGAGTTGCAGCAGCAGTATATGGGTCTGGTAACGCACCATAAGTATGTGCTATTTTATAACCTAATCCTTGATTAGTACTATATGTTGAATCCAATCCAAATGGACCTAGAGTTTGTGAGGCGCCAGTTATAATATCCATTTGAAGTGCTGTTGCTGAGGTTTCAAATGCTAACCAATAAAGTCCTGGTTGAAAGAATTGAAGTCCTGCTGTTATAGTTGTATTTTTTGTACCTGTTGTACCTGTTGAAATAGAACCAGTATCAAATATTAAAGCACCTGGATACATATTTCCATTATCATAATATATACCACATCTTGCATTGTCACCTGCATCTGCTGTTGCTACTTGGAATGTAATAGTATCGAATTTTGTAGGTTTGCCTATAAATAATGGAAATGCATATAACATATTTGCGGTTGGACTTGTACTAGATGTGTCAGCAAATATATTTTGATTCGTCATTCCTGCTACATATCTTCTATCGTTAGTGGAATTTTTCTTAAAATAGAATCCCTGAGTGGTTGGAGTAGAATGATTTAATACAATCCAGTTAGTACCATCACTTTGTATCTGAACAAATTCTTCTGGCAATAATTTCCATGTTGTTGGCCCGTCTATTGTTTCAGAACCTGAACCATCTATAGTTACCATATTAGTTGATGCTATTGTATCAATACGTTTTATAGTATAAGTTGTTCCACCTATACCTACTGCAGTTGGTAGATTAAGAGTAAGGTTTCCACTGGTTGCATCTGCTCTAATAACCTTATTTGTTGCGGTTAAAGTATAAGGAGAATCACCAGTTACCTTTGTAACTACTGCTTCAATTTCTCCATTAATAGTTGGCGTTGTTAATACTGGAGTTGTTAATGTTTTGTTAGTTAAAGTCTGAATAAATGCCTCAGTTACTACAGTATCATTACCTGTTAGTAAAGGTAATGTAAGATTTCTATCGGCTGCTATTGCTGCGGCAATAAATGTATATCTGAAAGTATTTGCTGGATTCCATATCCTCACTCTATTATCTTGCCATGAGTTATCAAAATCACCGTAATTATTTACAGCACCTAGTAGAACATCACCACTACCTGCTGCTGTTGCATATTCTAAATCTGTACCTCCTGCATTAACTCTAAGAACTTGTAATGCTGTACCTTTTCCCATTCTTACGAATTTAGTACCATTGCCTTTTAGTATGTCACCGGTTGCCGTTGAGGTATCTGTTATTGTATTATTGGTTGCGTTAACTGTTTTATTGGTTAAAGTTTGAATAAAATCTGCTGTAACTACAGTATCTGTTCCAGTTAATAATGGAAAGTTTAATGTTCTATCGGCTGCTAGTGCTGCACCTGTGAATATATAAGAAAATGTATCTGCTGGATTTCTTAACTCGGCTTTACCACTTCTAAAATATAATCTGGTATTAAGTTTTACTGGACCAGTTTTATCAACATTATTTAAAAAGTCTACTAAATCATCCCAATCATTGCCACCTACATGATCCGCATCACCTGGATCTGAATTGGTGACTTTCTTCATTGGTACGTTGCCCATTTAATTATAACCTCTATTTTAAAAACTAGGGAACTATTTCCGAGTTATGATAGAATCTAATTCTTATGAAAGTCTTACTTGCCCAATTGGATTTGGCCCAGTTCTTTCTATCATAGATACGTTGATATCCTCCATACTGCATTTCTAAAATTCCAACTATGTCTTCAGGTTTATATTGACAAACTAACTTCATGACTTCCCTTTCAACATTGCCTAATTCTAAACTAATATTATCTCTCTCTAATCTTCTGGCTGAAATTATTATTTCTAAATCTGCCCATACATTCCACATACCTTTATAGGCTGTTAGTCTTGTTAGGTGTGTCTTGGTTGGAAGTACTGTTGCATCATAAGGCCTAAAGAAATTCTGTATTCCCGCCTTAATGTTTATGTAATTTGCTAATGACATTAATAGAGTCAATCTCCTACAATACTATTCCTTAGGTGGTGTACTAATAGAGTACTTTGCTTTTAACCATGCCACTATGTTTGCTAACTGCGTCTTGCCTAGAAGCAATGAAACCAGTTTTGTTAATGAATCTGTTATTGATGTGGTTTCTATTAGTGTTCGAGTTCCAATAAACTTCCTAGTAATACTTTCGCTTATTGTAGTATTTTCAGTTAATGCCCTTACTACAGTTCTAAGTTTGGTTAGTGATTCACTTATTACGGTGCTGTCTGATAATGTTCTTGTTGCTCCATATATTCTATTTATTGAATCACCTACCACAGTGGATTCAAATAGAGCCCGAGTTAACGTTTGAAGTCTTGCTAGTGAATCTCCTAGTGATATGTTTTCTGTTATTGCCCGTACTGCTCCCTTTATTCTTGATAAAGATTCTGAAACGATAACTGTTTCTGTACTTAATGCCCTTGTTGCTGCCAGTAATCTAGTTATAGATTCACCTATTGTAGTGCTTTCTGATAAGGCTCTGGTTGCTGCCAACTTCCTAGCAATTGATTCACCTATAGTTACATTCTCAGTGAGTGCTCTAATCCTACCTACTACTCTTGCAAGTGTCTCACCTATGGTAGTTGTCTCTGTTGCTAATGCTCTATTAGCGGCTAGCATTCTAGCCAGTAATTCACCGATTGAAGTGTTTTCTGTTATTGTTCTGGTATAGTTTGTTGGACCACCACCACCTAAAGTTTTAACAAAATCTAATACATCAGATATTATTGTTGTATCTGATAATGCCCTTATTGCCGCTAGCATTCTAGCAAGTGTTTCACCTATGGAAGTGTTTTCAACTAGGGCTCTAGTAGCGGCTAACATGCGAGTCAACGATTCACCTATACTTGTATTCTCTGTTAGTGCCCGAGTTGCTGCCAACATACGATTAAGTGTCTCTCCTATAGTCACCGTCTCAGTTGATAAGGCTCTCATTATTCCCCTAACTCTTGCTAATGAATCACTAATTACTGTGGTTTCAGTTGCTGGTGCCCTATTGGCTGCAAGCATTCTAGCAAGTGTTTCACCTATTGTTACTGTCTCAGTCGCTAATGCTCTTATCACTCCCCTCACTCTATTCAATGATTCGCCGATTACTGTGGTGTCAGATAATGACCGTATTGCTGCCGTCATTCTTGCCAGTGTTTCACCAATTGTAATTGTATCACCTAGTGCTCTAGTTGCTGCTAATTTTCTGGCAAGACTTTCACCTATTACAACAGTCTCTGTTGCCAGTGCTCTTACTATTGTTTTAAGTTGTGCTAAGTTTTCTGATATTATTGTGTTTTCTGTTAGTGCTCTGATTGCTGCCAGTAGTCTGGTAAGGCTTTCACCTATAGTAGTATTCTCAGTTAATGCCCTTGTTGCTGCTAACATTCTATTAAGTGACACTTCTGTTATGGTTACAGTTTCAGTTGCTAGTGCTCTAACTACTCCTTTAATTCTTGTAAGGCTTTCTCCTATTGTTGTTGTTTCGGTTGAGAGGGATCTATTTGCTGCTAGCATTCTGTTTAATGATTCCCCTATGGTTGATGTTTCAGGTAGGGACCTAGTTGCTGCTAACATACGATTTAATGATTCTCCACTAGTTACTGTTTCAGTTCCTAAGGCTCTAACTACTCCTTTAACTCTTGCTAATGTTTCTCCTATTGTTGTTGTCTCTGTAGTTAATGCCCTAATTGCTGCTAATTTTCTAGCCAAAGTTTCACCAACAGTTACAGTTTCAGTTGCTAGTGGTCTAATGGCTGCTAATTGTCTGGCTAGTGATTCTCCAACTGTTACTGTTTCAGTGGTTAAAGTTACAGTGTAATTATTGCCTGCTGCTGTGGTTACATATCCCCAAAAACTTAATGAATCTTCATATTGTATCTTTGATGGCGGCCCTGATGCTA
>Ga0184624_10000090_pt1 | contig 21685 bp, 20 predicted proteins | sample PLM3_5_b1_FD_133157 | JGI IMG/M metagenome (GOLD analysis project Ga0184624, IMG submission 133157) | Groundwater sediment microbial communities from an aquifer in East River, Colorado, USA - PLM3_5_b1 | ecosystem: Environmental > Terrestrial > Soil > Riparian zone | place: USA: East River...
CGGCTCCAAGCTCGGGACCGTCGCCTCGCCGGAGGCGCGCTCGCTGGTCTCGATCGAGCGGGTGCCGAAGTCGGTGCAGCTGGCGACGGTCGCAATCGAGGACCAGCGCTTCTACCAGCACGACGCCCTCGACTACGAGGGGATCGCGCGGGCGATCGTCAAGAACCTGGAAGCGGGCGAAGCGGTCGAGGGCGGCTCGACGATCACCCAGCAGCTGGTCCGCAACCTCTGCATCCGCAACCCGGAGCGGACGATCGAGCGCAAGATCGAAGAGGCCGAGCTAGCCGGCGAGTACGCCGAACGGCATAGCCGCAAGGAGATCCTCGGCTCCTACCTCAACGTCGCCTCCTACGGGACGGTCGAAGGGACGACCATGGTCGGAATCGGCGCCGCCTCGCGGATCTTCTTCTCGAAGCCGGTCTCGAAGCTGAAGCTGCCCGAAGCGGCGCTGCTGGCGGGGCTGCCGCAGGCGCCCTCCGAATACAACCCGCTGCTGAACCCGGCCGCGGCGAAAGCGCGGCGCAACCAGGTGCTCTCGCAGATGGCGAAGCTCGGCTACATCAGCGAGGAGCGGGCGCAGGAGGTGTGGGCGAGCGGGCTGCGGGTGAACCTCGACGAGAGCTACTTCGAGCACCGCGAGCCCTACTTCTTCGACTACGTGGAAAACCAGCTGATCGAGAAGTACGGGGCGAACAAAGTGCGCAGGGGCGGCCTCGAGGTCCAGACGACGATCGAGCCCGAGCTGCAGGAAGTGGGGCTGGAAGCGATGCGCTCGGCGCTGCCCTACTCGACCGACCCCTCTTCGGCGCTGGTCTCGGTCGACCCCCGCAACGGCCACATCCGGGCGATGGTCTCGAGCTCCTATTACGAAGACAGCAAGTTCAACCTCGCCGCCCAGGGCCACCGCCAGCCGGGCTCGACCTTCAAGACCTTCGTCCTGACGACGGCGATCCGCCAGGGCATCGACCCCTACTCGACCTACTACAGCTCGAAACCGCTGGACCTCTACCTGCCGCAGTGGGGCCACTGGACGGTCCACACCGCCGACGAAGGCTATTTGGGGACGGTCAACCTGCAGCAGGCGACGGTCGCCTCCGACAACACCGTCTTCGCCCAGCTCGACCTCGACGTCGGGCCGAAGGCGGTGGCGGCGACCGCACACCAGATGGGGATCACCTCGCCGCTGGACGGGATCCCCGCCGAGGGGATCGGCGGCCTCCGGATCGGCGTCTCACCGCTGGAGATGTCGAGTGCCTACGCAACGCTCGCCGCCGGCGGGCTGCGGCGCGATCCGGTCGCCGTCGCCAAGGTCGTCTTCCCGAACGGGCGCGTCGAGCACCCGGAAGCGTCGAAGCCGCAGCAGGCGGTCTCGCCGGCGGTTGCCTGGGAGGTGACCCGGCTCCTCCACGACAACATCACCGAAGGAACCGGCACCGCGGCTTACACCGGCTGCGCTGGCCAGGCGGGCAAGACCGGGACGACCGACGAATACACCGATGCCTGGTTTGCCGGTTATCAACCGAACCTGGCGACCGTGGTCTGGGTCGGCTACCCGGAGTCGAACGACGTCTCGATGTCCAGCGTCCACGGGACGACGGTTTTCGGCGGCACCTTCCCGGCCGAGATCTGGCACTCGCTCTACGAAGGCGCGGGGGTGCCGTGCGAGGAATTCAGCGAACCCAAGCAGGAGATCAGCTGGTCTCCGTTCTACGGGCGTTACGCGCGATCGAGCGCTCGCGACGACAGCACCCTCGACGGCAGCGATGGGGGGAGCGGCGAGAGCGAGGCACCGCCGCCGGGCAGCGCCGCGGTCGGCGGCTACGACCCCGACGCCTACGCCCCGGGGGCCGGCCAGGACCCGTACCCCGCTCCCTCGCCCGAGCCGCAGAGCGTCGGCGGCGGTGAGTCCGCGGACAGGTAGCGGCCGATCGACCCGGGACTCGCCTTCGGGCTGATGTGGGCCGGCTTCGCCGGCTACCTCGGGTTCCTGGTGGCGGCCCCGGGGCTGGGAAGGCAGCTCGTCTGGGGGACGATCCTCCTCCTCGTGGTCGCCTTCGCGGTCGCCCCCGTCCTCCTCTCCCACGACGTCTACAGCTACGTCGACTACGCGCGGCTGGGGGTCCGGCACGGCCTCGACCCCTACGTCGACCCTCCGCTTGCCGCCCCCGCCGACCCCGCCTACGCCGAGGTCACCTGGACCGAAGCGACCAGCGCCTACGGTCCGCTCTTCACCCTCCTCACCTACCCCCTGGCCTGGCTGCCGGTGAGCCTCGCCGTGGCGGTGCTGAAGGCGGTCGCGGCGGTCGCGGTCCTTGGCGTCGCCGCCGTGGTCTCCCGCCTCGCGGCGCAGCGCGGCGTCGACCCGCTCCGTGCCGCCGCCTTCGTCGCCCTCAACCCCCTCGTCCTCGTCCACGTCGTCGGCGGCGCCCACAACGACGGCCTGACGATGCTGCTCGCGACCCTCTCCGTCGCCGCCCTCCTCAGCGCCCGCGAGTGGAGTGGCGGTGCCGCCCTGGTCGCCGCGATCGCGACCAAGGCCTCAGCCGCCTTCCTCGCCCCCTTCGCCCTTCTCGGCGCCGAGAAGCGCAACCGCTTCCTGGCCGGCGCAGCTGGCGCTGCCCTCCTCGTTACCGCAGCGGCCTGGATCGCCTTCGGCTGGGACTGGCTCGGCGGCTTCGGGCTCGCCGGGGAGAACCAGAGCCGGACCAGCTACATGAGCATCCCGATCACGACGGCGCGGCTCACCGCCCTCGATCCCGACGCCGTCCGCCTTGCCGCCGCCCTTCTCTTCGCCGCCGCGGTCGCCTACCTCCTCGCCTGGACCTGGCGCGGCGGCGACTGGGTCCGCGCCGCCGCCTGGTGTGCGTTCGCGCTCCTCCTCGCCACCTCGTGGCTGCTCCCCTGGTACCTGCTCTGGCCGCTGCCGCTGGCCGCGATCTCACGGGATCGGCCGCTGCAGCTACTGACTCTGGCGCTTACCGCGTATCAGCTCGGCGCCCGCATCCCGCTCTGAGCCTGGCGCTCGGCTTCTTCCAACTCCACCGCTTCCTCCTCGGGCGAGGGATGGATGATCCCAGTCTGGATGCTCCAGCCCTCGCGGCGCCCGAGCGCGGTGACGGCGCCGACGTAGATCAGTTCGGCAAGAGTGAGGACGCCGCGGACGGCGATCGCGATCAGCGACCCGAGGGCGAAGCTCTTGCTCGGCAGCGCCCCCTTCATCGCCCAGGCGAAGGCCGCGTCCTTGACTCCGAGCCCGGCCGGGGCGATCAGCGTCACCAGCGCGGCGACGTAGCCGATTGCCTGGGCGGAGCCGACCAGGACCACGTCCTCGAAGGGGATCGTCGTGACCGAGCGGGCGACGCAGTAGAGCCCGAGGGCGATCACGAACCAGTTCAGCGTGTAGAAGGCGATCAGGGCGACGATGCCGTGAGCCGGGATGAAGGCCGGCAGCGGCTCGCGGCCGAATTTGCGCAGCGCCCAGTTGACCAGCGGCCCGAAGATCCGCGGATGCAGGACCGTGATCGCGGCCGGGATCAGCAGCAGCACCCCCCACCGCCACGGGTCCCCCTGGAGATCGGGGTGCTGGATGATGAAGTAGGAGGCGACGAGGATCGCCGAGGTCGCGGAGACCGCCTGTTCGTAGACGATGCTGGCGATCGTGATCCGGCGCGGGATCCCGGCCCGTTCCGATAGCAGCAGCCGCCCCAGCACATAGAGGACGCTGCCGGGGACGTAGCGCGCCAGCAGCGGCTGCCCCCAGGCCACCTGGGCGCGCCCGAACCCGATCCGGTAGCCGAGGAAGCGCAGCGTCAGGTCCCAGCCGAAGGCGCTGAGGACGAAGAAGAACGGCAGGATGACGATTGCCGGCACCAGCCAGCCAACGTGAAAGTGGACCCCCTCGTCCTTGATCTCCGCCCACTGGTCGATCACCGTGAGCACGAGGAAGCCGAAGATCAGCAGGGCAAGGCCGATCTGGAGGGCAAGGCGGACTTTGCGGCTGCGGGGCGGCTTCTTCCCGACCCGCGATCCGGCCTCGCCTACGCGATGCAGGAATGGTTGGCGGCTCTCCACGTCCGTGCGCACCTTAGTTATTTGGATAGTCGCTTGTTTGGGATAGTCGTGTGATGGGTGAGTTCGAGTTCCTGGCAAAGCTGCGTGAGCGCCTGCCGCAGGACGGTCCCCAGGTAAAACTCGGCAGCGGCGACGATGCTGCGGTCACCGCTCCGACCGGGGCGACCGCTACCTCGGTCGACGCGATCGTCGAGGGCGTCCACTTCCGCCGTGGCGAGGCCGGGTTGCGCACGGTCGGCCGCAAGGCGCTCGCCACCGCCCTCTCCGACCTCGCGGCGATGGGCGCTGAGGCTGGCGAGGCCTACGTCGTCCTCGGCGCCCCGGCTGATCTCGGCGAGGAGGACTTCCTCGCGCTCCTCGACGGGATGCTCGAGCTCGCCGCCGAGACCGGCACCACCATCGCCGGCGGCGACGTGACGCGGGCGCCGGCGCTGACGCTGGCCGTGACCGTGGTCGGCCACGGGTCCTCGCCGGACGCCTTCGTCGCTCGCGCCGGCGCTCAGCCGGGGGACCTCCTCGTCCTCACGGGGGAGATCGGCGCTGCGGCCGCGGGCCGCCTCCTGCTCGAGCACCCGGCCCTGGCTACGGAGCTGGCCGAGAGCACCGCCCGGGAGTTGCGCCGGCGGCAGCTCGACCCGATGCCACGCCTGCGCAGCGGCCGCGCCCTCGCCGGCAGCGGCGCCACGGCGATGATCGACCTCAGCGACGGGCTCGCCGCCGATGCCGGCCACCTCGCCCGCGCCAGCGGCGTCGCCTTGGGGATCGAGGCTGCCTCGCTGCCGCTGGCGGACGGGGTCGCGGAGGTCGCCGCGGCGGCCGGGCGCGACCCGCTCGAGCTCGCGGTCGCCGGAGGAGAGGACTACGAGCTGCTCGCGGCGCTGCCGCCCGACAGGCTCAGCTCTGCATCCGAGGCCCTCGGCGAAGCGGGCGAGGCAAAGCTGACCCCGATCGGCGAGGTCGCAGCGGGAGAGGGGGTCGAGATCAGGCTGCCCGAGGGTGGGCGGCTGGAGGCGGCGGGGTTCGACCATTTTGCGGGCCCCGGGCGTGCATCCCGACCAGAAGCTCGCGGACGCCGCGGCGGCTGAGCATCGCGATCGCCACCTGCGCGGGGTCCGGCTTGTAGCTACCGGCTTCGACGAGGGATTTCAGTTCCTGGGGCTGCATTGCCTTCGCGGTCATTATCGGTCTCGTTCCCCAGATCCTTAGTTCTTGGTACTCGCACATGCGTCCAAATTGCGTCCCTCACTACCCTTGAAGCTGTGCCGAACGGGTCCGCGCGCATTCTTCTAGTCGATGACGAGCAGTCGATCCAGACGCTGCTCAGCTACCCGCTGCGCAAGGACGGCTACCACGTCACCTCCGCCCTCGACGGTCACGAAGCGCTGCGCCGCTTCGAGGAAGGCCGCTTCGACCTGGTCATCCTCGACCTGATGCTGCCCCAGCTGAACGGGGTCGAAGTCTGCCGGGCGCTGCGCTCTCGCAGCCAGGTGCCGATCATCATGCTGACCGCCAAAGGCAGCGAGACCGACAAGGTCGCCGGGCTCGAGGTCGGGGCCGACGACTACATCACCAAGCCCTTCTCGATGCGCGAGTTCCGCAGCCGCGTCAAAGCAGCGCTGCGGCGCTCGCGGATGGGCGGCGAGACGAGCGAGGGCGGCTCGATCGAGTGCGGCGAGCTCACCATCGACTTCGACCGCCGCATGGTCACCCTCGGCGACCAGGAGGTCAAAGTCACCTACGTCGAGTTCGAGATCCTCGGTGCCCTCGCCCGCTCCCCCGGCCGGGTCCTCACCCGCGAGACCCTGCTCGAGCACGTCTGGGGCGACTCCGACTACCGCGACCCCCGCACCGTCGACGTCCACATCCGGCACCTGCGCGAGAAGCTGGAGCGGGACCCGAAGGAGCCGGAGTACCTCTTCACCGTGCGCGGCGTCGGCTACCGCTTCCGGGAGTAGCGATGCGTGGGCTCCGGCTCAGCGATCTCGCCAGCCGCATCACCCTGATCTCGATCGCGATCGCGGTCGGCGCCACCGCGGTCGTCTACATCTACGCGGTCGCGATCGGCGGCTCGGCCAGCGGCGAGGACGCGGTCAAACTGCAGATCCTCACCGGGGGGCTGATCGCGGTCGCGATCGCCACCGCGATCGGCCTCTATTACACGCGCGCCGCCGCCAGCAACATCCAGAGCCTGCAGGAAGCCGCCCGCAAAGTCGCCGACGGCAACTTCGAAACGACGATCCCGATCGCCTCGGTCGGACAGCTCGGGGACCTCGCCCGCACCTTCAACGAGATGCAGCGGCGCCTGGCCGAGCTCGACAGCGCCCGCAAGCAGTTCATAGCCAACGCCTCACACGAGCTGCGGACGCCGATCTTCAGCCTCGGCGGCTTCGTCGAGCTGCTCGAAGACGAGGACCCGAGCCCGGAGGAGCGGGCCGAGTTCGTGCGGACGATGCGCCAGCAGATCGAGCGGCTGACCAAGCTGACCACCGATCTCCTCGACCTCTCCCAGCTCGATGCCGGGGCGGTGGAGATGCGCGCCGGCACCGTCGACCTGACCGCGCTGGCGCGGGAGGTGACCAAAGAGTTTGGCGCCCGGGCCGAACTCCGCGGCTCCCGTCTGCAGCTGCGCACCCCCGAGCAGGCGGCGATCGCGCTCGGCGACCCTGATCGGGTGCGCCAGATCATCCGTATCCTGCTTGACAACGCCCTCACCCACACCCCCGAGGGCACCGACGTCACTGTGACCACCTATTCCGCCAACGGCCGAGCCGAGCTGACCGTCTCCGATTCCGGGACGGGTATCCCCCAGCGCGTGCAGAAGCGGATCTTCGAGCGCTTCTACACCGCCGACAAGGCCGGCGGATCGGGGCTCGGGCTGGCGATCGCCACCGAGCTCGCGCAGCGGATGGAGGGCGAGATCACGATCAGCTCCAGCCGCCGCTTCACCGCCTTCACGCTGGACCTGCCCCCAGGTCCCCGCGAAGCCGCGCCGCAGCGCCCGCTACGGGCGCCGGCGAGGGCGGGCTCGTGAGGCGGGGAGCGCTCTTCCTCCCCCTGCTGCTCTGCCTGGCACTGCTGGCCGGCTGCGGTTCGAGCGGGGACTCCGGCACCGCCGCGCCCGAAGATGGCTCGACCCAGGTCCTCAGGCCCGCCGAGGAGCCGCAGGTGGCGATCGAGGCCTCGAGCCCGGGCTTCGACGCCCGCGAGGTCTACGAGCGCGCCGCCCCCGGCGTGGTCACGATCCGCTCGGTCTTCGGCGGCGCCGGCGCCGCCGAAGGCTCCGGGTTCGTCCTCAACACCGAGGGCGAGATCATCACCAACGCCCATGTCGTCACCGACGAATCGACCGGCGAGCGCAAACCGGCCGATCAGGTCTACATCGAATTCCCCGACCGTAACGTCGTCCCGGCGGAGATCGTCGGCTTCGATCCCTTCGTCGACGTCGCCCTCCTGCAGATCGAGCCGAACGGGTTCGACCTGCACCCGCTCGAGCTCGGCGACGACCGCAACCTCCACGTCGGCCAGCCCGTCGCGGCGATCGGCAATCCCTTCGGGGAGCAGCAGTCGCTCTCGGTCGGGGTGGTCTCGGCGACCGACCGCTCGGTCCAGTCGCTGACCCAGTTCGAAATCTCCGGCGCGATCCAGACCGACGCCTCGATCAACCCCGGCAACTCCGGCGGCCCGCTGCTCGACGCCGGCGCTCGGGTGATCGGGATCAACCAGCAGATCGAGACCAACTCGGGCGCCAACGACGGCGTCGGGTTCGCGGTGCCGATCTCCGCCGTCAAGCGCTCGATCGAGCAGCTGCGCGAGGACGGCGAAGCCGAGTACGCCTACATCGGGGTCTCCAGCCAGCCGCTCTACCCGCAGTTGGCCCGCAAGCTCGGGATCGACGCCACCTTCGGCGGCCTCGTCTCCGAAGTGGTCTCCGGCGGCCCGGCCGAGGAGGCGGGCATCGAGGGCGGCGACGACAAACTGCGCTTCCAGGCGGCCCAGTACCGGACCGGCGGCGACGTGATCCTGCAGGTCGAGGGTCGCGACATCGTCAGCCCCGACGACCTCGCCGAAGTCATCTCCGCCCGCCGGCCGGGAGACGAGGTGACGGTGACGATCCTCCGCGACAACGAGCGCGAGGAGATCGAGCTGAAACTGGGCAAGCGGCCCGACAGCCCCGCCGGCGGCTAGCGCCCCGCGCAGCGGCTGGACACCATGTCGCCGCTTATCCGTGTAGAACTTCGGCCTTGCTTCAGGAAGTCGCCCTCGGCCACAAGACCCTCACCGACTACACGCACATCGTCGGTAAAGACCTGACGGAGCAGATCCGCCAGCTCGCAGAGCCCCTAAAAGGCAAGCGGATCCTGCACGTCAGCGCCACCGCCTTCGGCGGCGGCGTCTCGGAGATCCTCTACACGATGGTGCCGCTGATGCGGGACGTCGGCCTCGACGCCCACTGGCACGTGATCTTCGGCAAGGAAGAGTTCTTCAACGCGACCAAGCTTCTCCACAACTCGCTGCAGGGGGCCGAGGAGACGCTCACCGACGAACAGTGGGAGATCTTCGACGAGATCAACGAGATCAACGCCGAGGGGCTGCAGGGCGAATGGGACGTTGTCATCGTCCACGACCCGCAGCCGATCGGGCTGCGCCACGGTGCCCGCGAGAAGTCGAAGCACTGGATCTGGCGCTGTCACATCGACCTCTCGACCCCGAACCCGGCTCCGATCGAGCGGCTGCTGCCGATGATCGAAGAGTACGACGCCAGCGTCTGGCACCTCGACGACTACGTCCCCAACGGGATGGGCGCCCACCGCGAGGACGTGCGGATCATCCCCCCGGCGATCGACCCGCTCTCGCCGAAGAACATGGCCTTCTCGCCCGAGGACGCCGCCTTCGTCTGCCGCCAGTTCGGGATCGACGTCGACCGGCCGCTGATCACCCAGGTCTCCCGCTTCGACCCGTGGAAGGACCCGATCGGCGTCATCGACGCCTATCGCGCGGTGACCGAGCAGGTACCGGAGGCGCAGCTGGCGATGGTCGGCTCGATGGCCACCGACGACCCCGAGGGCATGGAGTACTTCCAGAAAACGTTCGAATACGCGGGCGGCGACGAGGACATCAAAATTCTCAGCAACCTCAACAACGTCGGCGCGATCGAGGTCAACGCCTTCCAATCGCAGTCGGACATCTGCCTGCAGAAGTCGATCCGCGAGGGCTTCGGCCTCACCGTCACCGAGGCGCTCTGGAAGGGACGGCCGACGGTGGCAGGCAACGTCGGCGGCATCCCCTTGCAGATCGAGGACGGCGTCAGCGGCTTCCTCGTCGACTCGCCGGCCCAGTGCGCCGAGCGCTGCCTGGACATCCTTCGCGACCCCGAGCTCGGCAAGAAGCTCGGTCGCGAGGGCAAGGAGCACGCTCGCCGGATGTTCCTCACCCCGCGCCTGCTCCGCGACTGGCTGCAGCTGATCGACGACGTCGACGGCTAGCGGTACCCCATAGTCGGTACCCCTTAGTCTTTTCGGCGTGAGTTCCTCGCCGCTGATCATCGTCTCGAACCGGGGTCCGCTCCAGTTCGAGCGCGACGAGGACGGGCAGCGCACGGTCCGCCGCGGCGGCGGCGGCCTCGTCACCGCGCTCTCCGGCCTCGTCTCCCACCGCGACGCCCTCTGGATCGCATCGGCGATGACCGACGAGGACGTCGCCGCCTCCGAGGAGGCGGGCGGGCCGATCTCCCAGGAGCTGGACGGGATCGACTACCGGGTGCGGCTCGTCGGCAGCGACCCCGAGGCCTACGACCGCTTCTACAACGTCATCGCCAACCCGATCCTCTGGTTCATCCAGCACTACCTCTGGGACATCTCCAACGCGCCGGACATCCGCCAGGAGGAGATCGACGCCTGGGACTACGGCTACCAGGCGGTCAACGAGGACATCGCGAAGGCGGTGGTGGCCGAGATCGAGGGCCAGGAGAACCCGCTGGTAATGCTGCACGACTACCACCTCTACACCGCACCGGGGATGATCCGGGCCGAGCGCCCCGACGCCTTCCTCCACCACTTCGTCCACATCCCCTGGTCGCAGCCGGACAGCTGGCGGCTCCTGCCGACGCGGGTCCGCGGCGCGATCTACGAGGGGATGCTGGCCAACGACATCATCGGCTTCCACACCCACGCCTATTGCATCAACTTCCTGCGCTGCTGCGACGAGCTGCTGGACGGGGTCGAGGTCGACTACCACGCCGCTGAAGTGCGCCACCAGCGCGGCCGCACGATCGCCCGCGCCTACCCGCTGGGGATCGACGCGCAGCGGCTCGAGCGGGCCGCCTCCTCGCCGGAGGTCGCCGAGGCCGAGCGCGAGGTGCTGGAGCGGCGACGGCAGCACCTGATCATCCGCGTCGACCGCGCCGACCTCTCGAAGAACGTGCTGCGCGGCTTCACCGCCTTCGACACCTTCCTCACCCAGCACCCGGAGTTCCGCGAAAATGTCACCTTCATCGCCCACCTGCAGCCCTCGCGCCAGGACGTCCCCGAGTACGCCGAGTACCTGGAGCGGATCGAGGCGCTGGTCGCCGTCGTCAACCACCGCCACGGGACCACCGACTGGATGCCGATCGACCTGAAGATCTACGAGAACTTCTACGACGCGGTCGCCCGCTACAAGCACTTCGACCTGCTGATGGTCAACTCGCTCTTCGACGGGATGAACCTGGTCGCCAAGGAGGCGCCGGCGGTCAACACCCGCGACGGCGTCCTCATGCTCTCCGAGAACACCGGCTCCCACCACGAGCTCTTCGACTACGTGCTCTCGGTCAACCCCTTCGACATCCAGGAGCAGGCAGTCGCGATCTACCGGGCGCTGACGATGGATGCCGGGCAGAAGCGGGCCTGGTCGCAGGGACTGAAAGAGATCATCTTCTCCCGCAACCCGGGCGACTGGGTCGACGACCAGCTCAAGGACATCGAAGCCGCCCGCGCGACCTAGGGGGGGAGAACCGGCGCCCGCCACGCCCTTAGGCATGGGTGGGCGCGGTGAGAGTTCACTGGAGCGGTGTCGGCAAGGTGGCGATCGTCGCCGTAGCAGCGCTGTTCGCGCTGCAGACCCTGCCAGACCTCCTGCGCCCGCCCCAGCCGCCGCCGCTGGCCGATGACGTCGGCCTGCCGCGAGTGGTCCCGCACGCAGAGCCACCGGCCGCGAAGTTGCGGTTCGAAACGGACTCTGAGCGACCGAAAAGAACCACCGGATCGGCCGCGCGGGACGTGATCAGCAGTAAGCCGCGACAGCGGAAGCCAAAGCGGGCGCGTCTGGTCCCGAGGACCCCCGCCGCACCCGCGCCGCTCCCATTGCCGGCGCCGGCTCCTCCCCCGCCGCCCCCCGTCTACGAACCGCCGCCCGCGCCTGCTCCGCCACCGCCACCGCCTCCCCCGGCGCCCCTGGGCGACGGCTCGGAGGAGTTCGCTCCGCGCTAGGGCCATCCCGCCGCTATAGTCCTTCGCCGTTTTGGCAGCACCACGCGAATACGAGCTGGTCCTGATGCTGGACCCCCAACTTGACGCCCCTGCGCGCGACGCTTTGGCGATCGATGCGCGTGGGCAGATCGAGGCAAAAGGCAGCCTCAAACACGAGAACAGTTGGGGCCTGCGGAAGATGGCCTACGAGATCAACCACCGCACCGAGGCCGACTACCGCTGGATGCGGTTCGAGGCCCCGAGCGACCTACTCGACTCGCTGGACCACAACCTGAAGATCGCCGACGGCGTCCTCCGCTTCCGGATCTTCAAAGTCGACCCCAGCGCGCCTGTGGTCGTCCCCCCCGCCGTGACCGCCGCCCCGGGGCCGCGGGAGCGCACCGCCGCCGGAGCCCGCGATGATCGCGGCGACGCCGGCGCACCCGAGTCCGACGACGACGAGTAGCGCTCCCGGCGCCCCTCGCTGTTTGCGGGAACCCCTCCGCCGAGGGGGGCGAATCGAGCCGCCCCGCTCCTTAGACTGGGAAACCAGAAAAGCGAAAGCAGAGGAGTGAGTGCATTGGCAGCTTCGAACGTGAACGTGGTGGTCATCACCGGGAACCTGACCCGGGATCCGGAGCTGCGTCATACCGGTGGTGGGACCGCTGTCTGCGACCTGCGCGTCGCCGTCAACAGCCGCCGCAAAGACCAGAGCGGCAACTGGGTCGACAAGGCCAACTACTTCGACGTCACCGTCTGGGGAGCGCAGGGCGAGAACTGCGCCAACTACCTCAACAAAGGGCGCCCGGTAGCGGTCGAAGGGCGCCTTGACTGGAGCGAGTGGGAGGCCAAAGACGGCAGTGGCAAACGGCAGGCGGTGCGGATCGTCGCCAACACCGTCCAGTTCCTCGGCTCCCGCGACGGCGCCGGTGGTGGTGGAGGCGGCAACGACAACGGCGGTGGCGGTGGCTTCGCCCCGCAGAGCGACGTCCCGGCCGACATGTCCGACTTCAGCGGCGCCCCGGCGGGCGGTGGTGGTGGCGGAGGCGGCCAAGAAGACGACATTCCGTTCTAGCCGCATCACAGGGCGCCGCAATGCGGCGCCCTGTACCATGCGCCGCCGATGGCCAGAGCAAACGAGTCTTCTTCATCACGAGCCGGAGCACGACGTGGCGGCGGCAGGCGCGGCGCTGATCGTGCCCGCCCGCGCAAATACACGCGGGTCAACTCCGAGGTCGTCGACTACAAGGACCTGAACCTGCTGCGCCGCTTCCTCTCCGACAAGGGGAAGACGCGCGGGCGCCGGGTCACCGGACTTTCCCGCCGCCACCAGCGTCAGCTCTCGGTGGCGGTGAAGCGGGCGCGCGAAATCGCCCTGCTTCCCTACGTCGGAGAGCGCTGATGGCGCAGGCGATCCTGCTGCAGGACGTCGACTCGCTCGGCCAGCGCGGCCACGTCGTCGACGTCGCCCCCGGTTACCTCCGCAACTTCCTGATCCCGCGCAAGCTCGCCCAGCCCGCGACCGCCGGGGCGCTCGAGGAAGCGCAACGGCGGATGGAGGCAGCCGAAAAGGCCGAGGCCGCCAGGCTCGAGCGGGAAACGCAAGCCGCCGGCCTGCTCTCGAAGACCGTGCTGACGATCCACCAGCGCGCCGGCGAGGACGGCAAGCTGTTCGGTTCGGTCGGGCCGAAAGAGATCGCCGACGCGCTGCGCGAGGCGCGCGACCTGCGGGTCGACAAAAAACAGATCCAGCTCGAGCAGCCGCTGCGCGAACTCGGCACCTTCATGGTCGAGATCCAGCTCAAAGACGGCACCACCGCAGCCGTGAAGACGATCATCAGCGAGGAGAAGTAGTCCTTCCTCGCCGTCGCAGGGCCAGCTGGGTTCGCTCCGAGCGGGCGACGGTCGGTCTTGCGGGAGTGGCCCTCGCCGCCGCCGGCACGGTCCTGGTCGGCCAGTTCAGCCGCATGCTGGCCCGCCGCGCCAGCGCGGCCCACGACCCCGAAGCGCTGCTGGAATCCGCTCCCGCTGCCGCTGCCGACACGGTCGGCGTCGCCGTCCGTGGCTACGAAGAGGCGCCGCGCTACGAAACCGTCCTCTTCAACCTGCTGGCCGGCTTCCTCGGCTCCTTTGCGACGGTGCGGCTCTCGACCTGGGCGATCCGCGACGGCCGCGGCCCCTTCCGCAACGTCAGCATCGGCGGCCGCCACATCCACCACTTCGTCCCCGGCATCCTCCTCGGCTTCGGCTCGGGAACCGCCGCCCTGCTCACCGACAACGACAAGCTCGAGCAGCAGCTGGCGATCCCGATGGGCGTCGGCTTCGGCCTCACCTTCGACGAGGCCGCGCTCCTGCTCGACCTGCGCGACGTCTACTGGAGCCGCGAAGGCCTGCTCAGCGTTCAGCTCAGCCTCGGCGCCACCGCGATCCTCAGCATCGCCATCCTCACCCTCCGCATGCTGCGCCGCGGCGAGGCCCGCCAAGAGCAGGAGGGGCTGATCCCGCCCGGGCATCACCATCAGCTCTCCTTCGGAACTCCCGCATAAAGCTCACCGAAGTGTGAATTCTTTTCCGCGGCTTTTGCACAGAAGTGGGTCCTCCCTGCCCACCTCCTCTGGTTTGCTTGCAGAGCCCCTTGCAGCTCCCCCGGTTCCGCCGCCGGGAAGCCTTTACTGAAAGCCGATGCCGCAGCCTCCCACCTCCCACGTCCCGCCCCAGAACATCGAGGCCGAGGAATCGGTCCTGGGCGCGATGCTCGTCTCCGAGTCGACGCTGACGCGGGTGATCGACGAGGTGAAGCTGCACCGCGAGGACTTCTACCTCGATCGGCACAAGGAGATCTTCGACGTCGTCCACGATCTCTACGCGGCCTCCCAGCCGGTCGACGAGCTCAGCGTCAGCGAGGCCTTGACCCAACGCAACCGGAGCGACGCAGCCGGCGGTAGGCACTACATCTCCGAGCTGACGGCAAAGGTGCCCGCCGCCGCCAACGCCAAGCACTACGCCGAGATCGTCCAGCAGAACTCGCTGCTGCGGCGACTGCTCACCGCCGGCCAGGAGATCCAGGGCTGGGTCAACGAGCGCGACGGCGCCGCGAAGGAACTTTCCGAGCGGGCCGAGAAACTGCTCTTCGAGGTCGCCCACAAGGAGCAGGCAAGCGACTTCAAACTCCTCGGCGACATCCTCCACGACGAGGTCGACCGGCTCGAGAAGCTCTCCACCGGCGAGACCGAAATGACCGGCACCCCCTCGGGCTTCCGCGACGTCGACGCCGTCACCGGGGGATTCCAGCCCGGCAACCTGATCATCGTCGCCGCCCGGCCGGCGATGGGCAAGAGCGCGCTCGTCGCCAACATCGCCGAAAACGTCGCCGTCAAGCGCGGCCGCGCGGTCGCCTTCTTCTCGCTCGAGATGTCCGAGGTCGAGCTGGCGCAGAGGTTCATCGCCTGCAGGGCGCGGATCTCCGGCGACAAACTGCGTAAGGGCCAGGTCAACAAACGCGATTGGCCGAAGGTGCTGCGGGCCTGCAACGAGCTCGAAGAGGCGCCGCTGTGGTTCGACGACTCCTCTGACCTCGGGATACTTGACCTGCGGGCGAAGGCGCGGCGCCTGCACGCCCAGGAACAGGAGCGGGGCGGCCTCGGGCTGATCATCCTCGACTACATCCAGCTGATGCGCTCCGACGACCACCGCGCCAACCGGGTCGAGCAGGTGGGCCAGATCAGCCGCGGGCTGAAGATCCTCGCCCGCGAGCTCGAGGTGCCGGTGGTGGCGATCTCCCAGCTCTCGCGCGCGCCCGAGCAACGGACGCCGCCGAAGCCGCAGCTCTCCGACCTGCGCGAGTCCGGCCAGATCGAGCAGGACGCCGACGTCGTCGCCTTCCTCTACCGAGAGGACTACTACCGCGACCCCGAGGAGGAGCCCGACGGCCTCGCCGACCTGATCATCGCCAAGCATAGGAACGGCCCGATCGGGACCAGGAAGCTGGTCTTCCTCGACCGCTATCCGAAATTCGCCGACCACGCCCACGCCGAGCCGCCGATCGAGCAGCCGGCAGGGGAGGCGCCGCCGTTCGAGGACGCGGCCGCCGCCGGGCCTGACTTCTGATGCCGGCGATCGCCCGCTCCGAGCCCTTCCGCGAAGCCGCCTGCCCGCTCGGCGTCTGCGACGGCTCCGGCTGGATCCTCGGGCCCGAAGACGTGGCCCGGGCGTGCGAGTGCCGCGGCGAGCGGCTGAACAAGGGGCGCAGCCGCGGGGTCGCCTCGGCGATCCCCGCCCGCTACCGCGGCGTCTCCTTCGACCGCCCCCCGGTCGCCGACATGGCCCGGGACATGACGAGCCGCCACGTCGTCCAAGCGGCGCGCAGCTACCTGGATGAACTCGACGAGAATATTGAGGCGGGGAAGGGCATCTGGTTCATGGGCGGGACCGGAACTGGAAAGACGACGCTCGGGATGCTGATCGCCAAGGAAGCACTTGCCGCTGGCAAGACTGTTGGCATCTACTTCACGCCGAAGCTGCTGACCCGAATCCGGCAGACCTACCAGGAAGCCGAGAACGAGGATGCCTACGGTCAGTTCTTCCAGCGGGTCACCTCGGTCGACCTCCTCTACATCGACGACCTCGGCTCCGAGCGCCACACCGATTGGGTCGTCGAGCAGCTCTATGCGGTGATCAACGAGCGCTACGAGAACCAGCGGCCGATGCTGGTCACCAGCAACGCCGAAGGCGACGTTGACACGGGTCAGCAGCAGCTCGAGGACCAGATCGGCCGGCGCACCGTCTCGCGCCTGATCGAGATCTGCGAAACGCCGCTGCCGCTCTTCGGCGCCGACCACCGCTACCACTAGCGCCCGGGCGCAACACCTCCGCCGGGCGAGACCGTCACAATCCTCGGCGGCATGCCAGGAGTGGTGATAGTCGGCGCCCAGTGGGGCGACGAGGGCAAGGGGAAGGTCGTCGACCTGCTCGCCGAGCGGGCTACCACGATCGTGCGCTTCCAGGGCGGCAACAACGCCGGCCACACGATCGTCCGCGGCGGTGAGGAGTTCAAGTTCCACCTCATCCCCTCCGGGATCCTGCACGAAGAAAAGACCTGCGTGATCGGCAACGGCGTCGTCGTCGACCCGCGGGTGCTGCTGGGCGAGATCGACAACCTCAAACGGGCGGGGATCCGCGTCAACAAGCTCCGCCTCTCCGCCAACGCGCACCTGATCATGCCCTACCACGTGCTGCTCGACACCGCCGGCGAGACGAAGCTGGGGAAGCTCTCGATCGGGACCACCCGCCGCGGGATCGGCCCCTGCTACGCCGACAAGGCGCTGCGGCTGGGAATCCGGGTCCAGGACCTGCTCGACGAGAAGATCCTGCGGACGAAGATCCGTGCCGCGCTCGAGCCCAAGCAGCAGGCGCTGCGCGAGCTCTCGGTGCAGCGGCGCAAGCAGCTGAAGGAGGCCGGCGAGGAGGCGAAGGCGGCCGAGGGCGGCGCCGGGGTCCCCGACCCGCGCCTCGACCTGCACGCGATGGTCGAGGAACACGTCAACTTCGGCCACCGGCTCGAGCCGCACATCGCCGATACCGCCCGCCTCTGCTGGGAGGCGCTGGAGAGCGATGAGACGGTGATCTTCGAGGGTGCCCAGGCGACCCTGCTCGATCTCGACCACGGCACCTATCCCTTTGTCACCTCGTCCAACCCGATCGCCGGGGCGGCCTGCGTCGGCGCGGGCGTCGGCCCCAAGGACATCGACGAGGTCTGGGGGATCGCCAAGGCGTATGCAACCCGCGTCGGCGCCGGGCCCTTCCCGACCGAGCTCTTCGACGACATCGGCGAGCAGATGCTGCAGCGCGGCCACGAGTTCGGGACGACGACCGGGAGACGGCGTCGCTGCGGCTGGATGGACCTGGTCGCGCTCCGCTACGCGGTGCGCCTCAACCGCATGGACGCCCTCGCGATCACCAAGCTCGACGTCCTCAGCGGCATCGGTCCACTGCGCTTGGCGGTCCGCTACCGCTCGAAGGAGGGCGCCGTCCTGGACACCTTCCCCTACCACCAGTCGATCCTGCACTCGGCCACCCCCGAGTACGAGGAGGTGCCGGGCTTCGACCTCGACCTCACCTCCTGCCGCGAGGCGTCCGATCTGCCGCAGGAGGCGCGCGACTACCTCGGCTTCATCGCCGAGTTCGTCGGGGTGCCGGTTCGTCTCGTCGGCGTCGGGCCCGACCGCGAGCAAGTGATCTGGCTCGACTCCTGAGCAAAGGCGATCGAACGTTTAGATAAAGATCGCCCACCGGTTCTACGACTGCTCTACAGTCTGTCGCGTGGCCTCCACTAGACGCTCCGCCAAATTGAGCGAGCGGCTGCCACGGGGAAGGCATGGTTTGCCGAGGGAGGCGGTGACCGAGTCCCAGCGCAGCCGCATCCACCAGGCGATGATCGAGGTCGTCTCCGAGCGCGGCTACCCGGAAACCCGCGTGGTCGACGTGATCGGCGTCGCCGGGGTCTCCCGCAAGACCTTCTACGAGCTTTTCGACAGCAAGGAGGACTGCTTCCTCGCCGCTTACGACGTCCTCCTGGAGAACCTCCTCGCGGAGGCGACGGACGCTTTCGAGTCGGCGTCTGGGGCGCCCTGGGCCGAGCGGGCCTGCGCCGCGCTGGAGGTTCTGCTGGGGCACCTGTCCCGGCATCCGGAGGAGGCTCGCTTCGCGATCGTCGAGGTGCTGGCGGCGGGTCCGAAGGCGCTAGCCCGGCGCGACTCAGCCCTGCGACAGTTCACCGGCTTCCTCGAGTCCGGCCGCTCGGAGACCTCGGTCGAACTGCCCGGAATCACCTCGGTCGCGATCGCCGGCGGCGTCAACGAGCTTCTCTACAGCGAGATCCTGCACGGCGCCGTCACCCGCCTGCCGAGTCGGCTGCCGGACCTGATGTTCTGGGTGACGCTGCCCTTCCTCGGCGCCGAGGGGGCTACCGCGGAGCGCGAGCGCGTGCGGCTCGCGAAACTCCGCTCCTAGCCTTGGGCGATCCGCTCCTTTTCGGGAATCGGCGGGTTTACGAGAAGGGCGGGGGTGGTAGGTTGACCCGCTGGAGAGATTTTTAGACAAGTTCCGACGGCATCGGACCCAGGACGGGCAGGCCGCAAAGGAGAGGTATAGGGATATGCGCAAGTACTTGATGTTGACGATGGCCATCGCGGCGCTGATCGCCGTCAGCGTGGCGGGCATCGCCACCGGTGCCAACAAACCGGTGACGGTCGAAGCCGGAAACCTCGTATTCACCTTCAATGGCGGGTTCAGCCCGAGCAAGCTGCCCAAGAAGAAGCTCGCTCCGATCACGCTCACGGCGGAAGGCAAGATCACGACGAAGGACGGGACCCATCCCCCGGCTTTGACGGAAACGATCGTCGAAACCGACAAGAACGGCGCGATCAACGTCAAAGGCATCAAGCCCTGCAAGTCCGGGGCGCTGCAGTCCCGCGACACGGCGGCGGCTGAAAAAGCCTGCAAGGCCTCGATCATCGGCTCCGGCCGGACCATCGTCGAGGTCCAGTTCCCGGAACAGAAACCGATCGACGTCGACTCCAAACTGGTCGTCTTCAGCGGCGGCTTCAGCGGCGGCACCACGACCCTCTACATCCACGCCTACTTCTCGGCGCCGGTAACGGGGGCAATCGTCACCACCCTGAAAATCAAGAAAGTCAAGAACGGCCGCTACGGTCTGAAAACCGTCGCCACGATTCCGAAAATCGCCGGCGGCAGCGGTTCCGTGAAGTCCTTCAACCTGAAGATCAACAAAAAGGGCGTGCTGACGGCGAAATGCGCTGATGGCAAGCTCCAGGCGAAGGCAACCGCCAAGTTCTCGGATGGCACCCAGGCTGGTCCGGCCACCATCATCCGGCCCTGCACCGGTACCTGAGGAGCATCTCCCCGCCGGCCTGAGCCGGCGCAGGATTCGAAAGGGCGGCCTCCGGGCCGCCCTTTCCTTTTGCCAATTGGAGGCACCAGCACCGCCTTGCGCGCCGAGAAGGTCCGTAGTACAAATAGGCGTACTCGATTAAAGCTAGTTGTTTAGATTGGCGGTCATGTCCTCTGGCGGTGACAGTCTCTTGACGGCAGTCGAGAGCGCGAAAGAGCAGGACCTGAAGCCTCTTGCGGAGGAGAGCGCAGTTACGCTCGAACTCGACGACCAGCAGCTGGCGGAGATGGAGCAGTACCTGCAGGACGCCTGGTTCTTCGGGATCCGGACCGGCCATGCCGTAATGCTCGAGACGAGAATGGGCCAAACAGACGCCACCCCGGTCATCCACGGCATGCAGGGCGAGTTCCAGGACCTGATGGAACGCCTGGCCGAGGACCTCGACACGACCGTCGGCACCACCCTGGCGGCGTGGGATTACCTCGGGCAGGCCTGGATCGCCGGGGCCAAGTTCTGGGAAGTGGAGATCGCCGCGCGGTTGATCGAATCTCAAGCCAGTGGGTTCGAGGAGATCTTGCGTCTGAATGACTAATAACGTCCTCACGGAAAGCGGTAAAACAAAAGCGGGCGGCCGAACTGGCCGCCCGCCCTTGTTTCAGACTCTCCTAGCCTCGTCTACGGGTAAACGAGGTTCGATGGTGCGAGTTCCATGTCCGTATTCTGGACGGTTGTATTCGTCCCGGCAGGAGCTGGAAGCCCCGACTGGGAGTTGACGAGGCCGTTGATGCTGATCGGGATGAACCCGAACAGCGTCAGGACGCAGCCGCTTGCCCCGGGGGCAGCAAACGAGTTGTCCACGAAGATGGCATCGTCGAGTGTAGTGACGCCGTTCGCGTGTTCCGTAAAGCTCTGGAACGGTTGCCCCGATATCGGGGTATTCGGAGGCTGGGGACTGGTGGTGCCCGTGGTCAGTTCCAGTTTGATCGGGTTGGTGACGCTACCGACGTAACAGTTTTTCCCGAGCACCGGGTTAATCAGGTGCACCCGAACCGGCAGCGTGAATTTTTCACCAATCGAGGGCTGACCAGCCAGCTCGGTCACCGCCTTGAGCTGCAGGGAATCGATATCGAGGAAGTTGACCAGCCAATCCAGTCCGGTCAGTCCGATGACACCACCAGGAACCAACTGCTCCGCAGGCAGCAGCCCCCCTTTGGAGTTGGCGCTGAATCCCTGGAATTCACTGTTCACCCCCCCGCTGAGGATGATCGGTTTCGTGATGGGAACGTTTTTGTTGCCCATCTTGAAGTGACCACTACCGATGATTGCGCGGAGGCAGCCGGAGATGGCCGGGTTTTCAGCAGGGCTGGGGCAACCAGCGAACTGCCCGAAACCAGGCGCGGGCGTCGCGGCCTGAGAGGCCATAGGCGCCGCCATCGCGGTCAGAGCCAAGGCGGCAACAGCAGCCACCATCAGCTTGCGTAGACGATTCGTCATATTTCTCTCCCTTTGGGACTGGTTGAAAGAAAGCCTCGAGATGAGACCCTCTGCCTAAATCTATCTGAACAAAGAGAGAAAAGTCAACTGATCAGGCTGGCCTAGGCGCCGCGGCAAGTTTTGAAGCCGAACTCAGGGGCTAGTTCCAAGGCTTTGGTGAATGCGCCGGGTTCGGCGAACAGCGTCCCGGGTTCCATCCGGATATCCCTGACCGCTTTTTCAACTGCCGCCATATAAGCCTTGGCTTTCGCGGCTTCTTTGTCAGGAGGAGGCAGTTTGGCCAGTTCCTCGACCTGCTGTTCGAGGGGAGGAAGCGCCGCTGCGGTGACCATTTCTTCCAGCACGCGGGGGCTGTTGCCGGCTCCCTTGTTTTCGCGCTGAAACTGAAGGAGGAGTTTGCGCTGCCGCTTCTCCGTCTCTTTGCAAATCTCGTCGGCGCGTTTCACATATGCAACCTTTGAGACAGAGGTCGGCTGCTCCTCCTCATCTCCACCTCCACAGCCGGCAAGAGCGAACATCAGGACTCCTACAAGCAGCACTGGAAACGGAAGTGATCTCATGGTCGAGGCTCTCATGTTTAGTGGAAAAGCTACCATATACTCAGAGTGCCTTGGTTAACTAGCAGAGGCTACTTCTCCCCGCCCTTCTTCCCCTTCTTGCAGGAGGTCTTCAGCAGGGGGTTGGTGTTGTGGGTGCGGCCGTTTTGGCCGGTGAGGCGCAGCTTGGTGCGCAGCGTGCCCCTGCAGAGGTTTCTGTTGTTGACCAGAAG
>Ga0184624_10000093_pt1 | contig 21362 bp, 23 predicted proteins | sample PLM3_5_b1_FD_133157 | JGI IMG/M metagenome (GOLD analysis project Ga0184624, IMG submission 133157) | Groundwater sediment microbial communities from an aquifer in East River, Colorado, USA - PLM3_5_b1 | ecosystem: Environmental > Terrestrial > Soil > Riparian zone | place: USA: East River...
CTGGAGCTATCCGCTGCATGGAGTAGTGACTCTGCTCGGACGGATGCGCTGATTCTGCAAGATGCGGTGTGGGTCAAAAGCGGAGCCACGACTCGGCGGTACATCGGCACGATTCGTACGACGGGCACGACGACCACGGCTGATGCGGCCAATCAGTTATTCGTCTGGAATTGCTATAACCGTGTGAGCCGCACGCTCCGGCGCACGTATACAACCAACTATACCTACGCGACGAACACCATTCGTGAGCAGAATGGCGTCACGACGGAACGCTTGGAGTTTGTGCGAGGGCTTAACGAAGATGGGGTCTTGTTGAGCTTGGCCACCCGGTTGGAAAATCCCAACGCTGGAATAGCTTCCATCTCTGTTGGATTTGGGTTTGATTCCACGACGGTGTATGACACGGAAACTGCGATTGCACAAGCACGGTTGACGGATTTCATGTATCTGGGTGCAACTTTGGCAGCGGTCAAGAGGCCAGCGGCGGGCTACCATTACGTGACGATGCTGGAACGGGTGGAGGTCAACACGGCTAGATCGAACGCAGGCAGTGACCGGACGTTAATGGCCACGGTTATCGGCTGAAAATGGCGCTCACCGGCCAACTCGGCACAGCCAATTCGACGCTGGGGAATATTGCGCTTGGCGTAGTCCCCGCCGTCAGCCTGCCTTTGGGCATTTCATTGGTGGGGTCTGCTTTTTTGGATTTGGTTACGGGTGGCACGGCATTAGGCGGGACGACGCCTGCCGTCAATACGACGGGTGCCAACCTCCTCGTGGCGTGCATTGGGTGGAACAATCCCGCAGGCGGGGTGGTTACCCTCACCGATAGTAAGGGGAATACGTGGGTGCCGCTGACCCGCCGAGACGGGGGCGTGTCGTCGCACCGGTTCTATTACGTGAAGGCAGCGACAGTTGGCACGGGACACACGTTCACGGTGTCTATGTCGGCCAATGCGTGGCCGGGATTCATGGTGTATGCCTTCGCCGGGGCTGATACCATCAACCCCTTTGACGCTCAGAATGGGGCGTCAGGCGGCAATAGTGGACCCCTCTCCACGGGATCGATCACTCCCACTCGTAGTGGGTCTGTGGTGATCTCCGGGTTGCAACACGGCAATGGCACGCCCTCGTCTGCGACAGTCACGACGGGATTGTCAGCCAATCTCGTGAAGATGGAAACAGGAGCCGCCTCGTATTTTGTGCAGTCCCCAGCCGCTGCCATCAATCCCTCATGGGGGTTCTCCGGAGGCAATCAAAGTTCAGTTGTCGCTATTGCGAGTTTTCTCCCACCCCCGGTGGTGGGTGGAGTCACGGTGGCGTCCACCGCCGTGGTAAACGTGCCTGTGATAGCGAACACCGGCAGTGTGGTGATGCCCTTCCGGGTGTCTACTGCTGTGTTGAACGTTCCACTGGTGACGCTGGATGTCGTGAGGCCACCCTTCCGCGCATCCACCGCGCATCTGTTCACGCCTGCCATCACGTTTCCGGGGTACTTGGAGGATGTGCGGCTGGAGTGCTTCGCATGGGGCTACACGCATACGGCATCGGTGAGTTTGACGCTGGACCCGGCGACGTTGCACTCAATTGCATGGGGCACCGAGTACGGGGCCATCGTGGACGTGGTGCTGGACGACGCCACGCTGTTTGCTCGTATCTTCCAGACCACCTCGGCCCGGATGAATCTGGGCACCAACAATGCTACGCTGACGGCTCATCTCCACGGGGGCGAAGTTCCTCTTCTCGCTCCGAGACAGGGACCACGGATTTATAATGTCACCGGGCCGGTCAGGGCCACCGGAGGCACCATCCTGTGCTTCATCGGCCCGCCCAACAAGAGTATCGACTGGCGGATCCTCCAAGGGCACGGCACCTTGACGCCGTTTACGACGTTCACGGATGAGCAAGGACGTTGCTCCTGTCGGTTTGACGCGGCGGGCATCACCGGCAAGGTGGTGATCGGCGCAGCGTGGGTGCCGTAATGGCGGTACGAGCCTTAGCGGGTCCGATTCCGATGCAGGCAGGGAGCATTGCCATCCCCACGTGGTGGCCGCACGTCGGCCTGATGGTCTATGCCCCCTTCTCGGTACTCCGGGCCACGTTGGATGGTGAAGCTAGACCGTTCGCGGCTGGGTTCTTTCTTAGTGGTTTGAACTGGTGGCCTGCGAGGAATCGTATGGTCGGCCTCTACGGTGTCCATGGGGAGCCGGGAACGGACGAAGGCACCCGTGGGGAGTTTGTGGTTGAGCCGAAGACGGGGTGGATCCAGTGGTGTGGTCCGAATGATCAACCGACTGAAGGCATCTGGGGCAGCTATGTCAAATTGGCCGACCGGCGACTGGCCTACGCGAGTGGACGGCTGATTGCCTATTATCCGGGGCGTCCCCCAGAGATCGAAGGACCACCCTGTCCTACGGGGTGGTCAGGCCACTTAGGGGTGGGCCGGTCCCCCACAGAGATTTGTATCACCCCGGTGTTTGGGAGCAGCGGTGTTACCTGTTTCTACGACACCGTGAACAAGGTCTTTGACAAGAAGACCTACATCGTGCCGTTTCGCTTTGGCATTTGCTATTCGCCTGAGCACGAGGTGTTCATCGGCGCGTACGAATATAGCGGGGATCCGGGCGGCTCCTACTACGTCTGGAGCATGGAGACGTATCCTACGCAATTCAGTGCCGTCATGGTGCATAAGGGTACGGTGAAGTCGGGCCAGATCGTGACCTACAAAGTACAGTTGACGGGCGATGCCATCGGCGTGGGTGGTGGCGGATCCTCTCCGCGTGACGGGGCCGAAGGGGAATTGATCGACTGGACGCTGGAAGGTGCAGGCATTCTGCTCGATCCTCAGACTGAGACGGACATTGACGGGTGGGCCTACACGCGAGTGCAGTATCGTGTGGGTGAGACGGGTTCGACGGCGTTGACGGCGAGTTGCACATGCTGAAACAGGTCTATATGTCGGAGGTCGTCCCCTATCGTCAGGGGATCACGGGGATCCTCCGGATCACTGGCCTTATCACGATGACGGTGGACATTGATCAGTCGAAGTATGCCACCCCTACGAGTCCGTCCAGTCTGTACCTGTGGGTGATTTTCGGAGCCTCCTATCCGCCCTACGGGGATTTTGGTCAGTATCGTTTCGACGGCACCACTGGTAAGTTGACGGATAAACAGGGGCAATCTGGTGGTGGCGTTGGGAACGCGTTTGTGATTAGCGGCCAGATCATTGGCTCTCGTAAAGGCGTGATCTGGTCAAAGGGATTTTACGGGGATACCCTCTACAAGATTGGGCTGGGCGCGACAGCGGAGGCGGTGCCCTATCAAGAGCCCCCACCGAAAGAGCAAGGGTGGTTCATCTATCCGGGGCAGGAAATATACCCCTCGCACTTTGCACCCTATGATTCGCATGGCAATCGAATGCCTGCGTTTGGGCTCGTCGCCATTGATGATGTCGCGGATCGGTTCATTGACATCGGGTGGGGTGGGTTCAAAGTCTACCAGTTCAGCACCGGTAAGTTGATCTACCGTCTGAATGCCTTTGGATGGGAGGATCTCGCCGCCGTCTGCTTGGAGGATCTCGACCATATCTATCTGCTGGGCGTCAGTGGGCGGGTGATTCTCTACGACTACGCCCGAGGCGAGGTGCTGGGCGTGGCCAACATGCCGCCCCGTCCGGATGGCTCCACCAACTACCAGTCTCTGAACACGGTGATTACGTGGGATCCCGTCTATCGCCGGTTGCTGGTGGCGGATCATGTGCCCGATGTCCCACCGGGAAAGTCCACGTCCCGTATTCGTGGATTTCGGCTAGTGCCGGAGCCGGTGCGGATTACCAAACCCATCCCTCTAAAGGTGCCGCGTCAACGGCGCATTGTGCCCGTGTTGGTGCAGGTTGTGGGGGATGCGAATGAGGGCGTAGGTGGGTATCTGGTGAACGCCACGGTGACGGGCTCCGGGTCATTGGCTGGGATTCCCATCACCAATCACTGGGGGGAGTGCAAGCTACCGGTGGCGACGGAAGGCCACGTCACGTTCACCGGGCGGAGTGACTGGGCCACGACGGGATCACCAGAGGCCACACCGCCCCATGCGGGGCTGGTGACGATCAACGCATGGGTGGAGTGGCCGGATATCGACGCCAAGGATCTGCCGGTGACCGGTACGAGCACGCCGCGTCCGCGTGATCCCGGCGCACCCGGCGCACCGGGGGAAGATGTGCGCCATCGGTGGGATTGGAATCCGTTGGGAGGTCCGGATCCAGATGCCCCCGGCACGCAGGATGGGGCACCCACGACCATGGCGGAGTGGGAAGCGTACTTCTTCGGGCTCATTCACCGGGTGAAGGACACCCCCGCCAATGACTGGGAAGACGTGCTGAATGGCCTGAAGGATCAGGGCATGCGGATCAACGTGAAGGCCAATGAAGTGCCGCAGACGACGTGGCCCTTCTACGGCATCAATCTCGTGCTGGCTCCTGATGTGCCCACCGGGAAGATTCAGTTGCCGACTGCTACGCCCGATAGTAGTAACAAGTACATGCACGAAGTCTGGGTCATCAAGGTTGACGACACGGAGCCGGGAACGACGGCAGAAGCTCCGAACATGAAGTACATCTTGGATCAGGTCTTCGCCCGTCAGCATTGGAACTTGCTTGAAGCCAATCAGTACGCTCCCGATGGTCGAGGCGCGTTTACCGAAGCGGTGGTTACCGCCCTGCACGATGTGGATGCCCGCTGGGGGCATGTGGACAAGGCTGATGGCACCGGCCCGTCGCCTAATCGGTATAACGGCCATGCCGTAGACGCCATCAACTTCAAGAATGATGACGGCATTACCGCCGAGATTTACGACATCGTGTCTGGTGCGACGGGTGACTACGGATGGGGTTTCTCCAGCCGTGGTACCGATGAACTGACCAAGTGGAAGTATCCGGCGTAGAGAGACACCATGCCATTTCTCAATTCGGCAGGACGGATCGCCCATGGTGTCGCAGGCGCAGGAGCCTGTCTGGACAATGTCCAGTTCGACACCGGAGGTGGGGCGTGTTGGTACAACGCGAACACCATCATCTATCAGCACCAAGGGGATGATGGGGCGTACCTCGCCTACTACGACATCAACACACATGTCATTTCGCGGGCGCATTCCAACGGGGCTAACACCCTCTATGGCAGTCAGAACGGACACTGGGCGGCGTGGTTGGATGGTTTCGGTCTGTTCTCGTCACTGGGGTTTGGCTCCCCCACGGCGGGCCTCCTTGCCGTAGGCAAAGATGGATCGATTGCCTACAAGGCTGATTATCAGTCCGCAGGCGGGGCCACCCTTCGTGATTCGCAAGGCAATGAAACGCTGTTGACCAGCGGTCCTGCACGGGACGTGGCCATCGTGGACACGGGGCAGGCCATCTGGCAGGAAGATAACGTCCTGAAGTCCCATGGGATGCCGAATATCACCGTGGTGGCGGGTGGGCTGTTCAAGCCCAAGGCCGTCTTGGTGAATGGAAAGTACTGGATCGCCTATTACTCCACGTCCATGGGAGCCGTGCTTCATCCGATTGAGGCGACACAGGGCTACCGCCCGGTGGGCGGTGGGGAGGCGTTCTTCGATATCACGGTGTTGGCAGGACAGCCGACCGTCATTCGGTTCGCGTGGTCACCGGTGGAGGGTGAAGGCGCTGGCTCTATCAGCCACATTGACATCGACACCGCGACGGAACCTCGGGTGGATCTGGGGACCAGTGACACCACCATACCGGGCGATGGCACGCCACCCGGAGGGGCAGGCGGAGATGGTGGGGGCACCATTCCCGGCCAGACGCCGGAACCGGGACTGCGCGTCCTGACGGTGACGGGCACCTTCGGTGTCGTCGGGGCAGCGGAGCGCATGGTCACGTTGCCGCTGGAGGTGTTTCCATCGTTTCCAGTTCCATACGGACGGGGACGCATCATTCATCCGATTCTCGGGCCGTTTGACTACGAGGTGAAGCCGGATGAGTGGGTGAATATCGACGCCGAAGCCATCATCGCTCCGATGTGGGCGTCCACGCGGACCATCACCAGTGCCGCCAATGTGCTGTGGCAGGGGTACCTCCGAGACGTGGTGGTCGAGGAACGCTGGAAGTCGCTGGGTGGTTTGGCCATGCCTGCTACCCAACTCCGGATGCTGATCGCCATTTGGACGCAGCCCGTGGATCCAGATGTGGGCTACGTTCACTGGTATCCCAGCTACATCACCACGGCGGGGTTCAAAGTGCTGCCCATCAATCTCTCTGCCGGAGGGCAGGGCATAGCCGTGGACGACGTGATCAACTACCTCGATGAGGACGGCGAACCCATCGGGTGGGTGACATCTCCAGTCACCTTCCAGATGAAGCTGGTGGAGAGGCTGTAAATGGATTTTCGCTGGAAGCCCGTCAGCCGGGACAGTCAGCGGAAGACGCGGGTGATCATCCACCCTACGGCGTCGTTGACGGATGTGCGTCGAGGGCTGGACTCTGGCTCTGATGATTCTGTGGACGTGTCGGATTTTGTGACGCAGGGCACACATACGGCGTTCGATGCCAATATCTCCTTGAGTTTCAACCGGGAGTTGTTTGGCACCGCGCAGCCTGCCCCCAATCAGGTGCTGGAGATCCAGTTGTGGGAGAGCCGCCAAGCCAACATGGATGGCGAGTGGAAGCCCATCTGGATCGGCATCATCGACGCCATCAATTCATTCACTCTTCAGCGCGGCACCCGGTCCATGCAATTGACTGCAAAGAGCCGGGAGCAGCAGGACATCTGGAAAAACGTCAAACGGGTCACACCCCTTTATCCGCAGTTGACCAATTTCACCTATATTGCTGAGAGAATTGCGCGGTCGGTGGGGCTGGTGGGGGATGAGATCCTGATCCCGGTCAGTGCGTGGCACACCGTCCACAGTAACACCCAGATGGGGGACATGAACGCGTGGGACATGCTGACGCAGTTGTTTCTGCCGATGGGCCTGACGCCCTTCATGGATAGCATGCAGCGGCTCCGGGCGGCGGATCGTACGCTTCAGGGCCGCACCGCTGACATCATCCTCGATGATTCACGGTTGGTGAAGGTCGGCGGTCAGCGGACCCGTCCACCAAAGTCCCGTATCCGTCTCCAGTGGTTGAATCCCACCCTCAAGAAGGACCGGCGGCAGCGGAAAGTGCTCACGTCTGTGACTGTTACTTTGGGTTGGTTCATGCCGTATTATCACCACACGGTGTGGTTTTCTGATGATCGCACGCAGCGGGCTGAAGACACCAAGATGGTGGCGAACCCCAGTTGTAACGCCCCATGGATACCGTTCAAGTTTGTAAAGGAGAATTATCACCAACAAACTGAAAACAAGGGTCAAATGTCGTTTATCAATTTCCAGAGCTATGCTGCTCTCGGGTTAATTGCGGCTCGGCTTTTAACGTCGAACGTGCCTGACACGATGCCCCACATTCATCACGTGGCAGCAGGCATGACAATTGACATATTGCCGTCAACAGTCGTTCCTACTGGTCGTAGGGCAGACGCTATCGCGTCTGCGGCTTTTATGACGTTGATGTTGGCCATTGGCACGGGTAACTACGAGATTTGGGGCATCCCCTTCGAATGGATCCATGCTCGGAACACGTCTGAAGCCTTCGACAGTTCTGTGCCGCTGTGGGTGGATAACGTCGCAGAGATCGAATGTGACTTCGTGACCAACGAAGCGCATGCCAAGATGATCGTGGTCAGGGAGTTGATCTACCAAGCCCGTGAAGCGAATAAGTGGACCGTTACGCTGGTGGATGATCCGCGCATCGAGTATGGTGACATTCTCCAGTTCCACGACGGGAGTCAGTTCTATGTGCTTGATTTTAATCGCAACATCGAGCGAGGCAGCGAAGCCACTCTCGATGTGTCGGGGTTTCTTGTCGGCCCTGCTGCATTGAGCAGCATTGTCGATAAAATCACGGACAGCGGGGCGATTGTTCCTTCTACCTCTCCCGGTGGTGGAGGCATTACGCCTCCCGGCGGAGGAAGTGGAGGGGGAGGGGGAGAGACACCGCTTCCCGCGTTCCCCGCCTCGACACGAGCCACTGGCATTGGGGTGTTTGGGGAACCGGATGCGCCGGGGCTGGCCATCGTCTTGGGGGACGGGTCTGTCGATCCCAAGTATCCGGTGACGCCGAAGACGGAGGCGGTGTTCACGGGTTCTACCGGCAATCTGCCGGGGACGCTGGCGCTGGCATCGTCCCTGAGTGTCCCGGCGCTGTATTACATTGACGACTACGGGCTGAGGCCCAGTGCTGTGCCAGCCGGGTTCCGACCGGCGCTCTACTGCTATCCTCGCAGTGGCGTGCCGGTGGCGGATACCGTAGCTCTGCTAGAACAGGATATGCTGGCGATGCAAACCGCCGGGATGCCCTTTGATTTGGTGGTGGCTGGGTACCGGCAGTTCAAGAGCGTCGGGGTGTACTCGCTGACGGAAGCGCAAGTGCTCCAGACGATGGAACGGGTGTGGGTGCTCTCCGAACGCTATCAGGCCGGGGCATGGTGGATTTTTCATCATGGTCGGTTCTATTTCGAAGAATTGGTCGATGGCGTCACGATGTGGCCAAAGATCACGGAGTCTGTAGCCCTTGTGCGGGCCGCGTCTGCGGACTGGCACGTGTTCCCTTAAAAAAATCATGGGCGTAATTACTGATGCCGCCTCGGCAGAAATCAGCCGGAGAGCAAAGAAGCTCTACGGCGAAGTGCTCACGCGTCCCGCGCTACTTGTCTCAGACGGGCTGCACCAAATCTATTCTTGTGACGTGAACATCGGGCCGGTTGATGTCTCAGGTACCATCAACCAGTACAACAAACAGGATCGACACGGGAAGGAAAAGACTGATCGCAAAGGGCAGACCACTGCAAACCTACTCTCGGGTTTACCGATGCAACGCCCGGAGGATTGGAATCTCGATGACTCCCTACCGGGGCACGTGGACACGACGATGCACAACGTGCCCCTGTCACGTGCCAACCATGACCTGATCTATGCCGACATCGGGGCAGCGGTCTATGTCGAGCGTACGGAGAGCGGGCAGTGGCAAGTTGGTGGTTTCTCCCAAGAGCGTCCCGGCACGCACTTCATGTATGAGGTAGATTTAGGCAACATGGTGCTCGGCAGCGTGATTGATCTGTCCATCGAATCACGGCTGTTGACGCTGGCGGAGATCGGAGAGCTACGGCCCTTCGGGCAACTGGCCTTTGGTGCAGCCGCGATTTATCAGGGCGGCGAGTTACTGCGACTGACGTAGGAGACACATGGCGATTGACCTTCGCACGTTTGCCAGCGGCGACACCGACTACATCGCCAAGCTGAACGAGAACTACGCCACCATCAAAGCCGCCATCGACCAGTTGCAAGTCTTGTCTGGGGCCGCAGGCGCTGGAAGTTCCGCGTCGGCGGGCTACATGATGGACGCGCTGTTCAACCATGCCGATGCCCTGATTGGGACCAACTCCTACCTGCCCACCTACAGTGGTGGATCCCTGTTTGTGAATCCGGGGGCGATGTACCTCGCAGACACCCAGACGGTGGTGCAGTGGTTCGCTGGGACGATGATCAACTTCGGAGGGTCCACCGCCCGCACCTACTATGTGGTGATCGACGCAAGTGGCCTCCCTACGAAGATGGACACCGCTGAGGCTGGAGCCGCATGGTCGGTGCAATGGACGGGCTCGGCGTTTATCGGTCAACCGAAGCGTGTTGCACCTACGTTCTTCGACACCAATGAGGCAACGGCTTCGCGGATCAGTCAAGCATTGGCTGGTCCAGCCTCTCCGCCGCTCCCGGCTATCGAATTCAACACGCTCGATGAGCGGTTGGAGGCGGCGGAAGAACGCATCCTGACCGCACAGGACACGGCGGATGCCGCGCTGGAATCGGCGGGAATCACGCGCACGCGGAAGGTCGGCTGCACGGTCACCGCCACAGGCGTGGTCGGGGCCATCCAGTTGGACTTTTACGGCACCATCACCGGGTGGAGTGTGATCGCGGATGCCGTAGGCACGCTGACGGTGGAGGTGGATCGTAAAGCCTCCTCTGCCCCGCCTGCGGCTCCGGGCATTCCGAACACCACCACCGACAAGATTTCAGGGAGCACGCCCATCACCTTGGCGTCGGCCCAGTCGGCGTCCCGCGCTACCATCTCCGGGTGGAATGTGTCGGTGAATCAGTGGGACGTATTGCAATTCAATTGCACGGTACTGGGCACTCTCACCAAGGCCACCCTGTACCTGCTGATTGACGAAATCACCTCGCCGTAGGAGCAGACCATGATTGTCTGGACGGATAGCTGTCAGCGTAACCAGTCGGATAGCACGGTGCAGCGGGCGTATTGGAGTTGGGCCTTTGGCGCGGGATGGCGGGCCACTGGTGGTCGGAACAACGGGAACATGAACTACGCCAACGTGGTGGGCTACCCGCGTGTGCCGCCCCCGTCTGGGGATACGTTCATCGGGTTCGTGCGGCACCTCCGGAATACTGGAGCCGATGGCCCATTCTTCTCCTGTCTGTTGGGAGGCGCACAGCAAGTCGCGTTGTGTACCCTCAGCAATGGCGGCTTGTCTGTTGTGCGAAACGGCACCTTGATGGCGCAGACGGGTGGTGCGCTGGTCGAGGGCACCATCCTTCATGGCTATGCCATCAAGGTGAAGTTGCACTCCAGTGCAGGGACGGTGGAAGTCTGGATGGACGGGGTGCGGCTCACGGCTCTGGACTTTACGGGAAACACGATAGGCCAGAGTATCAGTGGAACGCCCAGTCCTACATGGGACAGCTTTCATGTCGGGCAGTCCGCAGGGGGCGGCAACTCGACGTGGTGCGATCTGATGGTGGCGGATAGCACCAATCCGAGTGGCAGTGATGTGCATGATCTCGTGCCGGATGTGTGTATCGACTACCGAAAGCCGACTGCATCTGGATATTCGTCGCAGTTCGTGGGGTTTGATGGCGATAGCGTGAACAACTACCTCTACGTGGATGACAATTCCGCTCCAGACACCAATGTGGCGACGAGTGACACGGATTGGGTGCAGTCCACGGCAGCGGCCATTGATGCTTATGCCATTCAGGATCATCCCGTCACCGGAGCGACGATCCTTGGCCGCACGGCCATCGCCGTGGCCCGGAAGACCACGACGGGTGTGTCCAACTTGCGGGTGGGGATGCGAACGTCAGGCGTGAATACGATGGGCACGTCTGTAGGGATCCTGACGACCTATGGGGAAGTGCGGGCGAATCTGCCACCGCAGTCGGAAGCGAATTTCAACGCCTCTGAAGTTGTCGTTGAGTTGCTGTAAATGATTACCCTCGTCGCCACCACGTCGAAGGCCGGGACGTTCTCCACCAGCACGACCACCACGCCCATTGATACGGTGGGAGTGGAGACGCTGCCGGTTGGGGATGGCGTAACTTCGACGTTCGTGCTTGTTCACACGCCCAATGTGTCTCTTGGTTACGTCACCTGTAATGGGGTCAGTGAGACGCTGAACCTCACAGGAGACACCGATCCTGCGACATGGACCTATAACTACGCGACGAATAGCTTGACCCGCAATCCGTTCCACCCCGGTGGAGCCGTGGCAGGCCCACCCGGAGTCGGTGTGGTTAGCACTATCGGATATGCGGCCACGTTGATTGAGGTGACCGCCGCCTACAGTCCTGCTAGTCCTACGGTGACGGACACCTATGGGAATGAGTGGATTGGGCTGACGGAGTATGTGAACGGAGGTCGTATTCGTAAGTGGTACGCCTATACGTTTAGGCCGGGGAAAGCCGGAACTGGCCATACGTTTACCGTGTCGTCTGGGGCCACGCTCGTTGGAGCGGTGACGGTACGAGCCTACGCGGGGAAGAATCTGACGTATGCGGGATCGGAGAACGGTGCAACGGGCACGAGCCTCACGTCTATCAATGGTGGAGCCGTGTTGGCACCGGGAGCGCAGGCGCTGATTACGGCCAGTCTGGGATCCAGTGCCTCACCAAATTTTGGCACGGTGTCTATTGCGGGCGGGAGTCTGGCCATCTTCGCAGGGATCAACCACGTCAGCAGCGTGACGTTTGGTCTGCATTCAGCGGATGAGATCCAGACGACAGCGGCATCGCGGAATCCCGCGTGGTCGTGGGTGACGGCTGGGACGGCGTTCGCAGCCACCGCTGCCTACTATGAAGCGGGAGCCCCTCCCCTATCACCTACGTGGGTGACACAGGCCGGGGTGGAGTTGGCGTACGTGGGTCCAGTTGGACCCGTGTGGGTGACGCAGGCGGGTGTGGAACTGGTCTATGCAGGGCCACGTGGCACCGTCTGGGTCACGCAGGCGGGGGTGGAGATCGTCTATATGGGTCCGCTGGCTCCTCGTGTGGGGTCCACGGTGTGGATGGGTGACGGGGGCGGCAAGGTCTGGGTTGAATAGTGCAATCAACTGCACTCGCCACGGAGGGATCGCATGCGGAGTACACAGACGGTCGTGGAGCCATGGGAACCACCCCCTGCCTGCCTCACCTTGACCCGTTACTTCTATACCCCTCAGGAGCGCCCTGACGCCCTCCTGAGGGCACAACTGGAGGCGGCAAGGGGTAAGGCTACCCCCCTCCTCGTTCGTGCGCTGGCGGGGCCGCAGGAGGCCGCAGTGCTGTGTCTGGTGTCGGACCTTGTGGCCGGTCTAGCGGCGGGTCCGGTGCCCCTCGACAGGAGCTTCTTCCTCACCGCCCTGAACAAGGGGCTGTTTCAGATCGCGGCGGCGGAATTTCACTCGTTTTGCTACGTCGAGGGGAAGGTGGACTCACGGGCGTGGGAGAAGCGACGAGCCGAGGCTTTTTTGTTCAGTCGAGGCCGGTTGCTGTTCGAATAAAAAAAGGTTGGACACAGGCGACAGTTGTGGTATCGTGGGTCCACGTTCATTTTGCTCCCAATGGAGTGGTTAAACTGTGCTTGACTTCGACGTGGCCTATAAGGCCCATCTGCCGTTCATCGGCGTGCATAGCGATGATCCGGTCAATATCCGGACGGTGCTGCAATCAATTGCCGGGAAGCATGTACAACCTCTGCCTACGACCAAGGGACCGACCATTGGGGACAGCTACCTCTGGTGGACCGAGGATCTGGCACAGGTGACGGTGGACACGTATCGCAAGCTCTGTGCGACGACGGCAAGCTGTGTGGTGATCAATCCGGACAAGCCCTCGCCGCTCATTTACGACACCGGCATCCTTCAAACGCCGCCCCAGTTCTATCGGGACTACCTGAAGGAGTTCGTGACCGCAGAGGCCATCGAACCACTGGTGCAGCAACTCCGGGGACTGTCGCTGAAGTCCGCACAGGAAGTGACGCAGTTGACCATGGCCCGCAGTGGGTCCATCGTGCCGCACGAGATCCGTAAGACGCGGCAGATGATGGGGGGCAACACCCCCGGTCTGTCGGCGCTGGAGACGGACTACGACTTCTACGAGTGGCCGGAAGAATTGCGGGCATGGCTGTCGCTGAACGATACGTACTTCCTTGACCCGAACACGCCTCTGGCACTCGTGCCGCGTGGCCTGCTCCTCGCCGGGGAACCGGGCACCGGGAAGTCCATGGCCGCTCGTGTTCTTGCCAAGCACTGGGACGTGCCGCTGTTCCGGCTGGACGTGGGATCGAGTCTCAACCGGTATCTCGGAGAGTCGGAGAGCCGGATCGCCCGGAACCTGCATGTCATCGAGCAGAACGCGCCCTGTGTCTGGCTGCTCGATGAAGTGGAGAAGCTGTTCGTCTCCAATGGCGACGAGGGGACCACCCAACGGATCCTTGGGCAGATGTTGTGGTGGTTGCAGGAGCACCGGGCGCGGGTGATGACGGTGATGACCACCAACGACTTGAGCACCATCCCGAAGGAATTGTATCGGGCGGAGCGGTTGGACAAGGTGATTCGGCTGGAGAAAATGCTCTTGAGTGCCGCCAAGGCGTTCGCGCTCAAAGTCTATGAGAGCGTGCTCCAGACGGTGCCCTCCCATAAACGGGCCAAGGTGATACGGGAAACGCTGGAACGGTCGGACAAAGGGATGTATTCTCATGCCGAAGTCCGGGTGCTGGTCTACTCCCTCATCAAGGAACACGGCTGGATGGACCCAGCAAAATAAGGGAGTTGACAAACCCCTTTTTACTTGGTAGAGTGAAGGTGGGTTAAGCAGAACCCCTTTTACTCAATGGAGTGACTCAATGGCAGCAGCAATCGAAACCCCGTTCCGCTATCGCGGTTCAGCCAGTTCTTACGTCGATATCGCGCTCCGAGGTGCGGACGAGCATCTGGGCATCGCGCTCCAGTACGAGAAGCACCCCTCCTCTGGCATCGGCTGCTTCATCATCCGGTTCGTGACGCATGGCAAGGAAGCCACGCCGACCAGCTATACGCACTTCACCTTCCGTGAGGACAAGGCGAACTTCGCCGCACCGGGTCCGGATGGGAGCTTCCAGCACGCACAGGTGTTCCGGGGCATCCGGCTGAACAAGTTCGCCATCCCGGTGTTCCAGCCCGCCGTCCAGAAGCACGAGCTTGGGAAGTACGCTGACCAGTTCGACGTATGGGACGCCCTGTCCAACTGGGTGGACGCACAGGCCAAGGCCGAAGGCTTCACGGTGACGGTGGATCTGCCGGTCATCCTGCGCGGGCTGGTCGTGCCGGAAGAGACACCCGAAGTCGAGGTGAAGGTCATCCTCCAGTTCCCTGACTTCCAGAGTCCGGAGTATCAAGTGGCGGCGAAGGGTCAGGTTGAGAAGCCCGCCCCGGAGCCGGTCGAGGACGAAGACGACGAGGACAACGACGCGGAGGAATGGTTGCAGTAACGGTCTTGCTGGTCTATTTGCATCGGTCCCTTGCCCATTAGGCTTTGGGAAAGTGGAAAACGCCAGCCGCCAAGCGAGTCGCTCTCGTCTAACGGCTGGCCAATCACACGGGCGGTAGACCGGCTGGCCATTTCAGTGCAGACGCACATGAAGAGAACGCAGAAGAAACCGGGTAAGGCCACACTGGCCGACCGGCTCGTCGCCAAGCTCCGCAAGCTCGGCGTGAGTGAGAAGAAGGCCATGGCGATGGCCAAGAGCCTCACCCCGTTGATCCGGTCGGTGGTCAACAAGGCCGTGCGAGAGGAAACGGCCAAGACGATCCTTGAAGAGCACGCTGAGGCGGCTGAGGACGAGCAGGAGGGGTGACCAATTTTCGCAGGGAGCCACTAGAGCAGCTTTCGACCGCAAGGGGCGGAGGCCGGAATAGCTGACAAGGCCAGCGCACGTCCGATAACGCTCAACAGGGGCGGGTGTGTCGGTTCGATCCCGTCACGCGCTCCCTGCGAATTCGACTCGATGGTGATGGAAGGGAGAGGGTATGAAGCAGAAGCTGCCGATGGCAGATCGCTTATTGGCGAGACTCCGGAAGCTGGGCCTGTCGGATCGGAAGGCCAAGGAGTTGGCGAAGGGGTTGGCTCCCGTCGCGACTCGACAGGCCGTGTCAGGGACGGTGACGGGGAAGCTGGAGGCCAAGCTGTTGAAGCTGGGACTCCGATCAGGGAAGGCGGCGGAACTGGCCAAGGCGCTGGCTCCCACCGTGCGGGCGAACATCAAGGCTAAGGCGAAGGCCAAAGCCGTCAAGCTCAGTGAGGTGGACGACGCCTTCGTGGAGGAGATCGTCAACGAGGGGGTGGATCTCTCGGAGGATCCGGAACTGGACAAGGTGGCTCCCCGTGTGAACGGGCACCGGGTGCGGCTGGATCTGCCCATCGTGCGTCGGAGCACGTGGATGTCCAAGCCGGTGAAGGGTATCGAGATCTTGCGGGTGATCGATGGCTTGAGCACGGAGGGCACGTATCTCGTGGCGGCGGTGAAGGGTGAGGAGTTGATGGTGGCCATCCGGCAGTTCAGCCCGGACCACTATAACGTCAAGTTCTACCCCACCATGGCGGCGTGGGATCGCACCGAAGCGGATTTGCGGGCGCTGGGGGCGGAGAGCCATCTGCAACGGCAGTGGTACGAGCGGATGCACATGGACCGCGCCGTCCTCGATCAGGTGTTGGGACGCATTCACGCGGAAGCGGCTCCGAAGTCGCGGATCACCGCGCTGGTGAACCGGTTCAAGGCGGTGACGGCAGGTCCGTTGATCAAGGCGTTCGACTACCTGCACAAGCGGGTGAATGCCGCCGCCTAGAGAAAGGGTGGGAGCAACCGTGGCGTCAGTGACTCGTCCTCGTTGCTGAGGATTCTGACGCCACGCCCACCCCCGTAGTTCCGGCATGGGGGTTTCCGCCTCCCCTGCCGGAAACAAGGAGAGCCGAGTTGGGCCGTGGCGGCAACTACGCCCATCCATGGTGGCATAAGTCTCCCAGCCGGGATGCCTTTGACCGGCACTTGATTGCAAAATGGCGGGGTGATGGAATGGTAGACAAAGCCGGGACGGGCTATAGACCATCCCGGTAGAGAGTGGGCGGTGGCCACCGTCCCCAGTGCTGAGTGGCTCTCAGGGTTCGAATCCCAAGAGAAGGCGGCATAGGAGCAACTCTCGTGTGGGTTCGAATCCCACCCCCGCAACCTTTGAGGTGAGGCAGCATGAAAGCGAACCTTGTCTTCACGGATGGGCAGATCGTCATGGTGCCTGTGGACGGTGACACGTGGCCGGAGACGATTACCTACAAGCACTGTACGGCGTCGTCCGACACGGCATTTGGTAATCCGACACGGCTGAACGAGCCGGTGGACGTCACCTACTACACCACCACGTTCCGTTACGTTGGTGTCCAGTATGGCATCGGAGCCTACGTGGAGCAGCAGGCATGACGCATCCTGTGCTCCTCCGTCCGGAGTGTGTGGCAGCGGTGGACGGTGATCTGGTCGTCGGCCTGTTGCTGTCGCAGATCGTCTACTGGTATCTGCCCAGCAAGGCTGGAACCACTAAACTCACCAACAAGCCGCGCTATGGGCACCTGTGGATCGCCAAAACCCGCGAGGAGTGGATGGCCGAAACCGGTCTGACCCTGAAGCGATACAAGCGGGCCATCGGGGTGTTGAAGCGTAAGGGGTTGGTGGAAGTGCGCGTGATGCGCCGGAAAAACATGGCGTTTAGCCACCTCCGGCTGCTCACGCCTATCGAAGAAGTGGGAAAGGGACCAACCGGTTGGGCCGAAAGGGACCAACCTAATCTATCTATAGAGAATACAAGTAGAGAGTACAAGAAAAAAAGAAATCTACGTATTGGCGAATCAAGATTCGCGAAGGGGAGATCTCTTACAGTACACGGGGGTAACGGGAGTAGGGACAGAGAAGAAGTAAAGATCAGAAAAGAAGTAAAGATCGAAAAGGAAGTAACAGCAGTAGATCCGGAACAAGATCAATATAGTTTTCGTGTTGACATTCCGATTCACTGGCGACAGAAAGGCGGCTGGCTCGTGAAGGCCACGGATATCATCGCGGCGAAGCACGGCTCGACCAACGGGAGTCTGGAGGGCTGGTGGAAGTCTCGGATGGCCCTCATTACCCAGTCGTATCAGAAGGCGCTGACGGTGAAGGAACGCGGGCAATTGAAGTTGCTCTCCAATTATTTGGGTGAGCGCACCAAGCCCGTGATCACGTATACTATCGAGCACTGGTGCAAGTTCTCCAGTGTCGCAGGGGCGATAGCCGGTGTGTCCCCGCCCGCAGAACCCCATATCGGGTTTCTGCTGAAATACCATGCGGTGGCCGTCAACTTGCTGTACCCCCCGCAGACTCCGCCCAGTGTGGCGGCATCCCCGGTGGTGAGTTGCACTCAAGTGCAACCGCTTCCGGTGCCGGTGGAAGAAGCCTACGTGCCTTCGCCTCAGGAGTTGGCGGAGATGCTGACCTTCTTCAAATCTCCGTAAAGGAGCCGACTCGTGACCTCTCTCATCGCTTCAGGAGTGTCGTCTGTGCTGGACGCCAAGGAGCATTCGCGCATCATCGCCAACTTCGAACACGTCTGCACCATGGCGGGGATTCAGGGGCACTTTCTCTACGAGTCCATGACCCTTACGTGCGGACCCGTGGAAGTGGATTGGGTGAAGCGGTTCTGGAAGCACAAGGCCGCAGGCGTGCCCGGACTCGCCCTCGTCGGTGTGTCGCGCCCCGATACGCGTTGCCAAGCCATTGCGGCAGCGTTGGTGCGGAACTACGTCGATGCGCGGGTGATCCCCATCAACACGCTGATCGACAGCATGATGAACGGTGGATCTGCGCCCAGCCCCACGGTGTTGTTGATCCCCAACCTGTTCATGATGGCGATGGGGAAGCACCTCCCCGCGTGGCGGGTGCAGGCGATGTACGACCTCCTGTTGGAGCGGTCCACCCGGAGCAAACCGACTGTCGTGTACGTGGAGAACCTCACCACGTTGAAGTCGGTGTACGGCGATCCCTTTCAGGATTTTCTGACTCGATTTGTCCCCGTGACGGAGTAGCATGGCCTACGCGCTCGGCTCGAAAGTCATCAAGCGGTTGTGTCACGAGCAGAATTCCCTCACATGGCTGAAAGCCAAACTCTCCCCGGTCCTGTTCAAGCCCTATGAGCAGGATCTCTATGCGTGGGTGGACCAGCACGTCACCACCCACCACGTGTTGCCGCACGTCGAGACGTTGCAGGCGCAGTTTCCGGATGTGGCCCAGTTGGACGTCCCAGAGCCGTCCAGCTACTACGTCCTGCAACTAGAGCAGCAGTTCTACTACGACCGGATCAATCAGGCCAATCTGGCCTCACAGATGGCCTTGAAGGACGATCATGAGGACCACGAAGCGGCGGTAGGGTTCCTCCGGGGGGCGATCCGTGATATCACCGCCCAGAAATACCGGATGCGGATTCTGGACGTGGGCAAAGAGGCGCAGGCGCTGGTCATCGCCGCCTACGTGTCGCAGAATAGCGTGGAGCACGTCGCCGCCTTCGGCTGGCCCTACCTCGATTTGCAATCGGGCGGGGTGATGCCGGGGGATGTGATTTCGTTCGTCGGCAGACCGGCAGTGGGAAAAACTTGGCTCACCTTGTGGACCGCGCTCCACAACTGGACCGCACGGAAGCTCAACGTGCTCTATGTGAGCATGGAGATGATGACGCTGCCCATCGCCCAGCGTATTGCCGCGCTCTATACCAAGCAGAACATCAACCAGTTGAAAGTGGCCGGGTATAGCAATCCGACCTTCAAGAAGTTCTACGCCGGATTGCAGGCCATGCAATCGGAGTCGGCCAAGTTTTATGTGGTCGATGGGAATTTGGCCACCAACGTCGAGGATCTGTTCGCGCTGGCGGATATGCTGGAGTGCCGGGTGGTGATGATCGACGGAGCCTACCTCCTTCGCCACCGCAACGTGCGGTTGGATCGCTTCACCCGTGCGGCGGAGAACGTGGAACTGATCAAGCGGTCCTGCACCGATCTGGAGATGATGGCGTTCTGCTCGTGGCAGTTTAACCGCGAAGCCAGTAAGAAGCAGAAGAAGGGGAAGGGGGAGCAGGGGGATCTGGAAGACATCGGCTATTCAGACGCGATAGGCCAGATCAGTTCCATCGCCGTGAGCCTGTTCCAAGAGGATTCCGTCGAGACGTTGAAACACCGCAAGGTCCAAGTGATGAAGGGCCGCAACGGCGAGGTGGGGCAGTTCTCCATCGCATGGGACTTCATCAACATGTCGTTCGCCCAGATTGACCCGCCTTTGACCCCCACGGCCACCCCCAGTGGACAGGACTTACTCCAGTGGGTCTAAAATTCCTGCCGCCATCGAAGCGGCAAAACCTATACATTACAAAAAAGCGGGTGTCATTTTCACGTAGTAAGACCTTCGCAGCGCATCGTCAACGTATCTTGGCTTTGTTGGTGGCTCGGCAAACACAAGGCGCGACAACGGCAGAGATATCTGCGCCGGAGGTTGGCGGCGAAGAAGGAACACGGCGCATTCGGGAATTGCGGGATGACTTGCACTACCCAATTCATGGACGACGCCTGCCTAATGGGTACTGGTGTTATTGGTTGCAAGATGGGAAGCAACCTAATTGTGAGTGCAGGCACTGTCGATAAGGAGCCCTGATGGCGTTGAAGATCGTGAAACCGGTAGCGAAGCCGGTGGTCGTAGTCGCGGAGCCGGTGGTTCAACCGGTGATCCCCCACAAGGTGCTGGTCGAGCCCTCCGTGTCGGAGGTGGAAGCCCTGACGGCGGAGTACATCGCGCTCTACCAGAAGTTCGACTACTTCGAAGTCAAGGCGCTCGTCGCTCGTATGGATGAGGTGCGGAAGCAGTTGGTGGCCATCGCGAACGACACCATGGATGACAAGAAGCCCGCCATCTTTGCCTGCCCGCAGGGCGAGGTGGAGTTCTCTGTCCGGGGGACGAAGACCGAGATTCCCACCCCCCTCATCTTGTTGCGGGATTTGCTGGACAAGTTTGGTCCCGATGTGACGGCTAGCCTCGTGGACATTGCCTTGACGCCGCTTCGTAAGGTCTTGAGCGAAGCGGAACTGAAGAAGTACTTGACCGAAGTCCCCGGAAGCCGCACGCTACGCTCAGTACGCCCCACGTAAGGGGCTGAAGGAGAAGTGGTATGGGTTTGATTCAGTTGGTTGCCATCCTGCTGGTCATCGGTGCTTTGATCTGGTTGGTGGAGACGGCTCCGTTCGTCTCCGCCAGCATGAAGCCCATCATCCGGTGGGTGATCATCGCCGTCGTCGTGTTGTGGTTGATCACCCTGTTCGTGGGTGACGTGCCCATTCTCCCGTTGCGGCGACGATGAACCATCCAGACGAGGCGGTGTTGTGTGGGTGGACGATTTACCACCGTCCATCCGACTTCCCCCACCACTATGCGGTGCGGATGTGGGTAGTGACGGATGACGGCCAGCCCCTGATGTACGGCTTCGCGGCCATCTGTGACACCTTGGAGGAGGCCCGAGAGCAGATCCCTGCGGGGTGCTACTGCGTGGGCCGGGAAGAGGGAGACGATCCGGTGATAGTCGAGTCGTGGTTATGAAAAAACCCTACGAGAAGCCGGAGTTGACCCGTGTGATCCTCAAGCCGGAGGAAGCGGTGTTGGCAGCGTGTAAGACCAACAATGGCGGTGGCCCCGGCGGGAGTGCGTGTCTCGGACCCCGCGTGGCTCCGTGCTTTGCCGGAGGTTCATGATGGACCAATTGCGACAGGCTCTGCGAGGCATGATTGAGGATGCCCGCCAGCGGTTTTATACCCGTGTGTCCCTATACATCGAGACGGACAAGGATCGCGCATTCGCAGAGGCATTGCAACGGGCTATCGGAGAGATCTCGGTGGAGGAAGCCTTTACTGGATACCTGAAATACAAGGGGCTATGACCGCAGAGCAAG
>Ga0184624_10000095_pt1 | contig 21279 bp, 26 predicted proteins | sample PLM3_5_b1_FD_133157 | JGI IMG/M metagenome (GOLD analysis project Ga0184624, IMG submission 133157) | Groundwater sediment microbial communities from an aquifer in East River, Colorado, USA - PLM3_5_b1 | ecosystem: Environmental > Terrestrial > Soil > Riparian zone | place: USA: East River...
ACCTGACGATCACCGCCAAGGACGAAAAAGGCAACACCGTCACCACCTTCACCGGCTCGCACTCGCTGATCTTCTCGGGAGCCGAAGCCGCTCCCAGCGGGACCAAACCGACCGTCGCCAACAGCTCGGGAACCGCGACCAACTTCGGGACCGCGACGGCGATCAGCTTCACCAACGGCGTCGCCACCATCTCCTCGACCAAAAACGGCGTCGTCAGGCTCTACCAGGCGGGAACCGCCAACATCGTCGCTACGGAGGGTTCGATCACGACCCCGAACCCGGCGGCGATCACGGTTGCTGCCGCCGCCGCGTCCAAATTCGTCCTCACGGCAGCCTCGGCGACGCCGGCCGTCGGCACCCTCGACGCGCTGACGACGACCGCCCAGGACACCTACGGCAACACCGCCACCTCCTACACCGGCGCCCACAGCCTCGTCTTCTCGGGGGCCAGCGCCAGTCCCAGCGGGACCCTCCCGACCGTCAGCGATTCCAGCGGCGCCGACGTCGCCTTCGGCACCGCGACCACGGTCAACTTCACCGCCGGCGTCGCCAAAGCAAGCGAAGGCGCAGGCGGCAACATGAAGCTCTACAAAACCGGCTCAACCGCCGTCAAAGCAACCGAGGGATCGCTCCTGACCCCGACCGCCGTCACGGTGACGGTCGCCGCGGGCACCGCGACCAAGCTCGTCCTCACCTCAGCGACGGCGACGCCGGTGGCGGCGACCGGCTTCAACCTGGCGACCACCGCGCAGGACACCTACGGCAATACGGCGACCGGCTACACCGGCGCCAAGAACATCACCTTCGCCGGTGCCTCCGCCAGCCCCAGCGGCGCCTCGGCGACCGTCACCAACAGCGCCGGCACCGCGGTCAACTTCGGCACCGCCACCGCGCTCAACTTCACTTCAGGCGTCGCCACTCCCGCCTCCTCGAAAAACGGCTTCACGAAACTGAACAAGGTGGAGACGGCTTCGATCACCGCCAGCGACGGGACCATCTCCACCGCCGCCTCCCTCCCCCTCACGGTCTCCGCCGGCGCCGCCAACCGGCTCGCCTTCAGCGGCCTCACCACGAGCGCCGGCGCAATCGGCTCCCCCTGCTTCTTCACCTGCGCGGTCACCACCCTCGGCAACGCCGGCACGATCAAAGCCAAGCTCGCCCTCACCGACAGCGTCGGCAACCAGATCTCCAACTCCGCCAAGACCATCACCGTCACCGCCACCAGCGGCAGCACCGTCACCGGCTCCCCCCTGACGACCCCCGAATCCGGCCCCGCCATAACCGGCACCGAATTCACCTACACGGCCCCGGCGTCGGGCTCCTTCACCCACACCATCACCGCCGCCTCAACCGGCCTCACCAGCGCCACGGCGACGGCCACCAAATAGGCCGCCTTGGCCGCCGGTCGCGCGACCGCTCAGGTCCGCCGGTAGCGAATGTGCGTGGCGAGCGGAGAGGCACGGTACCGCAGAGGGCTAGCGCCCCCGGCTGGATTCGAACCAGCGACCGTCGGATTAGAAGTTCAGCCGGAAAGTGTCTGATGGAGCGAATCTGGCCCGACAGAGCCAATCACGTCCAAGGAGTTCGGTTGGGTTCGCTGGAGTTGGGGATCAATCTCGGGACCAAGTTTTGGAGCCGGTTCAATCCGCGCCTCGTCCGCGCTACCGTTTAGAGCAATGGAGGCATCAGTCGACTTCACGATCGCGTTTGACGGCCCGGACGAGGCGGGCTGGATCGTCGCGCGCGTCCTCGAGATTCCGGGCGCAATGAGCCAAGGCCGCACCCGCGAGGAGGCCCGCGAGAACGTGCTCGATGCGCTGCGGACGGTCTTGACTCCCGATGAGGAGCTGGTCGGCAAAGTCTCGGCTGCTGATCGAGAGCACTTGCGGTTTACTGCCGCGGCGTGAAGCGCCGCGACTTCGAACGCCATCTTCAATCCCACGACTGCCGAGAGGTAGGCGGCACGAAGCACGCGAAGTGGCGCGGCCCGGAGGATCAGGTCTCGGCAGTACCTCGGCACAAAGAGGTCGGGCCTGGCTTGGTGCGAGCGATCTGCAGGCAACTCGGAGTCCCCGCCCCCACTAACCCGCGCTAAGCCTTCCCCGATGACACAACTAGACCGATACGCCTACGTGATGCGTGAGTGGGAAGAGGCATGGTCTCAGTCACGCCATTTGGAGGCGATGCGGGGGCAGTACCTCGGCTTCTTCTTCACCGCAGTGATTGGCGTGATCGCGATCGCCGGGCCCAATCTTGTTGACGATTCGCTTCGCAGCGCCGGTTCACAACTCCTCCTCGCCACGCTGGCCTTTGGTCTTCAGACGCTCTCAGGCTTCCTTTATCTGGCGGTGAATCGCATCAACGAAGTACTGGGTCATTACCAAGAGGAGATAGTCGCGATAAGAGCCGTAATGATCCCTGCCAGCCAGGATCTAGTCGATCTCACGTCTTTCAAATGGCCGCCAAAACCATCTCGGGATTGGACGAGCACCAGCGGTGTCGCTACGCGTGTCCTTCAAGCCGGACTCGTCGTTTTTCCGGTCGCTCTCGTCTGTACCGCCGGGAGGGCTGTGCAGGTCGATGGCCTGTCAGCTTCGGCGATCTTCTGTCTGATTCTGGCCCTAGCCAGCATCGCCGTTGGCCTACTAGTAGCCCCACTCGGCGCGGTCGACTCTCAAAAGAAGCGCCCCCGGCTGGATTCGAACCAGCGACCGTCGGATTAGAAGATCAGCCGGAAGGTGTCTAAGGGGGCGAATCTGGCCTGATAGAGCCGATCATGTCCAAGGAGTTCGGCTGAGTTCGCTGGAGTTGGGGACCAATTTCGGGACCAATGTTTCGGGCTGCTCTCAGTCCGGGCTCAACCAGAGCTATCGCCATTCTCCGAGAGATAGATCTTCCCCAGGGCGTCGATTTCTGCATCGAGCTGCTCCAAGCCGCCTGCAGACACACCAGTGACGACCTCAAGCATGTGACCAATATCGCGGATATTGGCTGCTAGTGACGTGAGAGTCGAATTCGAGAGTTGGCTTCGGCGCTCAGGTCCCAACACGACCTCCGTGGTGCCATCATCGTTCGAGATCGCCGTCCAGTCGAGGGTCCCGCATACCGTGGCATGGGGAGGCCCGGAAAGCGTCTCCCAAAACTGCTGCCCCACGAGGCGGGCGCCGCTTCCACCTGAGCGGCCTGCGAGCCACTCTCTCGCGTACTCGCCAGTTTGGTCCTTGAGCGTTTTCTCAGCGCGAGCATGCACCTCAAAGATCAGACGGACTTTGCCCACAGCTTGGTCGTCGTAGCCAATGGCGATGGTATTCATGGCCACGCGGAGCGCTCGGAAGGCTTGAATGGCCATCAGCCAAATGGCGTGGTGCTGTCGTTCCCGTGCGGATTGATCTCCCGCCGCAGGCGGTACCGGCGTCCCGCCGATGATCGTAGCTAAGCGATCTCCAGCCTTGCTCGCCAGCTCAAGGGCAGGGAGGTCCTCGGCGGCCCGCTGGCGTAGATCCTCCTCCACATCGTCGATGCTTCGTGTGTCGGTCAAATGCCAGGGACTCTGATCCGGTTCCAAGCTGGCTTTGTCTTCAGGCCGCCCGCGCCTTCACGACAACTTCCCGCTGGTTGCTGCGATCAGGCTCGCTCTCGTCTACCGAACCGCCAGCAGCAACGATCATGGCGATCAGCATGTCCTCAAAGGTCGCCGCTGACCGCTTGGTGGAGGTGACCAGCAAGTCCGCAACTTCTTCGGAGTCGGAAGCGGACTTCTCGTAGAGCCTCAGCAACTGGTCGAATCGAGGTGCAAGCCAGAGGGCATCGTGGTCGAAGATCACTGAAAGTTGCGCCACCGCTACCGCCATCGGACGAATCTCCTGCGGGGATCGCGCCTGTTCAGCCAAGGCCCGAATTAGTTCCCCGCGTTGCAAGGGGGGAATCACTGCAAACGCTTTCTCCTTCTTCATCCAGTCCAAGATTTCGCCCGCTTCCTCCACGCTCATATCGGCGCTTTGAACGGAAGCATCAACGAGGATCGCTTCGTTTTTCACGGCGAGAATCGCCGACCAGATCAGCGCCGCAACTATGTTGATGCCAAGCAGAATTACGACGCCTAGCCACCCCAGCGCGACCATGGAAACAAAGACGCTGACGATCTCGAGGATCGACAGGAGCGTGGCTTGAAAGGAATTGAACTCGTAGCGCTGCCGCCTAGTCCACAAGAGGACCAGCCCGACCGCCAAGGCAGCTGCAGTTAACGCCGTTTCGATCAAGCGCCTCAGTTTGCCGGATGGGTCGGCGGGGACTACCTAGCTCGCCAGGCCTTCGACCCGCTTACTGAGCACCACCAGGGAAACCCTGAGCGCCTCGGCGATCGCCAGCACCGTGGCCCAGTTCGCACCACGATCCTCTCGCCCGCCTGTAAGCAATTGGGGACCGACCCCACACCCGATGCTGCGATGGAAAGACGGCCCCCGGGTCTCAAGGGGCTCAGTGGCCCTTGAAGATCATTGCCGCTGCCTGCACGGACGGGACTTTCATCATCGTCATCTGCCTCACCCCCTCTCCCTGCTCGGCCCGCCAGCGCGGTTCGCCAGAGGGAGGAGGAGCGAATGCTAAAGACGGCTAGAGCATCCTGCGATTTCTGACCCGCCTGTTTTTCCTGAGTACCCCGGAGTACTCGTCAGGGCAGGCGCTTTATGCTCCGAAGACCATTGAGTAGCCGGGTTTCGTCTAGTGGAGAAGGAGGTCGCGATGTTCCCCAAAACCGGGTCGCGTCATAGAGGTAGAAGCAACCCGAAGCGCGGGAGGAAAAAACGGAAGCTGGTCGCCGATGCGGTCCAGTTCGCGGTCTCCCATCACACCCGGCTGGAAATCCTGATCCTTCTCCACGAAGCGGCGTACACGACCTCGGACCTCGCCGAACTGACGGGAATAGACATCAAGAAAATCTCCAACCACCTTTTGGAGATGTTCAACGACGGATCAATTGAAGTCGTGGACAGCGTCCAGCGGCACGGGACGACGGTCTACTGGTACCGGGCCGTCGAAATGCCGGAATACTCGAAAGAGGAGGCCGAAGCGTTGCCCGAAAAAGAGTTGCAGGGGATCGCGGGTGTGATCGCTCAGGGGCAGACGGCCGAGTTGATGGCGGCGCTGCATAAGGGCACCCTCGCGACCGCCCGAACCATCCTCTCCTGGGACATGTACGACGTGGACAAGCGCGGCAGAGAGGACATTGAAGAGATCACGACGGCCTACCTGGAGCGGCTGACCGAGGTCCAGTGCGAGTCGGCGAATCGGGTCGCCGAGTCGAAGGAGGAGACGACGCCAATGATCGTCAGCGTCGGTGCCTTCAGACGGGCGCGGGCCATCCGGGTCTCCAAGTCACGGACCTGTTGAGCCGGACTGCGAAAACTCATTGACGCGGGCCTGAGGCGGCCAATAACTTCTCCACCACTCAGCGTCGGTCACTTCTTCAGTCGGCGCTGATCTCCGAGTTACAGCCGGGGGCGGAGACTCCTCCCCAAGTGAGACCTCGTCCCCGGCCTTAGACATGACGAGCTTCCTCCCACAGATACCCCAAGGCGCCCGTCGCGATCATCCGCACGACTCCCTCATGCGTGGTCGCGACCAGGCAGGGCAGGAAGGGCGGGGACGGCGGCTTCTGGGAATAGCCACCGTCCCCGCCCGACCGCGCGAGGATTGACGATGCCCCGCGACCCCGTCCGGCTCAGGGAGCAGGCGAAAGGCCACCCGACGCGCAAGCGCATCCTGGCGTTGTTCACAGAGAACGAGGGTCGGTCGCTCGCCGCCGCCGACCTCCTTCGGGATCTCCGGGCTGCGCACCCCGAGGAGTACGAGGGCGTCAAGCCCAAACAAATTCACTATCACCGCTCCCGCTTGCAGGATGCCGAGCTTCTCCCGGCGTGAATCGATGGCAACTCGGCGACCGAAGACCGAGGAGGACGAGGCGTCACAGCGAGGTCTCGGCTTCGCCGTCATCCAGCTGCGCCGCGAACAGGGCCTGAGCAGAGAAGAGGTCGCCAAGCGGGGTGGCCTGACAACGGACACCATCACCGCCATCGAGGACACGGGCCAGGAACCGACTTGGGGGAACCTGCGACGGATCGCTCAGGGCCTCCGGGTAGAGACGGAGGAGCTTTGCTCGCTTGCCGTCGAACTTGCGCCGGGCAAAGCTGGCGGCCGCATTCGACGGCGCGAGCGCGAAGCAAGACAGCGGCGGGAAAAGCGACTGCAAACGGCGGGCGAGAAGCAGGCGTGACGGGCGTCGTGGTCGCTGACTGGTCGTCTGCGGCGTCCGTCAGGCCTGCACCCGAGCACAGGTGTCGGGTGCGCCCCTGGAAGCAGCGCATGGATGAAGACCGGGAGGTCTTGAAAGACCTCGACATCGAGGACTAGCGCCGCTGCTGGACCGCCCTGGCCAGCAGCGGCTTAACAAAAAAAAGGTTGGCCACTTTCGGGGTTCGTCGCCCTGTTAGGTAGTGGGCAATCCAATTTCATCCCGGCTTCGCAACCCCCTCCCAGGGAGGCTTTCTAAATTTTTTGCCGGATTTCGCCGCCTCGTTCGACGGAGAGGTATGAGAGGCGAAATCGAACATCAGCCTAAGCAGGGGACCGCTTTCGCGGTTCGCTCGCTCCCCTGTTGCTGTATCCGGGCAGATTCTTCACAGCCGCTTTTCCTTCGCCTTGCCCTTCGGGGCTGGCTTCCCCTGTCCCTTCGCGGCTCGGTTGTGCCGATGGCCCGCAATCGCGCATCTCAGCGCTGTTTGCGGGCCTTCTGCTTTGCCGACATCCCCGATTTCGGGACCAATTGGGGACCAATTTCGCCAGTTTGTATCAACTGGCTCTTTCTGATTCGGCTTATCAAGCGGTTTTCGTAACGCCCCCGGCTGGATTCGAACCAGCGACCGTCGGATTAGAAGTCCGGTGCTCTGTCCACTGAGCTACGGGGGCGAGGGGGTCAAGGTTAGGCGGTGATCGGGCGGCTCGCCTAGGATCGGGGGATGGCGAAAGTCTTGGTCGGGGGGCGGGAGTTTCATTACGAGCAGGCCGGCTCCGGCGAGCCGTTGCTGCTGATCCAGGGGATGAGCGGGACGCATGTCGCCTGGGGGCAGGAGTTCAAAGGGGCCCTGGAGGAGAGCTTCGACGTCGTCGCATTCGACAACCGCGGTATCGGGTTGTCGGCTCCGGTCGACGGGCCGTTCACGATCGTCGAGATGGCCGGAGACACCGCGGCGCTGCTCGCGGAGCTGGACCTGGAGAGCGCGCATGTCGTCAGCATCTCGATGGGCGGAATGATCGCCCAGGAGCTGGCGCTGGCCGAGCCGGGCTTTCTGCGCTCGCTGACGCTCGGCTGCACCTACTGCGGCGGGCCGGGCTCGCAACTGATGCCGGAGGAGAACCTGCAGAAGCTCGTCGCCGGCATGTCCTCGGGCGATCGGGGCCAGGCGATCCGGGCCGGTTACGAAGTCAACCTCTCCCCAGCCTTCCGCGCCGACGCGTCCACCTGGACCGCCTTTCACGAGATGGCGACCTCGGTGCCGGCGGCGAAAGCGACGATCGAACTGCAGGCGCAGGCGATCTTCGGCCACGACACCAGCGGCCGCCTCGGCGAGATCGAGGTGCCGACGCTGATCGTCCACGGCACCGTCGACGGCGTCCTCCCCTTCCCCAATGGCGAGCAGATCGCCTCGCTGATGCCGAGCGCCCGCTTCGAGGTCCTCGAGGATGTCGGCCACATGTTCTGGTGGGAGCAGCCGCAGCGCTCTGCCGAGCTGATCCGCGAGCACGCGCTCGCAGCCGGCCGCGCCTGAATCGAGATGTCAATTGAGCACCCTATGGGTGCTCTAATTGCCGTCTGGATTATTCGACCGGTTCTTCACCCGGAACCGTCGGCCGTTTTTCCGGCTTGCAGGCCGAGGGGTCGAGCTTGCCGTTCACCTTGAAGACGTAGTCCGGCTGCGGCGAGGCTTTGAAGTCTTTGACGACCAGCTTCACCGCCGGGTCGTTCTTGATCCAGGCGAAGACGGGGAACTGGTACGGGTTCGGCACGCCGGAGTTGTAGGGGCCGGTGTCCTGCGTGTACTGGCTCAGCACCAGGTGTTCGTAGCCACCCTCGTTGACCAGGCTGCGCAGCCTCTGACAGGTCGTCGGCAGGCGGTTCGCCCCGTGGGGCCCTTTGACGCCGATGAACTCGACGTGATTGGAGGCGTCGTTGCCGTAGAAGCCGTACTGGCCGAAGATGATCTGGCTCGAGCCGATGATCCCGATCTTCTTGTCCTTCAGTTTCTGGGTGTAGACGTAGGCGTCCTTCGGCCCGCCTTCGCCGAGGAACGGATCCGGGTTGACGTAGTGCTGGTCGGCGTACTGGACCTGCTGCGCCCGTCCCAGCCCCACCGCCATCAGCACCAAAAGCGCGGCGCCCGCCGCGACCGCGGCGCGGCTGACCGTCCAACGCGTTCGCGCCAGCGAGAGCGCCGCCGGCGCCCAGACCAGGCACAGCGTCAGGAAGACGGTGCCGACGATGTAGCTGGTGAACCAGCGCGGCGTCGTCAGCACCGTGATCGCGAAGACCCCGGTTAGGAAGAGCAGCGTCTGCCAGGCGCGCCGGTCGGGCGCCCGTAACGGCCGCGCCAGCGGCAGCATCGCCATCGCCAGCACCAGCCCCGGCACCAGGTAGCGCGTGTTGGTGAAGAACCCCGTCGGCGAGCCCTCCTGCCCGGCCGCAGTCAGCGGCGTGAAGACGTAGACGACCGCGGTCAGCAGCGAGGCGACGGCAATCACCCGGAGGATCTTGTTGCGGGATTTCCAGGCGATGTAGACGGCGGCGGTGACGGCCATGATCAGGATCAGCGGCCAGAGCGGCCCGAAGGCGTTGTCGAGCTCCGGGAAGAACCAGCGCCGGTAGATCGTCGGGTTGGTGATGTAGTCGATGACGGCGAAGCGCGGCCGGGGATCGAGCGGCATCTGGTCGGGCTTCGGCAGGTTGAGCGGCCCGAACTTGGTGATCGGGATCGGGTTGCCACCGGTCTTGATCGCCGCCCGCAGGTACCAGTAGCCGCCGACGATCAGCATCGGCAGCCCCATCACCCAGGCCGTCGTCCAACGCCGGCCGCGGCCGCTGAAGAGGATGACGCCGAGAGCGATCGCCACCACCGGGACGAGGAAGGTCGTCTTCACCGAGGCGGCGAGACCGGCGGCGATCCCGGCCATCACCAGCGGCCCCTTGTCGAGCAGCGGCGCGTCGCGCTCCGGCGCGTCTTGGACCGCCCCACTGGTCGGCGCTCTTCGCTGGTGCCCGTTGATCAGGAAGGCGGCGAAGGCGAGCAGGAAGGCCAGTCCCATGATGTCGTTGCGCGCCTCGCCGGGCTGGGTTTCGATCATCACCCCCGCGTCGAGGACGATCGCCGCCGCGACCAGCGTCGCCGGCCCAACCTTGTAGGGCCGCCCCATGCACCATGCGGCGAGCAGCCCGATCGGCAGCCAGATCAGGTTCTGCAGCGGCGCCAGCCAGTCGCTCTTGAAAAGGACGATCGTGGCCGCGTTCACCAGCTCGGTCGAGGCCGGGTAGAACCAGGCCGCCAGGCGCAGCGGGTCCGTGTAGTGGAGGTGGACCGTCGAGTGTTCCTGGGCGATGAACGCCGAGAAGGGCATGTGGTACCAGGTGGTGTCGCCGCCGAACATCCCGAAGTCGAGGCTCGATTGGGCCGGGAAGGTCCACTCGGCCACCGTCCAGGAGGCGACGCCGAGGGCGATCATCAGGACGATGTTCTCCACCCGTGGGGCCGCCACCTCGCGGCCGTGCCCGCCCGCTTTCGAGCGCCCGAGCCAGGCCGCGCCGAGGCCGACGCCGATGCAGAGGACGACGATCCAGCCGAAGTAGAGGAGGCTGAGCGAGCCGAGGATCTCGAGGCAGACGACCAGCATCGCGACCGCGAGCGTGGCGTCGGCGAGCCGAGCCAGGGCGCCGGTGAACTCCGGCACGATCCAGCGCCGCAGCCAGTAGGCGCCGAGGGCGAGGGCGGCGACAATCCCGATCAGGGCAAGGCAGCCGGCGATGTAGGAGCCGAATGAGGGTGCCACGGAGGCGGGGATGCTATTCGGCGTGCCCCCGGAGCACCGCCGCGGCCACTACGCCGCGGCGGGGATGGTGCAGGCGACCCCGGTCCCTTTCAGACCGCAGTAGCCGTTCGGCACCTTGTGCAGGTACTGCTGGTGGTAATCCTCGGCGTAGTAGAAGGGTCCGGCGGGCTCCACCTCGGTCGTCACCGCCTCCTTGCCGGCGGCCCGCAACGACTCGCCGTAGGCCTCGACCGCCATCTCGGCGGTCGCTTTCTGGGCATCGTTGGTGAAGTAGATGCCCGAGCGGTACTGGGTGCCGACGTCGTTGCCCTGGCGCATCCCCTGGGTGGGATCGTGCTCCTCGAAGAAGACCTTGAGCAGGTCGGCGTAGGAGATCTTCTCCGGGTCGAAGGCAACGAGCACCGCCTCGGCGTGCCCGGTCTTCGCCGTGCAGACCTCCTCGTAGGTCGGGTTCGGCGTGGTCCCGTTCTGGTAGCCGACCGCCGTCGTGTAGACGCCGTCGAGCTCCCAGAACAGCCGCTCCGCGCCCCAGAAGCAGCCGAGTGCGAAGTAGGCGACCTCGATCCCCTCGGGGAACGGCGGCTCCAGCGGCGTGCCCAGGACGGCGTGCGCCTTCGGCACGTCGAACGGGCGCTCGCTGCGCCCGGGGAGCGCCTCCTCGGGCGTGACCATCTCGGTCTTCCCTGCGTGCATCATCGACATCAGCTTTCCGAGTCTGTCCATTGCGCCGTCCTTGTTTGGCTTCCTATAGAGAAGGTAGCGTGCGCGCATGGGCTGCCTGGTCGTCTTGCTCGCGTTCATCTCGCCGCGGCTGGCGCTGTTCGCGATCTTCCTCTTCTCCGACCTGCTGAGCCGCGCCTTTGACAGCTGGTTCGTACCCTTCCTCGGCTTCTTCCTGCTGCCCTGGACGACGCTCGCCTACGCGGTGATGTGGGCCTCGAGCACGAACGAGGTCAGCGGCTTCGAGTGGTTCATCGTCGTCCTCGCCTTCGTCTTCGACCTCGGCTCCTACGCGAACCGCGGCCGGATGCGCCGGGACTGACGGCGCCCGCGCCTACTGCGCGAGCGGGTAGGCGATCCGGATCGCCGTCTTCGCGAGAACGAGGAAGGCGATCTCAGTGACCGAACCATCCTGCACCGAGGTCACCTTGACGTTGGTGAGCGGGACGAACTCGAACTCGCCGCGGTTGAGGGAATCGGAGAAGCGGCTCTGATAGCCCGCCGGAGGCAACGTCAAGTCGCCCTCGATCAGCTGCCGGTCGGTTTCGAAAACGGCGCGCTCGACCCGGCGTCGCTCACGCGTATCCGCCGGATCCTCCACCTGGCTGCCGAATAGCTGCTCCATAGGTTCTTCCTTCTTTGTCGGCGGGCTGGGGGGAGAACTTGATGGCGCCGGCGACTTAGGAGGAGGTGAGCGTGATCGCCCCTTCAGCCATCCGAGCGAATGGCCACTATTATGGCCATATGGCTAAAACTGTGACTGCAACTGCTGCCAAGGCAAACATCCTCCGTCTCCTCGACGAGGCGGCCTCCGGCGAAGAGATCGAGATCACCCGCCATGGTCGGCCGGTGGCCCGCCTCCTTCCACCCGTCAGCGGGCGCAACCTGAAGGGCTCCTTCGCTGGACGCGCGAGAACGGCCGCAAGCGACGAGGATCTCCTCTCTACCGGCGAGATGTGGGAGTCCTTTCAGTGAGATGGAGCGACTCCTGCTCGACACTCACGTCGTCCATTGGTGGTCCGCAGAGCCGGAACGGCTAAGTAAACCCGCCAGAGGTGCGCTCGAATCAGCCGACGAGTTTCTCGTCGCCGCAATCTCGTGGTACGAGCTCGGATGGCTCGCCCGCCGCGGTCGGATCGCGCTAGACGTACCGATACGAACCTGGCTCGACGAGCTCGCCGTCAACCTCCGGACCATCGGAATCACCCCGGCGATAGTGGATACCGCCGTGGATCTCCCCAGCTCCTTTCCCGGCGACCCGGCCGATCGTCTGATCTACGCCACCGCGATTCAGCAAGGCGCGAAACTGGTTACGAAGGACCGCGCGATCACGGAGCACGACCAACCCCGCTCGCTCGTCGTCTGGTAGTCGCGCCGCCTACGGCGAGTGCTGCGCCGCCTTCTCGCGCGCTTCGGACTTCTCCTCCAGCGTCATCGCACCGGGATGGCCGTCGCCGGGCCAGGGCGAGAGGATCATCAGCAGACGCGCGTCCGACCGGGCGACGATCGTCCGCCGCTCGCCTGGGTCGAACTCGAACAGGTGCCCGCTCTTGGCGCTGGCGAAGTCCTCGCCGTTCTGGGTGGTGACGTCGACCTCGCCGTCGACCACGATCACCCGGGCCCGCTCGTGCACCTCGTGCTCCTGCAGCTCCTCCCCCGCCGGCAGCGAGAGCACGATCGACCGCGCATCGTCCGCCGAAGCGAGGATCCGCGGCTGACGCGGTTCCACCTCCACCGTCTTCAGGTCCCAACTCTCCATCTGCAGCCTCCTTCCCGGTTACGTCTGCAGTCTCCCTACCCGCGGGTTGAAGATCAACAACAGGAAGTCGACGATCGGGGCGCCCGGATTCGAACCGGGGACCTCCGCCACCCAAAGGCGGCGCGCTACCAGGCTGCGCCACGCCCCGACTGAGGCAAGTGTAGGTTCTGGGGCGATGGCGGAGGTGCTCCCGTTCGAGGCTTTGCACTACGACCTCGGGAAGGTCGGCTCGCTCGATGCCGTCGCGGCGCCTCCTTATGACGTGATCGACGCCGCGCAGCGCAAGGCGCTGCTGGAGCGCTCGCCGTACAACGCGGTCGCGATCGACCTGCCGAAACCGTTCGATCCCGCCGACCCCGACAGCAACCCCAGCGGCGATCCCTACGCGGGGGCGGCGGCGCGGATCGAGAGCTGGCGCTCCGACGGGGCGCTGGTCCAGGACGAGGCACCGTCGCTCTGGGCGATGACCCAGGACTACGTCGCCCCCGACGGCAACAGCTACAGCCGCCACGGGATCCTCGCCCGGGTCCGCGTCGAGGACTACGAGAGCGGCACCGTGCGCCCCCACGAGCGCACCCACCCCGGCCCCCTGCTCGACCGCCTCGAGCTGACCCGCGCCAGCGGCTACAACCTCTCGCCGATCTTCTCGCTCTCGACCGAGGACGCCTGGCCGCTGGTCGAACCGACGCTCGCCGACGAGCCCTGGGGCGAGGCGACCGACGAAGACGGGACGGTGAACCGCCTCTGGAAGGTCGACGACCCGGACATTCACGCCGCCGTGACCGAGCGCCTGGCGGGCGCCCAGCTGCTGATCGCCGACGGCCACCACCGCTACGAGACCGCGCGCGCCTTCCGCGACGAGATCGGCGGCGAGGGGCCGCACAACTACACCCTGATGTCGCTGACCGGTCTCGACGATCCCGGCCTCCTCGTCTTCCCCACCCACCGCCTCCTCTCGGGCTTCGCCGACGATCCCGAGCGCCAGCAGCGGCTCGGCAACGGCCTGCGCGAGCTGTTCGACGCGGAGGAGGTCCCGCGCGAGGAGATCGACCCGGCGGGCGAGGACGGGGTCGGAGTCTTCGGCCTCTACGACGCCTTCCACAAGAAGGCGTTCCGGCTGCGGCTCAAAGACCCGGCCGAGGTCGACCGACGCCTCGAGGGGATGCCCGGGGCCTACCGGCGCCTCGACTCGGCGATCCTCGAGACGCTGGTCCTCAAGGGCCTCGCCGGGATGAGCGACCACGACATCGACGAGCGCCAAGGGCTCGAATACGCGAAGAGCGTCGACGCCGCCCTCGAGATGGTCGACAACGGCGACTACGACGTCGCCTTCATCCAGCGGGGGGTCCCGGTCGAGCAGGTGAAGGACATAGCCAATACTGATTCGGTGATGCCGCCGAAGTCGACCTTCTTCTACCCCAAGGTGATGACCGGCTTCGCCTTCAACCCGGTGCGCTGAACGTGGTCAAGATCTACACCAAGAAGGGCGACGACGGGACCACCTCGCTCTGGTACGGCGGCCGCGTCCCCAAGCACCACGGCCGCACCGACGCCTACGGCACCCTCGACGAGGCCTGCTCCCAGCTTGGCGTCGCCCGCGCCCTCTGCGGCCCCGAGCAGGCCGAGCTCGCCGCCGACATCCTTCGCCTCCAGGACGACATCTTCGTCGCCGGGGCCGAGCTGGCGACCGCGCCGGAAGCGGCCGGCCGCCTCGAAGACGGCGTCAGCCGCGCTACCGAGGAGATGGTCGCCGAGCTCGAGGCCCTGATCGACCGCTACATGGCTCAGGTCGAGCTGCCGCCGAAGTTCGTCATCCCCGGCGGCAACCAGCTCTCCGCCCAGCTCGACGTCGCCCGGACGACGATCCGCCGGGCCGAGCGCCGGATCTCGGAACTGAACGAGGCGGGAGAGATCGCCAGCGAGACCGTGATCCACTTCGTCAACCGCGCCTCCGACGCCGTCTACGCCCTGGCCCGCTTCGCCGACGTCGACGACCCCGCCCTCTTCGAGGGGCGCGGCAAGGGCTGAAGTGCGGATCGTCGCCCGCCGAGTCGACGGCTACGCCCACGACGTCGAGCTCGACGGCCAGAGCCTGCGGGTCGACGAGCCGGTCCACCAGGGCGGCACCGACACCGGCCCCCGCCCGACCGAGCTGCTCGGCGCCAGCCTCGCCGGCTGCATCGCGATCACCGTCGAGATGTACGCCGAGCGCAAAGGTTGGGACGTCGGCGAGCTCGAGGTCGACGTCGAGATGGGCTACGAGGGGCCGGTCCCGAACAGCTTCGAGGTCGGGGTGAAGCTGCCGGCCCACCTCGACGACGAGCAGCGCCGCCGCCTGCTGGTGATCGCGACCAAATGCCCCGTCCACAAGGTGCTCGCCGGCGAGGGCCACGTGCGGGTCGTAGAGCGGCTGGAGGAACCCTGATGGACCTCGGGCTGAAGGGACGCGCCTGCGTCGTCACCGGCGCCAGCAGCGGCATCGGCCGCGAGACCGCGCTGCAGCTCTGCGCCGAGGGGGCGAAGGTGCTGCTGGTCGCTCGCGGCGAGGAGCGCTTGGCGGCTGTAACCGAGGAGGCCGCCGGGGCGGCTGAGGCAGCCGGCGGCGCGGCCGCGGCGCTCAACCTCGACGTCACCGCGGACGACGCAGGCGAGCGGATGCTGGCCGCCTGCGAGGAGCGCTTCGGCGCCCTCGACGTTCTCGTCAACAACGCCGGCGCTGCCAAGTGGCGCGACCTCGATGACGTCCCCGACGAGGACTGGCGCGCCCAGTACGAGCTCAACGTGATGGCGCCGCTACGGGCGATGAAGGCGGTGATCCCGCCAATGGCCGAGCGCGGCTGGGGCCGCGTCGTCAACGTCTGCTCGACCGCGGGCAAGCGGCCCTCGGCGGCGATGGCCGAGTACTCGGTCGCCAAGGCTGCCGAGCTTTCGCTTTCCCGCCTGTTCGCCGACCGCTACGCGAAGACCCGCGTCCTCGTCAACGCCGTCGCCCCCGGCCCCGTCGAAGCGGAGATGTGGATGGAGCCGGGCGGGCTACTCGACCAGTCCGTCGAGATGTCCGGCGCCGGGAGCCGCGAGGAGGCGCTGGCCGAAGCAGGCTCGAAGCGACCGATCGGCCGCCTCGCGCAGGCCGAGGAGATCGCCTCGACGATCGTCTTTCTCTGCAGCGAGCGCGCCTCCTACGTCGCCGGGTCCGCCTGGTCGGTCGACGGGGGAACCGTCCAGGTGATCATCTGATCGGTCGCGAGGTAGAGGCGGCGGTTCTCCTTCCCCTCTACGGCTGGCCGCAGGAGCCCGGCCTCGTCTTCACCGAGCGGCGCGCCGACCTGCGCCGCCACGCCGGCGAGATCTCATTCCCGGGCGGCCGCCGCGACGACGAGGACGCCGACCTGCAGTCGACCGCGCTGCGCGAGGCCGAGGAGGAGATCGGGCTCGACCCCGCCCAGGTGGAGATCGGCGAAGCGCTGCCGCCGACGCGGACCTTCGTCACCAACTACGTCGTCCACCCCTTCGTCGGCTACGTCCCGCATCCGCAGGAGCTGGACCTGAAACCGAACCCGACCGAGGTCGAGACGGTCCTCACCTTCTCGCTGGAGCTACTGCGCGAGGGCTACGAGATGCGTCGCCTGGTCCGCCGCGGCGTCCCCATCCACACCCCGACCTACGAGGTCGAAGGGAACCTGATCTGGGGAGCGACCGCGCGGATCCTGGCGGACTTACTGGAGCGCCTCGACTAGCTGGAGGTCTTCTCAGGCTGCGGGACGATGCGGATGTAGGGCTTCGGCGACTCCCAGCCCTCAGGCCAGAGCTCTTTCGCCTCGTCCTCTTTGACCGAGCCGGAGATGATCACGTCGTCGCCCTGCTGCCACTGCGCCGGGGTCGCGACTTTATGGTTTTCGGTCAGCTGCAGCGAGTCGATCACCCGCAGCACCTCGTCGAAGTTGCGCCCGGTGGTCATCGGGTAGACGAGGATGAGTTTGATTTTCTTGTCGGGGCCGATGACGAAGACGTTGCGGACGGTCTGGTTGTCGGCCGGGGTGCGCTCGCCGGGGTCGCCGGAGACGTCGGCCGCCAGCATCCCGTAGGCCTTCGCGATCGAGAAGTCAGCGTCGCTGATGATCGGGTACTCGACCCGCGCGCCCTGCGTCTCCTCGATGTCGTTCGCCCACTCCTCGTGTTTGTCGAGCGGGTCGATCGAGAGCCCGGCGATCTTGACGCCCCGTTTCTCGAACTCCGGCTCGATCCGCGCCATGTAGCCGAGCTCGGTCGTGCAGACCGGGGTGAAGTCCTTCGGGTGGGAGAACAGGACGGCCCACGACCCGTCGATCCAGTCGTGAAATTTGATCCGGCCCTGGGTGGTGTCGGCCTCGAAATCCGGTGCTACATCGCCAAGCTGCAGAGCCATTCGGAACGCTCCTTTTCGCGTCTTCTTCTAATTACCTAAATCCTTATCGGAGTTTAGCTCTTTGCTCTCACCGGCCAGCGCCGCCTGCACCTCCCCCGCGAGTCTGTCTATGGCCTCCGTAGAGGGGGACTGAGACAGACTCGGTGCGATCGCGCGGGCGGGGATGCGCCAGGTGCGGCTGGCGGCGCTGACGATCTCGCCTCCCGACTCGGTCCCCTCGTAGACCACCCCCCGCACCGGCGTTTCGACCAGGTGTTCCATCAGCCGCTCCAGGCGCGGGCCGTGGATCGCCACCACCTCCTCCCCGCTGCCCGTGGCGTTACCCAGCAGGAGCACGAGGACGGCGACGTCATCGACCAGCTCGAGGATCGTTCCCGGCCGGTCGGGGTCGGCTAGCGCCGGCTCGATCCCGGCCGCCTCGATCGCCGCCATGCCCTCCCGGCTGCGACTGGTCCCGCGCACGGCCCAACCGTCCGCCAGCAACCGCCCACCGAGCTCCCGGCCGCGGCAACCGCAGCCGACGATCAGCGCCCGCGCCATCCGCAGACCTAGCCGGCCTCGAAGGGGCCGCGGCCGCGCAGCCGCATCCGCTCGTCCTCGGCGACGCTCGCCTGCAGCTCCTCCTCGGTCATCTCGGGAGCGCCGCGGCGGCGGCGCATCTCGTTCTGGGCTTCCATCATCTGCCGCACGTCGTCGATCTCGTTCTGCACTTCGACCTCGGGCGAGCGCGTCGGCACCCAGTCGACCAGGCCGGCCGAGCTTCCCGGGTAGTAGTGGCCGACGACCAGCAGCACGCCGACCATGAAAGCCAGGATTCCAAGCGTCCCCAGAATGAAGAGCACACGGGAAGGATACGGTTCGAACCCATGCCAGACGCCTACGTAGTCGAGACCGCGCGCACCCCGATGGGCGCCTACCGCGGCGCCCTTTCCGGCGTCCGCCCCGACGACATGGCCGCGCGCGTGATCCGCGCCACCGTCGAGCGCAGCGGCGTCGACCCCGAGCGGATCACCGACGTCTACTTCGGCGCCGCCAACCAGTCCGGCGAGGACAACCGCGACGTCGCCCGGATGGCGGCGCTGCTGGCGGGGCTGCCGCAGAGCGTCCCCGGCGCCACCGTCAACCGCCTCTGCGCCTCCGGCCTCGAGGCGCTGAACAGCGCCGCCCGCGCAATCAAGGTCGGCGAGGGGGATTTCTACCTCGCCGGCGGGGTCGAGTCGATGAGCCGCGCCCCCTGGGTGGTCGAGAAGCCCGAGCGCGGCCTCCCCCGCGGCCCGCAGACGATGCACGACACGACCCTCGGTTGGCGGATGATCAACCCGCGGATGGCCGAGCTCGGGGTCTCGACCGAGGCGATGGGCGAGACCGGCGAGAACGTCGCCGAGCGCTTCGGCGTCAGCCGCGAGGACCAGGACGCCTTCGCCCTGCGCAGCCACCAGCGCGCCGTCGCCGCGACCGAGGCGGGGAAGTTCGCCGAGGAGATCGTCTCGATCGAGGCCCGGCGCGGCCGCGAGACGGTCCTGGTCGATGCCGACGAGGGCCCGCGCCCCGACGCCTCGCTCGAGAAGCTGGCGCAACTGCGCCCGGTCTTCCGCGAGGACGGCACCGTAACCGCCGGCAACGCCTCGACCCTCAACGACGGCGCCGCCTGCCTGCTCGTGACCTCCGAGAAGGGCGCTGAAGAGCTGGGCGCGGAGCCGCTCGCCCGCGTCGTCGCCACCGGCGTCGCCGGAGTCGACCCGGCCTACATGGGGATCGGCCCGGTCAAAGCCGTGCCCCGGGCGCTCGAGAACGCCGGCCTGACGATCGGGCAGATCGACCTCGTCGAGCTGAACGAGGCCTTCGCCTCCCAGGTCCTCGCCAGCGCCCGCGAGCTGGGGATCGACGAGACCTGCCTCAACGTCAACGGCGGCGCGATTGCCCTCGGCCACCCGCTCGGCTGTTCCGGCGCCCGCCTCGCCGGCACCCTCGTCCGCGAGCTTCGCCGCCGCGGCGACAAGTACGGAGTCGCCACCCTCTGCGTCGGCGTCGGCCAGGGCCTCGCGACTGTCTTCGAAGCCGTCTGAGCGTTCGAAATGAATAGGCTGGAGGCCGTGAAGCTGCTGACCCTGGCAACTGTCGCCCTGGCCCTGGCGCTGCCCGCCACCGCTTCGGCCGAAGTGGCCGCCCACGCCTCGATCGTCAACGGCCGCGGCGCCACCGTCGAGGAGCTCCCCTCGCTCGCCTACATCGAGGCGCACCAGGGGAAAACCGGGTTCTCCTGCACCGGCACCGTGGTCGCACCGCGGGTGATCCTCACCGCCGCCCACTGCATCGAGGACCTCGAGCGCGGCGGCTTCACGCCGGCGCAGCAGTACGCGGTCGCCACCGGTACCACGACGCCGTCGAAAGCGCTGCGCGAGAACGTCTTCCGCGTCACCGAAACGCACGTCTACCCCGGCTTCGACCCCGGCGGCCTGCACGGCGACGCCGGCGTCCTCATCCTCGACCGGCCGACCGGCGCGCCGCCGATCGCGATGGCCGGCAGCGGCGACATCGCCCTCTACGAAGGCGGAGCCCCGGTGCAGCTGGCGGGCTGGGGCGTGACGGGGGCGAACGCGAAGAACGCCCCCGAAAGCCTCCGCGCGACCTCGATGGTCGTGCAGAAACCAGCCCTTTGCAAGCAGAAGACGCGCAACGACCGGCCGAACTACTCGCCGGCCCTGCAGATGTGCACGCTCGACACGCCGACGAAGAGGAGCGGCGGCTGCTTCGGCGACAGCGGCGGCCCGGCGATCGGCGTGCGGCCCGACGGGGTCCCGGTCGAGCTCGGCGTAATCAGCACCGGCGGCGCCTTCTGCAGCACCAAGCTGCCCAACGTCCTCACCCGCGTCGACGTGATCTCGGGCTGGATATCGGAATGGATCGCCGCCACCGAAAGCGGCGGCCCGCGCCCGATCGTCGACCCGAAGACGCCGTTCCCGCTGATGACGAAGCCAGTGGCCGAAGAGTTCGCCGTGCTCACCCTCCAGGACCACTTCGGATCCCGCTTCAGCGGTCGCGTCTTCGGCAGCTGTCGCCGCGCCAGCCAGAGCCGCTTCCGCTGCGAAGTCAGCTGGCGCTCGGGCCGCAACATCTACGGCGGGACCGTCTCGCCGTTCTACCTCCGCCAGCAGGACGCGGTCACCTGGAAGACCCATTTCCGGATCGAATGGGCGCCGCTGAAGTGCCTGCGCAGCAACGCCCCCCGCTGCCCCATCCACGTCCGCCGCGGATAGCGGCTGTGCGCAAGCGGTAGCCTCAGCCGCCGTGGCCCAGGGCATCGAAGAGCTGGCGAGCGTCAACGGGACGATCACGCCGACTGCGGAGGCGAAGGTCGGCCTCAAGGACGACGGCCTCTACCGCGGCGACGGCGCCTTCGAGGTGATCCGCCTCTACAAAGGGAAGCCCTTCGCCCCCGTCGACCACCTCGACCGCCTCGAGCGCTCGGGCGCGGCGATCGAGCTCAGCTTCGACCGCGGTGCGCTGGAGCGGGAGATCGAGGCGCTGCTGGCGCAGGCCGGGCCGGTCGAAGGCCAGATGCGGCTGATCGTCACCCGCGGCGGCCGCCGCATCGCCGCCACCGAGCCGATCCCGCCCCACCCCGAGACCGTCAGCCTGCAGTCCGTTACCTACTGCCCGACGGTGATCCTCAACGGGGTCAAGTCCCTCTCCTACGCCGCCAACATGCAGGCGACTCGGATCGCGAAAGGCCAGGGAGCTGACGAGGCGGTCCTGATCCGGCCCGACGGGATCGTGCTGGAGCCGCCGACCTCCTCGGTCTTCTGGGTCTCCCCCGATGGCGAGCTGCGGACGCCGGCGCTCGACGACGGCGTGCTCGAGTCGATCACCCGCGACCGGATGATCAAGGCGCTCGACGTCGAGGAGGGAACCTGGCACCTCGACGACCTCCGCGGCGCCCAGGAGGCCTTCCTCGCCTCGACCACGCGGGAGATCCAGGCGGTCTCCTCGGTTGACGGCCGCGTCTTCCCGGCCGCCCCCGGGCCGCGCACGCATGAAGCGCAGGCGGCCTTCGCCGAGACCCTCGGCAAAGAGCTGCAGGAGCTGTAGCGATGGACTTCACCTACAGCGACGAGCAGAAGCTGATCCGCGAGGCGGCGCGGGAATTCGCCGAGAGGGAGATCCTGCCGAACGTCCGCGATAACGACCGCGAGGGCCGCTTCGACCGCGAGCTGGCACGGAAGCTGGGCGAGATCGGCTTCCTCGGGGCGCCGGTCGCCGAGGAGTACGGCGGCCGCGGCCTCGACTACGTCAGCTACGGGCT
>Ga0184624_10000096_pt1 | contig 21196 bp, 22 predicted proteins | sample PLM3_5_b1_FD_133157 | JGI IMG/M metagenome (GOLD analysis project Ga0184624, IMG submission 133157) | Groundwater sediment microbial communities from an aquifer in East River, Colorado, USA - PLM3_5_b1 | ecosystem: Environmental > Terrestrial > Soil > Riparian zone | place: USA: East River...
CTTCACCCTGCTGACCGCGCTCGAACAGGGGATCTCCCCCTACACGGTCTACCCCTCCGAAGAGCGCTTCTTCCCGTTCGGGAAAGACGGCCAGGAAACCTTCCACGTCACCAACGACGAGGGCTCCTATCTCGGCTCCTGCGACATCGTCTGCGCGACGACCAACTCCGACAACTCGATCTACGCGGCGCTGGCGCTGGAAGGCCTGCAGGGCAAGACCGTCCGCGACAAGACCGGGGCGATCGCCGGCACGATCCACAAGGCCGGCTACAGCGACCCGATCTCGACCAACCCGGCGATGGTCCTCGGCGGCCTCGCCGAAGGCGCCACCCCGCTGGGCTGGACCTACGCCTACTCGACGATCGGCAACAACGGCACCCGCATCAGCGGCACCCTCGCTCCCCGTCCGGGCGACAGCCCGGTCTCCTACACGCAGGTGACCAACGACGACGGCGAGACGATCAGGGGCGGCGACAACGACTCGCTCGAAAAACAGGTCTTCGACCAGGAAACGGTGGAAACCGCGAAGGGCATCCTCGAAACCGTCGTCTCCAGCGGCACCGGCACCAACGCCCAGATCGGCGCCGAAGGCCAGTGGGGCAAGACCGGCACGACCGAGGAAAACGTCGACGCCTGGTTCTGCGGCGGGGTGGCGGACGAAGTCACCGCCTGCGTCTGGGTCGGCTACCCGGACTCGGCGACGCCGATGACGACCCTCTACAACGGCGGCCCGGTGATGGGCGGCACCTTCCCGGCCCTGATCTGGGCGCGGGTGATCTCCGCCTGGCAGGACATCCAGGCCGAACACGCGGCCGAGAAGGCGGCGCGGAAGGCGGCCAAGGAGGATGGCGAGGACCCTGAGGAAGCCGAAGCGGAAGTCGAAGAAGGCTACGTCGCGCCGGAAACCGAAGGCTACGTAGCCCCCGAAGAAGGCGAAAGCGAAGCCACGCCCGAACCGGAAGTGGTCGAACCGGCGCCGGAAACCGAAGTCGCGCCCGAAGCCGGCGCCGAAGAAGCAACCCCCGAAGCCGCGCCGGAATCCGGCGGGGGCGGCGGCGTCACCGCCGGCTAGGCCGGCCGCGGCCGCGAGACGTAGCGGCTGCCGGCGGCGCAGAAGCGCCAGGGGCGCTCGACCGCTTTCGTGATCCCGATCCGGGGCCCGGTGACGACCTGCAGGCGCTCACCCTTGGGCGGCGTCAGCAGGAACGGCTCGCAACTGAGGTCGCGCTCGTTGTCGGAGAGGTCGATCCCGAGCGCTTCGGTCAGCTTGCCCGGCCCCGAGCAGAGCTCGGTATCGGGCTTGTCGGCGCCGCGACGGGCGCGCATCCCCTCCACCCCGTGGGTCGGCTCCAACGCCCGGATCAGCACCGCCGCCGCCTCCCCCTCGGGTTCGGCGACCGCGTTGAGGAGGCTGTGGATCCCGTAAGAGAGGTAGACGTAGGCGTAGCCGGGCGGGCCGAAGAGGACCCTGGTTCGCTCGGTCAGGCCGACATAGGCGTGGCAGGCCGGGTCGTCGGCGTCGTAGCTCTCGGTCTCGACGATGAGGCCGCCGCGACCTTCGTAGAGGAGGGTGCAGCCGATCAGGTCACGCGCAACAGCGTGGACGGAGCGGTCAAAAAAGCCGCGATCGAGCGACTCCCCCCTCAGGCCCGCTCCTCCCGGGCCCGCGCCTGCACGGCCGCCAGCGCCTCCCGCGCCTCGGCGATCTGCTTCGCCAGCGGCGCCGAGCCGGTGCCGCCGGCGATCCGCTTCGACTCCAGCCAGCTGCTGCGCTGCAGCACCTCGTAGTAAGAGTCGTCGAGGTGCTCGGAGCGCTCGCGCAGCTCCTCCTGCGTCAGCTCGGAAAGGGATTTGCCGCGCTCGACCGCGTCGCGGACGAGGCCGCCGACGATGCCGTGCGCCTCGCGGAAGGGGACGCCGCGGCGGACGAGGAGGTCGGCGACCTCGGTCGCAGCCAGCATCTCGTCGCCGGAGGCCGCCTCCATCCGCTCGCGGTCGAACTCGATCCCCTCGAGCATCCCGGCCGTGGCGCCGAGGCAGGCCTCGACGGTGTCGATCGCGTCGAAGAGTGGCTCCTTGTCCTCTTGCATGTCCTTGCCGTAGGTCAGCGGCAGCGCGTGCATGACGCCGAGGAGGGTCTGGTAGGAGGCGGCGACGCGCGGGCTCTTCGCCCGCAAGAGCTCGGCCGAGTCGGGGTTCTTCTTCTGCGGCATGATCGAGGAGCCCGAGGAGAAGGACTCGTCGAGCTCGCAGAAGCCGAACTCGCTGCTCGACCAGATGACGATTTCCGAGCCGAGGCGCGAGAGGTGCATCGAGCAGATCGAGGCGGCGTTGAGGTAGTCGAGGACGAAGTCGCGGTTGGAGGCGCCGTCGACGGAGTTGTGGCTGACGCGGGCGAAGCCGAGGTCCGCGGCGACGGTCTCGCGGTCGATCTCCCAGTTGACCCCGGCCAGCGCTCCGGAGCCGAGCGGCATCACGCCGGCGCTGTCGAGGGCGAACTGGAAGCGGGCGACGTCGCGGGCGAGCATCCAGAAGTAGGCGAGCAGGTGGTGGCCGAGGTAGACCGGCTGGGCGCGCTGGAGGTGGGTGTAATCGGGCATCGCCCAGTCGGCGTGGGACTCGGCAAGCGCGAGCAGGCGCTCCATCGTCGCCCCGCAGAGCTCGATCGCGCTCAGCGAGTGGTTCTGGACGACCATCGCCACATCGGTCGCGACCTGGTCGTTGCGGGAGCGGCCGGTGTGGAGCTTGCCCGCCAGCGGCCCGATCTCCTCGCCGAGCAGGCGCTCGATCGCCATGTGGATGTCCTCGTCGGCGCCCTCGAACTCGAAGCCGTGGGCACCCATGCGGACGCGGACCCGCTCCAACCCCTCCTCGATCTGCGAGAGCTCGTCCCCGTCCAGGACGCCGATCCCCTGCAGGCCGCGGGCGTGGGCGATCGACTGGTCGATGTCGTAGATCGCCAGCTGCCAGTCGAACGGCAGCGAGCGGTTGAGCCGCCAGAAGCGTGGATCGGGGTCCTTGCGAAAGCGAGACATCGGGCGGGCGATTATGCCGTGACTCAGCCCTGGCCGAGGGCCGCGGTCAGCTCCTGGCAGACGCGGTCCACCTGCGCCTCGCTCATCGCCGGGAAGAAAGGGAGCGCCAGGGAATCGGCGGAGGCGGCCTCGGCGACCGGGAACTGGCCCTCGCGGTAGCCGAGCTGACGCAGGTGCGGGAAGAGGTGGATGCAGGGCAGATACGCCTTGGAGGCGACGCCGCGCTCGGCGAGCCGGGCGATCGTCGCGTCGCGGTCGCTGCCCTGCGGTAGGCGCACGGTGTAGACGAACCAGCTGCGCTGCTCGGTGCCGCGACCGGGGATCGGGGTGCGCAGGCCCTCGATCAGATTGAGACGCTCCGAGTACATCCGCGCAACCGCGGCGCGGCGCGCGAGCAGCGAGTCGAGCTTCTCGACTTGGGCGACGCCGAGGGCGGCGGCGAGGTCGGAGAGGCGGTAGTTGAAGCCGAGGCGGTCGTGGTCGAGCCAACCCATGTCGACGGCGCGACCCTGGTTTCGCTCCGAGCGCAGGCGGGTGGCCTCGTCTGCATCGCGGGGGACGATCATCCCCCCCTCCCCCGTCGTCATCTGCTTGTTGGCGTAGAAGGCGAAGGTCGCGAGGTTGCCGCGGACGCCGACTTTGCGTCCCTCCGAGTCGACGGCCCCGAGCGCCTCGCAGGCGTCCTCGAGGATCCCGAGCCCGTGCTTGGCGGCGAGCACCTCCAGCTCCGGCATCGCCGCCGGGTGGCCGAAGATGTGGACCGGAAGCAGGCCGACCGTGCGCTCGCCGACGGCCTCGGCCGCGGCGACCGGGTCGATGTCCAGCGTCTCCTCCTCGACGTCGACGAAGACCGGCCGCGCCCCCTCGTAGAGCAGGCAGTTGGCCGAGGCGACGAAACTGAAGGGGCTGGTCACGACCTCGTCGCCCTCCCCCCACCCCAGCATCCGCACCCCGAGGTGGAGCGCGGTGGTGCCGCTGGAGGTCATCACCGCGTCGGGGACCCCGAGCCAGGCGGCGAACTCGCGCTCGAACCGTTCCCCCATCGGCCCCAAAGAAAGCTGCCCAGAGCGGAGAACCTCCATCACGAGCTCTTCCTCGCGCGAACCAATGTCCGGCTGGGCGAGGGGAATTCGTTGGTGGTCAGACGTCACTGGAAGGCGTACTCCAGAGAGTCGACCAGCGCCTCCCAGGAGGCCTCGATGATGTTCTCCGAGACCCCCGTCGTCCCCCACTCCCGCTCGCCGTCGGCGGAGTCGAGGAGGACGCGGGTGACGGCGCCGGTGCCGTGGGCTTCGTCGAGGATCCGCACCTTGTAGTTGGTCAGCTCGACGTCGGCAAGATGCGGATGGCGGTCGGCGATCGCCCCGCGCAGCGCCCGGTCGAGCGCGTTGACCGGCCCGTTGCCCTCGGCTGCCTCGAAGTAGCGCTTGCCGTCGACCTCGACTTTGATCGTCGCCTCGGTCCGGACCTCGCCGTCTTCGTGTTTTTCGACGACGACGCGGAAGCTCTCGAGCCGGAAGAGCGGCTTGTATGTGCCGGCCTCGCGGCGCAGCAGCAGCTCGAAGGAGGCCGGCGCCGCCTCGTAGTGGTAGCCGTCGTGCTCGCGGCGCTTCAGCTGGTCGACCGCGTGCGCCGCCGCGGCGTCGTCCATCTCGATCCCGATCCGCTCGGCCTGGGCGCGGATCGTCGCCTTGCCGGAGAGCTCGGAGGGCAGGATCGCCCGCTGGTTGCCGACCGCAGCCGGGTCGACGTGCTCGAAGGTTCTGGAGTCGGCCTCCACCCCGGCAACGTGCATCCCGCCCTTGTGGGCGAAGGCGTTGCGGCCGACATAGGGCGCGTCGGGGTCCTGGGTGACGTTGCAGAGCTCGTCGACGAAGCGGACAGTCTCGGTCAGCGAGGCGAGCTGCTCGGCGTTGACGACGTCGAAGCCGAGCTTCAGCTGCAGGTTCGGCAGGATCGTCGTCAGGTTGGCGTTGCCGCAGCGCTCGCCGTAGCCGTTGACCGTCCCCTGGACCATCCGCGCGCCCTCGGCAACCGCCGCCAGCGAGTTGGCGACCCCGCAGCCGGCGTCGTCGTGGACGTGGATCCCGACTTCGGCCCGCTCTCCCAGCTTCGCCACCACCTCGCGGGTCGCGACCGCGATCTGGTCCGGCAGGCTGGAGCCGTTGGTGTCGCAGAGAGTGACGTTCTCGGCCCCGGCCTCGACCGCCGCCGCCAGGCACTCGAGCGCGTAGGCGCTGTCGTCCCGGTAGGCGTCGAAGAAGTGCTCGGCGTCGTAGACGACCCGCTTGCCCTGGGCGCGGCAGAAGCCGACCGAGTCGGCGATCATCGCCAGGTTCTCCTCGCGGCTGACCTTCGTCACCTTCTCCAGGTGCAGACCCCAGGTCTTGCCGACCAGCGTCACAACCGAGGTGAAGGCGCCGACCAGGGTCTGCAGCGCCGGATCGTCCTCTGGCGCGGTGTCGCGGCGGCGGGTCATCCCGAAGGCGCAGATCGTCGCCTGCTCGAGCTCCAGCTCGGCGAGGCGCGCGAACAGCTCCTCTTCCTTCGGATTCGAGCTCGGGAAGCCGGCCTCGATCATCTGGACCCCGAGCTTGTCGAGGGCGAGGACTACGCGGGCCTTCTCGGCGGCCGAGAGCGACATCCCCTCGCCCTGCATCCCGTCCCGCAAGGTGGTGTCGTAGAGCTTCACTTGTTCCATCGTTGCTGCCTTTCGCTTCGAAGAAGATCGGGTGGGCCGGAGCCCGGGCGCGCGGACGAACCGCGCCGGCCGCTTATGCGGCGGGGGTAATTCGCCCGATCGACTCCGAGCCGTTGGCCCCGTGGGAGTCGGAAACCTCAGGAGCCGCAGCAGCCTCGGGGGCCTCGACGAAGTCGAGCCACTCCAGGTACTCCTCCGCCTTGCCGCAGAGGGCATCTTCGAATTTGGCCTGCACCTGGCGGGTGACCTCGCCCGGCTCGCCGAGCGGGTGGTCGTCGATCTCGCGCACGGGGACGAGCTCGGCCGCGGTGCCGGTGAGGAAGACCTCCTCGGCGAGGTAGAGCTCGGCGCGGGCGATGTCTCGCTCGACCACCGTGTAGCCGAGGTCGCGGGCGATCTGGATCACCGACTTGCGGTTGATCCCGTCGAGGATCGAGGCGACCTGCGGCGGGGTGACGATCTGGCCGTCGCGGACGACGAAGATGTTCTCGCCCGAGCCCTCGCAGACGAAGCCGCGTTCGTCGAGCAGGATCGCCTCGTCGTAGCCGGCGTTGGTCGACTCGGTCTTGGCGAGGATCGAGTTGAGGTAGGAGCCCGAGGCCTTGGCGTGCGGGATCGAGCCGCCGGGGCTGATCCGCCGCCAGCTCGAGACCTTGGCGCGGATGCCGCCGTTCTTGCTCTCCTCGCCCAGGTAGGCCCCCCAGGGGAAGGCGGCAATGATGACGTCGATCGGCGCGTCTTTGGCATAGAGGCCGAGGTTGCCGTAGCCGCGGTAGGCGAGCGGCCGGATGTAGGCGGAGCGAAGGTCGTTGCGGCGCAGCAGCTCGTGCGTCGCCTGGCGGATCTCCTCGGCCGAGTAGGGCAGCTCCAGGTAGTAGAGCTCGGCCGACTTCTCGAGCCGGTCGAGGTGGTCGTGGTGGCGGAAGACGGCCGGGCCGCGCGGGGTCTCGTAGCAGCGGATGCCCTCGAAGACGCCGGTCCCGTAATGCAGTCCGTGGCTGAGGACGTGGGTCTGCGCGTCCTCCCAGGCGACGAACTCACCGTTCTTCCAAATCAACTCGACCGGATCCATGTTGGGGAAGTATGCCCGATCAAACGCAGGGCTTCAGCCCTGTGGGCGCGAAAGGTGGTCCGGAACCCCACGAGAGGAGCAAATTCATGCGAATTCCCCGTCCGAAGCTCAATTACGCGAACGTGATCGCGACGATCGCGCTCTTCGTCGCCCTCGGCGGCGCCGCCGTCGCCGCCGGCCTGCCGCGGAACAGCGTCGGCACCAACCAGCTGAAGCGAGGCGCCGTCAGCGCCGCGAAGCTGAAGCGCGGTGCCGTCACCGCGGGCAAGATCGCCCCGAAGGCCGTCGTCGCCGGCAAGCTCGGCGCCAACGCGGTCCTGCCCGGCAACCTCGGCAACGGGATCATCACCACCAACAAGCTCTCCGACAGCTCGGTGATCGCCTCGAAGATCAAAAACGGGGCCGTCACCACCAACAAACTCAACAATGGGGCGGTAACGACGGCGAAGCTGGGCGACGGCTCGGTCACGCTCGGGAAGCTCGCCGACAGCGTCCCGCCGCTGCTGGGCACGCTGAAGAGCGGCCAGACCCTGCGCGGGGTGTTCACGCTCGGGGGCGAGGACAAAATCACCCCGGAGTCGGTCAGCTTCCAGTTCCCGCTGGTGAACCCGCCGGCGGCGCCGAAAGACAACATCCTCGACGTCGGCAAAACGAACGCAAACTGCCCCGGCGTCAGCGGCACCGCCACGCCACAGGCGAATCCGGGCCAGCTCTGCGTCTACATCACCTCGAAATCGACCGAATTCGAAGGCCTCGAATTCGTCGACGGGGCCACCAACCGGCTCGGCTTCGGCCTCTCCGCCGGCTTCAAACTGGCCGACCCGGCGAACCTGGTCTACGGCCAGTGGGCGGTAACGGCGCCGTAGCTACCGTTCCGCGGCGGTTCTAGGAGAGCTCCTCCAGGACCGCCGCGGTCATCTCCTCGGTCCCGACCTCGCGCTGAGGCTCGGGGTTCTCGCTGGTCGGTGGCTGAACCACGGTGCCGGAGGCGAGGTCGGGGGTGCGGAGGCCGCGCTCGAGGACGGCGTCTACGGCCGCCTCGATGCGAAGGGCGTCCTCGGCGCGGCCGAGGCCGTGGCGCAGCATCATCGCCGCCGAGAGGAAGGTCGCGAGCGGGTTGGCGACGCCTTGGCCGGCGATGTCGGGGGCGGAGCCGTGGACCGGCTCGAAGAGCCCAGGGGCGCCCTCGGCGCCGAGGCTGGCGGACGGCAACATCCCCAGGGAGCCGGTCAGCATCGCCGCCTCGTCGCTGAGGATGTCGCCGAAGAGGTTCTCGGAGAGGACGACGTCGAAGTCGGCCGGACGCGAGACGAGCTGCATCGCCGCGTTGTCGACCAGGAGGTGCTCGAGCTCGACGTCCTCGTAGTCGGCGGCGACCCGGCCGACGACCTCGCGCCAGAGGCGGGAGGTCTCGAGCACGTTCGCCTTGTCGACCGAGGTGACCTTTGGCTTGCGGCCGGAGCTCTCGGCCCGACGGCGGGCGGCGTCGAAGGCGGTGCGGGCGATCCGGTCGATCTCCCCCGCCGAGTACTCGCAGGTGTCGTGGGCGACGTCGCCGTCGCGGCCGGAGTCGCCGAAGTAGATGCCGCCGGTGAGCTCGCGGACGACGAGCAGGTCGGTGCCGCTGATCCGCTCCTCGCGCAGCGGGCTGGCTCCGACCAGGGCCGGGCTAGGCCGCACCGGTCGCAGATTGGCGTAGAGGCCCATCCCCTTGCGGAGGCCGAGCAGGCCCTGCTCGGGGCGCGGCGCGTCCGGGTCAGTCGTGTCCCACTTCGGCCCGCCGACAGCGCCGAGCAGGACCGCGTCGGCGCCGCGGCAGCTGTCGAGCACCTCGTCGGTGAGGGCGGTGCCGTGCTCATCGATCGAGCAGCCGCCCATCAGCTGCTCCTCGTAGGAGAACTCGCCGAGGGAGCCGAGGACGCGGCGGGCGGCGTCGACGATCTCGGGGCCGATCCCGTCGCCGGCGAGGACGACTATTCGCGGGGTGCCGTTCATGAGGGCGGCACTCTAGTCAGGACGCCCTGGCGTCGATGTTGAGGCGGATGTACCGGTAGGAGATCGGCTGCTCGAGGCGATCCATAACGGCATCGACGAAGGCTTCCCGCTTGTCGTCAGGGAGCCGTTCCAGGTGCGGCGCCAGGCCAGCGGCCGCTCCGAACTCGCGTGGCTGTTCGGGCTGGACCAACTTCTCCTCCAACCAGCAGCGGACCTCGGCGAAGCCTGCCGTGGCCAGCCTTGCTTCCGTCTCCTCGGGGCCGGCGAAGTTGTACGGCGTCGGCCATCCCTCGAAGCTGGGGGCGAACTCGGGTAGCTGCGACGCCTCCTCGATCGCCGCGGCGAACTCGGCGACGTTTCCCTCCCCGCCGCACTGGGCGACGAGCGGGGCGCCTTCCTTCATTGCGGCCTTCAGCCGCTTGAAGAGCAGATCGTGGTCGGGGACCCAGTGGAAGGTCGCGTTGGAGAAGACCGCATCCACCGGCTCCTCGAGCTGAAGCTCGAGCAGGTCGGCCACCCGCAGGGCGACCCGGTCGGCGTACGGCGCGAGGTTCTCCCGCGCCGCCTTGATCATCGCCTCGGAGCCGTCGACGCCGACTACACATCCATCCGGGAGCTTCTCGAGCAGAAGCCGGGTGACGCCGCCGGAGCCGCAGCCCGCATCGAGGACCGTCTCCGCGCCGCTCAGCGGCAGGCGCTCGAGGACCTGCCGCGCCCATTCCTCCTGTGGCCTGGCGAGCCGGTGGTACGCCGCGGCGTCCCACTCGGCAGCTCCCCCCGCCATCAGAGGCTGGTCGTGACCGGACCCTGCGAGGTCGCCGGGCCGGTCTCGAACTGGTCGATCGCGCCCGCGTTTTCGAGCGTGATGCCGATGTCGTCGAGCCCGTTCAGGAGCCGGTGCTTGACGTCGTGCTCGATCTGGAACTGGAAGACGCCGGCGGCGCAGTTGACGGTCTCGTCGTCGAGGTCGATCCGGGCCTCCCCCGCCTCGGCCACGGCCCGGCAGTGCTCCTCGTCGAGGATCGCCGGCAGCAACCCGATCTTGGTGCAGTTCGAGTAGAAGATGTCGGCGAAGGAGGGCGCCAGGATCGCCTGGAAGCCGAAGTCCTCCAGCGCCCAGGGAGCGTGCTCGCGGGAGGAGCCGCAGCCGAAGTTGGCGCCGGTTACGAGGATCGGGTTCGGCTCCAGCTGTATCTCGCCGTCGCGGATCCAGTCGTAGAAGAGGAACTCGCCGAAGCCGGTCCGCTCGACCCGCTTGAGGAACTGCTTGGGGATGATCTGGTCGGTGTCGACGTCGCTGCGGTCCAGTACGGAGACCTTGCCTTCGATCTTGTCTACGGGTCGCATCTTCAGCTCCAATCCCTGATGTCGACGAAGTGGCCCTCGACGGCCGCGGCGGCGGCCATTTTCGGGCTGACGAGATGGGTGCGGCCGCCCTTGCCCTGGCGCCCCTCGAAGTTGCGGTTCGAGGTCGAGGCGCAGCGCTCGCCCTCGCTCAGGGTGTCGGGGTTCATCCCCAGGCACATCGAGCAGCCGGCCACGCGCCAGTCGAAGCCGGCGCTCTTGAAGACCTCGTCGAGGCCCTCTTCCTCAGCGGCCTTCTTGACCTGCTGGGAGCCGGGGACGACCATCGCGCTGACGCCGCCGGCGACCTTGCGGCCCTCGACGATCGCCGCCGCCTCGCGCAGGTCCTCGATCCGCGAGTTCGTGCAGGAGCCGATGAAGATGCGTTCGGGGGCGATCTCGGTCATCGGGGTTCCCGCCTGGAGGCCCATGTAGGCGAGGGCGCGCTCGGCCGCTTCGCGGTCGGCGGGCGACTCCAGCTCGGCCGGGTCGGGGACGCGGTCGGTGACCTCGACGACCTGGCCGGGGTTCGTCCCCCAGGTGACCATCGGCGAGATCCCGGAGGCGTCGATCTCAACCTCGGTGTCGAAGCTCGCGTCGGGATCGGTCGGCAGCTGCCGCCAGCGGGCCAATGCGGCCTCGAAGTCGGCGGGAGCAGCGGGCCGTCCCCTGACCCACTCGAAGGTGGTCTCGTCAGGAGCGATCATCCCGGCGCGGCCGCCGCCCTCGATCGTCATGTTGCAGATCGTCATCCGACCGGGCATCGAGAGCGCCTCGATCGCGGGGCCGGCGTACTCGACCGCGTAGCCGGTCATGCCGCCGGTGCCGAGGCGGCCGATCGTCGCCAGGATCAGGTCCTTCGGCGTGACCCCGTGGCGCAGTTCGCCGCCGTAGTTGATCCGCATCGTCTTCGGCCGTTTCTGGACCAGGCACTGGGTCGCCAGCACGTGCTCGACCTCGGAGGTGCCGATGCCGAAGGCCAGCGCGCCGAAAGCGCCGTGGGTGGAGGTGTGGCTGTCGCCGCAGACGATCGTCATCCCCGGCTGGGTCGTCCCCAGCTCCGGCCCGATCACGTGGACGATGCCTTGACGGTCCGAGCCGAGCGAGTAGATAGGGATGCCGAACTCCTCGCAGTTGCGCTCCAGCGTTTCGACCTGGACGCGGGAGAGCTGGTCGGCGATCAGGTGCGCGGCCATCGTCCCGTCGGTCGGGGTGTTGTGGTCGGCGGTGGCGAGGGTCTTGTCCGGGCGGCGGACGTCGCGGCCGGCGAGGCGGAGGCCGTCGAAAGCCTGCGGCGAAGTGACCTCATGGACCATGTGCAGGTCGATGTAGATCAGCCCCGGCGAAACCTCGTGGGACTCCCAGATCTTGGCGAACATCGTCTTTGGCATTGCTTATGACCTCCTGAGGCCGGCGGCGATCACGGCGAGGAAGCGGGTCGCCTCCTGGCCTTCGTTCTCGAAGTGATGGGGAAGGTCGGCGTCGAAGGTGACGCTGTCGCCTTCTTGAAGTTCGTGACGGCTGCCGTCGACGACCAGCGCCAGGGTGCCGGCGAGGACGACCGCGGTCTCGCGGCTGCCCGGCTCGTGCATCGGCGGGTCCTGACGGCCGCCGGTGGTAGCGCCGGGCTCGAGCACGTGCAGGGAGACGTCGGCGCGCTGGCCGGGCAGCGGCGGGGTCAGCTCCTCGAAGCGGTGCCCCCCGCGCTCGGAATGGCGCCGTCCGACGGCGCGGCTGATCGCGACGTGCTGGCCCTCGTCGAGGCGCAGCAGCTGCGACAGCGTGAGCTCGAGGCCGGCGGCGATCTTCGCGGCGACAGCGAGAGTCGGGCTCGTCTCCCCACGCTCGACCTGCGAGAGCATTGGGGCCGAGACGCCGGAGCGCTCGGCGAGGTCGCGAAGGGAGAAGCCCATCGCATCGCGCAGGGCGCGGATGCGATGGCCGACGGGGGTTGAATCTGCGGCGGCCGGAGGCTTGGTCGCGGTGGGGGCCATGGCTGTACGTTATCACGGACGTTTGTATTTCGGGCTACCCGAGCCTCGCCTATGCCTGGTCGGCAACGGCCGGGCCGGTGCAACCTCCACTGCGGCAGGTAGAGGTTGCAGCGGCCCGGCTTGGCGGTCTTCCTTCTTCTTCTTTATCTATCTATCCCCAGCAAGACCTGAAGGTCAGAGACAATTGCCTCCGGTTCGTCGTCGAGCTGGTTCCAGGTGATGTGGGTGACGGTGTAGCCGGCAGTGGCGAGGCGCCGATCACGGGCCTTGTCTTCTCTGAAGGCGGAGCGGGACTTGTGGGCCTGCCAACCGTCTAGCTCGACGATCTGGTTGGTGCCGGGCCAGTGGCAGTCGACCTCGAAGCTCTTGCCGCCGGCCTCGATCGGGTGGTTGAAGCGGGGCAGCGACAGGCGGTGGCTTCGGCAGAAGGGCGCAAAGCGTTCCTCCAGGGGGCTCTTCTGCTCGCCGACCGGTTCGTCCTTCAGGCCTTCGAGGGCGGCAGTCACCTTGCGGATGCCGCGCCGGCCGGGATAGCGCTCGACCAGGTCCCAGAGCGAGAGCCGGTCCCGGAGTTCCTTGAATTCCATCTCGCGCAGGAGACCCTTGACGACATCGAGCGGCTCGGTAGCGGCCAGGTCGAAGATCGTCCGCGGCACGGTGGTCACCGGGATGCCGTCCTTGATCGTCCGCTCGTCGGCGGGCAGATGAGAAACATGACGGCGGACGCGTTTCGTCGAGGTGCTTTTATGCGGAGCCGTGACATGAACCACTTCGTTCGAGTAGCTCCGCAGCCCCCAAAGCGTGGCCGCGGAACGATGGCTGAGAACGGCGGCAGGACCGACACTCAGCACCGCAACCAACCACCATCCCCTCTGCGGAATCCGTCGATGGCCCACCCCGTAGACCCCCGAGTGCAGGGGGTGTAGTCGCCCGTCCGCAACTCGCCGCTCGATCGCCCGCTTCCCAACGCCCACCTCCATCAGCTGCCAGCGAGCGATAACCCCGAATTGAGCACGCGCCAGCTCAGCAACCGCCGCACCAGATCCCTCCTTCGTCCACCCGTCCTCGCGAGTCTGTCTCAGTCCCCCTATACGGAGGTCATAGACAGACTCGCGGGCCATGCGGTTGAGGTTGCCGGGTGCGGGATCAAATTTGGTGCGTGGTTTGGGTCGGCTCTCGGTCCGGGGTGTGGCGTAACCGTGACTTCGGAGACGTGTAGCGCTACGCGTGGATCCTGAACGTCTGAGCGTGGAGCGGCTCGCCTCCTATCACGCCTATACGCGCAAGCACAGCGTCAACTGGCCGATGTACTGCGTTGCGCGGGCGTTGCTGCTGCCGTTCTTCCTCGTCTACTTCCGGCTTGACCGGCGGGGGCGGGAGTACGGCAAGGCGAAGGGCGGCGTGATCGTCGCCGCCAACCACCGCAGCTTCCTCGACCCCTTCGTCGTCGGCGCCTGCCTGCCCTGGCGGCGGCCGATGAACTACATGGCCAAGGTGGAGCTCTTCGAGCGGCGCTGGCAGGGGTGGATGCTCTCGCGGCTCGGCGCCTTCCCGGTCCGCCGCGGCGAGTCCGACGAGGAATCGATGCTGACCGCGCGGATGATCGCCGAACGCGGCGGTGCCGTCTGCGTCTTCCCCGAGGGGACGCGGATCCGGCGCGGCACGCTCGCCGACCCGAAGCGCGGGGTGGGGAGGCTGGCGCTGCAGACCGGCGCGGTCGTGATTCCGACCGCCGTCATCGGCACCGAACACGTCCGCCGCGGCTGGGCGATCCGGCCGCGCAAGTGCAAGGTGCGGCTGGGCCCGCCGATGACCTTTCCGCGCGCCGAGGAGCCCTCGCCGGCGCTGGCGGAAACGGTGACGGCGCGGATCTGGCCCAACGTCCTGCTGCAGTGGGAAGACCTCGGCGGGCTGCCGCCGATGCGCCGCGCCGCGGTGATCGGCGCCGGCAGCTGGGGAACCGCCGTCGCCGTCCTGCTCGCCCGCGGCGGCCTCGAGGTGCAGCTCGGGGCGCGGACCTCGGATCGGGTCGAGGAGCTGATCGAGGACGGCGAGAACCGCCGCTACCTGCCGGGAGTGCCGCTGCCGGAGCAGATCGACGTGCGGCCGGCCTCGGCGATCGAGCTCGCCGGGCTCGACCTGATCTGCCTCGCGATTCCCTCCAAGCAGCTGCCGCAGGCGGTCGGTGCGATCGCCGACCGGGTCAGCTCCCGCAGCGCCGTCCTGATGCTGACCAAGGGCCTGATCAGCCCGCAGGGACAGCTCCCCTCCGACTACGTCGGCGAACGGGTGCGGGCGCGGGCGATCGCCTGCCTCGGTGGGCCCGCGCACGCCCGCGAGGCGGTCTCCGGCTCGGCCGCCCTGGTTCTGGGCTCGGCCGACGAGGAGCTGCGGGTGCAGATCGGCGAGGTCTTCGACAAGGCGGGTCTCGTCTGCGAGCGCTCGCGCGACGTCACCGGGGTGGAGATGGCGGGCGCCGCCAAGAACGCCGCCGCGCTCGCCGCCGCCGCCGCCGAGCCGCACGGCCTGAACGCGGCGGGGATCGCGGTCGCCGCGATCTGGCGCGAGTGCATCGACCATGCCGTCGCTCGCGGTGCGGACCCGGAAACGTTCGCCGGCCTCGCCGGGGTCGGCGACCTGACCGCGACGATGATGGCGCCGGCCGGGCGCAACCGCCGCGCCGGCGAGCTGCTTGGCACCGGCACCCCGGCGGCCGAGATCCCCGGCAAGATCGGCCAGGCCTCAGAGGGGCTCGACACCGTCCCGATCCTCGCCGAGGCGGTCGCCTCCTCGGGCGTCGAGGCCGACGCGCTCGCCTGCCTGGCGGCGCTGATCCGAGGCGATTGCGACGTCGAGGAGTGGATCGCGACGCTGCGCCGGGTCGAGCGCGAGCGGCGGGCCGCCTGATGGGGACGGGGGTACGCTTGCGGGGTGAGCGGCCCCGAGCAAAACGTCGAGCCGGCCGCGCTGGCTCCGGCGGCGAAGGCCGACCTCGACCGCGCCTTCGAGGACTTCTACCGTGCCCACCTGCGCGACGTCTATTCCTACGCCTACTACCGAATCGGAAACCACCACGACGCCGAGGACCTGACCGAGCAGGCGTTCCTGCAGGCCTACCGGCATTTCGACCGGGCGCGGCGCGAGTCAGACGGGCGACCGCTGCGGCCGTGGGTGATCCGGATCGCCCACAACCTCGCCTCGAACTACTACCGCGACCGCTCGCGGCGGCCGCAGACGCCGCTGGAAAACGCCGACCCGATCGCCACCCGCCACGACACCGAGGCGATCGCCGAGGGCCGGGAGGAGCTGCGGCAGGTGATCAAGCACCTCGACGGGCTGCCCGAGGACCGGCGCGAGGCGCTGATCATGCGTTTTGCCCTCGGCATGGACAACCGCGAGATCGCGCGGGCGCTGGGGCGCTCAGACGGCGCGACCAAGGTGCTGATCCACCGCGCGATCAAACAGCTGCAGGAGGAAATGGAAGATGACGGAGCCGAGTGATCGCCTGACCGGCAACTGGGACGTCGAGGCGCTCCTGAGCGACGCGCTGCGCCCGATCGAGCCCCCGGAGCGGCTCTCGAGCCGGGTCGAGGACACCCTCGCCGCCGTCACCCAGGCTGCCGCCGAGGAGCTTTCCGACTGGGCCGACGAGCTTTCCGAGGCCGAGCTGCGGGCGCTGCGCGATCCGCGCAACTGGGTGCGGCCGGTGGTCGCCGTCGGCGCCGGCGGCGTCGCCACCGGGGCGCTGGTCCTGTTGGAGCTGCGCCGTCGCAGCCGCCAGCAGAGCCAGAGCGGGCTAAGGGCGCTGACGAGCGGGCTTCGCTCGCGGCTTTGAGCTAGGCGTCCCAGCCGCGGCCGCCAGGCCGAGGACCGCGACGAGGACGTTCAGCCACTCGCTGCCCCAGTCGACGATCGCCAGGACGACGAAGAGCAGGCCGACCGTCAGCGCGTAGGTGCGGGAGGAGACGCCCGCCACGAGCAGCCCGATCCCGCCGACGGCGAGGTAGAGCAGGTTGAGCCAGCCGTTCACCTGCAGGCCGCCGAGGCCGTCCGCGTAGTCGTCCAGCCCGTCGAAGGAGGCGGTGTAGAAGAAGCCGACGATCCCGAGCAGGACCAGCGCGAGGCCGGCGACGCTGGCGAAGAGACGAGCGGGGCTGGGGGCCTCCATCGGCGGCGATTGTAGGCTGCGGAGCCCGATGGCCGAGACCTGTTACCGCCACCCCGACCGCGAGACCCGCGTCTCCTGCTCCTCCTGCGGCCGGCCGATCTGCCCCGACTGCATGACGCCGACGCCGGTCGGCATGCGCTGCCCGGAGTGCGCAAACCAGCGGACGAAGGTCGTGCGGAACCCGACCGGGACGCCCGGGTTCGAGACGGCGCCGGCCACCTACATCCTGATCGCGATCAACGTGATCGTCTACTTGGTGCAGATCGCCAGCGGCTCAGGAGGACTGTTCTCGAATGGGATCACCCAGTTCACCGCCGACTTCGGTCTCTACGGGCCGTCCGTCGCCGAAGGCGAGTGGTACCGCCTCGTCACCAGCGGCTTCCTCCACGCCAGCATCATCCACATCGGCTTCAACATGTTCCTGCTGCTCGTCCTCGGCCGTTTGCTGGAGCCGGCCTTGGGAACCCCCCGCTTCCTCGTTCTCTACTTCGCCTCGCTGCTGGTCGGCTCGTTCGGGGCACTGGTAGTCGAGCCGAACGGCCTCACGATCGGGGCCTCGGGCGCCGTCTTCGGCCTCGCCGGCGCAGTCTTCGTCATCGCCCGCGGTCGCGGCATGAACGAGCTCGCGGGGGAGATCGGCTTCCTGATCGTCTTCAACCTGGTCTTCAGCTTCATCTCGCCGCGGATCAGCGTCGGCGGGCACATCGGCGGCCTCGTCGGCGGGGTGATCTGCGCCCTCGTCATCGTCGCCGGCGAGAAAGGCCTCTTCGGCCGCAACCGCCTGCCACTCGAGCTGGCGGCGATGGTCGCCATCGGCGTCCTCGCGGTGGTCGGCTCGCTCGCGGTCGCCTAGCGGTGGGTATCGGAAGCCGGCCGGGACACCGGCCCCCGCAGCGCCGTGAAGCCGACGACCCCGGGTGGGTCGATGAGGTCCGGGTGGAGGATGTGGCCGAGCAGCTCGACCCCGTCGACGAGCCGCGGGCCGGGCTCGGCGAATGTCGTCCCGTCGACCGCGTAGAGGCGGGTCGCGCCGAGCGCCGCGATCCGCTCCCAGAGCTCCATCGCCTGCGCCTCGGCGTCCCCCAGCGAGCCCTCGGGCATGACCACGACGACATCGGCGCGCAGGCTCTCCAACTCCCCCCAGCCGACCGCCGGCGGGTTCAGGCCCGGGTCGCCGGCGACGTCCTCGCCACCGGCGATCGAGATCATCTCCGGGATCCAGAAGCCGCCGACCCGCGGCGGATTCAGGCGCTGCAGCGCCACCACCCGCGGGGCGCCGGTTCCGGCCACCGCCGCGCGCACCGTCGCCAGCCGTCCCTCGAGCTCGCCGCGCAGTTCGTGCGCGTGCTCTTCCATCCCCGTCGCCTCGCCCAGCCGCACGATCTCTTCCAGCATCTCGCTGAGCGTTGCAACTCTCATCGTCCGCTCAATATCGCAGTTGAGAAGACGGGCGGACGAAAACCGCCGAAGCGGGTAGCTATATTCACGGTGCCGAATGGCCGAGGACGTCCCAGCCCGAAGTACCGGGCCGCATAGCCGATGAGCGTCCTACTGCTCGTCCTTCTAGCCCTGTTGATTGCGATCAACGGCTTTTTTGTTGCGGCCGAGTTCGCCCTTGTCCGCACCCGCCGCGGCAAAATCGAACAGGCCGTCGAGGAGGGCGAGGCCGGCGCCGAGGCCGTGGTCGAGCAGCTCGACCGCATCGACGAATCCCTCTCCGCCTGCCAGATCGGGATCACGATGGCCTCGATCGGGATCGGCTTCCTCGGCGAGCCCGCGCTGGCGAAGCTGATCGAGCCGGCCCTCGGCAGCCTCTCCCATGCCGCCGCCGCAGGGATCGCGCTGGCGATCTCCTTCGCCTTCGTCACCGCCCTCCACATCTCGATTGGCGAGCAGGTGCCGAAGATGCTGGCGATCGCCAAGCCCGACCGGACCGCGCGCCGGGTCTCCCGCCCGCTCGGCTGGTTTGCGCTGGCAACCACGCCTGTCACCAAGGCGCTGAGCTGGGTCTCCAACGGCGTCGTCCGCCTCTTCGGCGTCGACCCGACCGACCTCGAAGAGCACCACACCTCCGAGGACCTGAAGCAGATCATCGACAGCTCCCGCATGGGCGGGCACCTCGATCCCGGCGAGGCGGGCATGCTCGGCGGCGTCTTCCACCTGCACGAGCAGGAGGCACGCGAGGTGATGACGCCGATCCCGGCGGTCGTCACCGTCGACACCTCCGATTCGGTGGAGGCGGCGCTGCGGCGCTGCGTCACCTCCGGCCACACCCGCCTGGTCGTGATCGAAGACGACAACCCCGACCGGGTCAAAGGCGTCGTCCACAACAACAGCCTTGCGCGGCTCTACATGAGCGATGGGCCGGAGGCGCCGCTGGAGACCGTCACCCGCGACGCCCTGATCGTCCCCGAGACCCGCCCCCTCGACGACCTCCTGCACGACCTGCAGGTGCAGCGGACCTCGCTCTCGGTCGTCGTCGACGAGTACGGGCGCACGGTCGGGATCGTCACCGTCGAGGACATCCTCGAGGAGGTGGTGGGGGAGATCGAGGACGAGACTGATCCCCGCGCCGCCGCCGTCCGCAAACTCACCAACGGCGACTACTTCGTCCGCGGCCACGTCTCCCTCGGCGACCTCGCTGACGCGGGGATCGAGCTGCCGGTCGACACCGACGCCTACAACTCGGTCGGCGGCTACGTCTTCGGCGAGCTCGGGCGGCTGCCGAAACGGGGCGACTCGATCGTCACCAACGGGTACACGATCCGGGTCGAGGCGGTGCGGGAGAACCGGATCGAGGCGGTCCGGATCAGCGGCGGCAGCGAGGATTCCGTCCGCACCCCCGCCTAACTTCATCGGGCAACCCGCTTCCGCTCGAATCTTGGAGGTACCGCATGTGGGTTGTTCGCTTGACCGACAAGCAGCTCGAGGTCCTGAGGGCGCTGCTGCGCTCAGAGGAGCACCTCGGCCCGGCGCTCAAAGGCGCGGTCGAGGCTCTTGATCTAGCTCGCTGGGACGACCTGCCGGAGGCCGAGTTGCCCTGGGGCGAGGTGGAGGTTGTGGCTCGCCGTCAGGGGATCAGCGAGGCCGACGTCATTTGGGACATCAGCGGCGGTAGGAAAGCCGCTTAGACATCAGTCGTAGCTGTAGAACCCGGCCCCGGACTTTCGTCCCAGTTTCTCTTCTTCGACCATCTTGTTGATGATCGGCGGCGGGTTGTGGGTCGGCTCGTTGGATTCGGCGTAAAGGGCGTCGCCGATTGCTTTCGAGACGTCCATGCCGACGAAGTCGAGCAGGGCGAGGGGGCCCATCGGGTGGCCGGCGCCGAGCTTCATGCAGGTGTCGACGGCACCCGGCTCCATGCCGGTCCGTTCGACCATGCGGGCGGCGTCGAAGAGGTAGGGGAAGAGGAGGCGATTGACGACGAAGCCGGCTTCGTCGGGCACCTCGACCGCGGTCTTGCCGAGGGCAGCGCACCAGGCGAGCGCCTTCTCGCGGGAGTTGGCGGCGCCGTCTGGGATGCAGACCTCGACCAGCTTCATCCGCGGCACCGGGTTGAAGACATGGAAGCCGTAGAGCTTCGGGGTGCCGGCCGCCTGGGCGATCTCGGCGATGCTGAGCGAGGAGGTCGTGGTCGCGAGGTCGGCGTTCGGGCAGGCCTCGGCGATCCTCCGCAGCAGCTCGCCCTTCGGCTCCACCTCCTCGACGATCGCCTCGACGATGACGTCGCAGTCGGCGAGGTCCTTCGGGTCCGTCGTCACCCGCAGCCGCGAGGGCTCGCCGCCGTCGATCTTGGCGCAGGCCGCGACGACTTTCTCCTCCGCGCGCCAGGCCGAGGCCTCGCTGCGGGCGAGCAGGATCGTGTCTGCCGTGGTGGTCGAGACCGCGGCAAGGCCGGTGGCTATCGCCCCGCTGCCCGCGATCCCCGGACTCGTGTACCCCTGATTAGCGCTCATTGGCGGGGCTTCTATCACGCATCAGCGCGGGATGACGCGCGGGTTCTGGTCAGCCTCAGCCTTGGCTGACTGACCAGTCAATCGGCTACCCTCAAAGGAGGGCTGCGCGGCGCGCGCATCCACGATCTTCAGAAGAACGGAGGCTGGCGATGGGCAACGGCAAGGGCAAGTTCGGCGGGCAGGAGGTAGTCATCGTCGAGGCGGTACGCACCCCGATCGGGCGCGGCCACCCGGAGAAGGGCTACTACAAGGACCTCCACGCCTCCAACCTCCTCGCCCGCACGTATGGCGAGCTGATCGAGCGCTCCGGGATCGACCCGAACGAGGTCGGCGACGTGATCGCGGGCTGCGTCCAGCAGTTCGGCGAGCAGGGGCTGAACATCGGCCGCAACGCCTGGCTCGAGGCCGGCCTGCCGCAGGAGGTCCCCGGGACGACCGTCGACCGTCAGTGCGGCTCCGCCCAGCAGGCCGTCAACTTCGCCGCAGCGCTCGTCGCCTCCGGCGTCCACGACGTCGCCATCGGCGGCGGGGTCGAGCACATGGGCCACATCTCCTTTGCCGACTCCTTCTCGGTCATGCAGGAGCACGGGATGGCCTTCTCGCCCGAGCTGATCGAGCGCTACGACCTGATCCCGCAGGGCCTTTCGGCGGAGATGATCGCCGACCAGTGGGAGATCCCCCGCTCCGAGCTCGACGAGCTCGGCGTCCGCTCCCAGCAGCTGGCCAAGCAGGCAACCGACGAGGGGCGCTTCGAGCGCGAGATCCTGCCGATGCAGGTCAACGGCGACACCTACATGGCTGACCAAGGCCTGCGCGAGACGACGATCGAGAGCCTCTCGCAGCTGAAACCGGCCTTCAAGGAGGACGGCAAGATCACCGCCGGCAACTCCTCGCAGATCTCCGACGGCGCCGCCGCGGTGCTGCTGATGAC